>OFHG01001080.1_pt1 | contig 9916 bp, 6 predicted proteins | sample 1521931 | NCBI WGS metagenome assembly OFHG01 (sample SAMEA2468438, study PRJEB22500) | soil metagenome | biome: Glassland; feature: Farmland; material: Clay | place: Australia | collected 2013-01-31 | depth 0.55 m | reverse complement strand
CGCCGGCTACGGCCTGCACCAGTGCCAAGGACCAGATGTTGCGGTGGCGGGCGAAAACCTCGGCCAGCACAAATCCGCCCAGCGCGGTCACGGCCATCAGCGCGGGGTTGGGGATGTGCGCGGCGCCGAACATCACCGCCACCAGCAGCGAACTGATGTGGCGGCTCTTGAAGATCCCGAGCAGCCGGTTATGAAAGAAGGATTGAGTGAGGTACTGCTGGAAGACACACCACACAAGATAAGCCCCGAAGTAATGAAGAGTCCTGAGATCCGGCCAGGACGGGACAACGATTCCGCTCACGACGCCGTACGCGAAGGCCGGGACAAGGATCAGCGCCCCGAGCGGGACAATGATCGCCGCGGAGGCGCGCAGGCCGTGCAGACTCAAGCCGAGATGGCGTAGGGAATCGTGGTGGACCCAGTGGCTCAGGAGCACGATAGCCAGAAAAGGAATCCAGAAGTAGGGATGGGAATACTGCCAGCGCCAAATGTAGAGTAGAATGCCCGCGAACACGGCCAGGACTTCGAGCGTTGCCAGGCCCTGTTTCCCGGACTGGCGCGCGCTGGCCGGTGAAGTCTCAACCGGCGAGGTGGTTGTGCTCATATCCTCTTGGATGCTCATTTTCCGGCAAAGAAGATTCAATCGTGCGGCCGCGGCAAGACGGCTGGCATTAATTGTGGTCGCCGCGGCGCTCGTCTCTCCCGCGGCAGCCAGCGGTCCCGTTCCGCCCGGCGAACGCCACACCGTGGTTATCTCCATTGACGGAATGTGCGCAAGCTGGTACCGATCTCCCGCGCCCGGCCTCAAGATTCCGAACATCCTCCGCCTGAAACAGGAGGGAAGCTACGCGGAGGGCGTGGAAGGCGTCTATCCTACTGTCACTTATCCTTCTCATACGACCATCGTCACGGGCAAGCTGCCCGCCGAACACGGCATTTATACTAACGTCTCTTCGCGCGAGTGGGGCAAAAACACCGGCGACTGGTTCTGGTTTTCCAAAGCCATCAAAGTCCCGACGCTGTGGGATGAAGCGCGCAAGGCGCAACTGACCACCGCGGCTGTCTCCTGGCCAGTGACCGCGGGCGCGGCGATCGACTGGGACTTTCCGGAAATCTGGGATCCCGCCAAGGGCGAAATGATGGACTTTCCCGTAATCGCCAAGTACTCGACGCCGGGGCTCCTCCAGGAGGTCATGACGGCGCTGCACCTGCCGCAACCGGGGATGGACGCCGACACAATTCGCACCAGCGTGGCGGCCTATCTCTTGAAAAAATACAGGCCCAATCTCCTCCTTCTTCACCTGGATGATCTTGACCACTTCGAACACCAGGCCGGACCCGACAGCGACATCGCGCGCACCACGCTCGAGCAACTGGATGGAGATGTCGGCGAAATTCTGGCCGCGGTGAAGGAAGCTGGATTGAGCGAGACCACCAACGTGTTCATCCTCTCCGACCACGGATTTCTCCCCATCCAGAAGGTGATTTCCCCCAATGTTTTGCTGGCCAAGGCCGGGTTGCTCACCCTGGACGAGAAAGGCCACGTCACGGGCGGCAAGGTCTTCACGGTTGCGACCACCTCGTTCTTCATCTACTGGCCGCAAGGCCAGCACCTCCGCGGCGCAGTGGACGCCGCGCTCAAGCCGCTGTTCGAACCGGGACTGGTGTGGGCGGAGTTCGATCGCAGTGCTCTGAAAGACCTGGGCTCCGACCCCGGCGCTCAGTTGGCGCTTGATCCGCCTTCCGGAACCCGATTCGTCGGCCGGGCCACGGGTGACCTCGTAACCACGCTCAAGTCGCCCGGCGGCTCGCACGGATATTTTCCCTACCGAAAGGGATTGGAAGCATCCTTCATCGCCTGGGGACCGGGAATCAAAAGCGGAGTTGACTTGCACCGCATCCGCATGACGGCGGTAGGGCCAACCATTTTGAAAGCGATGGGGATTGACGATCCGTCGTTTGGCGACCAGCCGGCGCTCAGCGATATCTTCAAGGGCGAGGCGCAGTGAGGGGCCGAAGCGTCAATAGACTATCTTCAGCGAAAACTGAATCTGGCGCGAGGGCCCGGCGGTCTGGCTGATGATTCCAAAGCCGCTGCCGCGCAGGATGTTAGAAGGCAGGCCGAAGTTCACCAGGTTGAAGACATTGAAGAACTCGGCGCGAAACTGGATAATTCCGAGTTCCGCGTTCCCGCGCCGCCCGAACGGCGTGTCCTTGATGATGGCGATATCGAAGTTGTGGAAGCCCGGCCCGCGGAAGGTACTGCGCCCCAGCGTTCCGAAGACTCCCTGATTCGGTCCCGTGCCCCCGGGCACGTTGATGGGGATTGAGAAATACGAGGCGTTATCGGCCCCGCGCCCGAAATAATCCTCGCGCGTCGTGCGGCTGGTCGAGAAGACAGGTTTCCCAATCTGGTTCGGCCGGTCCGCCCCGCCCGCCCCCACGCCGGTCTGCTGGATTCCGCTGTACACACTGAAGGGCGACCCCGTCATGAGCGTGGTGATGTTCAGGAACTGCCATCCTGAGGTGAACCTTTTGCCCAGCGGGTGGAGGAAGCTCACGCGGTCGAGCGGGAGCGCCTGAATCAGGCTCACGGTAAAAACATGCGTCACGTCGAATGTGGACGGTCCCTTTTCGGCCGCCCGATTGTCAGGATTCTGAAAGCCGGTTTGGAGCACCACGCCGGCGTTGCCTGAAAACCCGCCGAATACGGAGCTGGTATCGTCAATGGACTTGGAATACGTGTAACTGGCTTGAAAACCCAGCCCGGCGCGCGCGGAGTTCTTGCTGAGGCTGGTTTGGAGCGCGTGATAAGTGGAGTGCGAAGGTGAGGCAATCACGCTGTCCTGCCCGTAGCCTCCAATCGCCTGGCCCGCGGAGTTGAATTCGGTAAAGGGCGCGAAACCCGGGGACGCCCCGCTGTAGTTATTGGGGAGGATCACCGCAGCCAGCTTGACGCCCACCGTTGCAACATACTCGGCATTGAATTTCAGGTCGCCGAAGTCGTGCTCAACGCCGGCCGTGTAAGTTCCAACGTACCCGTTGCGAAAATTCGGGTCGATGCCCGCGGCCGAAATCAGTTGCACTTGGTTCCCCGGCGTCAGCGCGGCCAGGTCGCTCTGGAAGCGAGCCATGTCAATGGGAGTGTTGGGCGGAACGAGCTCGGTCCTGTTATCGGGAAACAGCGGCTGTCCCTGCGGTGTGTAGACCTCGGGCAGCGTAACCGGAACGACGGAAGTTGAGTAGGGCACGTTGACGCCGGGCTGCGCGAACACAGAGAGGTTGAAGTAGAGCGGGACAGTGCCGGTCAGAAAGTTGTTCTGCCAGAGATTGTGAAGCAGTGTGACGATGGAGCCGCCGGCGCGCAACGTCGTATGGCTGCCGGCGCGGAAATTTAACGACAATCGCGGCCCCCAGCCATTCCAGTCTTTCACGTAAGGCGGCTGGGGATTATCCAGATAAACCACCTGCGCCCCGGGCGTCCAGTAGGGCACAGTCTTGCCGTCAGGTCCGGTGATCATGGGCAGGGCAGTGCGTTTGTTGCCTTCATAGATGCGGCTGTTGACCTCGTAGCGCAATCCGTAGTTGACGGCCAGCCGCGGCGTGGCCTTCCATGAGTCTTGGAAGTAAAAGTTGTAGGCCTGACGGCGCACAGCGGCTTCATTGATGCGATCACCTTTAGGCGTCAGGTCCCCGGCGACGCTGACCGAGTAGGAGTAAGGCGTTGCGGTCAATAAACCGGTCAACGAATCGGGCAGGGGGTCGCCCGGCGCCAGGTCGTGCTGTCCGCTGGCGGAGGCGAGCGCCACCGTCGAGTAGGCCGTCCCGCCTCCAAACGTATACGCGCCGTTGGGGTGCTCGCCGTAGATGGTGGAGTCGCGGTTGATGCGGATCTCGACTCCCCACTTGAAGGTGTGGTTGCCGCGCACATCCGTCATGTCATGCCGGAACTGCCAGAGGTTTCCGAACGACCCCAGCATGCTCCCGCCGGGGGAATTAAACGCCTCGAAAAGTCCGTCTCCAAACTTCCAGGCCGGCTGAGTCTGATTCGGCGATGGGAAGAAGGGCGTGCTGCGGATGAATCCCAGCGACGTCGTAGAAGTCAGGCGCGGCGACCACAGGCGCGTGTACTTGAGCCCGGCGTTGCGCTGGTGGTCAAAGAACTGGGTGCCAAAGCTCGGATCGAGGACTGTCTGGTCAGGATTGGTGACGGGACCTGTAACCTGATTCAGGCTGAAGCGAGCGAAAAGCATCGCCTTGTCGGAAAGGGTATGGTCAATGCGGACGGAAAACTGGTCGGTCCCCGTGAAAACCTTGGACGAAGTAGCATACGTGCGCGCGCCGTAGGCGCCCTGGGGATCATTCGGCAAGGGGTAGCGGGCGAGGACAGGCGCGACTTCGGGGTTGACGGGAACCGTGAGCGTGTCGCCCGGGAAGGCGGTTGTGTCTATGCCGTTTCGCTCCATCTGGGTGGGCACGGGGAAGACTTGCGTGGTTCCCAGCACCTGCCGGAAGCCCTGATACTCGCCAAAGTAATAAGTGCGGCCGCGCCCGTCGTAAACGCCGGGAAGGACCACCGGTCCACCGTTGGTGAATCCAAATTCGTTGCGAACGAATGGAGGAATGCGGCGGTCGTTCGCAAAGGTCTTGCGGTCGAAGAAATTGCGCGCGTCGAAGGCGGCGTTGCGCACAAACTCAAAAACGCTGCCGTGAACGCGGTTGGTGCCGGATTTCGTGACGACGTTCGTGTAGCTGGCGGCGCCGTGGCCGATCTCCGCCGGCATCACGCCGGCATTCCCCTGCACCTCCTGGATGGCGTCCACGTTGAAATTGGAAAAAGTTGCGCCGCCCAATTCCGGGTCGGTGGTGTCGATTCCATCGAGGGCAAACACGGTGGCTGTCCCGCGCTGGCCGTTGACGGCGAATTGCTGGGTGAAGTTGGCGGCGCCGTTCGCATCCGTCATTGTGCCCGCGGCCAGAAGCAGCAGCTTGCTGAAGTCGCGAGTATTGAGCGGCAGGCTGGAAACTTCCCCACCCGTCAAGTGTTCTCCGCCGCTCGCCTGAACCGAAGCCATTGCCTCCACCACGCGCAATTCCTGCGAATCGGAGGAAAGCTGCAGCCCCGCTGTGAATATTGCCCCGTCCGCGAGGGCGACGGGCTTCGTGGTCTTCCACGTCTTGCCGTTGGCGGCCACCGAGACTTCGTAGTTGCCAGGTGCGACCCCGTTCAGCAAGAATTCACCGGTCGCTGAGGTTTGCGCCGAGTAGTTGCCGCTTCCAGTGGTTGAATGCAGGCTGACGGTGGCTCCTGTCAGAACGCTTCCGGCCGAGTCGCGCAGCGCACCCTTCCATGAGGTTGCGGCGCGGCCCTGAGCCGAAGGGATCAGCAGGAAAAGCGCAAGGAGCGAGAGAATGGCGATTAGGCGATACAAACGGTTAAACATCGGCGTGGTATTCTACTCGCATTGGGGTCTTTCGTGCCCCACCTATTTGTCGTCGGAACGACAAATTGACCTCGTTCCGCGAGAGAAATGACTTTTGAAGGGTGAATCACACCTCACGGCGGGTCCGTCTCCGGACAAACTAACCCTCCCTGATTTGAGCTAGCTGTTTTACTTGCCGTTCGACCTCGCGTCGGTCCGGCCACTAATCAAAGTGAGCCGAAGAACGACCTTCTCCGCGTCTTGCAGTGGAAGTGAAAGCGGCTTGAAGAAAGTCCCCCAATCAACATCCGGAAAACCCTTTCGCGTCACGCAAGCGGGAATCTCACTGCGAAGGAACTCCAGGTCGGCGTTTGGAAATTGAATCAGGCAGCTGTAGATCGCTTGGTGAACGAACTCCTGCCAGCGGTAGTTCTTGAGAAGGCGGGACGCAGCTTCGCGCAAAGAGCCCGGCGGCGACTCCTGGCAAATGGCCCGCAACACCAGAAGCTCCGCTTGGGAGCGTGGGCCTGTTTCATTCGGTGGGGGCATTTTCGGGAACCTGCGGACGCGTGCTGGCAAAGAAACTCCACTCGCTGGCCCAGGTGGCGACGCGGAACCAGTAGCGGCCGAACATGATCAATTGCTGGCCGAGAAACAGCAGCGCCAAAATGAGCGGCTCGCGATATTGCTCGAGCGAGCCCGCAGCTCCGGTGGTGTTGATGGCCGACCAGGGTACGATGAATCGGTAGACCACGAGCAGCGCAACGCCGCAAAGCGACGGCAGGGCATAGACCGTCACGGCCCGGCGAAAGCGGCCCAACGAAAAACCGATGGAAGCAAGGAAGGCCTCAAGGACGCTGGTTCCTTCAACGCTCACCAGCATGACGCGCGCATAGTCGAGCACCAGGTTGACGAGCGTCAGGCCCAGAAGCACCAGCGCTGTGACGCCGAGCTTGACCCAGAAAACCGAGCGGTCGCTCAGCCAATCCTGGACCCACAGGTCGGCGCGATGGCCCAGCCACTGGTTAACGACTCTGAAAATGGCCCAGTAGCACACCAGGCCGACGACCATCAGCCAGAGCATCCGCCAGGCGTAGAGTCGCGTGTTGCGGAAGAAATCGCCGGTTGAATATTTCTGCTGGGGCGTGAGGAACCTGGCCAGCACCCCGCCCGCCAGGACGGAGTTGACGGGAATAGCCAGCAGCCCGAACCACAGGATGACTCCCGCGTAGCGGCCGAGCGAGCCTGGGCTGTTGAAGGCGAAATCCGTCAACCAGTTGGGCGAAAAGCCGGAGGCAAGGGTCCGGCTCATCAGGCTGTGGCCGGTGAATCGCAGAATGCCGTTGTAGATCGGCAGCGCCGCCAGCGCCGCCAGCGCAAGATTCACCAGCAGTAAAATCCACACTACGGAGCGCGAGCGCATCGCGAGCCTCAGTCCTTCTTTGATTGCGTTTCGCGAGTTCATCTCAGAATTCTCGGCTTCAGCTGAAGAAGCTCGCTCCGAAAAACAGATTCTCCAGCCAGAAGATCCAGCGCACGTACCATTTCGCCGCGCCGCGATTGTCCTGTTTGACGACCAGGCTGTCGTTGGTGAAGTTCGCCTCGAGCGCCAGCTTTCGCCGCGGGTCCACTTCCGCGGACGCGACCTTGTCGGGCCGTTCGTAGACAAACTTGGTCCAGCGATATTGCCCGTCCCAGTTTTCGTGCTCGACCGCGCCGTGCTCGAAGTGCACCACAACGTCCACAGGTGCCTGGGCTTCTCCCAGCCGCCGGACGAGTACGGTCGAGCGATATTCTTTTTTCTGGCTTTTCTCAAAGGCCTCACGGGCGGCCTCAGCGGAGTGAAAGGTTTTCGTTCCGCCCTCGCCGTACAGTCCGATTTTCCCGTACACAGGCTCTGTGTGAATATCAGTCACGGCGTAATCCGCAAGGTCGGAATTGTAGAAGAATTGCCTGAAGAACCAATTCATGTCGCGGCCGGAAACCTCGTTGACGACGTTGATGAAGTCCTGCGTCGAGGGATGACGGTAGCGCCATCGCTCCTGGTAAGTGCGCATCACGCGCGCCATGACGTCCTCGCCCAGATAGCTTTCCAGGGTCCGCAGGGTCAGGCCCACCCGGTCGTAGGAGTTGATGCTATAGCTGGCTCCGTTCATATACTGCCAACCGTTGCGGACCATATCATCATCTTTGGCATTATTCAGATAATCGTGGCGGCCGCTAGTGCGCTCGGGCATGGTCACGCAGGAGAAATACGGGCCCAACCCAATCTTCCCCGCGCCCGCGAAGGGGAAATCCGGCAGGGTCACGCGGAGCCAGGGGAAAGCCTGGACCGGCATGCCGAAGATTCGCTCGTAGTTGCACGGGTTGCCGAATGCCGTCTCAACCACCTTGCCGGTCGAGTAGGTGTTGAAGCCCTCGTCGAGCCACGGTTCCTCGAACTCGTTATTCCCAACCAGGCCGTACCAGAACTGGTGGCCGAATTCGTGCACGGTGACTTCTTCCGGGCTGTCGCCGTATTTCCCGGGCCAGAAACTAGTGCCCACGGTGATGAAGGTGGGATACTCCATGCAGCAGGTGGCCGAGTCGCGCGGCACGTCCACCGCCGTCAACGTGTCGTAGGGGTACTTGCCGTACCACAGCCCGAAATACTTGAGGCCGTTGAAGAGGGCGCGGAAGTAACGGTCCGCGACGTTCAGGTGATCGGGCTCAAGCAGCAGGTTGACCTCCACGTTCCTCAACCCCACGTCTTCGGCGGGGAGCTGGAGGATTCTGCTCCATTTCACGATTTCTTCCGCCGAGACCTCTTTGTTCCAGTCAAACGTTCGCGTCAACTTGTGAAAGCGCGGGCTGGCCGTCCACGCGAAGTCGTGCACGTCCTGCTGGAAGTAATGGTAGGTGGTGGTGCCGTCGGAGTTCGCGTGCTGGTCAAGCTGGAGGCCGGTCGCGCCCACGACGAAGTTCGAAGGCGCTGTCAGGTCGACGTCGTAGGAGCCGTAGTCAGCGTAGAATTCCGTGTTGGCGTGGTACTGGTGGCAATTCCAGCCGCTCTGCGCGCGGCCGCGCTCACCCGCCGCCTCGTAAACGCCGATCTTCGGGAACCACTGCGACATCAGATAGTAATTGCCCTCGTAGCCCGCGCGCGCCAGCGCCAGCGGAATTTTGGCCGTAAAATCCGCCGTCAGCTCGATGGTGCCGTGCGGAGGAATCGGTTGCGGAAGCTCGATGCGCTCGACCGTTTCGTCCTGGGCGTTATCGTCGTCCGGGTGAACGAAGGTCTGGAGCTTGGTCAGGTCGGCCGAGGGCGTTGAGAACTTGCCGCCCTCCTGCGCTGCGAGCAACTGGATTTTGTCAACATCCACCCAGCCCCACTTTTCGCGCCCGGGACGGGTCAGCCACTTCTTCTCACCACCCCACAGGTTTCGCACCGCCGTCTCGCGCAGGAACGTGCTGTCCATATTCTTGAACGCGTTCCAGTAGAGGTGGAAGTAGAGGTCGGGGATGGAGTCCTCGGTGTGGTTCCACCAGGTCAGCGTGTAGTGCCCGTGGATCAGCTTCTTCTCAGGATCGAGCCGCACGGTCATCTTGTACTGGACGATGGGATGCTCAATCTGGGATTTGTACGTCTGGCCGGAAGCAGGCAGCGAAGACGCGGTGATGAATGTCAAGGCGATGATGGCAAGTTTGAGGTTCTGCATCCGAGCTCCAGAAGAGCGGTGGCAGGCCCGAAAGTCCGGGACCCGACCCTCGGGCCTGGCGGCGAAAAGCGGCATTCTAACAGATGCGCACTCCGAAATGGCAACGATTAGCGGCGGTGACCTGGCTGAGTGTGCGGATCGGCCAGAACCGCCCGCGGCGTCAGGGCTTCACCGAGGCGGGCACCGGAACTGAATCCGTATTGTGCACGGCGGTGATCCGCCAGCGCTCGCCCTCGCGCACGAAAACCAAGGTCATGATTCCCTGGCGAACGTCTTTCCATCCGGCGATGCTCTGATGGCCCTTCATCTCCCACTCCACGTGGCAGAGGGCGACGTCGTCCCGGAGGAGTCTGACCGATTGATCGAGATTCCGGAGCGTGCTGGCGTGAAAGATGGTCCGGTGAATGTGCTCATGCTGAGTCTGGATTTCCCGTCGGCCGCACATGCGCTGGCCCAGGACGTTCACAAAATCCGCGCTGTCGGTGAAGTTTGCCGCGAACGCTTTCATGTCGTGGCGATTCCAAGCCTCGGCCATGGCATCGTTGATCCCGCGAATCAGTAATTCGTCGGTCTTTTTCGACATTTCGACACCTTTTGGATTCAGGACTGTCAGAGGCGGGGATTCTACCAGAAAGAGGTGGCAGGAGCCATCTTGGCGTCGGCGGCGATGGCTTCCGCGGCCGCCCGCTTCGTCCGCGCTATCATTTCACTTTCAGATAAGGAATGGATAATGATGGTATCATCTGATGATATAACATTTTCTTTAAAGGTATCCCAGTTGAAATTAATAAGTGT
>OFHG01001079.1_pt1 | contig 9922 bp, 11 predicted proteins | sample 1521931 | NCBI WGS metagenome assembly OFHG01 (sample SAMEA2468438, study PRJEB22500) | soil metagenome | biome: Glassland; feature: Farmland; material: Clay | place: Australia | collected 2013-01-31 | depth 0.55 m | reverse complement strand
CTCCACCACCCAGCGCCGGGCGAGATCGAGACGCTCCTCGTAGTGGCGCGCACGGCGAAGATTGGCGTCGAGCTCGGCCTCGAGCGCAGCGAGCGGTGGCAAGGGATCGAAGAAGCCCGCCGTCAGCGGGTGGCTCGCTTCGTCCATGTCTCCACCGACGAAGTATACGGAAGCATGTCTCCGGGCGAACTGGCCAACGAACGCTCGCCGCTTCGCCCCAACAGCCCTTATGCGGCCAGCAAGGCCGCTGCAGATCTCCTGGTTCGGAGCTTCTTTGAAACCTACGGTTTTCCAGGGATTGTCACGCGGTCCTCAAACAATTACGGCCCTTACCAGTTTCCGGAGAAATTGATTCCGCTGATGATCTCCAATGCTCTGGAAGGAAGGAAGCTGCCAGTTTACGGCGACGGCCTCAATGAGAGGGATTGGATCCATGTGGAGGATCACTGCCGCGCCCTTGACCGCGTTGTGCGGGCCGGCAGGCCCGGTGAAATTTATAACATTGCGAGCGGACGGCCTGTGACAAACCTGCAAATCGTCCTCCGGCTGCTGGAGATTCTGGGGAAATCCAAAGAGTTGATGGAGTTTGTAGAGGACCGTCCCGGTCACGATCGCCGGTATGCACTGGACAGCAGCAAGGTTTCGAGCCAGCTAGGATGGCAGATAACCGTCAGTTTGGACGACGGGCTCCGTCGGACCGTCCAGTGGTATCAGGAGAATCCTGATTGGGTGGCCAAGACCAGGAGCGGCGACTATCGCGCTTACTACAAGAAGCACTATGAGCAGCGAGGGTCCACGCTTGCGAATTTGTGATCTCGCGTGAAAATCCTCGTCACAGGAAGCCAAGGGATGTTAGGCCAGGACTTGACTGCGCGCCTGCAAAGGCGTCATCAGGCTATTCCCCTCAAGAGGGCCGACGCTGATGTTACCGATGAGCAAGAAGTCAAGCTAGCGATTAAGCACGCGCTGCCGGAGGCCGTCGTCCACGCTGCGGCCTTTACCGCGGTGGATCGGTGCGAAGCTGAGCGGGACCTTGCTTTCCGGGTAAACGGTGAAGGCACACGCCATGTCGCGCTCGCGTGCCGTGACCTCAAGATTCCTATGCTTTACTTGAGCACTGATTATGTCTTCGACGGTGAAAAGACCGAGCCTTACGTCGAGGCTGACATCCCACATCCCTTAAATGTTTATGGACTCAGCAAACTCGAGGGCGAGCGGCATGTGAGCTCGCTGCTAGACCGCTACTGGATTGTTCGGACTTCTTGGTTGTACGGCCCTTATGGGAAGAACTTCGTCACTGCCATTCTCGACCAAGCGAGGAGAGGCGTCGCGCCCCGCGTGGTCAATGACCAGGTAGGCTCGCCGACCTACACTGAGGATCTAGCCGCCGCCCTTGAAACCATCATCGAGCGAGGCGAACGGGGGATCTACCATATTTCGAATTCTGGCTCTTGCTCCTGGTTCGATTTCGCGCAGGAAATTCTTCGCCAAGTTGGGTTGGAACCGTCTCAGGTGACGCCAATATCAGCATCGTCCTCCGGCCGTCCCGCCCGCCGTCCCAGGAATTCATGCCTTGCCAACTCGCGTCTCGCTTCCGAGGGTTTTCCTCTGCTTCAACCCTGGCAGGACGCGCTCCGCAGGGACCTGGCCCGAACCAGCAAGGCCTCACTCTGAAGGATGGCGGGTCAAGACCCCGATGGATTCGCTCCACAGAGCCACGCTCAACGGTGACTGGGACACCTTCCCTACGAATCCGTAACTCCCCTGCAATGAGGCCCACCATGTCGGAAGCTGTGAGAATGTGACCGCATATAGCCTAACCCGCAGAAAATACGTGGGTTAGTTATTGGTACTCTGGTGCTATTTGACCAATCCGAAGCTCGTGTTACACGTGTGGTGTGACGCGAGCGGCGCGGCGGGGTCGTAGAAGGCTGGCCCCGCTCGCTTGAATGCGACGGCTTCCATACCTAGGCGAAGGACGGGAGGCACTCAGATGGCAGATCTAATAGTTCCCGTGGCAAGCACTTTGGCAGCTCTTTGGCACATAGGAGTCTGGGGATTGGCAATCATCCTGGCTGCCCTCTGGGCCTGGGAACTGTCGGCCAGCCGACGGCAGGCTAAGGCAGAGCAGAATCTCCGAGACTGGTCCGCGGACACGAGGGCCTTAAGTCTGGACCGCCTCGAAGACTCTTCGACCGATTTGCCCCTCTCTGCGAAGATGAGTTCTGATATCCTCAGCAGAATATCCCCCCGCGCCGCGCAACGGCACGGAAACTGACACTTCCGCCGTCTGGCTGTTTCAACCCTCGGCCCCTGCCTCGCGTCATTTCGGGCGGGGGTTCTGCTCTTTGCTCATCTTTCTCGACCAGTCAATAGTCAGTCTCCCATTGAAACCCGATTGGAAACGTGCGATACTTCGCATAGGTGGCGTATATCGGTTTGTGAGGCGGCTGATGAGAAACCCTGCCTTTGCAATACCGCGGAATGAGCCGCGGATTCGCGTTGATTTGCCAGTGCGGCTGCGATTTGGATGGAAGTGGTCGGAGGAAATAGGAGCCGAAGCGATAGATATCTCTACTCGGGGCATGCGCGTGCGCTGTCACGCTCCTCTCCGTTTGGGGTTGGATGTTGAAGCTGTACTAGCCGGTGGGACGGAAGACGCCAAGTACTACCGCGTTGTCTGGGTCCGCGATTCGGCTTCCACACCTCATGCCTTCGACATCGGCTTCGCGCTCAACAGCGAAGTGTCAGGTAAAGGCACTAATATCGCGTAGGCAAGAAAGCCCCGATCAGCCCGGCTTGGCGCCAATACGTTCAAGGCTTCTCAGCGATTCCCGCCGCGTGCTCTTGTTTTGGCTTCGCGTCAGAAAAATCAAGCGTGATAACTGAAGGGTTTGTGTTGACCAGCTTGGCCATGATCTCAATAGACTGATCCTTGGCAACGGTAATCTGCTTGGTCCACTGGTCGCGGTCCGGGCGCGTGACCATAATCGAGTGATGGCCCGCCGGGATTTTGATTCCAGTCGGAGTACGCGCAACAAGGTGGCCGTCAACAAAGACCGCGGCATCATCGGGGTCGGAGGTGACGCGAAGCGTGCCCCCGCCATCGCTCGCGAGCTTCTCGAGGGCTGAGCGATTCTCTTGCATGACCCTCGCTGGACTTTGGTGGGCCGAAATCTTGAGGTTGTCTGAAATCTTACCCGTAGCCTTCGAAAAGCTTCGGTTCATGATATTCCCGAACCCCGCTGCGCCCGTTGCCACTTTGGAGGTTCCGAGTGTGTACTCGGCGGCAGCCTGTGCCCTGAGTTGCAGCGCGCCAGGCGAAATGGCTACTGCTACAAGGAAGATAGAAACAATGAAGCGCCGTAGGTTTGCATTCATGCGAAGACCCCTCAAGCCCAATTTCTCCTATTACCGCACGGCACAAGGCGAATGTCAATCTCCAAGCGCACTGCGAAGCAACACCCAGGCTGCGCGTCTCGAAGAGTCACCGGCATTGCGAACCCCGATGCGTTGAGGTTCGGTCTCTGGGCAGGCTCGCGGGATCACTCAATACTGAGTAGATGAGAATGAAGGGTCATTGGGCGGGGCAGGCTGGAAGCGGGCCCTATCGGAAAGCGCGCATTCACCATCACCATCCGCCGGAATGACTCTCAAATGATGTAGCCGAGGCACTTGGCGTGTTCATCGTAGACCCGGTCTCCGCGGAGTCGGTACAGAACCGCGTCGGAATCCATCGCAACGATCCTGAACTCTTCGACCCTCCCGAGCGGCTCGTATTTCGTACTGTATAAAATGTTGTCGAGAATATAACCAATCCAGTTTGCCCACTCATAGTCGTAGATGTACTTCTTGGCTGACAATTCTCGGCTGAACTTCTTGTCTTTGGGGAAATCGACGCGAACGCGATTCATGTTGGGACCCAGCGGGCTGACGTCGCGGACCGTGGCTTGCGACTCAAACTTTTCATCCGGAGCGGTCACTTTGATCGGCTGCTTTTCGTGCAGTTCTCGGCTCAGAAGGATACACATCCCGGACGGGCTAGCGTCACTCGTGATGGTTTCTTCAGAAAATTCCTTCCCGTCCACCCCCACTCCTTCAACCACGACCGGAACCGGGATATTCCATCGGCGCTCGTGACGCCGGTCTTCACTTTGTTCTTCTTCCTCGTATGACATCTTGACGCTCTCCTTGAGACGGATGAAACGGCGCCGCTCAGATCAGGACCTTCGCCGCACAGCCTTTCGCAGCCTCGGGGTGAGAAATCAACTCCGAAAAGAGGCGTGCCGCACTGTTTGAGACGATTTCAGACTCGACGAAAAACGGGCTGTCACCCTCACACTCAGTCCAGGGATTCAAACGACTCCAGAGCTTTCTGGAGGTCGTCGTACATTCCGAACACCGAACTGAGACGAGTGATTTGGAGGACGTCATGCATCTTCTTCGTGACATGGAGAAGTTTCATGCACCCGCTCTTGCGCATGACCGAGTTCGATATAGCAATCAGACCGCCGATGCCGCCGCTGTCCACAAAAGTGACCTGCCCCAGGTCCAAGATGAGGCTTGTGCGCCCTCCCTCAAGCAATTCCTGGAATCTTTTTTGGATCGTTTCCCTGTCGTCAGGGCCGACAATCGTCCCTTTGATTGTCGCGATGGAAACAGCCCCGTTATCCGAAACTGAAATATCATAGGGCATGTGATTTCTATGCACCCTCGAGACGAGAAGATAGTGAACTTATATTCTCCCTGAAGCCCTAGGCTCCGCTACGCGTCTCACCCACTCTGCAACGCGGGTCTGGTTCGATGATGGAGGCACCCGCTCTCGCCCACTTCACCAATCTATGCCTCCCTGTAGATGTCCCAGCCGCACCCCTGTCGGTAGGCACCACTGATGGATAACCTGCTTCTTGAAACGATCTGAAATGCCTGCCGACGCAGTGGAATGTTGTCGTCTTTCGACGGGTTTGTGGAAACCCGAGACCGACACCCTGACCTCGATATCATCAGTATGATCGTGCCACCTTAGTTGGCCATACGTTACATCTCCATTAGCGCGTAAGTCAAGCGCTCGCATCAATCAAAGGGGGATGTATCTGGGTTCTGGGTGTGCCTTATCACCCGTGCTGTCATGCTGGAATCAAGGGGAAAATCACTATCGTGGTGCGGCAACGAACCACCTCGAAAGGTTAGATTCTCGCTTGAGAGTGAAGCGAGAAATTGAGTCATGCGATCTCCTGGGGATCGGGTTGGGGAGTCGGCGACGCGCCGAGGGCGTAGGTTTTTGCGCCGTCGAAGAGTCGATCGTGTTTGAACATGCCGAAGATGGCGTGAAGCATTTTGCGCACGGTGGCGACCAGGGCCTGCATTTTGGTCTTGCCGCGTTGGATCAAGTGGTCATAAGAAGGCGCGCAGGTGGGGGTCGTGCTGGACAGGGACCAGGGCAGGCATACAGAGGGCTCGGCGCAAGTGATGGTTGCCGGCCTTGGAGATGCGGACGTTCTTGTGGACCGAGGTCCCCAGAGTGTATTCGCGCGGATCCAGTCCGGCGTAAGCCACCCACTGGCGAACGTCCATGCCTACCGGAGACTTACCCTGAGCTTGGTACAGAAAAAGGCGGCCGCCCAGTTGCAGCGCCGGTCTACAGCGACTGAACCTATAAATTCTTACCCCCTATCCCCGTGGGAAAGAAATAGGAAGGCGGGTGCGGCAAGTCTGCCTCGAAACGCTTCCCCGAGGACGGGAAAACCCAACCGAATCAACAAAGTCTTTGTCTATAATTCAGTCTCTGGATCTGCGGATCGCGGTTCGAATCCTTGACTCCCACGCATCTTCAGAATCCACTCATTCCTAAATTCGATTGAATCGCTGGACCGCCTTCTGCGGGGGGGGGCATCTTTTGATGCCGGGACCATTTTGCCTTCGCGCTCATCAATCTCGTGGTGCTTTCTGGGGGCTTCTTCCGCTTTCTCCTTCGGCACTCGCGACACTCCGTCTTCACCGGCGGCGATGATGTTTCCCGGCCGCACGGTGCCGCCGGCGCCTTGGACAACGGTATCTGCGGCCAAGCCTGCATGCCGCGCCGCAGTAGGAGCCCCACAACCTGAAGCGGGGCCTCACTTCTGGCGGCGTTTCAGGATTTCCTCCACCTGCTCTCTCGCCACCGGCAGCTTATCAATGTTCTCCTTGAGCCATTGGGTAAAGTCCGCCTCGATGGGCGCGCTCCAACGAGCGTCGATCTGGCCGGCCGTGTATTTGCCCTCGCGCAGGCGCTGGTGGCCGAACATGTCGCGGAGGTGTGTGATCTCCGAATACTCCACCACCCCCTCTGCCAGTTGCGGAGGGATGAAAATGACGCCGCCGTTGCGGCCCAGGACCACGTCGCCGGGCATGACGGTGGCCTTGCCGATGCGTATCGGATTATTGATGCCGATCATGGTGGAATTGAGCCGCCCGCCGGAAGCCAGACTGCCGAAGTGGTGCGAGGGATCGTAGGAACGAACGAAGGAGACAAAATCCGCGAGTTCCTCCAGGCCGTTGATGTCACGGACGGCGCCGTTGTACACAATCCCATTGTGACTTCGGGCGTAAATGGCGTTGCCCACGTTGTCGCCGATGGAAGGTCCGTCCTGTTTCAACCGAAAGTGGTCGCATACGTAGACATCTCCCGGCTGGAGCATGTCAACGGGCCACGCGTTCTCGGCTCCGATGCGGCCGGCCTTCTTGCCCTCCTCCTCAATTAGTTTTTGGATGTCCGGACGGCCGGGCACCCATTGCGCCGTGAGCGCGCGGCCCACCAACACCTTGTCCGGATGGATACAATACCAGCCATCCTCGTACTGGTGGTTGAATCCGGCCTGCCGCAACTTGGCCCAAGCTTCTTCGAGCGTTACGGACTTCATGCGCTTCAAGATGCTGTCCGAAACCTTCGGGCGGCCGTCCGCGACGAAGCGCTCACCCGTCCAGTAGGGCGTGTACTGGATGACTTGTTCCTTAGACAGGAATCCAATCTGCGCAAACGCCGAAGCCGCACACAGCGCGGCGAGACAGAGCGTCGATATTCGCATCAACACTCGCATTGTTATCCCTCCCTCGTCGGCTCGAACCACGGAGTGCCGGGAACCTGCACTTTGCGCGCAGCGTCTTCGTCCATTTCCACTCCGATCCCGGGGCGGTCCGGCACGCTGACGAAACCGTTCTCGATGATTTCCCCTTCTTCCACGAAATTCTTCCACAGGGGCAGGCTTGAAATCCAGTGCCACTCCAGGATCAGAAAATTCGGGATGGCGGCGCAAGCGTGGCAGGAGGCCATCATGCCGACCGGCGAAACAACGCAATGCGGGGCCACGGGCACGTAGTAAGTGTCAGCCATGTCGGCAATCTTGCGTCCTTCCAACAGCCCGCCACACTTCTGGAGGTCCGGCTCGATGATGTCAGCGGCCCGCTTCTCAAAAACCTCCCGGAAACCGTGCCGGAGGTAAAGGTTCTCCCCGCAGGCGATCGGCGTGTTCGTTGACTCCCGAACGTCGCGCATGGCGTCAATGTTTTCGGGTGGGACGGGCTCTTCCAGCCACAACAGTTTGAAGGGCTCCATTTCTTTTGCCACACGCTTGGCGGTGGTCATGTCGTAGCGGCCGTGCATATCCACAGCCACATCGATCTTCGGGTCAAACGATTTGCGAACAAAGGCGACCTTCTCGACCATGTGGTCGATTTCCGTGTTGCTCGCTGTCCAGTTGACTTTGTCAAAGCGCGCGGGGTCGCTGTAGTCATCAATGTCCGTTTTGGCTGCGGTAAAGTGCAGGTCCTTGACCTCTTGAATTCGCTTCTGACCCTCTTCGTTTAGAGGCGTCTCCGTTGACATGTCACAGTAAACCCGGATTCGATCGCGCACCTTCCCGCCCAACAGTTGGTAGACGGGGAGGCCGAGGGCCTTGCCAGCCAAATCCCAGAGTGCGATCTCGACACCGCTCAGCGCGGTTACGTACTGCCCGGCCTGTGCTCCGGCAAAGATGCCTCGTGTCCGCAGGGTCTCAAACACGTAGTCCACGTTGAGAGGGTCTTGGCCGATAAGAAACCGTTTGAAGCTTCGGATGAGGGGCACCGCTCCCGTAGCCGCGTCCGTGGCTTCTCCTTGGCCAAATAAACCCTGGTCCGTGTAGACTCGGACGTGAACCTGGCGGCCATGAACTCTAACTTCTGCGGTACGGACGTCCGTGATCTTCAGTTTTGGTCTTCGGTACGGTGAGGTGGCAGCCTGGACGGCTGCCGAGAGACTGCGCGACCCAAACAGCCCAGCCAGGCCCAAGCCCGAAGCCGAGAGGAATTCTCTTCTGTTTCTTTTCCGCATGATCGGCCCTCCTCTCTCAAAACCAATAAAACAAAAATAGCGGGTTGAGGAATGAGACAGAAATGTGTTTCCTCACCGAAGGGTCCCATGGTTTACCAGCGGCCAATCGAATTTCGATATGGCCGGTCAAGGGTGATTGCGTTGGCTAGCCTCTGCCGAGAAAATCACAGTTGATAAAGAAAAAGCAACAACAATTTGCGGCGTCTGGAACCGTCGCGAGAGGAACCCCGTTGACAAGCCTCTGGACAACTGACCCATGACGCTATCTTTCGCAGGTTGTCGTTTGCTGGCGAACTGAACAGTGTGGGAAGACCATGTAGTGTTGCAGTGCACAAGGGTCTCCAAACGGATGTTGTAGAAACGTTCCCAGGAACGGAATTGCAGTGTAACCCTGTGGGTCACATTGAAAAAGAGCGCCCTCTTTCTCGCCTCGGCGCGTGACCGCAAAGAAAGTGCGCAGGTGTCAGGTTGGAATTTATCCAGGTGTACCCCGGCTTCGCGGGTAGGTTGCGCCTCCATCGCGGTTCGGATTCACTCCTCAAAACGGACCATGCCGAAACGCTCCGGAACGTGGAAAGTCGTTCCCCTGGGAATGGGGCTCCAGGCGAGCAGCCTGCGCTGGCTGTCGTCGCCGAGCCCGTCGGCGCGAAACAAGTTGATTCTCCACACTTGCCCGGCGGCAATCCGTTCGACACCCATCGACGTCACGGGAATCCGCATCTCGCAGCTCCAGATGTGCTGTGCGGAATCGATGTGGGTGGCGTGTTCGAAATGAGAATCCCATTTCGGATCATTGAATGGAGTTTTGCTCTTATCAATCTCGAGATCCAGGAAAAGGTTGTTGGGAGACACCTCGAATTCGTAATAGTGGTTGACGCGGTCAGGCGCGGGATTGATGAACGCCTCCACGACGTCGCGCTCCCAAAGTTTCCATTTTTCAGCCGCCGGATTTTCTCCCTCGTACAGGTTCAAAGCCGCGTAATGGGCGCGAAAGGCGAGATAGAAGTTGGCAGGAGTCCATAGCGTCGCCACTTCTGTTTCGGCTTGCGCATACCGCTTCTGACCCATCATGTCGTGATCGAAGCGCTGCCAGGCGGCTCGCCGCCAAACCGGCTTGTCCAGATTTCCCTCCGGCGAAAAATCCTGCGGCGCGCGTTTCGAAACTATTTCCAGGTCGCTGATGTAAAGGCTCATGGTTTTCGACATTCTTCCATCCGTGCTCGTCGGGGAAAAGTCATTTGCAGCTCCTGCCACCATTGCAGCAGAGGGCAAGCGTGCGTTCAAGCATATCATCAAAGCCGCGCACACAACGAGCAACAGCCGCTGCCCTGAGGCACACTGATGGTTCATGGCACGCTCGAAATTGAGGTCCGGAGCCGCATCACTAAGGGCATTCCCGAACCTCCAGCCTTGCGACGCATGCGGCCGCCCGCCGAGTCGCTCGCCGAGTTGCGCGCCTCCTCCGTGAGCACGCCGGCGCTCCGGCGCAAGCGGCGCGACTCACGCCGACCACGGCGTTCCGCGCCGGTCCTTCCAAGCGCCGCCGGTTGCCTAGCGTTCGGGATGCAAGCCCTT
>OFHG01001078.1_pt1 | contig 9923 bp, 8 predicted proteins | sample 1521931 | NCBI WGS metagenome assembly OFHG01 (sample SAMEA2468438, study PRJEB22500) | soil metagenome | biome: Glassland; feature: Farmland; material: Clay | place: Australia | collected 2013-01-31 | depth 0.55 m | reverse complement strand
TCGCGCGCCTGCTCAAGGAGCGCCGCGAGACCATCTACGTGGCCACCAAAGCCGGGCGGCAGCTCTCGCCCCACACGGCGGACGGCTACAACGCCGCCAATCTCACGCGCTTCGTCGAAGACAGTTTGAAGCGCCTCGAAACTGAAAGCCTCGACTTGCTGCAACTGCACTGCCCGCCCACCGAAGTCTATTACCGGCCGGAAGTTTTTGCGGCGCTCGACCGATTGGTCGAAGCGGGCAAGCTGCGCCACTACGGTGTGAGCGTGGAAAAGATCGAAGAAGCGCTGAAGGCCATCGAGTTTCCCGGCGTCGAGACGGTGCAGATCATCTTCAACATGTTCCGGCAGCGCCCGGCGGAATTGTTTTTCCCGGAAGCCAAGCGCCGCCGCGTGGGCATCCTGGCGCGCGTGCCCCTGGCCAGCGGCCTTTTGACCGGGCGCATGAAGCGCGACACAACTTTTGCGCCGGACGACCATCGCAACTTCAACCGGCACGGGGAGCGGTTCGACCGCGGCGAAACGTTTTCTGGCGTGGACTACGAAACGGGCCTCGCGGCGGTCGAGGAGCTGCGCCCGCTGGTTCCGTTCGACGCGACTCTGGCGCAACTGGCGCTGCGCTGGATCCTGATGTTTGACGCCGTCACCTGCGCCATTCCCGGCGCCAAGCGTCCCGCGCAGGTGGAGGAGAACGTCCGCGCCGCCGACCTGCCTGCGCTCAGCGAAGCGCAGATGGCCAAGGTGCGCGAAATCTATGGCACGCGCATTCGCGAGCTCGTGCACCAGCTTTGGTGAAGTAATTCCTCTGGCTGGCGCGCAGCGAAGCCGTGCGGTTGTTGCCGTCGCAGAGCCTCGCACTGCGCCCACAAAGTCGCAATCAATTTCAAGTCGTGGCTTAGGGTTTCTGCGCAGGCGGCTGCGCCGCGGGCTTCTTTTCTTTCTCGCTTTTCCCTGTTGATTGCGATTTGACGCGCGTGCGCCGAGCGCGGACGGGCGCGCTGTTCCGCATCCATTTGGGGCGCTCGGACTGTCCCCGCATGGCGTGGGTGAGCTGAGTCTGGCATCCCGCCAGATTGTTTTCGAGAGCTTGGGTGATGGAATCCTGATTGTTGAGCAAAAAGCCGAGGTAAGGCGCGAGCTTCTGCTGCAAGTCGAACAGCCGGTCGGCGACCTGGGAAAATTGCGCGCCATAGCTTGCATTGTCGGCTTGGCTGATGGTTTGCGCCACGCCCTCCAATCGCGGCAGAATGCCGCCAATGGTGGCGTAAGTTTCAAACCCTGCATAAGTGCTTTCCGGCCGGGCCGCGAACTGCTCGCGCCAGCCGGCCAGATCCTTGAACTGGGAGCGCATCGTCCGGAGGGTCTGGTTGAAGGAATTGCGCGCGTCGTCGGACATCTTCCAACGCTCGGGATGAACGTCCGTGAGCAAATCGTTCAGGCGATATTCGGCAAAGCGCGTCTGGTCGAGCAATGCTTTCACCTGCTGAGCGTCCATGTATCCCGGCTGGGAACTCGACCGCGCGAGCATTCCCTCGATGACTCCTGGCGACGCCGCCGGCTGCGTGACCGCCGGCGCGGGCGTTGGCGGCGCGGTGGAAGTGGATTTTTCCTGAGGCCGCGCAAGCACGGGCGCGGAGAGGACAGCGGCGAGAAGGCAGGTGGCAGCGCGAGCTGATGCTCTCATACGATTCCCCCTGAATTGTTCAGACGGAGAGAATGGCAGGGTTCAGGCGGCTTCGTCCACAAATTTCTCGAGCGCCACGCGGGCATCGTCGCTCAAGTCCGCAAACTGAATCCCCATGCCCAGGCCCTTGAGGGAATAGACCACTTTGCCTTCCGCGGCGAGGGATTTGCCGCCGGCAGCCAGTTGCAGCGCGACGCTGATTTCCGAACCCATCGGGAAAGGGTCTTTCGTGCTGATAAACAAGCCGCCCACGCTGACGTCGCGCGTGAGGAGCATCTCCTCCCGCCCCAGCGCCTCGCAGCGCACCTGCGTCACTAAGCGGGCGCGGCGGTGTTGGCGCTTCTCGATTCCGGGTCTCTGCAATTGTTGCGTCTCTTCTTCGCCCATCGAATTCTTCCTCAGTCAAAACCTTTAAGGCCCGCCGCCGGTCAAGAGACCTCAATGCTCATCACAAAGTGCGGGCGCGGAGAGCCGCGTCCCCAACGGTTCACATCCCAGCGCGCCTGGAGAAAGCGCACGTCCGGGCGTTGCTTCAGGTCGAGCGCCGCCGGAGTCGAGCCTTCATAGAAAACTTGCGGAAACAGAAAGAGAGGCTTTTGCCCCCAGTCCTTGCCGTCGCTCGAGCCCCAAATGGAAACGTGAAGCGATTCCTGCTCGATAACTTCCTTGACGCGAAGCACCAACACCAACTGCTGCCCGGTCCTTGCGCCCAGGTCCAGCGGAGCGCCTTCGCCGCGCGAATCAATCGTGGTCTGTTGAACCAGAAAAGTCCCCGTTTCCGATGCGGTTGTTGAGTCCATTGTTTTTCGCCGGCGAGTGTTCTCCGGGTCCAAGGCGACTCATCCTAGCACACCTCATGGCAAAGCGAAACCTTTCCGGCCGGATGCGCGGGAATCCGGCTGCCCTGTCCCTTTGAGAAGCGCGAGAATCAAGGCCATTATCGGGCTGAGCCGGGAAAGCTGCCTCGAAGGAACTAAAAAAGCCGGACCAGGAAGATGGAGCGGCCTCAGTCTTCCGCCGGGATGGGAAAGGATTCCAGGAACTCGATTCCGGCCTCGTGTTCCGAACCCGCCGCGGGCGTACCTCTCCAAACCACTCGGCAACGGGTGACGAAGGCGGAATCTTCCGGCTGGAACTCAATGATTTGTCCGGGAACGAGCTCGAGCGGCGAATGCACGCGTGAGCCGCGGGGCGAAAGGTCCAGCGTGTAGGCGCCGGCCCCATATTCGTCACCGTCCGAACGGACAAGAATGTGCGCGATCTTCCTGACCGGCTCGCGTTCGAATTTTCTGGGCAGGAACGAAGAATCCACCACCGACCCGGCCTCCCTGTTGAAGATGTTGATGCAAGCTAAACTAGCGCAGGATGACCTGAAGAGCAACACCCTCCGGCACGAGCTCAGTTAACGGCGTTCGATTCGCCGCTCAGGGACTTCAAGAACGTCGAGAGGGCGGAACTATCCTGGGATGAAATGCCTGTGAATTCAACTCCGACGCCTTCTCCATCGCGCAACCACCGGACCACGCCCGCCAAATCGAGCTTGGGCAAGTCCGGAGGCCGCCCAAACACCAGCCGCATTTCGGTTCCCACCGGGAAGGATTTCTTCGTACGGAGCGATAGACCCATTTCGCCCAAGTCAACCGTTTCCGCGTAAAAAAAGGCGTCACCCGCCTGAATGACAGCGTCCACAGCCACCTTGGCCCGATGGAATCTTCTTTGTTGATCGCCCATGCAGATCGTTTATAGCAAGAACACTCCCACCAATCCAGTATTTTGCGGTCCGGCGGGAAATGAAATGTCCGGTTGCGCGTGGGATGGGATGCGCGAGTTCCCTTGCGCGGTGCTCGGAAGCCCTTTTCAGGAATGGTCGCCAGCGGACTTAGCCGCCAAAATCTAAAGACACACTAAGACTGCCCTCCCAGGCGGTCCGTCCATTTACGAGAGGTGGCAATGCTTATCTACTGCGCCGTCCGAACGTTTACCGCGCGCGGGCCCTTTTCTCCGCGCTCCAGTTCGAATTCGACGGTGTCCCCTTCCTTCAGACTATCGAAGTTGAGATTCTGGAGCCCGCTGCGGTGGAAAAACACTTCCTGGCCTTCGGCCGATCGAATAAAACCGAACCCGCGGTCACGAATGACTCGCTTGATTGTGCCTTGCATGGAAAACCTCAATTCGCGTGGCAGGGAAGGACGTTCTAGGCAGGTCGACGCCAAGTGAGCAGCCGGCGAAGAAGCCCCGCTACGCATTTCCGCAACTCTACCAACAGGAAAGCACAATGTCAAAGGGTGGTGCAAGGTCCGGCGCCTTGCGCCATCCCGGCCATCGGAAAGCGCCCCGCGGGCCTCTGCGGGCTAGAACTCTGAGGCAATCTGAAGAACTAGGCAACCCGTGAAGGTGCGCCTGTCGTCCAAGGAATTGTGGGGCTGTTGGATCTGACAATCTAAGAGTCGGACAAACCCACCAACTGAAGGAGGGTTTTTATAATGATACTATCTTTATGCAAAAAAAGCAGTTCCGCTCTTCTGATGTTACTCGTCCTACCTGTTATGACTCTGGCGGCGACTCCGGCGGCAGCACCGGCACCCTTCGCGCCCTCAGCCAAGGTGCGCATGGATACCCAGTGGGCTTCGCACCTGCTTCGGCGCATGAAAGCCAATGTAAACTTAGTCAACAACGATGCCGGTCAGCTTCAGGCCAGCTACCGAGAGGGGCTGGACTGGCAGGCTGACGCTAACAAGCTGGATCGTCTGGCGGCCCGTGTGAAGAAGATGGACGGCGAGCTATACGACCTCCGCACTATCCGCAAAGACGTGCCCGCCAAAGATTCGCAAATCATTGCCCGGTTAGCCCCGGAAGTCACCATCTTGACCGATGAAGTAAACAGTTCAATTCATTTCGTAAACAATGATCACGAGTCTATGTGGCTGCCGAAGTGGCGCAGAGACACGAATGAGCTTTCTCAAGCCTCTGAGGCGGTTCAGCAGGATCTGCGAATGGCCAGCCATCAACAAGTGGCAAGCTAGCACGCGCCTGCGGCGAAGGCTAACGACACCTCCATCGACTCAAGCGGGCGGCCGCAATCAGGGGCCGATCCCGCTCGAGCCGGGAGGCGTACCCCGCGCCACTTGCCGAATCCCCGCACACGTTCTCATCGCCTTTCCCTTGCTTGAAAGCACCGGGAACGAATAGACTGACCGCTCGGATAGGAGCAGGGTCGATGCGCAGGATGGTGGCAGTCTTTCCGGTGGTGGCGCTCATTCTCGCCGCGGTCATTCCAGGCAAGGCCCTGGCGAGAACCATTTCCCTCGACGGCAACTGGTTCTTTGTCGCGGACCCAGCCGACTCCCTTCAGATCGGCGATCTCGGGCGCGCCAACGCCATTCCCGTGGCAGTGCCTTCTTCATGGCAAGCGGCGTTCGTCGACCGCCGCGACTACGCCGGCGTGGCATGGTATTGGCGGAATGTGACGATTGATCCGCCCGCCTCTGGCCAGTTGCTCTTGCTGCGCTTTGGCGCGGTGGATTACCGTGCCGACGTCTTCGTCAACGGCCGGAAGGCTGGATCGCACGAGGGGGGCTATTTGCCCTTCGAGTTCGACATCACCTCACTGGTGCATCCCGGAGAGAATCAAATCGCTGTAAGAGTGGTGGACGCAAGCGCCCCAGTGAAGCAAGTGGAAGGAATCCGCTACGCGGATATCCCTCACGGCAAGCAGGACTGGTACGTGGAGACCAGCGGCCCGTGGCAGAGTGTCGAACTTGAAGTTCGATCGCATGCCTATCTCGGATCCATTCACGTCACGGCCGGGGCGAGCGGAGAATTCAGGATTCGTGTTTCCATTCACAACCCGCCGCAACTGGGACAGTCCGGGTCACCGCTGAACGTGAGCGCCGAGATGCTGAACCCGTCGCAGAAAATCGTCTGGCAAGGCCGCCACTCGCTCGACCCCAACGAAGGAGTCTTCGACTTCACCGGGAAAATTGCCAACGCCGCTTTATGGGACCCGGCGAACCCCAACCTCTACTCCCTCGTCGTCAAGCTCAGTAACGGCGATGAACAGACGGTTCGTTTCGGATTCCGCACCTTCGAGTCGCGCGGGGGCAAGTTCTACCTGAACGGCAAGGCGATCTATCTTCGTGCGGCGCTCGACCAGGCCTTCTATCCCGACACCGTCTATACGCCGCCCTCGCTCGATTACCTGCGCGACGAAATGCGCAAGGCCAAAGCGCTGGGATTGAACATGCTCCGCTGCCACATTAAGGTCCCCGACCCGCGTTATCTCGAGGCTGCGGACGAAGAGGGCCTGCTGGTGTGGTATGAAATTCCCAACTGGGACAAGCTCACGACGGATTCCGGGAAGCGCGGGCTCGCGACGCTCGCCGGTATGGTCGAGCGCGACTGGAATCATCCCTCGATCGTGATGGTCAGCCTGATCAACGAAAGCTGGGGCATTGACCTGAAAACGGCGGCCGAGCGCGCCTGGCTGAAGGACGCCTACGCGCAAGCCAAGAAAATCGTGCCCGGCTGGCTGGTAGACGACAACAGCGCCTGCTGCGACAACTTCCACGTTGCGACCGACCTGGCCGACTATCATCAGTACGACGCGATTCCCGACCACGCGAGCGACTTCGACCGCCTGGTAGGCGACTTTGCCACGCGGCCGAGCTGGCTCTTCAGCCCTTACGGCGATGCCGAGCCCAAAGGCGACGAGCCGCTGGTCCTCTCCGAATTCGGCAACTGGGGCCTGCCGCACTTGCACCAGCCCGAGCCCTGGTGGTTCGCGCGCGATTTCCGCGGCAAGCGCATCACGCTTCCCGCGGGCGTCGAGAAACGATTCACCGATTATCAGTACTCGAAGCTTTTCACCAACTTCGACGCGCTGGCCGATGCCACCCAGCAGGCGCAATTCCGCTCCCTCAAATACGAAATCGGCAGCCTGCGCATGCACCCCCAAATCCAGGGCTACGTCATCACCGAATTCACTGATGTCAATTGGGAATCGAACGGGCTGCTCGACATGTGGCGGCGCCCGAAGGACTTCGCCGGCTCAATCAGCACCCGGCAGAAAGACGATCTGCTCATCCTGCGCGCCGATCAGCGGAACTCCTTCAGCGGAGGTACGGTAGAGGCCAACGTGTATTTCTCCCATTACGGCGGGAAGGATCTGGCCAACACGAACGTTACCTGGCTTGTTGAAGGAACGTCCCTTGAGGGAACCTTCCCTTTACCCGCCGTTTCGCCGAGCACTGCCATGAAGGTCCGCAGTATCCAGTTCACAACTCCCGGAACATCCTCTCCGGAAAAGCGCGTCCTCCACGCTTGGCTCATGAAGGGCGGAATCAGCATTGCGGAAGACGCCGTCGATCTCTACTTCTACCCACCCGAGCAGCCGACACTCCCACCTCCGGTCTCCTTCCACGATCCCGAGGGCCGGTTGCGGCGGCTGGTTAACGAAATGCATCGAAGGGGCTACCTGCCCCCCACGGGTTCAGAGACCTACCCGGTGTTGATAACCTCCACTTTCGATGACGAGGTGAAAGGCAAGCTTCGAGAGGGAGCACTCGTCATTTTGATGGCGAGTGACAAGCAAACCCTGGCACCGGGCATCGAAATCGTTCCGCGCAGTGAGGATGAATTCTCGGGAAACTGGATTTCCAACTTTCTCTGGCTGCGCAAGGACCGCCCCCCCTTCAAGGGCATCGGCTTCAACACCCTGGGTGAATTTGAAACCCAGGCTGTTACGCCACCTGCGGTCGTGAAGGGAATTCCTGCGAACAACTTCACCGATGTGCTGGCAGGGATGTTCTACGGCTGGATTCATTCCAATGTGGGCGTCCTGGTTCAGGCTAAAGCCGGTAAAGGCAAGCTGCTGATATGCACGTTCTCGCTCGGCACCACATACGACTCTGACCCCTACGCGACTTATCTGCTCGACGCCCTGGTCAACTACGCGGTGTCTGACTTCGTACCAAAGTTCGAGATTCCCCTCTGATGCCCGGCTTACGGGCGGAGACGGATTCCACAGACTTCATGGTACTTTGGGTCCGTCCATTTCCCCGCTCTCAGTTGTAGGCGCTTTGCATGCTCATCCCACTCCCGGGTTCCTGAAACCCGGCGGAGACAATCCTGGCAACGGGCAGTTTCTGGATAGACTTGAAGCGGTCGGCTATAATCGCAGCCTGCGGAACCAACGGGAAGCTCCGTTGAAGGTCAACTCTTCGTTTCCTGGGGAAAGACCTAACCCTCCTGCTGCTTCATTTTTGTGCGTCTGCTGCTCGACGACACCTTACTGTCTTTGTGCGGAGAGATCGTTCCTGCTTCACTGGAACACTTGGCGAAGTGCGGAGAGCCCGTGATGAGTTGCCGATAGACCGCCGCATCTCTCAGGACACGTTCCACGTACCTCCGGGTCGTTCCGATAGGGATCGATTCCAAAAACTCCACTGGGTCTTCAACCGGAGTTTGATCCACCCACTGCTTGACGCGCGTTGCTCCTGCATGATACGCAGCCAGAGCTATTTCAGGTTTCCCGCTAAAGGTCTTCATCAATACGCGTAAGTGCGCGCAGCCAACGCGGAGGTTGTACGAGGGGCTGTAGAGCCGGCGGGCGGCGGCGCGGACCCTGGAGCGTCGTCGGCTGCGGCTGGCTGTCCGGGGTAGAATTTGCATCAAGCCGCGGGCGTTGGCCCAGGAAGTCGCACGCGGATTGAAGGCGGATTCCTGACGGATCAGCCCCATAACCAGGTAGGGATCGAGCCGATTGGCGCGTGCATAACGTCTGACCAGGCTCCAGTAGGAGCGCGGATACAGGAGATCCCAAAGCTCTTTGGGGAACGCCGCGAACTCCACGTCGGGATAATTCGGCGCCGCCTTGACCGCGTCAAACAGCGCAAGGCTCGCCTTCCCACGGGCGGCCTCTAACCGGCTGAGCAGCAGTCGCATCTCCAGTGAAGCGGCGTGATGATGGGAGAGAGCGGCCCTCAAATAATCCTCCGCCAATTCGTCAAGACTCAGCGATTGGAGAATCAGGGCCGGTTGCGCAGCGTCGATTGGCTGGTTGAAAGCACAGGCCATCCCTGCAGGTACCGTCTGTGCAGGAATAACAGAACCAAAAGAGGCAGCAAGTGTCTCTCGCAAAGCATCGCCTGTAGCCGGACCTGCTTTCAAATGCTTTAAGCGTCCGTCGGCTTGGTACGAGTAATAGCTGTTTGCGCAACGGTCTTTGAGGATCGCGTAGAGAGCTTTGGCTTCCGACGGGGCCCCTTGCCCCTGTTCGAACCGACCCAGCCAGTACAACGCTCCCGCCACGCGCGAGGAGTCCGGATACCGTGTGACGTAATCGCGGAGAGCCTCCTGGGCTCGAACCGGATCGCCCTGAAGACGGTAACACCAGGCAAGTCGCCACATAGCGAAGGGAGCGTCCTCATCCTGTGGAAATGCCTCGACCAGTCGCCCGTAGTATTGTGCTCCAGATTTCCAATCCAGTTGCCGGTAGAAGTAATCGCCCGCGATGGCGAGCGCTGAGGCGTAAGAAGGCGATGAAGTAGAATAGCCCTCGAGCTGCGACAGCGCCCGAAGCATGGCGCCTTCATCGCCTTGCCGAGCTTGCACTTCCACCAGCAATGCCAAGCGTTGAGCTTCCAGGTCGGGTACCTTTGCGAGGCTCCCTGACAGGGCTTGCACCGCGTCTGATGGACGCCGCAAACGCAGGAGGCATCGTGCCTTTGCCAGCTGCCATCGCGGTACAAACGTGCTGCTGGGCCGTGCTTTCAGCAAACCCTCATAATCGTCCAGAGCCTCGTCGTACTGTCGTCGGCTATACAGAATCCGTGCTCGCGCGGTCTGAATCCGTTCACTGGGCTCCGGGAATGAGGCGCCCAGCTTCGTCCGCAGATCCTGAAGCGATTCTTCTGCCTTCCGAGCCGATGGGGACGTCGGGAAAGCGTAGTACACATCCTGGAAGGCGTGGGCAGCGTCGTGCAACCGGCCCGCTTCGAGGAACGCCTGCGCCTGGAGCAAAGCCAACGTCGGCCGCCGCCGAACGCCGGGCTCATTGGCCAGAACGTGGATTGCCTCCTGCGGCTGTTGAACGTCAAGGAAGACCTGCGCAAGAACCTCGAGTGCCTGGGAACGGAACGGACTTCGTGGGAAACGCCTCGAAAAGTCTTTCAGTGTCTCGGCAGCCTGCTGTGAATTCCCCGCCTCGCGCGCAGAGACCGCCAAGAAATCGGCTGCCGCACCGG
>OFHG01001076.1_pt1 | contig 9933 bp, 4 predicted proteins | sample 1521931 | NCBI WGS metagenome assembly OFHG01 (sample SAMEA2468438, study PRJEB22500) | soil metagenome | biome: Glassland; feature: Farmland; material: Clay | place: Australia | collected 2013-01-31 | depth 0.55 m | reverse complement strand
CGATTTGCCGCCCAAGTTCGAGCGCTTTGGGATTGAGGCCGGATCCTTCGGGCGAGGCGATTGTAAAATTAGCCCCCAATTTGGCGCAGATATGTAATAAGGAAACGGCAACATTATTGCCGTCGCCAATGAAGACCACGTTTAAACCTTTCAAGCTGCCAAATTTCTCGTGGATGGTCAGTGCGTCACCCAGCGCCTGGCAGGGATGGTTATAATCACTCAGGCCATTGACTACCGGGATGCTGCTCCAACGCGCCAGTTCGACCACGTGCTGGTGGTCAAAGACGCGTGCCATGAGGATGTCCACATACCCGGAAAGCACCCGGGCAATGTCTGCGATGGCTTCGCGTTTACCCAGCCCGATCTCATTTGGGGAGAGGTATAATGCATCGCCACCCAACTGGCGCATAGCCATGTCGAAAGAAACCCGTGTGCGCAGGCTTGGCTTTTGGAAGATCATTGCCAGCACTTTACCCTTAAGAATAGGAGCATTTTCACCCGCCTGCCTCTCTTTTTTTAAACACACAGAGAGATCCAACAGACCTTGTATCTCTTCGGAGGTGTAGTCGGTTATAGCTATGAAATCTTTCATGGGCATGAATCCTCCAGTGAAGTCAGATATGAGCTTTTTTTCTGTCAAGAACCATTTTTATGAGACGTCGCTTTCGAGCACTTCTTCAATTCGAGTATAACACAGGAGAGCAAGCGGCGGAAATGGCCATTTAACGCTATAATTTTATAAATAGGCCTAAAAATGATAAAGATTGCCCCTGTATCTTTTGTGTAAATGACCGATCCAATTGTCCTTGTTGTTGATGATGAGCCGGACGTGATCCGGCTGTGCCAGCGTTTACTGGAAAAAGCCCGCTTCCAGGTGTTGACAGCTAACAGCCAGAGTCAAGCACTGGCTATCCTGGCGCGCCAGCCGATCGATTTATTACTGCTTGACGTCCATATGCCCGGCCTGGATGGATTCCAGCTCCTTCACATTGCGCATAACCATCAACCAGAGCTTGCCTCAATTATTATGACCAGCTTTGGCGCTGTGGAAACCGCGGTTGAGGCCTTACGTATGGGTGCCGAAGGTATAGTTTTAAAGCCGTTTGCATTTACGGAACTGGTAGAATCGGTCCAACATGCCTTGCAAGCTAAACAACGCTGGCGCGATCTTGAACGCCTGTCAACCCTGCGACCATTGTTCAAAGTTACGGAGGAGTTTTTCTCCGAAACCAACCAGGATCAATTAAAGCAACGCGTAGTCGCAGCGGTCGCGAATTCATTGAAATGCTCCATTGCCGGTTTGTACTGCTTACAGGCCGATTCGGGTGGCTACGTACAGGTAGCGTGGCATGGTGGACGACTGCCGCTGGAGAACTTGGTTCGCCTCTTGGTGCAGAAGTTGCCTGACGATACGAATATTTGGATAAACCGCGTGGGCTTAGTGCAGGTAGAAAATCGGGAATTGTTAGAACCATATCCGCTGGGTTCGTTGTTGGTAGTCCCGGTATCACGCAAGTTCAAGAGGGAGCTGCTGGTCGCCGCCCGTCGCCTGGAAGAACCGGCCTTTCGTGGATCGGACCTGGAATTCTTGCAAATGTTAGGCCGGCAGGCTGGTATTGCAATGGAAAATAGCCGCTTGTACGAGGAGCTGCGTTCTTATATCACCGAATTGGAGGCCTCGCGTGCCGCGGTGAATCGCGCAGAGAAAATAGCCGCGGCTGGACGGATGACGGCCTCCATTGCGCATGAGTTGAATAACCCCCTGCAATCTATCAGCAATTGTTTACATCTGGCGGGCCGCCAGGAGCTTCCGGAAACCGAGCGTGCTCATTACCTGGAATTGGCTCAGAATGAATTGGAACGCTTGATTGGAACGGTTCGCCGTACGTTGGATTTTTATCGGCCGGGCGCTCGCGATCGAAGGTTGGTGGATATTAATGAGCTGATCTCCAAGGTCGTGCGCTTGATGAAGCCACAATTGCAAGCACACCTGATTAATGTGACCTGCGAGTTTGCCCAAGATTTGCCCTTGGTGCCGCTGGTGAGCGACCAGGTGCAGCAATTACTGATTAATCTGATTCTGAATTCCTTGGATGCTATGTCCACCGGTGGCGAGATTAATATTAAGACCAACCGAACGGTTATCGATGAAGCCTCCGCTGTTGAAATCCTGGTGAAAGACACTGGACCAGGTGTTTCCGAAAGTGATGTGGAGCAGATTTTTGAACCTTTCTTTACTACGAAAGCACATGGTACCGGTCTGGGCCTTCCTGTAAGTTACGGCATTGTGGCAGCACATGGCGGCAGCTTGAATTACGTTCGTCAGGAAGGGATAGGGGCTTGCTTCCGAATTGTTTTTCCGGAGGAGATCGCTTATGAAGGCGAAAATCCTGGTAGTAGATGATGAACCCACGGTGCGTGAATCGTTGGATGAAATTTTGCGTCTGGAGGACTACGACGTTGTTTCGGTCGAGAGTGGGGATTTAGCGATTAAAACCTTACAAAGAGAAACCTTCGACTTGATTTTGTTGGATTTAAAAATGCCTGGCATGGACGGTATTGATGTGATGCGGTTGGCGAGCAAAATTGCTCCTGATACCAAAATCATCCTTCTAACTGGTCATGGCTCAATGGAATCCGCTATCGATGCCCTGCGGCACAGCGCTCACGACTATTTAATTAAACCTGTCCCCACTCATGAATTACTGACAAGCGTCAGGCGCGCCATCGCACAGCGTACGGAGTGGCAGAAAAAACGCATGCTGCTTGAACAGCTTGACATTTCATTACAACGTTTAAAAGATGCCGAGCGAGTGCAGTCGGCGTACGCACACAACCAGCAAATTACCTCACTTGGAGGAGGCATCATGGTGGACTTGGCCCGCCGGGAAGTCTGGCGTGGTGACCAGCGGGTTATCCTGACGCCGACAGAAGGTAAATTGTTGCAAGTGCTACTGGAGAACCGCGGGCGCGTGATAACCCACCGTGATTTGGTGTTTATGGTGCAGGGTTACGAAACGACGGATTGGGAAGCACCTGAAGTACTCCGCCCTTTGATCAGCAGGTTGCGTCGCAAGTTATCGGCTATACCGCATGGGGAAAACTGGATCGCTAATGTGCGCGGCACCGGTTATGTTTTTGATTTGCCTTCCGAAACGGTTGAGCCTTACAGGGATGATGAAGCTTGAGTTTGGTTGATAAGCCAGGTCTGGATTCTAATCGTGAGGTTGCCAGGGCAGACCGGCAGTTATAGCGGGAGGTCGAAGCCAGCTTAACCATCCTCCCGGAGTTGAGCTGCGTGGATGAGTTTTTTCCTTACGAACTAACAACAAGGCCACGACTAATAATCCCATGCCAACCCATTGCATTAAGCTGAAGTGTTCTCCCAAGACAAAATGCGCCATTACCAGCGTCACCAACAGTTCTCCCAGGCCCAGGAAGGCGGTTTGCATTCCTCCCAGGTGCTTGACCCCCAGGAACAGTGTGATTCTAGATAAAAATGTCACCAGGGTCAAAGCCATCACTGCACTCCAGGCCATTGTCGGGGCATCGCCTGGGATGGCTGACTGTGGTGAAAATAAGGTTGAAACCAGGTAAGCGGGAACGACGACGATGCTCATCGCCACCAAGGTGTAAAGCGTAACGGTCGGGGCAGGCATCTCATACAGCACCCGTTGATTGATAGGGAGGTGAAGTGCGTACAGCGCTGCTGCTCCCAACATCATTGTCATCCCAACCAGGTCGATCTGGTGGTTGCCAGATTGGGTAAGTAAGAATAAGGCCGGAATAACCAAAAGCATGCGCAGTACGGTCAGGCGCGCTAGGGGTTCGTGGTCCAGGTGTAACCACAACGCAACGAAGAGCGGGTATGTAGCGTATAGTAATTGCCCTAAGCCGGCATCAATCCGGCCTAGCGCTGCGTAATAAAGTAAGGACCCGACCCCATTAATCCCGCCTGCCAGCAGGCAGCCGATTAAACCCGCCGGGTAAATGTAAAAATATTGGCGTTTGAAAGCCAGCATCACCAGTAATAGAAGCCCGGCCGCCAAAAACGTGCGAAGCGCCACCACCGCGAGCGGAGGAAATCCCAGCAAGATCGCTTGTTTACCGAAAACAGGCGACATCCCGAGGAATGCAGCAGAGGCTAACGCGGCGCGTATTCCATGGTTTCTTTGGCGACCAGGCGTACTCATTTCATTTTTTGTTATTGCACCAGCGCGCGAACTTCGTCTAACAATTCGTCATTCATGAATTCTCCCTTTTGCATCAGGGCGTAAATTTGTCCCTTCAGGCGTTGTTTTTCGTAGGGGGTTAGTTCTTTGGCAGTTACCACGATCACCGGAATGGCTGCGGTCTGTGCATCGTTTTTCAGCGCATCCAACACTTGAAAGCCGTCGATATCCGGCATCATTAAGTCCAACAAAATAAGGTCCGGAAGTTCGCGGCGGGCCAACTCAATTGCCTGTTCACCGTTGCTGGCCTCGAAGATCGTGTAATTGCCTTGAGTCTGCAAGATGCGCCGGATCAGGCGGCGGGCTTCTTCCATATCGTCCACGATGGCGATGCGCGGGTAGCGGTCATATGTAACCCGGCTGAGGGCAGCCAGTAGCCCTTCCTGGGGTGTAGTGCTTTGCAGCTCTGCCTGGCTGGGGATTGTCAGGCTGCGCGCCCAACCCTCCCCCAGGATCGCGCGCTCGATCGGCATCGTGTGCCCTGAACAATTGATCACCACCACATCCCCGGTTTTGATCTGACCGGCCCGTGCCATCTTGATCAACCCGGCAAGCGCAACCGCAGCAGCCGGCTCGACAGAGATGCCTTCCATTTTTGCCAGGATATGCATGGCGCGAAAAGCTTCTTCATCGGAAACTTGCTCGATTGTGCCGCCGCCGTTTGCCAGCATGCGCTGTCGCAGCAAGCTGTATGCGCGGCCCGGATCACCGGTGGAGAGTGTAGCGATGTGAGTGCGGGGCGAATGCACCGGTTCGGCGGTGTCCATGCCCATTTTCCAGGCATGGACCATCGGTGCGCAGCCTTCAGTTTGAATGCCGGCAATCGCCGGCATTTTGTCCGTGAGGCCCATTTGCAACAATTCGTCGAATCCCTTTTGTACGCCCAGAGGTCCCAATCCACCACTGATGGCCTGGAAATACCAATCAGGAGCGCGCCAGGCCGCAGTGCTTGTGTCTGATAGCGGGTCAACCCGTTGGGTCAGTTGCTCGGCAATCTCGAACGCGATCGTTTTCATCGACTCCACGGATGGGATCGACCGCGCTCCGCGTTCCAGAAGCAGATTTCGCTGGCCGGCAAACTGTGCTGCGAGCTGTTTCGTCTGGTCGTACGAGCCGGTCACCTTGATCACCTGGGTTCCATAGATAGCCACTTCACGCATTTTTTCAGCCGGCACCAGGCTGGTCAGAAAAGCCCATAGCATAACCCCGGCGCGAGCGGCATAAGCCGAATAAGAAATCGCCACGTTGCCGGTTGACGCCAACACCATTTCTGTGATGTCCGCTTCTTTCAAAGCGGCTATTCCCACGGCCGCCTGGCGGTCTTTGAATGAACCGGTTGGCCCCTGGCGCTCATCTTTTATGAAGATGTTTGGACATCCCAGCATCAATCCAAGGTTTGCGGCGTGAATTAAAGGTGTGCCTCCTTCTCCAAGGTTCAATTCGGGATGAATATTATTCACTGGAAGCAATTCGACATAACGCCACAGGTCGAAAGGTCGATGTAGGATCAATTCGGGCAGAATCTCCCCGAGCCTGCGATAGTCGTAATGTGCTTCCAGCCATTGGCCTCCACATTTCGGGCATTTTTCCAGGACTAGATTGAATCTCTCTTTATGGCCGCAATCCAGGCATACGGTCATGGGTTCTGTGATAGACGCGGTGGATTGGGCCGCTTCATTTGGTTCGGAATTCAAGAACAAGCCAGCCTCCTGAAAGGATAGAAAAGGCCGAAAGGCCTCTGTTATTCGAGTTGTTTTGGATCGAGTTTTCGGGTAGTCAATTGTTTTCTGTCTGGCGATGCGTGATTTGGTTCGCCCATTGGCTGCAACACATTGCTGAGCACGTGTTCCAGTTGAGCCATCAGCTCTTCTTCGCTCATCAAAGCTTTGTTCAGCAAGGTTTGTGAGAAAGCGCTCAGCCGCTGAGCTTGCCCATTATCTAAAGCACCGGCGGTGAGCACCACAACCGGGATGTCTCGCAAGAAAGGATCCGTTCGCAGCGTTTCAAGAAGTGAAAATGCATCTAACAACGGAGTGAACAGGTCCAAAATGATAGCATCCGGGCGATTATAGCGCAGTTCTACCAGCGCCTGGCTTACGTCTTTCGCGATGTGCAAGTGATAGCCTTCTCGGCCGCTGAATATGTGCTGGATTATCGCCAGGTCTTGGATATCGTTATCCAACGCCAGGATTTCATGGATTTGGCCTTCTCCGTTCAAATTCTGGACGGCCTGTAAAAGGTCCTCTTCCAGGATAGGTTTCGTCAGGTAGTCTGCTGCCCCCAGGCTGAACCCGTGTGCCTGGTCCTCCAGTATGCTGCACAGGATGACTGGGATATGTTGGGTGTGCGGATTGGATTTCAATCCCTGCAACACCTGCCAGCCATCTCGCTCCGGCATCATTACGTCCAGAGTGATCGCATACGGCTGTACTTCAATGGCGCGATCCTCGGCCTTGTGAGGGTCTGTGAGCGCCACGACTCGAAAGCCGTAATTGGTCAAATAGCGTTCGTAGAGTTTGATGATGGCGATTTCATCGTCGATTGCCAGGATGATCTTTTGGTCCTCAGGGTGTATTTGTGAGGAGCCTTTGGATTTAATCGGCAAACTGAAGTAGAAGCGACTGCCTTGGCCTGCCTGGCTCTCAATGCCGATACGACCCCCGTGCATTTCCACCAGGGCGCGGCAGATGGAGAGTCCTAACCCGGTGCCCCCCGACTTGCGCGTCAAGGAGCCATCCACCTGTGAGAAGGGTTGGAACAGTTTGTCCTGGTCTTCAGGCGCGATGCCCGGCCCGGTGTCGATCACGCTGACAACCATCTCCGGTAAACCGGCGGGGCCGTCTTCAGCCTTGGCTGTGACGGTGATCGAGCCTTGTTCGGTGAATTTGGCTGCGTTGGAAAGCAGATTGAGCAAGATCTGGCGCACTTTCATGGGGTCGGCGCGCAAACCGGGCAGGTCTTTCGGAATCTGGCGATGCAATTGGATCGGCTTATCTTTCACCAAGCCCGCCACCGTTGCCATCACGCTTTGCACCAAATCACTCAGGTTGACGCCTTCTTCGATAGCCAGCTCCATCTTGCCGGCTTCGATCTTGGATAAGTCGAGCACGTCATTGATCAATCCTAATAAATGTTGGCCTGAGTTGTAGATTGCGGTCAGGTCCTGTTGCTGGATATCGTTGATTGGGCCGTCGATACCTTTCAAAATCACCCGCGAGAAACCGATTATCGAGTTTAATGGGGTGCGTAACTCATGGCTCATGTTTGCCAGGAACTGGCTCTTCAGGCGGTCTACCTCCCGCATTTCTTCGACGGCCTGCTGGGATAGCGCATAGGAGCGGGCGTTGTCAACGGCTACGGTTACCTGATCCGCCAACACCTGTAGTACTGCCACATCATCGTTAGAGAATGCATCCACCTCCACCGATTGAACGTCCAGAGCGCCGATGATGCGCTCACCGATTTTCATCGGAATTCCAAGCTCAGCGCGGGTGTTGGGGAGTAACGGGTTCGGATGGTGGCTGGGGTCCTTTTCGACGTCGTTGATGATCAGCGCTTCTCCATCGCTGGTTACTCTACCAATGACTGACTTTGAGCCTACCGATAATTTGTGCTTGTCGCGTTTCATCTCTTCACCGGCAATCCCGGTCGCTTCGCGAACGACGGCGTACTCGCCAGAGTCGTCGATCAAAAAGATCGAAGCGTGGTAGTAGCCGAACCGGCTGCTGATCAGATTGACTGCGCGACCTAGTAATATGTCTAATGCCAGCGTGCTGGACGTATCGCGTGCAATTTCCGCTGCGGTTTGCAGTTGGCTGGCGCGCCGCCGGGTTTCCTCTAAAAGACGGATGTTTTGTATAGCGACTGTGGCTTGGTTAGCCAATGCCATAACACGGCGCACCTCTGTAATCGGAAAACGTGTCGGCTCTCCATAAAAGCCGTGGATGTAGCCAATCCATTGGCCTGCGATGACCAGGGGGACGAAAATGGCGCTGGTTGCCTTGTAAACCTGAATGAGCAGCGTGCGCGAAGGCGTATCCAGGCGCCCATCATGATTCACGTCTTCTACCAGGGTTGGACTGTTGGGGCGCAACAGGGTACGTGCCAGGCTGAACGCTTGCAACCGCAGCCGTTCTGGCTCGCTGTTGTAAGGGTCATTGCTCCAGTGTGCGATGGAAAGGATCCATTCCGGCTGATCGCTCTCACTCCAGGGGTGATCGAACAAATTGATGCTCAGACTTCGATCCGCGCGGCCCAATACCGTGTGTTCGCGCAAAATATCCATGATGTTGTCGTAGGTCTGGCTGGCGTTTAGCCCGGCGCTGGCATTGTAAAGCACCTCCGTCTCGTTCAATGCATCTTGGGTTTGTTCGAACAAGCGTGCGTTTTGGATAGCGGTAGTGCTTTGGATGACGATTGCTTCCGCCAGACGCATCTCGTTGTCGCTCAAGGTGCGCCCTTTTTCCAGAATGTCCAGACCGATTGTGCCGATGACCTCATTACCAACCAACATAGGCAGGATCACCAGGGTCTCGATGCGGCGCTCCCGCAGCATTTCGTGGATTTGGAGGGTGATCTCCGCGTTTTGCGCATCAGTTACGATCAGGGGTTGGCGCGTTTCCAGGACCTGCAGTGTCGAGAGGTTGTCTTCCAGCGGGATCTGGACGCCTACACTGCTGGGCACATCATCAACCAGGGAGTAATCCGCCAGGACATTTAGATACGTGCGCTCCTCGTTCAGCAAAGCGATTCCCGATCGTTGGACGGGTAACGCGTTTACGATCTCCCGGGCGATGATCTGCATGGCTTCTTTTACATCCAGGGAACTGGCTACGGCGGAAACCACCCGGTTGATCAATGCCAGCTCTTCACTGCGCTTTTGGGACTCGCGCGCCCGGCTCTCGGCCAATTCAATGCCTTGCAAATTTTGGATTGCCACTGCCGCCTGTCCGGCCAGCGCCATGACCCGCCGGATTTCTTCGTTTTGAAAGCGGGTTACCTCCCCGTAGACTGCATTGATGAGGCCCATCCAACGCCCACCCACGACCAGCGGGATGAATATCGTGCTGCTCCCTTGATAAAGTTTGTGATACAGCTGGCGAGTGTTATCGTCCAAACGGGTGTCGCTTTCCAAATCCTCGATAATTGTCGGAAGACTTGGAGAGAGCAATTGCAAAGCCGGGAATTTACCGAGCGGGTAACGCGGCGCCAGCCTTTCCTTGGGCAGGCTCGTCCATTGGGTGATGGGGATCATCCACTCTGGCATGCTGCTTCCCGTCCATGGCCGGTCGAACTGGTTGAGGCTGACGATCTGGTCGGCTCTGCCCAATACCGTATAATCGCGCAGCACGTCCAGGATTTCAGAAAAGGATTGCGCCGCGTTCAATTCAGCGCTTGCCCGGTAGAGCATTTCTGTCTCCGCCAGGGCTGCTTGTGTCTGTTGGAAAAGGCGTGCGTTTTCCAGAGCCAGAGAACGCTGGTCCGCTACCTGTTCCACCAACATACGTTCGTCAGCACTCCAGGCGCGCTGTGTTTCTTCGTCGAGGATCTCCAAAAGCAGGCGTGAGCCCTGGCTTTCCAACGGCATGCTGTGTGCCAAGACGGCAGTATCACCTGGTTTTTCGGCGTCCAATATCACCAGGTGGTTTTGGGTGAGGCTGTCTCGCCCGGCTGGTGTAAGTGTGTCGAAGGCTTGTTGGAG
>OFHG01001074.1_pt1 | contig 9936 bp, 11 predicted proteins | sample 1521931 | NCBI WGS metagenome assembly OFHG01 (sample SAMEA2468438, study PRJEB22500) | soil metagenome | biome: Glassland; feature: Farmland; material: Clay | place: Australia | collected 2013-01-31 | depth 0.55 m | reverse complement strand
GGCTGAGGCATTCAGACAGTCTCAATGTCTGACTGTGCCATTAGCGGGCTCCCGGGAGGGCGCGCTGGACGCCATCCAGGTGGCGGACCGCTTTCACCTGTGGCAGAACCTGTGTGAAGCGGTGGAGAAGACCGTCATCTCCTGCCGATCTGAGCTGCGAGAACCCGCTCCCGAACCCGGTGGTGCGGAACCCGGCGGCCCTGAGCCCGCCCGAACCGGCAGCAGCGTGCCCGCTGAGGCGACCGGGCCCGCTACCGTCCGGGACCCTGGCGACGGCCGCCTGGCGGTACTGTCCGCAAGTTCATGCGCGCCGCCACCGCCGGGCAGGTCATCACCGGACCCGTACCGCGGTCCAGGAGCATCGGCCGTTACGCCCCTGCCTGCAGCAGCGCTGGGACCGGGGATGCACCGACGCCGCCCGATCCAGGCCCAGGGCTACCGCGGTAGCGTACGATCAGCGCCGCTACCTGCAGCCGCTGCGCGCAGCGCTTACCGCTCCCGTGCTCCCGCCGCCCCCGCCCACCGTCCGGGAGGTAACCCGGTGGATCACCAGCCACCCCGGCCACCTCACAGACCAGGAGACAGCCCAGCTCAGCCAGGTCAAAGCCCGCAGTGCGCACCTGAGCACCGCCGCCGGCCACGTCACACCATTCGCGGAGATGATGACCGGCCGCCACGGCGAGTGCCTGCCCGGGTGGATCGACGCCGTCGACCTCGACGACCTGCCCCACCTGCGCTCTTTCACCCGCGGCATCCACCGCGACCAGGCCGCCGTTGCCAACGGACTCACCATGGCCCACAGCAGCGGCGCGGTCGAAGGCAACGTCTGCCGCATCAAAGCCCTCAAACGCCAGATGTTCGGCCGCGCCAGCCTCGACCTGCTCCGAAAGCGGATCCTGCTCAGCACATAACACCACGCAGAGTCACCAATTCACGATCTTTGTGCCAGAGCCCTGCCTTCGCCTCAATCAGGCCTGGTGAGCGGATATACCCGTTCGTTCTGGAGGGATGACCGATGGAGCTGATCGTTGAGGATGCCGTCTTTGTCACTATGGCCGAAAGCGCAGGGCCAACCGGATGCATGCTGGTCCGGGATGGCCGGATCGCCGCAGTCGGCTCGGCCGAGGAGATCCGCGCGGTGGCGGCGCCGGGCGCGGGAGTAGTCAGGCTTGGCGGCGCCACCATCATCCCCGGGCTGATAGACGGGCACTGCCATGTATCCGATGTTGGCTATCTCGCGGCGGGGGCCGACTGCAGCCAGCCGTCCGCACCCGACATCCCGACGATTCAGGCGCGCCTGCGGGAAGCCGCCGGACGGACACCGGAGAGCTCCTGGGTGACCGGGAGCGGGTATGTGGAGTACAAGCTTCGCGAGGAGCAGCACCCAACTCGCGTAGATCTCGACGAAGCCGTGCCGAACCGTCCGGCCGTGTTGTATCACACGTCGCTGCATGCCTGCGTGCTTAACACGGCCGCGCTGAGGGAGGCCGGGTTCGAGGATGGGCAGCCAGATCCTGTGGGCGGTGCGTTCGGCCGCGACCGCCAGGGCCGTCTCGACGGCGTGGTGTACGAGGGCCCAATGTTCGCGCTGTTCGAGCGCAACCTCCGTCATGACATCGCCCACATGGGCGCCGCTCAGCGCGCGAGGCTCGCCGAGATGGCGGGACAGCGCTTCGCGGCGCTTGGCGTCACCTCGGCATGTGATGCGGATCTGCGCCGCGACACGTTCGCCGCCTTCGCCGAGGCGGACGATAGCGGCGTTCTCAGCCAGCGGATCTACGGGCTGGTCGTCCACGACGAGGTGGATTGGCTTGTCGCGTCTGGCCTGCGGGGCCGCTACTCCGATCGGCTGGCCGCCGAGGCCGTGAAGATCTGGGCCGACGGAGGAATGAGCAGCCGCACCGCAGCCATTCACGGAACTTACCCTGTCCCGCCATATGGCTCGGGGATCTTGTTCTTTGAGCGTGACGAGCTGACTGAGATGGTTCGTGACTTCGATGTACGCGGGTTCCAAGTCTGCATTCACGCCCAAGGGGACCGGGCGATCGAGACCGTCCTCGACGCGTACGCCGCACTACTGGCCGATGCCCCGGGAAACCCGCGCCGGCACCGCATCGAGCATGGTGGTGCGATGTATCCTCCGCTTGCCGCCCGGGCCGCGGATCTGGGGATACTGCTCGTGAGCCAGCCCGGATTCCTTTCGGCCCTGGGCGACGGGTTCGCTGCGGCGTTTCCAGATCATAGCGACCAGCTCTACTCCTTCGGGTCCTGGCGGCGTGCTGGCATCACGGTCGCCGGATCGTCCGACGCCCCGGTCATCGCCGCTGACCCGCTCATAGGTATCCGGGATGCAGTGCTGCGCCGCACTGCCGAAGGTCACGTGCTTGGCCCTGGGGAGCGCCTCTCGGCCCGAGACGCACTCGCCCTCTACACCAGAGAGGCCGCATTCGCTTTGCATCGCGAGGGCGAGATTGGCTCGCTCGAGCCGGGGAAGCTCGCGGATTTCGTTGTCCTGGATAAGAACCCGCTCGATGCAGACCCCGAGCAGATCGCAGACATACAGGTCCTTGCAACGGTTCTGGGCGGCACTCCCGTCTACCAATCCGAGAGCATCTTCCCCGGCGGCTGACCGTCTCGGCCTCTTGAGCAGGAAGAAAGGGCTGGGACCTCGGCGATACATGCCACCGCCGTACAAGCCGCACGACGGCTCGGCGACCGGCTGGGCGAGGCCAACGCCCTCAACGACCTGGGGACGGCGCGGTACCTGACTGACGACTATCTCCGGGCGCGGCTGAGGCCCGGGCGCGGCTGAGGCCCAGGAGGCGGCGCTTGGCATCTACCGCAGCATCGGCGACCGGCACGGTGAGGCTGAGGTGCTCAACGAGCTGGGGACGCTGTACCGGCTCCGCGGTGACCTCGACCGGGCCGAGGCACATCACCGGCAGGCCAGGGACCTGGCCCGCGGGATCGCCAGCTCCCTGGGTGAGGCTCACGCGCAAACCGGCCCGTGCCGCTGGCCACACCACCGCTGCGGAAGCCAGCCTCTGGCAGGCCCAGGAGATCTTCCAGCGATCGGCGGTGCGGCCGAGGCTGCTGGCGTCGCCGCCGAACTGGACGCTCTCACCGGGGCAGGACCTGCCGCGTAGGGTCATAACTCCCTGCGATCACATACCTGACCACACGGAGGACAGCACCACCGCGAAAGCGCAGTCCGGCGCTGTTGCTGCCCGCGAAGAGAAGACCGCTAACGGCGTGCCGTGTGCCAGTGCGCCGTCGATGGGCAGGCCGTCACCCGGGCCCGCGGCAAGATCCGGACATGGCGGAAGAGCAACCGCCGCAGTGAGGTCCACCCGACATCGAACTCGGCGGAGAGCCCGGCAAGCCGGGCGTCGAGGCCTGCCCCACATCAGGTGCCCGTCCCCTGGATCGCTCACCGTGAGGCCGCTGCGCTGCCGCTTGAGCGTCTGCCTTCCGGCTTATGGCTGTGCCGCCGGGTTGCTGTGCCGCCGGGCGAACCAGACACCCGCGTCCGGGCACGGGCTCATCTGTTTGCGCTCCCGCCCGTTTCCAGTTGCTCACTGATGCCAGGGCTTTTGTTCAGCAAGGCTATTCCGAGGCGAGGATCTTAGTTGCGCCGCAGCCTCCTGAGGATCCACCGGATCGAAGAATACCCCTGCGCCTAGCTCCGCGGCAGCAAGGTGCCGGCTCACCCCAGGCGCTCGCAGGACGGGTGCCAGATGCACGTGGAGATGTGCGGTGGGCCAGTCATCCCCGCCGGCCGGCCGCTGATGTATCCACAGCATGTAGGGAGCGCCGCGCCCAAAGAGTCGTTCCAAACGGGTAAGAGAGCCCACGAGAATCACGCCCAGCCCTGTGCGCAGTTGCGGGCCTGCAGTGGGCAGATCAGCAACGTGGCTGCGCGGGGAGATCAGCATCTCATACGGCCACGAGGGTGCCCATGGCACACTTGCCTGCCACCCCGAGTGGCGGATGACGATCAGTCCTTCGTCTGGATCTTTGCAGAGGTCACAATTTCTCTTCGAGAGTTCGGACTTCGGGATGGGAGGGATCTCACTAAATGCCATAATTTGACTGTGCGGGTGGTCAATCGTGCTACCAATTGAACGACCGTGATTCTCGAAGACGAACACATAGCCAACATCGTCGCGTGACCCAAGCGCTGCTGTGCGCGCGGACCATAGCTCGACGACGCGGGCCGACCGGTACTCGCCCAGGGCCGGGAAGGAGGAATTGTGGTCTGGGCTGTGCAGGATCACTTCGTGACACCCATTGGGCAGGCCAGGCCAACGATTTGGAATGTGCAGGACTTCATATGGTCCGGGCGCCTCAAGCCCCCCCGGGCAGAACGGACACAAGCCATCCGGCAGATTAGGCCGGTGCTGTCGCCATGGAGTGACAACCACGTAGGCGCCTGTCAGAGGGTCGATACGTAGGTCAGCTTCGCTCATGAGCCTTCACCAGATGCTGGAGGCCAGACGTCGCACCGACACCAGTTGCGCCTCACGGACGACGCCTGCCCGGCCACCCCAAGCCTAGCCCCGCAGACTCACCGATAACCCGCATCGCACCGCCCGCCCAGCCAAGCGCCTGTGCCAGCTCGTGGAAGCAGTGACAGGACCGCTGAACGACCTGCCTAGTCGTGCCGGTCCTAGCTCCCCTTCCGCATGCCGACGGGGGTGACCATGTATCACGCCCGTCCGCCCCCAACAGAACGCATCAGCGCGGCATGACAGCGCACTCATGGGTCGGGTTGCTTGCGGTTCAGATGCGCTGCCCGCTTTCACCCTGGTGGGTCCAAGCGGGTGCGGTAACGGCAGCAACATGTCCTAGCGGCAGTCCTGGCCGGGGCGTCATATGGCTGGAACATTCGTCGCGTAACGTGCTCGCAGCGCGGGGTGGCCGTGACGAGGTGTGGGAGGAACACGATGGTGAGCAAGAAGGAAGCGGCCGAATCGGTTCGTGCCGCCAAGGCCAGGCTGGGCGTGACCTGGGGCCAGCTCGCGGAGGCGGTCGGGCGGCCCCTGGCCTGGACGACGTCGGCATTGCTGGGCCAGCAGCCGATGACTGCCGCGCAGGCCAAGGCGGCTGGCTCGCTGCTGGATCTCGGCGAGGATGTCCAGCAGGCGTTGCAGCTTCAGCCTGTCCGGGGTGCGCTGGAGGCGGCGGTGCCGACGGACCCAACTATCTACCGGTTCTACGAGGTGCTCCAGGTGTACGGTCCGACGATCAAGGAACTCATCCACGAGCAGTTCGGCGATGGCATCATGAGCGCGATCAACTTCCGCCTCGACGTCAAGCGCGAGCCCGACCCCGCCGGCGACCGTGTCGTCGTTGTCATGGACGGGAAGTTCCTGCCTTACCAGTGGTGACCGCAGGCGATCCGTACGGTCACCAGAGTTCCGCGATCCCAACGTTGGGATCCGCAGTTCGGGGTGGAAACAAGCACGCCAGGCGCCGCGAAGCACCCTGCCAATGATCAACGCCGAACCCTGTTTCCCTGTGGAGTGTCTTGCTGGCCAGTGAGCGGCCCGCAGATCCGGGTCCGGACTCGCAGGGATCTGGTCCGCCAGCGGCGGTCCTGCAGCCACCGGTGCTGGGATCACCTCATCGCGGCACCGCTGTGGCCGCTGCGTGGGGCCAGCGGTCAGCGGGATCGCACATCATCGTGGTCGAACTCGCTGATGAAGCAGTCAGGCTGGCTGACCTGCCCAATGCCCGTCGGCGCACCATCGCCGTGCTCGGGCACGAACAGACAGGCATTCCGCCCGAGGCCATCGGCCTGCTCTATGTGGCGGTGGAGATCCCGATGATCGGCACGGGCACCAGCCTGAACGTCGCCGTCGCCGGATCGCTAGTTCTGAATGTCAGCACCGACTGGTCCCGTCGGCTGCGTCCGGGCGCGCGACTGGCCCCAGTTGCAGGACAGGACCACCGCTAGCGGCCATACCGCCTGCGCGCCGCCCAGGATCCGCTCCGCCAGGCCGGCCTGTCCGCCCCCCATGAACAGTTCCGCGCCGAACCACCCAAGGAGGGCGAGCAGCACCCCGGCGGCGCAGGCTGAAACAGCCAGCCGCAGTGCCCAGGGCACCGAACGCCCCCGCCGCCGGGCCCCAACCGGCCAGGCCGCCAAGGCTGCAAAGCCGACCACCGCCCAGAACCCATGCAGCGAACCGCCGCCCCCTGCAGGCTCGGGGCTCGCCGCGACCAGCATGCCAGCGATACCGCCTGCCAGCAGGATCAGCCGCCCAGGTGATGCGGCCGGCCTGAGCGCTAGCCCCGTCATGACATAGCAGGCACCTACTACCAGGAACGCGAGCGTCATTACCCACCGGTCGGTAGCGCCCTCCGCCGCGAGGGCACTGACTGTATCGGCTACCGCGTTGAACGGGCGCGGCTGCAACCCGCCAGCAACCGTCCATCCGCCGACGAGCAGCACCGGAGCCGCGGCCGACGAGACCACACCCCACCATGGGACAGCCCGCATGGCCACCACCGTAGGCGAACGCCGCTGCCGGGCCGCCTGATTTGCCACTGGGCAGCCCACCACGTAATGGCCGCGCGGACAGTCGCCTCCGTCGACCGCCGCAGCCACCAGCCCAAGCGGCGCGCTGTTTCGTCATCCTCAATCCTCAAGATGCGAACCGACGTCGCCGGGCACATGCCCGTCCAAGGTCACGGTGTCGTAGCGCAACGTCGGAGCCGGGTTGGGCCTGTCCATACAGCGAGTATCGCGCCCAGGGACGCACTGCCTGCGGCCTTGACCATGAGCGGGCATCCCCTTCGACCCAGCTGAAAGCAGTACGGTATGAGTGTGGCGACTCTGGACGACGTGGCCCTGATGGCCTTGGAGCTGCCCGAGGTTACAGAAGATGAACGTCACGGCAACCGGACGTGGTACGTCGCTCGTAAAGCATTCGCGTGGGAACGGCCGTTCAGTAAGGCGGATCTAAAACGGTTCGGCGACGAGACCCCGCCAGATGGGCCTATCCTGGCTGTCCGCGTCGAGGATCTCGGCGAGAAGGAGGCTGTGCTCGCCGCGTATCCAAGAACTTTCTTTACGATTCCGCACTTCGGCGGGTATTCTGCTGTTCTCATTCAGTTGCGGAGAGTCTCCGAGAAGGCGCTGCAAGACGCGATTACCGACGGCTGGCTGGCATGTGCGCCGCCGAACCTCGCGGACCAATACCTCAAACGCTAATGTTGCGTGAACGAGGTTCTCTTACGGGGCTTGCAGTGCAGGAGTAACTCGTCGGCTGTCCTGGTCCAGGCAAAGGCTCGCAGCGGTAGTTCCAGCCGCCGGTGAAGGGACAATGCTATGTAGAAGAGGGGCAAACTCGCCGACGCCGAACCCGAGATCACCACCAGCGGCGCCGACCCCGCGAGTCCGGTGCGCGGCGCTAATACGGATCAGCGCCCAGGAACCCACAGCTTGCCGGACGCCCGGCCGGCAGGTGATTGCGCTGCACCGGCCGACGGCGGGGTCGGTACCCGGTCTAGGTCGTTCTCCTCCGGCTCGCCTCGTTGGCTCGCGTGGCCCTCTGCGCTCACCTGACCCAGCCGCAGCTGTCCCAGCACCTGGTCGATCTGCTTGGTGAGCTCGTCCGGCAGATAGGGACGCGCGTGCTCGTGCGCCACGGTGCTCAAGTCGATCAACAACCGGGCGTCTCGCCGCCCCAGTTTGACCTGGGCGGCGTTGAGCAGGCTGAACACGACATCCTCGATTACCTGTTCGACGGGAAGCGAGCGCATCCGCTGCACATACTCGCGGACGTCCTCCGCAGACCGCGTCCGGTCGTGATCGGCACCGCTGCCCGGCCCCGCAGTGTCCACGACAGTGAACCTCCCAAATCGCCCAGCCGCCGGGCGACCATGCTGACCTCACCGCCACCCAAGCTGCGCCGCCAATTATAGGAATCCTGCACCGGCGGATGCGGGCTGCAAGGTACGCCGGCCAAGCCGCCCACGGCTCCAAGTGCGCTTGCCTCCACCTCGTCGCCAGCGTGACTCGCCATGGTATGGATCTGGCAATGCCACGGCTAGAGCAGCCGGGAGATCCGCGCTGCCCTGACCGAGCCCGGGCTCACCCACATCGTCTTCCGCCGCTACCCGTGGAACTACCGCTGGCCCAACGTCGGCAACCACTGCCCGCTACGACCTCGCCCGCCAGTTCGCCGCGGACCTGGCCGCGCAAGATCTACCGGCTGTCCCGGCGCGGCAACCGCCGGATCAACCACGCCATCCACACGGCCGCCGTCACCCAGATCCGGCACCGCCACACCAATGGCCGGGCCTATTTCGAGCGGAAGCTCGCCGAAGGCAAGACCAGGAAAGAAGCGCTGCGATCGCTCAAGGGCCGCATCAGCGACGCCCTGTTTGGGCCACTCCAGGCCGACGCCCGCCAGTCCGCGGGAACCGTCAGCGCGGGCCCGGGAGGGCAACCGGGGAACGACACTGACGCCAGCGTGGCCGACTCACACCCCGAGCACGGATCCAGCTGCCGATCCCGGTGTCGATGCAGTGGGAGGCCACCTGCACCACGAACAGCGGATGCGGCACCAGCCCGCCGTGCCCGGCCGCGAAGCCTGGGTCGACCAGCATCGGGTCGGACTCCAGCGCGGACAGGTTGAACGCGAGGATGTCCTCCTCGGCGACCGTGAACGTCCGCGCACACCTGCCCCGGGCGCCGATCTCGACCTCGTGCCAGACCTCGTAGCGGTCCACACCCAGCCGGAAGTCCCACTCGAAGACCCGCTGCTTAGCCGTGGTCGCGTACTGCGCCAGCCGCTCGTCCCCGGTCCACGCGAAGCTCCTCTCGGTGCCCTGCAGGTCCGCTGGCCAGAACGCTGGGCACCTGCGCCCAAACTGTCAAACGATCGTTCACTAAATGGACTCTGACTTGAACAGACATTAGAATCTGGGCACAGGACTGTAGGGAACGGAGGGACGGCGGGATGGTCGACCAGCCGGTCCGCCGGTACGACAACCGCTCTCAGCAGATCCTGCGTGCGGCTGTGGACTTGTTCAGCTCGCGGGGCTTCGACGCCACCTCGATCCGCGACATCGCGACCGCCGTCGGCGTGCAGCCTGCCTCGGTCTACTACCACTTCGCCTCTAAGGACGCGCTGCTGATCGCCGTCGTCGACGAGGCCGCACGCATGGTCGCCGAACAGGTGCGCGCCGCACCCCGTTCTACGGACCCGTGGCAGCGGCTCCAGGCCGCCTGCGAGGCCCACCTGCAGGTGCTGCTGCACGGCGAGGGCAACGTCCGGGTGCTGGCCACCGAGATCCCCGCCCGGCGGAGCGGCGACCTGCAGCGGGCCTTGGTGCGCACCCGCGACGCCTACGAGGAGATCTTCCGCCGACTCGTCGACGATCTTCCCGTCGCCGATGACGTCGACCGCACCTACCTGCGCCTGACGCTGCTCGGCGCCATCAACTGGACGCTCATCTGGTACCGGCCGGGAGGTGACGACCCGGCCACCATCGCCCGCCGCATCGTCCGCCTCCTGCGCCACGGCGCGGAGAGCCCCACCCCGGCCGGATCATGACCTGAATCTGTTTCTTTACCGAGAGGAGCGAAGGTGTCCGCTACCGCCGCTGAGGGCCGCCAGTCCCTGTTCGAGATCCGCGGTGACACTGCCTACTTCACGTTTAACCGGCCCGAGGTTCGCAACTGCCTGAGCATGCAGCTGTCCGACGAGCTGGTCGATGCCTGCGAGCGGGTCCGGCAGGCCCGCGAGGTGAAGTTCATGGTCGTCACCGGCGCCGGGGACACGTTCTGCGCCGGCGACGACCTCAAGGAGATGGCGTCCGGAGCATGGGGCAACGCCTCGGACTACTTCGAGCGGGTCCGCTACTACCAGCACATGGCCTACGCGCTGGAGGAGCTGAGCAAGGTCACCATCGCCGCTGTCG
>OFHG01001073.1_pt1 | contig 9938 bp, 10 predicted proteins | sample 1521931 | NCBI WGS metagenome assembly OFHG01 (sample SAMEA2468438, study PRJEB22500) | soil metagenome | biome: Glassland; feature: Farmland; material: Clay | place: Australia | collected 2013-01-31 | depth 0.55 m | reverse complement strand
CCGGCTGGTCGGTGCGGTATGCGGACGGGTGCAATCGTCGTATCCGCTAGCTCCCGGCGCCGAGGTTCGAGAAGTGGCTGTGGACGATCCTCCACGCACCGTCCCGCTTTTCCAGTACCAGCGTCACGGCGGCTGGTGGCGGCTGCTGGACGCTCTGGGCGACCTCACGCGGCGCGTCCGGCGGGAGAATGATGGTCCGATAGCGATAAAAGCTGGCGACCGCGACGGTACCGTTGCCGTAGAACTTGATCAGGCGATCCCGGTCCTCGGTGAACGTCTGCACGCCGGGCACGAGCTTCTTGAGGTGGTCGAACGCGGCCTGCTGAATCCGCAGGTTCGTCGCCTGCTCGGTGCGCCGCCCCGCGCCCTGCGCCGGGGCCGAGACCGCGAGCCGCCCGCAGGAGCAGCACGCCGTTCGCGTCGCGCACCTCGAGCAGCGCGCCGCCCCTGCCGGCGATCGCGTGCGCGGCCCCCAGGCCGCCGCCCCCCCCCCCGAGGCGCGCGCGGTCGCGGGCCGGCGCACGAAGCACGACCAGCCGAGCGGTCCGTCGAGTGGCCCGCCGTGGATGTCGAACCGGAACTCGCGCAGCCGGGCGATCTCGAAGATGCGCCCTAGCTCCTCGCGACGCTCGACCTCGCGACCGGTCTGCCGCTCTGCACGGCGGAGATCGCGCCGGGGCAGGAGGTGGCCGTGGCCTGCGTGCCGGTCTCCGTGGTCGCGAGGAGACGGACCGCGCACAGGCAGACGCCCACGCCCGTAGGCCCGCCGACGAACGGCGGGACGGGGAGCGGGGACAGCGGAACCGGCAATGCGAACGGCACGGACACGGCGAACGGCACCGCGCCGCGCTGCAGCACGACCGGCAACCAGACGGGCGACAACGGGGACCACGACGCGGGCGGCTGCACCGCCTCGTCCGTGGACCACGACGCGATGGGAGACCGGATGAGCTCCGAGCACCGGAGCGCTTCGGCCGACGCCCACATCCAGTCCGGGGTGGGCGAGGACCTGATCGTCCTCGCGCAGCTCGGGCTGACGTGGACCGAGTCGGCGGCGCACGGGCTCGCCTCCCTCGGCGGACTCGTCGCGGCCTTCGCACCGTCCGGAGCGGCCTGAGGACCGCGCCGCGAGCGGCAACGCCCGGGAGAGACCCGGGCCTTTCCCTTATTTTGCGGCGTCGGATGCGGGGGCAAGCCAGATATCGGGAACGCGGCATGCCACCGGCGTGACGGGAGAAGGGCACGTCCTCCGAATCCGCCCGGCGAGCCGAGACGATGCTGCGTCCATCGTGACCGTGCACGACACGCCCGTGACCGCCGACGAGGCCGCCGGCTTCGCCGCGAACCCCTCCGACTCCCCCTTCGCGGACGCAGCGCGGCTCGAGGCGGCGTGGCGCGAGCCGAACCGCGTCGGGAACGAGGAGGTCGTCGTCGCCGAGGTGGACGGCCGCATCGTGGCCTATGCGACGCTCGAGGACCGCGGCGAAGCGCTCGAGGTCGTCGACCTCGAGGTGGCGAGGGACCACCAGCGCCGCGGCATGGGAACGCACCTCCTGGCGTCCATCGAGGACCGTGTGCGCGCGGAGGGCCGGGCTGCGGTCACCCTCGGCACGAGCCGCAACGCCGAGGGCGTGGCCTGGAGATCCCTGCCCTGGTGGCGCTCCCGCGGCTACCATGTGACCCACGAGGAGGAGAACGCATGGACGCGGGCCATCGGCCCCGGCGCGCGGGAGATCCGGATGCGCAAGGACCTGCGGCCCGCGGACCGCGTCGAGCTGCGGCCCGTCCGGCCCGCGGACCTCGGGGTTTTCTTCGAGCAGATGCGCGACCCGCCGGCCGTGCGGATGGCCGCCTTCACGCCGGAGGACCCCAACGACCGCGCGGCGTTCGACGCCCACTGGGCCCGCATCCTCGCGGACCCGAAGGTCACGATGCGCGCGGTCTGGCTCGGGGACCGGCTCGTGGGCAACGTGTGCACCTTCCACGACGAGGAGCTGGGCAAGCCCGACGTCGCCTACTGGATCGGCCGCGATTACTGGGGCCGCGGGCTCGCGACCCTTGCGCTCGCCGCCCTCCTGCGCGAGGTCCGGACGCGGCCGATGTACGCCCGGGTGGCCGCGGACAACGAGGGCTCAAGGCGCGTGCTCCAGAAGTGCGGCTTCGTCCCCGTGGGCCGCGGCCGCGGGTTCGCGAACGCCCGCGGCGCGGAAACGGACGAGTTCCTCCTGAGGCTCGATGCGGACGTTTAGGCGGACCTCACGGAGCGCGGGCCGCCGCTCGCCCTAGGCATCGGGACGCCCCTCGAACCGGTGTGGGCTCCCGCGGCATTCCCGCGTGGTGCCTATGAAGCCCTTCGGGTTCTGCACGAGGCACATGGCATTCACCGTCGAGGCGATGGAGACGGCCGCGGACGCGGCCGCCCGCAGGGTCGCGCCAGGCGACGCCCTCGACGCGTTCACGGGCCCCGAGCGGGTCGTCGGCGTGCTCCCCTTCGTCGCGGACGTGAGCTCGACGCCGCGGTGGCACCACCTCCTGTTCACGGAGGACAAGATCCTCGCGGTCCCCGCATTCGCCGAGCCGGCGGCGGATGCCGCGGGGCTCTTCATCCCGACCCTTCCGCCCCTGGTCGAGCGCTACCCGTCCGTCCGCGCGGTCCTGCGCCTCGTGGCGATCCCCCAGCCCCTGACCTCCGCGCATGTCACCGCGGTCATCCCCTACGCGATCGTCCGCAGCGCACGACTGACCCGCAGCCCCGCCCCGCAGGCGATCCCCGAGCTCGAGATCCGCGCGGGCCGCCAGACGACGTGGTGGTTCCTCAAGAAGGAGGACGAGGACGCCGACGGAGAGAAGGCGTGCTACGCGCGGGACCTCCTCCTGCTCCTGCTCCCGTTCCCGGTGGAGCTGGGCGGCTTCTCCGAGGCGCCGCGGCCTCCGGAGTGGCACCTGCGCCGCGGCGCGAGGCAGCCGTTGCCCCTCCTGATCCCGGTCGGCGCGGCCGGTCCGAAGACCGGTCGGCCCATGGAGCGCGACCGGGAGCGGGACGGCTGAGTCCGACCCGCCCGGTCGAGAACCCTCGCCCAGCGGATTCACGCGCCCGCCGCCCAACGCGAAGGGCGGGAGGGGCGGAAAGGGTCTCGACCGCGCATCTCTTCATGGCCCTCCTCGACGCCGCAACGATCGTCGCCATGTTCGGGCCGGGCCTCGTGAAGCCGACGCGCACCCACCACTTCGACGGAATGCAGGCACTCCTCGACCAGCTACAGCGAGCGGCTGGGGTCGGCTCAGGCCTGCATCTTCGCGGCGAGGGGCGTCCCGGTGACAACCGCGCGCACCTCGTCCGGCGTCAGCGGCGTGGCCCAGCGGCCCGTGCCCAGGAAGCCCGCGGCCACGTCGAGCAGCGTGTCCGTGGAGCCCCAGACCTTCTTCACGCTGACGGCCTTGACCTTCTCGTACGGGATTTCGCGGCCCACCGCGGCGAGCAGCTCCGGAGACACGGGACCACGATCGAGGCGGATCCCTGGCTGCCCCGCGACAGCCTGCTTGTACTTGCCCCACGCCCGCAGCCCGAGGAGGCCCGAGACGCCTCCCACGCCTCCAGAGAGGGCGACGCCCGCGTCCATGAGCCCCGCGGCCTTGGCCCCGGACCCGAGCTTGGCCATGGAGACGCCGAGGACGCGGCGGTCCGTGAAGACGACGGCCTGGATCGCGTAGTCGGGGCTCTGGGCCGCATGGAGGATCGTTCCCAAGACCTGCTCGCCGGGCACCGCGCTGACGGACATCTCGCTTCCCTCGGGACGGGGGCCGCGGCCGGACGGTCGGGGAGTGCCGGACGTTCCCCCGCTCGTCCGGCGTTTCCCGGGGCGGCTATTTAGGGGTGCCTGAACCGTTATCGCCCCTGCGTCTTGGATGCGGGACGGGGCGCCCTCAGGGCAGCACGACGATGGACCACGCGGGATGAATCTCGCTCGTCCACCCGTGGTCGGTGTCCAGGACCCAAGCGCCGGTCACCTGGACGTGCGCGCCTGGGACGAGGGTGAGGTTCCCGAGGACCGCCGTCTGGTCCGAGGGCACGACCTCGACGTGCAGGTTGCCGCCGTTCAGCACGTAGGAGCCGAGGGAGAGCGTCCACGCGTACCCTGGGTCCACCCTGAGGTCGATCCCGTAGTCCCCGTCCACGGCGGGACCAGAGGTGGGCGTGAGGGCCTCGATCGTCCCCTCGACGGTGACGCAGGTGGAGAGGACCCGGAGCCGCTGCGGGCTCCACACGCCGTTCACCTCCGTGCGGCCGCCCGCCAGGTCGCCGCTGCGGCATCCCGGCGCCGTCGAGGTCTGGATCCACTGATGGGCCGCGAGGCTGTCCGGGTACAGCGGGTACGCAATCGCCCGGACCGACGTCGACATGGCGGGACCGGACACGAGGAACAGGACGACGATGAGCGCGGCGATCGCGAACGGGGCCGAGCGGTCGACGGACGTGCGGGGCGTGAGCGGGATCGGGCCGCGGCGCCGGAGCACGAGGGCGCCCACGAGGGCGAGCGCGAGGACGGACGCTAGGAAGGGGGCGAGGAGGAGGAACGACGATGCCGAGGCGAAGGCCACCAAGGTCGCGGCGACGACGAGGGTCGCGAGGGCGGAGGACTCGACCCGCGGCAGGCGGGCCGCGTGGATCTGCGCGAGCATCCACGCGGGCACGAGGTACACGACGTCGAATACAGCGAAGGCGGGCTGGATCCCCTCGCCGCCGTACGTGATGAGGCCGACCGCGATCGCGAGGAAGACGCCGACCAACAGGGCGACCAGGCACGCCGCGAGGTCGCCGATCCGGCGGCGCAGGCGCAGGAGGAGGAAGAACTGGATCAGCCGCACGACGACCGCGCCCACTCCCACGAACAGGAAGACGCTCTGGGCGTTCAGGTCCACCGCGACGCCGAGGACCAGTCCGACGACGAACCCGATGCGGCTCCCGGGGCGGCACGCGAGGGCGATGGCGAAGACCGCGAACGCGGAGAGGCCGTAGCCGAAGAAGAGGTACGGGGCGTTCGCGAGCGTGAGCGCGCCGACGAAGGAGAGGAGCGCCGCGGTCAGGAGGCCGACACCTGCGCCGCTCCGCGGCCCCTCCTCGGTCACGGCCGCGAGAGGGGCGTGCGGGGGTATGGTCCTTTCGCCCCCCGGGGCCACGCCCGGCGGGGACTCAGCCGATCTGCAGGCTTACCGGCGCGGTGCCTCCCGCGCCGACGAAGACCGCCTGCCTGGCACGGCGGCCGTTCGCCATAGCCGCCTCCACGGTGACCGTGGAGCCGAAGACGGAGGAGAGCTTGGCGGAGACGCTCAACTGCCGCGAGCCGCCCGCCGGGAGCGTCATCGACGTGACCGGTGCGCCGTTCGCGACCAGGTCCAGCGTGACGTCCGCCGCCGAGCGGTTCACGACGGTCACGAGGACCGTGCCGACCGGCGCGTTGGCCGCGGTCGCGGGTGATGCCGCGGCGGGCGCCGATGCGGGAGCCGCGGGACCCGAAGGCGGCGTCGGAGGCGACGGTCCTCCCTGAGAGGGGGCGGGCATCGGCGGCGGGACCGGATACCCTCCGGTTCCCGCCGGCGGAGTCCCCCATCCGGAGGAGCGGCCCGACGCGGGCTGGAAGGTATCCCATTGCGGGCCTGCGTTCTGCTGCGCCTTGGCAGCGCGGCGGGAGCGCACGGCCGCGAAGACGACCAGGAGCGCGCCGATGATGACCGCGGCCACGCCGCCAAGGGTGAAGGTGGGGTCCGCGCCGGTGCTCGTGAGCGACACGGAGACGTTCTGGGACACGTTCTCGTATCCGGCGGGGTGCTGGAAGACCACGTGGTAGGTGTCGAAGCCGGTCACGGACAGGGAGAGGTTGCCGCTGACCGCGGTCACGTTGTAGAGGCCGGTGAGGTTCGCGCCGTTCACGTAGGCGCCGTACTGCGCGTCGTTGTAGACGAGGACCTCGACGGGCGTGCCGTCCAGCGACTGCCAGCTCCCCTGGACCGAGCCGCCGTCGAGGACGGACCAGCGGAACTCGTTGTAGTTGTACCAGCCCGCCGGGATCGGGTCCGTCTCGTTCGCGGTGCCGGGCGAGGTCCCGTAGACGATCGAGAAGAGGCCGGCGGCGATCAGGATCACCGCGACGACCAGGAGGATGCGGAAGGTGCGGCGGGAGGCCATGGGATCGTCCAGGGGCTTCTTCCCACGCGGAGGTTCCGCATAGCCCTTTCGCTCCGCCGGGTTTGAGGATTGCCGAAATGCGGCAACGGGGACGGCGTCAGGACGCGGCCGAAACGGAGTCCGCGAGCGCCGTCCCGTCCCGCGCCCAGAGGGTACACCGGAACGACTCGCCGAGCATGTCCCCGGAGTGGAGGGACGAGACGCGGACGAAACCCGCGTAGGTGGCCGACGTGGAGGAGAGGATGTAGGCCGCGGGCACGCCTCCGCGGTAGGGCACGACGGCCACGTCCGGGACGGAGATGTACGGCAGGATGGCCTCGGGCGGGATGCCGTCCACGCCGACGACGGCGCCGGGGTGCAAGTACGCGTCGAGGTTCTGGACGATGGCCTGCTGCGGGTACGGCGCCGGGAAGGCGACGATCGCGAGGGCGATGGCCAGGAAGACCGCCATGAGGGCGGCGAAGCGCCTCGAGAAGTCCCGGAGGTCCGTGGACGGGGCGCGGGTGAAGGACCACCGCGGCTCCGTCTCCCGGAGGACGAGCCACAGGATGAGCGGGGAGGTGATCACAACGTACCGGAGGTTATCCCACCACCAGAGCGGCGTCTGCTCGACCGTCCAGAAGAAGGCGGACACGATCCAGCCCATGAGGAACGTCGAGCCGACGATCGTCCACAGGAGGCCGGTCTCCTCGCCGCGGACCTTGCCGCGGGAGAGCCGCACCTCCGGGAGGAAGAAGCCCGCGTACAGGAGGAAGAAGATCAGGAAGAGCGGCACCTTGACGACGAGGGCCTCCGCGAGGAGCGCGGGATGCGCGAAGCCGTACGCGTAGACGTACGTAAGGTAGGTGGACGTCTGGTAGTTCGGCCAGCCGTAGACGCTCAGGTTGCGGAGCGTCCAGCCGCCCGCGAGGAGCGCGAACGCCGCGACCCCGGCGAGGAACCACTTGTCCCGCAGGATCCACCACCCGCGGACGCGCCGGAGCCAGAGGGCACCCATGACGATCGTGACGACGAAGACCCAGCCGATGTCCGCCTTCGCGAGGAAGCCGAGGCCCGCGAAGACGCCGGCCCAGAAGAGGTACGGCAGCTTCCGGAGGCCCTTGACCGCCGCCCACGCGGTGAGGACGAACAGGATGCCGACGAGGTCCTCCGAGTAGCCGATGAGGCTCGTGATCAGGAACATGGGCTCCAGGGCGACGAACGCCGCGGCGTACCACGCCTTGCGCCGCCCGAACAGGTCCGCGGTCGTGAGCCACGTGACGACGACGAGGAGCGCGGACAGCACGAGCTCCGCGAGCTTCGTCGCGAAGACACCGAATCCGAGGGCGCGGTAGAAGAGGCTCAGGAACACCGGGTACAGGGGCGGGTAGTGGTGGTAGTAGACCACGCCCGGGGCGTACGGGACCAAGAACTCGCCGTGGAGGGCGAACGACTCGCCCATCACGCTCATCACGGCGCCGTCGTAGACGATGCCCCACGAGTTGAACGTCAGGACGCGGAGGAGGAGGCCGACGGCGACGAGGGCGGCGAAGACGTGCCTGGGACGAACCCGGTGACTCCTCCTGCGGGAATGCACTTCGCCTCCTCCGGGCTCTCCGCATCCGCGCGTGCACGGATAAGGGTTTCACCCGGGCGCCCGTCCGCCCTCAGGGGGCGACGTTCCGGGGTGCGGGACGGGCCGCGGCCGAACGAGCGACCTCGGAGAGGCGGTCGAGGATGCGCCGCGCCTCGTGCTGCAGCTGGCGTCTCCCGACGCTGCGAGGCGCAACGAGCAGCAGCACCGAGTTCGGCTCGATCTGCATCTCCAGGAAGTGGCGATCCTCCGTCTCGAGGAGCATGGACCGCGGTCCCGCCCCTCCGAGGGTGCGGACCATCGTGTCCAGGGAACCCCACATCGTGGCCGCCATCACGCCGATCACCTCGCGAGGCACGCGACTCCGGGTCCACGAGGCGACCTCGGTTCCCGTCGACTTCAGCAGGAACGCGGCTTCGAGCCCATCCGCGAACTCGGCGGAGGAGAAGATCTCGGAAAAGGCGTCGAAATACAGCCTGCTCAGCGTTGTCCCTCCTGGAACCCCTGCCCCCATGAACCCTCGCGGAGCGAATGGTTCCGGGGATAAAAAATCTGCCCCTATCCCATGAAGGTTAGGCACGTGTCACACGGGTCGGGTATCACGAGCGCCGTGCAGTCATTACGCCTCCGTACTCGTCGTCCCGGCGGGCGATCCGATCAGGATCAGGGCAAGGGCCGACCAGGCCACGAGCGGGGCGATGCCGTAGGACAGGAAGAGGATGAGCGTCGTGTTGAGGGCGTAGTGGGCCGCCGCGAAGCCGCCGGAGCCCGGGAGCATGGGCCCCGCGATAACGAGGAAGAGGATCGAGGTGAGGGCGGGGCCCGCGACCGCGGACCAGACCTGGCCCCGCGCCGCCCGGATCGCCACGCGCTCCCGGCTCATCTGCCTCAGGAGTTCGGTCCGGGCCGAGCCGGCCGCGGGGCGGGACTCCGCGGGCAGGCGGACGAGGGAGTCGTGACCTTCCTTGTCCCCCCGGAGGACCGCTCGGGCGCCGCCGTCCGCGCGTTCGCCCACCTCGATCCGCAGCTCGCCGTGATCGCGAGACGGCCGGCCGCGCGGCGCCGCCCGGAGCAGGGCGATGCGCCGGTCGAGCCGGACGAGGGAGGCGTCGAGGCGGGAGATGCGGGCGGTCGCCTGCTGGACCAGGAAGACCACGAGGACCGTCGCCAGGACCAAGGCCACGGAGTACACCGCAAGGCCCGTGCCGGCGTCGAACCAGGGTCCCGTTGTCGCGATGGCCGTCGCCCAGGCGAGGTTCGCGATCACCGCGAACAGGACCGCGAAGCCTGCGGTCAGGACGGACGGCCGGAGACGGGGGGACATGGGAGCCTACCTTGGACCCATGGGGCATGCGGCCTATTTAACGGGCGACGGGCCGTTATCCAATGTGAGAGGTTTGCCGCCCGCTCCCGGCCCGCGGAAGCGTTGACCGCGCCGCTCCGTGGACGGGTGCAGGGGCGTGCTCCAAACAATCTACATATAGGCCTCGCTCCCTTGGCCGCGCCGTGCTGGATATCCGGCTCATCCGCGAGACGCCCGAGAAGGTCCGCAGGGACCTCCAGAAGCGCGGCGCGGCCGACAAGGAACGCCTCCTCGACGACGTGATCCGCTGGGACAAGGAGTGGCGCACCACGGCCGTGGAGGCGGACGGCCTGAAGAAGCGCCGCAACGAGATCACGCGGGCGATCGCCGAGGCGAAGAAGGCCAAGCGGGACACCGCCGCCCTGCGGAAGGAAGCTGCGGGACTGCCGAAGAAGATCGAGGCCCTCGACGCAAAGGCCACGGACCTGGGGGCGAGGGTCCGCAACGGCCTCCTCCGGCTCCCCAACCTGCTCCACGAGTCCGTCCCCGTCGGCAAGGACGACACCGAGAACGTGGAGGTCGCGAAGTGGGGCACGCCGAAGGAGCCCGCGTTCGAGCTCAAACCCCACGGCGAGCTCCTCGAGGGCTTGCAGCTCGCGGACTTCGAGCGCGCGCGGAAGATCGCCGGCGCCGGCTTCGTTTACATGATGGGCGACCTGGTCCGCCTGGACCAGGCCCTCCTGGCCTTCGCCCTGGACCACATGGTCAAGGCGGGCTTCACGCCCGTCTTCCCGCCGTACATGATGCACCGCGACGCCTACGAGGGCGTCACGGACCTGGGGGACTTCGAGACGGTCATGTACAAGGTCGAACGCGAG
>OFHG01001072.1_pt1 | contig 9960 bp, 9 predicted proteins | sample 1521931 | NCBI WGS metagenome assembly OFHG01 (sample SAMEA2468438, study PRJEB22500) | soil metagenome | biome: Glassland; feature: Farmland; material: Clay | place: Australia | collected 2013-01-31 | depth 0.55 m | reverse complement strand
GGTGCTCGCGCTCGATGGTGTCCAGCACCGCCAGCGCCGCAGCACAGGCCAGCGGGTTGCCGCCGAAGGTGGTGCCGTGGCTGCCCGGGGTGAAGGCGGCGGCGATATGGCCCTTGGCCAGCATGGCGCCGACGGGGAAGCCGCCACCCAGGCCCTTGGCCAGGGACAGGATGTCGGGCAGCGCCGCCTCGTGCTGGAAGGCGAACATGGTGCCGGTGCGGCCGACGCCGGTCTGGATCTCGTCGAAGATCAGGAGCAGGCCGTGTTCGTCGCAGAGCGCGCGCAGCTTGCGCAGGAATTCGGCCGGCACGGTTCTGAGGCCGCCCTCGCCCTGCACCGGCTCGATCACGAGCGCGGCGGTTTCGGGCGTGATGGCCGCCTTCAGCGCCGCCACATCGCCGAAGGGCACCTGATCGAAGCCCTCCACCTTGGGGCCGAAGCCTTCGAGATATTTGGCCTGGCCGCCGGCCGCGATGGGGGCCAGCGTGCGCCCATGAAAGGCGCCTTCGAAGGTGATGATGCGGAAGCGCTCGGGCTGGCCGTTCACATAATGATAGCGGCGCGCCATCTTGAAGGCGCACTCCATCGCCTCGGCGCCCGAATTGCCGAAGAAGACCGTGTCGGCGAAGGTGGCATCCACCAGCCGTTTCGCAAGCTTCTCCTGATCGGGGATGCGATAGAGGTTGGAGGTGTGCCAGAGCTTGCCCGCCTGCTCGCGCAGGGTCTCGACCAGATGCGGATGGGCGTGGCCCAGCGCATTGACCGCGATGCCCGCGCCGAAATCGAGATATCGCTCGCCATCCTCGGCGAAAAGGTAGGGACCTTCGCCACGGACGAATGCGACATCCGCCCGATTATAGGTTGGCAGCAATTGCGGGAACACGAGAGCTCTCCTTTGAAAAAACAGACGCTGGGAAAAAACAGAAGCTGGAAAAAACAGAAGCCGGGCGCCCAATGCGCCCGGCTTTTGCGCTTATCCGCTTTTCCGGCCCCAAGCGTCAACACGCGACGCGGTAATAACAGCCATGTTCGCCCCGCCACGGCGCAAGAATGCTTCGCGGCTGACGGCGCCTTCATGGCGGAACGGCGGGGATACCGGAGACGTGGAGTTTGCAACGGCACGCTTCACGAGCTGGCCCGAAAATCCTAATCGCCGGGCGCGAATCGCCGGCACCGGGGATGAGGCCCAAACACGGCCTGCAACCCAGCCTTGCGGGCTGTGGATGAAAAAATCCCGGAAATCGGGCGTTTTATCCCCAATCCGCTGCCGGTGTAGTTGTGGACAAGACCTTGCGTTGACCGGCCATGACTTGTGAAGCGTTTAACCATGGCTACGATATGTGGTGCCACAGCCAAAGGAGGCTCCGCATGGGGTGGACAGAAGAACGCGTCGAGCAGCTTCGGACGCTTTGGACCGAAGGGCTTTCCGCCAGTCAGATTGCGCGCGTGCTCGGCGGGGTGACCCGCAACGCCGTGATCGGAAAGGTCCATCGCCTGGGCCTCGCGGGACGGGCCAGCCCGAGCCGCAGCGAGCGGCCGCGCCTGCCGTCGACGCCGAAAGTGCAGGTGCGCAGCGCGCCAATGTCGCCGGCGCCGGTGGTCGAAGAGGATCCGGTGATCCTCGACGATGGCAGCTTCGCGACCGTGCTGACGATCAACGATCGCATGTGCCGCTGGCCGATCGGCGATCCCAGCGAGAACGAGTTCCATTTCTGCGGCCGCAAGCCGAAGAATGGCTCGCCCTATTGCGACGCGCATGCCCGCAAGGCCTATCAGCCGCAGCAGAGCCGCCGCGACAAAGGCCGGATGGCGAGCTGACGCTCGCGGGGGCCGGATGGCGAGCTGACGCTCGCGGGGGCCGGATGGCGAACTGACATTCGACAGGCAGGCCATGACGACGGTCTACGACTTTAGCGCCACAACGCTCGACGGCCGCGATATCTCCCTTTCGGAGTATCGCGGCCGCGTGCTTTTGATCGTCAACACGGCCAGCAAATGCGGGTTCACGCCGCAATATGAAGGGCTGGAAGCGCTGCATCGCAAATGGGACGCCCAGGGGCTGAGCGTGCTCGGCTTTCCCTGCAACCAGTTCGGCAAGCAGGAGCCGGGCGGTGCCGAGGAGATCGGGGCTTTCTGCGCGACGAATTACGGCGTCAGCTTTGCGATGTTCGAGAAGATCGACGTCAATGGCGAGCACGCCCACCCGCTCTACAAATTCCTGACGCGGGCCCGGCGCGGCCTCTTCGGCACGCCGCGCGTCAAATGGAATTTCACCAAATTCCTGATCGGCCGCGACGGCGTGCCGGTGAAACGCTTTGCGCCGTCGAAGAAGCCCGAGGCCATGGAAGCGGCGGTGCAGGCGATCTTGTAACCCGCACTCGTCATGGCCGGCCATGACGGGGTAGGTTAAACCGCCTCTTTCGCAAACGCGTCGTCGAGGGCGTAGCCGGCGGAGCGCACGGTGCGGATCGGGTCCTTGACGCCGTCGAGATTGAGCGCCTTGCGCAGGCGGCCGACATGGACATCGACCGTGCGGGCCTCGACATAGACATCCGAGCCCCAGACCGCATCGAGCAATTGCTCGCGGCTGAAGACGCGGCCGGGATGCTGCAGCAAATGATCGAGCAGCTTGAATTCGGTCGGGCCGAGATGAATGTCGCTGCCGCCACGGCGCACGCGATGGGCGGCGCGATCCATTTCGATATCGCCGATGCGCACGATGTCGTCAGCCAGGCCCGGGCGGATGCGGCGCATCACGGCGCGCAGGCGTGCCAGCAGCTCGGTCATCGAGAAGGGCTTGGTGATGTAATCGTCGGCGCCGGTGTCGAGGCCGCGGATACGGTCGGTTTCCTCGCCGCGCGCCGTCAGCATGATGATGGGCACGTTGCGGGTTTCCTGGCGGCCACGCAGGCGGCGGCAGACCTCGATGCCCGAAAGCTGCGGCAGCATCCAGTCGAGGACCACGACATCCGGCCGTTCCTCGGCGGAAACGAGCAAAGCCTCCTCGCCGTCGCGCGCTTCGAACACGCGATAGCCCTCGCGCTCCAGATTGTAGCGCAGGAGGGTGATGAGGGCGGTTTCGTCTTCAACGACGAGAACGGTCGGCTTGAGCGTCATGGCGGTCCTTGAGGCTTCCTATCGTTCGAACGGGACTGTCGTGGTGCTGGTGACATCGGCCTTGGGCCGGTCGCTGGAGAGATGGCCGCCCTTGACCATGTGATAGACGGTCTCGGCGATGTTGGTGGCGTGGTCGCCGGCGCGCTCGATGTTCTTGGCGACGAAGAGCAGATGCGTGCACAGCCCGATCGTGCGCGGGTCCTCCATCATGTAGGTCAGGAGTTCGCGGAACAGGCTGTTGTAGATCTCGTCGATCTCGTCGTCGTTGCGCCACACGGTTTCGGCGCCTTCGGCATCGCGATCCGAATAGGCATCGAGCACCAGCTTGAGCTGGCTGAGCGAGGCGCGGCCCATGCGGGCGAGGCTCTGCGTCAGGCGGATCGGCGGTTCGCGATTCAGCACCAGCGCGCGCTTGGCGATGTTCTTGGCGAGATCGCCGATGCGCTCCAGCTCGCTGGCGATCTTGATCGGGGCCAGCGTCTCGCGCAGGTCGACGGCCATGGGCTGGCGCAGGGCCAGCAGCTTCAGCGCCTGGTCCTCGATCTGCTGCTGCAGCGCGTCGATATCCGGGTCGCCGGAAATGGCGCGCTCCGCCAGCATGGTGTCGCGTTTGGCGATGGCATCCGCCGCGTCGGCAAGCTGCGCCTCGGCCAGGCCGCCCATCTGGGCGACCGTGCTCGAGAGCATTTCCAGCTGCTCGGTGAAGGCCTTAACGGTATGCTCGCTCATATCTCTCAATCCGCAGAATCAGGTTCGACCCCTGCGTCCGGGGTCCAATTACGCGTGTTCGGGTACGTCTTTGCGACAGATTTATAACAGTTCCGTGACGGCGGCGCCCGCACTTTCCAAGGCGGGCGCCGCCGGCAGCGTGACGATGAAGCTGGAACCCTGCCCGGGCTGGCTTTCGATCTGCAACCGGCCCTGATGGCGGTTGATGATGTGCTTGACGATGGCCAGCCCGAGCCCGGTGCCGCCCCTCTCCCGGCTGCGCTTCACATCCACCCGGTAGAAGCGCTCGGTCAGGCGCGGGATGGCCTCGCGCGGGATGCCCTCGCCGTCGTCGCGCACCGTGATCGACACCAGCGAGCCGCCACCGGCGCGGCGGGCAGCGGCTACCCGGACGAACGGCATGACGGCACCGGCTACGGGTACGCCGGTTACGACGACACCGGCTACCAGCGCCCGGGGTACCCCGACAACGGCTACCCCGCCGGTTACACCGGCACCGGCACCGGTTTCCAGGCGGTTGACCGGGGACACCCGGTGACCGGTGGCGGTTACGCGGACACCGGCACGGGCTACGGCCTCCATGCCTACCGCGACTCCGGGTACCCGGCCGATGACGAGGCCTACCAGGAGTACGGTGAGCCCGCCGGCGGCCGCCACGATCGCGATGACGACCATGGATACCAGGACCGCGAGGGATGGTATGCGGACTCCGGCGACGAGCACGTATGGCCGGATGACGACGATGACGACGAGGAAGAGGGCTTCCTCCCGGGCCTGAGCACCGGATCCCGCCGGGGCGGGGAGGGCCGCTCCGGGGGTTACCGTTCATCCCGCGGCCGGCGCGGAAGGGGCAGGGGCGGCAAGCGCAAGCGCGGTATGCGCCGCGCGGCGCCGTGGCTGGCCCTGGGCATACTCGTGGTCCTGCTCGCCGGGGTGGGCGGCACCCTGTTCTACTACTACCGGACCTACCTGCACCCGCCGGACTATCCGGGTGCTGGCACGGGCTCGGTCGTGGTGCAGATCCACGCTGGTGATACCGCCAGCATCGTCGGCCGGCGCCTCCAGCAACTCGGCGTGGTCGCCAGCGAGCGCGCGTTCGCCAACGCGGCCAAGGGCAGCGGCCGTGGTACCGCCCTCGAGCCGGGCCTGTACCTGGTGCACAAGCACATGCAGGCATCGCTGGCGTTCGCGCTGCTGCTCAAGCCGTCGTCGCGGGTGCAGACCCGGGTCACCATCCCCGAGGGCATGCGGCTGTCCCAGATCATCGCGATCCTGGGCCGCGATACCGGCAATCTCCGCGGCTACCAGCAGGCCATCAAGGACGTCAATGCGCTGAACCTGCCCTCGTTCGCCGGTGGCAACCCCGAGGGGTACCTGTTCCCGGCGACCTATGAGGTCCAGCCGAACACCCCGCCCATCAAGGTGCTCCAGCAGATGGTGACGGCGTTCGACCAGGAGGCGGCCAACGTCAGCCTGCCCTCCGCCGCGGCGCACGCCTTCCTCAAGCAGAACGAGGCCGTCACCGTGGCCAGCCTCATCCAGGCCGAGGGCAGACGGCTGTCCGACTTCCCGAAGATCGCCCGGGTGATCTACGACCGGCTGAACACAAGTCCGCAGATGCCGCTGCAACTGGACAGCACCGTGATGTACGCGCTGAACACCTACGGCATCCGGGCCACAACCTCGCAGACGAAGGTCAATTCGCCGTACAACACCTACCAGCACACCGGCCTGCCGCCAGGCCCGATCGACAGCCCAGGGGACGCTGCCATCAAGGCCGCGCTGCACCCGGCGCAGGGGAACTGGCTGTACTTCGTCACCGTCGACCCGAAGACTGGCCTGACCAAGTTCACCAGCAGCTTCGCTCAGTTCCAGCAGTTCGAAGCCGAACTGTCCGCGAACCTCGCGAAGGGCAGATAGCCTTCGCGATCATGAAGGCCGCTGTCCTCGGCTCGCCGATCACGCATTCCCTGTCGCCGGTCCTGCACCGTGCCGCCTACCAGGCGCTCGGCCTCACCGGCTGGACCTACCAGGCGATCGAGTGCGACGAGGCGGGCCTGCCCGCGCTGCTGGACGGGTGCGGCCCGGACTGGGCCGGCCTCTCGCTGACCATGCCCCTGAAACGGGCCGTGCTGCCGTTGCTCGACCACATCGCGCCGCTCGCCGCCCAGGTGGGCGCCGCGGACACAGTGGTCTTCACCGGCGGCCCGCCACGCGCCGACAACCCCGACGTGCCCGGCATGGTCGCGGCCCTCGGCGAGGCGGCCGGGCCAGCACCCTCACCGCCGGCCGGGCCGGGGCCGGCAGCGGTGCTCATCCTGGGTGGGGGAGCTACCGCCTGCTCCGCCCTCGCCGCCGTCCGTGGCCTGGGGACATCATCGGTGACTGTGGCGGTCCGCGACCCGGCCCGCGCGGGCGACCTGCTGGCCGCCGCGGACCGCCTCGGCATGAAGATCACCCTCACCCCCTTCGGCGGGTACCCTGACCCAGTTCCTGACCTGCTGATATCGACCGTCCCGTCCGGTGCGGCCGATACCTACGCGCAGCGGATCGCTGGGCGTGCTCTCGCTCCCCAGTGCCTGCTCGACGTGGTCTATCACCCGTGGCCCACGCCGCTGGCAACCGCCGCGGAGCAGGCCGGTGTTGCCGTCGCAGGCGGCTTCGCGCTGCTCCTGCACCAGGCGGCGGGCCAGGTCGAGCTGATGACCGGCGCACCCGCCCCGCTGGAAGCCATGCGCGCCGCCGGCCAAGCGGCCCTGGCCTCCCGCGGGTAGGCCGTCACAGCCAGGAATACCGCGCTCACCCGGAATGCTGTTAGTCTTGTCCGACGGCCAGCCCGGCACAGTGACGGTGCTGGACGTGCAAGCGGAGGACCACCTCCCACCTGGCTGGCTAGCGGCTGGCGGGTAGGTCTCCTGGCCCCAGGCCGGGAGACGGCCGGATCAGGCGGTCCCGGCGCACGCAGGACGCGTGCCGGCGGACCGTCCGGTGCCGGTTCAGCGTTGCCTGGCGCAGGCCTGTACGGGCCGGCCGGGGAACGCGGGTCTGGTGGCTCCGTATGCATGCCGTGCGGGGCCATTTTGCGTGTGCGGGCAGCCAGCCCGCAGCGGGCCCGGCAGGGATGGTCGCGGCACAGCCGCCCGGGGAGGCCGGGCGGAGAAAGCTCAGGAGGTCACATCAGCGTCGAACCCCGTATCAACGAGCGCATCCGGGTTCCCGAAGTACGGCTCGTCGGCCCGAACGGCGAGCAGGTAGGGATTGTCGCCCTTGGCGATGCGCTCCGGCTGGCCCAGGAAGCCGACCTCGACCTGGTCGAGGTGGCACCCACGGCGCGGCCACCGGTCTGCAAGCTCATGGACTACGGCAAGTTCAAGTACGAGTCCGCGCTTAAGGCCAGGGAGTCCCGGAAGAACCAGGCCCAGACGGTCATCAAGGAGATCAAGCTCCGGCCCAAGATCGACCCGCACGACTACGGCACCAAGAGGGGCCACGTCGAGCGGTTCCTCCGGGCCGGCGACAAGGTCAAGGTGACGATCATGTTCCGCGGACGTGAGCAGTCCCGGCCCGAACTCGGGTTCCGGCTGCTGCAGCGCCTCGCGGGTGATGTCGAGGAACTCGGCTTCGTGGAGGCCCAGCCCAAGCAGGACGGCCGCAACATGATCATGGTGATCGGCCCGCACCGGCGTAAGAGCGACACCAAGGCCGCGCCCCGCGAGGGCGCGCCACCGGCCGAACGGCCGACGCGGGTGCGCCGGGCTCCGGCGCCGCCCGGCGGGCAGGTGCACGAGGCCACCGAGCCGGCGGCGGAGCCAGCGGTGCCGGAGGCCCCGGAGGCGGCAGCCGAGAGCTGATCTGGCAGGGCACCACCGGCGGCGTCCGCACTGCGGTGGGCCCGGCCGAAGCGGGTGAGTGCAGGAAGACAGCGCCCGTGGGCACCGGAGAACCCGGTGCCGGCGGAGTGCAGGAGAACGTCGCGCCGCAAGCGCGCAGGAGACGGAGACGACGGCGACCATGCCGAAGATGAAGACGCACAGCGGGGCCAGCAAGCGCTTCCGGCTTACCGGTTCCGGAAAGGTGATGCGCCGCCGCGCGAACCGCAACCACCTACTCGAGCACAAGCCCACCAGACGTACACGCCGCTTGTCCGGCGACCTGACGCTCGCCCCCAGTGATGTCAGGAAGATCAAGAAGCTGCTGGCGAAGTAGCCCAGCCCGCCTCAAGGGAGTCAGAACAATGGCACGCGTGAAGCGGGCGGTTAACGCCCACAAGAAGCGCAGGGTGGTCCTTGAGCGGGCGAGCGGCTATCGCGGCCAGCGGTCGCGCCTGTACCGCAAGGCCAAGGAGCAGGTTCTCCACTCGATGACATATGCCTACGCGGGCCGCAAGGACCGCAAAGGCGCTTTCCGGCGGCTGTGGATCCAGCGCATCAACGCCGCCGCCCGGGCGGACGGCATCACCTACAACCGGTTCGTCCAGGGCCTGAAGGCGGCAGGGGTGGAGGTCGACCGGCGCATGCTCGCCGAACTCGCGGTGTCCGACCCGCCTGCCTTCTCCGCCCTGGTCGAGGTTGCGAAGAGCGCGCTCCCCGCGGACGCCGCATCCCCCAGCAGCGCTGCGGCCTGAACTGGCCGCGGCCCAGGTGCGATGAACGGGCGGCGAGCGCCGCGCACGGCGTGGGCCGCCCGGGTATGACCGAGCCGCTCGGTCCGGAACTCACCAGCATCCGCTCGCCGCGGGTGAAGGCCGCTCGCCAGCTCTCGAAGCGGGCGTTGCGGCTGCGTGCGAGGTCATTCCTTGCCGAGGGCCCGCAGGCGGTCGCGGAGGCACTTGCCTGCGACGGCGTGGTCAGCCAGGTGTATGTCACCGCTGCGGCTCATGGCCGTTTCGGCAGGCTCATCGATCAGGCCACCCAGCAGGGCGCCGCCGTGCAGGCGGTGAGCGGGGACGTGATGGCGGAACTGGCACAGACCATCACGCCGCAGGGGGTGCTGGCGGTCTGCCGGTTCGTGGACGTGCCGCTGGCCCGCGTGGCAGTGGCCGCGTCCCGGCTGGTGGTGATCCTCGCCAATGTCCGCGACCCGGGCAACGCGGGCACCGTGCTGCGCACGGCGGACGCGGCGGGCGCGGATGGCGTGATCTTCTCGGACGCCTCGGGCGACCCCTACAACAGCAAGTGCGTCCGGGCCACGGCCGGCAGCATCTTCCATCTGCCGGTCGTGGTGGGCACCCCGGTGGCGGCCACGGTGGCTGCACTGCGGGAAGCGGGGATGCGGGGGCTGGCAGCGGACGGCCGGGCGGGCCAGTCACTGGACGAGGAAGGGGCGCGCGGGGTGCGCAGCGCGGGCCAGAGGGCGGCCAGGCGCGCCAGCCGCCCGCCGACGAACATGACGACGAAGGTGAGCAGCGTCTCTGAGGGAAGGAACACCAGGGTGCGGGGAAACTTGTCGGCGGTGAGGTGCACCGTCGCGTAGGCGAACGCGAAGCTCGCCACCGTCAGCACCAGGGACTGCTCCAGGATCAGGCGCACGATCACCCAGTTGGCGGCGCCCATCAGCTTGAGGGTGGCGATGGCCCGGATCTTCTCGATGGTGAGCACGTAGATCAGCAGCGCGATGATGACGATGGACACCACCACCAGGAGGGAACGGAACAGGCCCAGGATGGCAGTCATCTTCTTGAGGCGCCCCTGGAGCATGAGACTCCGCTCCTGGGCGGTGGTATAGACGCTGTAATAGAGCCAGTCCTGGATGCGCCGCGTCACCTGTTGCGGGTCCGCCCCGGGGGATAGACGCACCAGCACCGCGCTCACGGTGTCGGTCTGGGGCGAGACCAGCGGCAGCAGCTTCTGCGCCAGTCGTGTGAGCCTCAACATCACAAAATCCCAGCCGATTTTGACCGCCAGCACCGCAAAGCCTCCGCCGATGGGCAGAAAGCTGATGCCCAGCGCCGGCCACGTCCAGCCGAGCTTCGCCGCTGGTTTGACGTCAGCAGCCCTCGCGAGCCGGTTGCGTGACGCGACGCGCCACTCTGCCTCTGGCATGGCCAAGAAGGCCTTGCTCAGCGCCTGCTTCGACCGGCGAGCTTCCGGGCGCACATTGCAGACTGTTGACAAC
>OFHG01001071.1_pt1 | contig 9964 bp, 9 predicted proteins | sample 1521931 | NCBI WGS metagenome assembly OFHG01 (sample SAMEA2468438, study PRJEB22500) | soil metagenome | biome: Glassland; feature: Farmland; material: Clay | place: Australia | collected 2013-01-31 | depth 0.55 m | reverse complement strand
GTCCTGGTCTATGCGCTGTTCTCGCTCAACCGCACGCCGGAAGAAAGCGCGCTGTGGGCCGCGGCCGCCGTCGTGCTTGTGAACTGGGTCTGCGGTTACAAGGGGCGGCGACTCCACCCGATTCATCTGTTCCTCGCCTTTCGTGACACCGGGATAGCGGTCGCCGACGTGGTCATCGTCGGCGCCATGGCGGGCATCATCATCGGCATCATATCCGTATTGGGCACTGTGAGTATGCTGGTGTTGTTGTTGTTCCGGCAATTTAAATACATAAACCCAATTGCAGCCGTAATATTGGGCGTTTATTTGGTGGATTCGACTACGGCAATCCATACCACATCTGGTTTGGAGACCCAGCTATTTGTAGTGCTTTTATGTGCGGCCTATACGACGGCATTTTCATTTTTGGGTTCCCCCCGTCAAATAACTGCAATATTATTATCTATTTTTATTTTTCTCTCAATTTTGGCAAGGCCTGAGGGTGTGATTTATGGAGCGGGTTTGTATGGGATATTGGCGTTCTTTCTCTTGCGCCATCATTTACGCGCCAAGGAAAAATCGTTTCGACACCTGGCATATTTAGCCTCTTCACTCATATTACTCGGCGTCCTGGGGTTGGTTTATGCCGCCTGGAAATTTAACTATTTTGGATATCTGCTCCCTAACCCATTTTATGTTAAGTCAGATCGGATTTATCTTTGGGGCGCTAAATATGTCTTGTATTATTTGTTTTATACTGCTGCGGTTTTCTCACCGGTTTTAATTGTCTTTGCTATATTATTGGCTAAGTTTAAGGCAAAGATACACCTTCTTGAAAATATCTCCTTAGAAAAAATACTTCTGACATTAAGTCCCCCAATTCTTGCATTAACTTATTACTTGACAATCGTTCACGAAGTCGGAGGCTCAAATCGATTTTCATATCCCACCTATTTTTATTTTGTATTGGCTTTAGCAGCATTATCTTACTTATTGGTTTTTGACCATCAAATCTCGCGCAAGGCGACAGTAACCTTTATGTATGGTTCGATGGTTTATTTAGTGCTTTTTGGCGGGATTCAAACCAATTTACAGTTTTCGCAAATCACTCCTGATCCATTCATCCAATATCATTTCAAGATTGCCGAAGCACTAAAGCAGACTGGCCTCGGTTCCAAAGCGACTGTCCTGTGTGACGCTGCTGGGGTCATACCGTATATAAGTGGATTTAACCAAATTGACCGGGTAGGATTGAATAAAAATTTCTTATCTGGACGGTTGAAGGTTACTCCACTCCAACGCGAGACGTATTTATGGAGTCAGAATGCCGATGTTTATATCGGCTATGAGCCTCCTGCTTCAGTTGGAGCTGAATCGCCTGAAGATGACCCCCGCATGAAAACCCCTTATGTGGTTCAGGGCTTGTTAGGACACCAAAAGGGCCCTATTGAAGATCGAATTTTTCTGTTCGATCCTAATCTTTTACATTATAGAATGAGGGAATTACGAGACCATTGGATCTGGATTGGCGAAGTGGATTGGCCTGGCTGGCAGGTTTGGGGGTTAAAAAGTTTCATTTATGTCCGAAAGGATTCCCCATACGCTGCAGTATTAACATCTGAATTGCAAAAAATAGTATCCAAGACACCCGGGCAGATAACCCTGGATGGGGGGGATTAAACGTGGCAACTCCTGCTTGGATTGCAGTGGACGCCACATGCTGGCAAAATAATCGCGGTTATGGCCGTCACGCGCGTTCGTTATTGCGCCACCTGGTGCAGATTGATGGGGCCAATCGTTACACGTTTTTTCTTGATTCACAGGATCACACAGAAAGTATTCCGGACCAAGTGGAGCTGCGAATTGTTAATTCTTACCGGCCTACTGCCGTAGCCGCCGCGGCTGATGGGCATCGCTCGATCCCGGATATGTGGCGAATGGGGAGCGCCCTTTCCGATTCCAAATTTGATATCTTGTTGTTTCCTACGTTGTATAGCTTTGTGCCTGTGATTAGCCGGGCCAAGAAGTTGGTTGTTATCCACGACGTGATCCCTGAGAAATTTCCGGAATTGACCTTTCCCAATAAGCTGCCACGCCTGTTTTGGAAATTGAAGAGCGCGCTTGGGCGCCGGCAGGCAGATATTATCATTACCGTTTCAGAATACTCCCGCCGTTGGATCATAGATTATTTCGGAATTCCAGAAAACCGTACCTATGTTGTTGGAGAAGCCAGCGATGAAAAATTTCGGGTACTGGAAAATCCTGTTATTACGCCTCAGGTTACTCCAAGATTGGCTAGTTTGGGTATTTCCGCCGAGCAGCAGATGATCGTTTATGTGGGCGGGTTTGGTCCCCATAAGAACTTGGAGACTCTGGTGGAGGCGTTTGCCGGATTAATCTCTAAACCAAATTTCCATACCGCTCGATTAGTAATGGTAGGCGAATACGAACACGAGGTTTTTCATTCCACGGTTGGACCCCTACGAGATAAGATCGCGGCCTTGGGCGTATCCGATCGAACCATTTTCACCGGTTACCTGCCGGATGCCGAGTTGGTTGTATTGTTGAACATGGCAACGGTTTTGGCGCTACCATCATGGATGGAGGGGTTTGGCCTGCCGGGCATCGAAGCCGCGGCCTGCGGCTGTCCGGTTGTGGCTACCAAAGAAAGCCCTCTTCCGGAGTTATTGGGGGACGGCGGGCTGTACGTGGATCCCTCCAGGGGTGATGAGCTAAAAGGGGCCTTACGGCAGATTCTGACCTCGCCAGAACTGCGCAGTAGAATGCGAGAGGCTGGTTTGGCGGCGGCCAATGCTTTGACCTGGGATGCTGCTGCCAATCAAATGAAAAACCTGATCCACCAGGTCACACAATCATGAAGCGCCCACTCAATTTTCTTCACCTGACGACATTTTACCCGCCCTACAGCTTTGGTGGTGATGCGATGTACATTTATCGACTCGCCCATGCATTGGGGGACGAGGGCCATCAGGTGGATGTGATCCACTGTATCGATGCTTACCACTTGCAACATCCGGCCGAGCCAGAAATTAAATTCAAAGAACACCCCAATGTGGCTCGTCATGGCCTACATTCCAAATTCGGCTGGCTTTCGCCATTGCTGACACACCAGACTGGTCGCCCATATCTAAAGATGGGTGAAATTCGTAAAGTTTTGGAAAGCAAGCCGTATGATGTTATTCATTTTCACAACGTTTCTCTGCTTGGACCGGAAATTATGACTATCCAGCCGTCCCAAGGCAGGCCCATCAAAATGTATACCACTCATGAACACTGGTTGGTTTGCCCAATGCACGTGCTTTGGAAATTTAACAAGAGAGCTGGTGAGAAACCGGAATGTTTGAAATGCGTGCTGCTGGGGAAACGCCCGCCCCAGATTTGGCGCTATAATGGTATATTGAAGCGTACCAGCCGGCAGGTTGATCAGTTTGTTTCCCCCAGCAAATTTACTTCGCAAATGCATGCACAACGCGGTTTTTCTCAACCTGTCGCTCACCTGCCCTATTTTATTGAACGAGTGGATGCGGATTGGCAGAACCCGGGCCCGCGCCCGCAAGAGAGGCCTTATTTCTTGTTCGTCGGAAGGTTAGAGGTCATTAAAGGCCTGCAAACCTTAATTCCTTTATGGAAGCAAGTGCCGGCTTACGATTTACTGGTTGTCGGCGCAGGCACTCAAGCCCAATCTTGGCGAGATCAAGCAGCAGATAACCCGAACATCAAATTCCTTGGCGCTCTTCCACAACGTGAGCTTGGCAATTTATACTATCATGCACTTGCAACGATAGTTCCATCCATTACGTATGAAACCTTCGGTATCATTATCATTGAATCATTCGCTCGTAAGACCCCGGTAATTGTGCGCAATCTTGGAGCATTGACAGAGGTCGTGACGGAAAGCGGCGGTGGTTATATTTATAATAAGGATGAAGAACTGCTGTCAGCAGTAAATCTTATCGGGTCATCTCAATCCACACGTGATGAATTAGGCGAAAAGGGCTATCGCACATTTATTCAGCGCTGGTCAAAAGAAGCCCATATCGCCCTATATTTTGAGTTTCTTGGCAATATAGCAAAAAATAAATTCGGTGAAATTCCTTGGGAGTGAGCCTTTGTTAATGAATCAGATATCAACCAGGCATATATCGTTACTGGTTTTATTAAGTTCTGTTATCCTTAATGCAATGGGGCAAATTTTATTTAAAGCCGCTCGTCTGGCGCAGCCAGATGCTTCTTTATTCCAACTGTTTTTCCTCGTACAAACGTGGGCCGGCTTGATCTTATATGGGTTATCAGCAGTTAGCTGGCTTTGGGTGCTTTCTCGATTCCAGCTATCATACGCTTATCCGCTTCTGGCCTTATCCTTTCCAATCGTCGTCGCGTTTTCTGTGGCCCTATTTTCGGAAACCGTGTCTACCTTGCGTTGGGTGGGCGTTATCGTGATATTCGTTGGTGTATCGCTTTTATCAAGGACATGAATGTATGAATTATTCTGCATATGGTTTGTTATTGATCGCGATTCTATTCGGCGCCGTTGGCCAAATCCTGTTGAAGGGCGGTATGAATGGTCGCCCGGGTTTCCAAATCCGAAATCTATTGTCCTTAATTCGAGACGCTCGAATTGTGGGTGGATTTCTATGTTATGGTATTTCTACCCTTTTATATTTAAAATCCTTAGCAGCTCTCGATCTTTCACTGGCGTATCCTACCGTCAGTTTGGGTTATGTGATTATTTTGTTGCTTTCCAGTAAGTTATTTAAAGAACCAGTAAATTCGACGCGTTGGATTGCAGTCTTTATAATATGTTTGGGTATTGTCTTAGTTGGCTTTGGGACGAGTTAGATACGGGAAGGTAATCAATGGACCGATCAGAGATTCCTGATTTCGAAAAAAAAGCGGTTATCATAGGCGGTGGCCCTGCCGGTCTTACAGCAGCTTACCAGCTTGTTAAGGAAGATTACGATCCAATTGTTTTTGAGAAACTTGACAAGGTGGGGGGTATTGCGCGCACTGAGAATTATAAGGGCTATTACTTTGATATGGGGGGCCATCGTTTTTTTACCAAGGCTAAGGAAGTAAATAAATTCTGGTTTGAAGTTTTGGGCGATGATTTTTTGTTGCGTCCCAGGTTATCAAGAATTTATTATGACCATAAATTCTTCGCTTACCCCATCAAGCCTTTCAATGCTCTGGCTGGCCTGGGGGTGTTTCAGGCGATTCTTATAACTTTGAGTTATCTTCGCAGTCAACTCTTTCCCTATCGGAAAGAAGAGACCTTTGAACAATGGGTGAGCAATCGATTTGGCAAGCGTTTGTTTTCAATTTTCTTTAAATCGTACACCGAAAAGGTTTGGGGAATTTCAACTTCTGAACTTAAGGCCGAATGGGCAGCCCAGCGCATTAAAGGACTGTCTATGAAAACGGCAGTTCTCAATATGTTCGTGAATCAAAAAGGCGCCATCAAGTCCCTCATCGAAGAATTTCATTATCCACGTCGCGGCCCGGGAATGTTGTGGAACAGGGTAAAAGAAAAGATTGAGGAAGGGAATGGGCAGGTTTATTTAAACAGCACGGTATGTGGAGTTCATCGAAATGGGAATCGCATTGAGAGTGTTACTGTCTCCCATGACGGTAAAGAGCAAGAATTTGCTGCAAATTACTTTATTTCCAGCATGCCTGTTACGGAATTCATCAAAAAATTAACCCCTCCACCACCGGCAGAAGTATTGGAAGCTGCGAACCATCTGAGCTATCGCGAATTTTTAACGGTTTGTTTGATCGTCAATCAGCCGCACCTGTTTAACGATAACTGGATTTACGTTCATGATCCGGATGTTAAGGTTGGACGCATACAAAATTTCAAAAACTGGAGTCCGGATATGGTGCCGGATTCCACCAAGACAAGTTTAGGCCTGGAATATTTCTGCAACGAGGGGGATGAGCTATGGAATGCGCCGGATGAAGAACTAATTGAGCTGGGTAAAAGAGAATTGGATCGAATCGGGCTTGCCAAATATGGAGACGTGATCGATGGAAGCGTTTTCCGAGTTGAGAAGGCTTACCCTGTATATGATTCGACTTATCGCGAACACCTCAGTGTAATTCGCAATTACATCGACACGCTTGAAAACTGCCAAACCATTGGCCGCAATGGATTACATCGCTATAACAATCAAGATCATGCGATGTTGACTGGTATGTTAGCCGTTCGAAATCTTCTATACAACGAAAAGAATGACCTTTGGATTGTTAACGCTGAACAGGAATACCATGAAGAAATTCGGGAAGTAGACCTCTCGGCGCGCGAGGTCGAAAAAGTATACCAAGATGTTCTCTCCATGGCATTTCGGAAACTGGACCCGCGCGCATTTGGTTCGGCCCTGGGCGTCATGAGCGGTTTATTGCTTTGTTTTGCTACTTTAATTGTGGTCAATAATGATTTATTTAGCGTAGCGGCAAAAATGATGCTCTTACGTGAATATTTCCCGGGTTACAGTATCACCTTCCTGGGTAGCTTCATCGGCTTGTTTTATGGTTTACTGTTTGGTTTTTTGATCGGATGGGGTTTCGCTTTTATTCGTAATGCTGTTATCATAATCTCTATGGCAATCATGCATCGCCGGGCGGAGCTTCAATTGTTGAAGAAAATATTGGATTTTTAATTTAACACTTTTAATTTTCTTGGGGATTAAAACCAGGCGAACGAGGAGGATCGATGGAAGAGGATAATGAAGCAATTAAATCAGTTGTATTGACCGAGGTGCTACGTTTAAATGCAACCGTTCATGGTGTCGTTTTTGGAATTGTTCTGGGGTTGATCATTTTCCTGGCAACCAATTGGTTGGTTATTAAAGGGGGCCAGGTCATCGGGCCTAATCTATCTTTGTTGAACCAATTTTTCATTGGGTATAGTGTTACCTTTTTGGGCAGCCTTGTTGGTTTTCTATATGGGTTTCTCACCGGATTTCTTGTCGGTTTTTTTGTTGCAACCCTTTACAATTGGATCGTAGAATTAAGGTCACCCAGAACCGTTAAGAGATAAAAACAAGATAGATGATGGGATGTTCGTTTATAAAATAACAAAGCACCGCAAGCTTCTGATAATATTTTCACCCAAATACATTCTCAACGATTTCCTTCAGCATGCAAATTTCTGTTTTGATGTATCACTCCATCGATGATAGCTCATCTGTGGTATCTATTTCTCCCAAGGTATTTGAATGGCAGATGCGATGGATAAGCGATCATGGTTATCAAGTGCTACCGCTACGCCAAGTTGTCGAGAAAATCAAGAAAGGTATTGGTTTTCCGCAGCGTTCCATAAGCATCACTTTTGATGATGGCTACGAGTCGGTATATCAAAATGCGTTCCCGACCCTGGTGAAATTTGGGTTTTCGGCCACGATTTTTCTGGTTTCAGGCTATATTGGGCAAATAAACAATTGGCCTGGCCAACCAGCCAGTATCTCCCCATTGACCCTGGCTAACTGGGACCAAATCCGCGAGATGGATAAATATAATGTCGATTTCGGATCGCACACCATAACCCATCCTCGACTGGATCAAATCCATACAGACGATGCTCGCGTAGAGATTTGCAACTCGAAGACCATGGTCGAACAGAAATTGGGGCATGCGATTGATCTCTTCGCATTCCCCTATGGCAAGTACAACCGGCAGGTGCTGGCAGACGTAGAGAACTCCTACAGTGGTGCATGTAGCACAGAATTAGGGCTGGTCAGCCCTCGAAGCAATCCCTTTGAGCTCGAGCGGATTGAGATGTTTTACCTGAGGGATCCATTGGTTTTCCGAAGCATTACCAAGCCATTGATGAATCCATATTTAAGTGCGCGTCGATGGTTGCGCGCCCTTACCTCGAAAATTTTAAGGCGACAATGGTGAAGATCAGGATTTCAACGGCAGAATCGTCTTGATAGCTTGATCGGCGCATTTTCTCTGACAGCCGGGGCCTCTCGTAGGCCTCGGCTTTTCATTTTAAAAATTCCTTTACTTGTTCCTTACCCGAGATCAAACCTCCTAAACCTAACCTAACAATCATCTTTATTTCCCTCTTGCATACATCTAAAAGACGACCGTTTTCGTATGATTTGATATACGTTCATTCTCATTTAGGAGGAGAAAAAGATGATGGACAAACTATTTCGCTCGATTGCCAGAAAACCGATTTGGATATTAAGCCTATGCCTTCCGCTCTTGTTGATCCTGGCGGCTTGTGGAACTTCCCCCACCCAGCCCCCTACGGCTGTGGCAACCTCCGCTCCGCAGGCCCCCTCGGCCCCTGTAACAACTGAAGCACCCACGACCGCCTCTTCGTCAAGTAGCTCGGCTGAGGCGACCATCAACATAGCTACCGATCCTACCCTGGGGCAGATCCTGGTGGATGGCAACGGCATGACCTTGTACATTTTCACCAAGGACGGGCCCGACCAGTCGACCTGCAGCGGTAAATGCTTCGGCCTTTGGCCGCCATTGAATACCCAGGGGAATCCCACCCTGGGCACAGGCGTGGATGCATCCTTGATTGGAACCACCAAGGCGACCGATGGATCTGAGATGGTTACTTACAACAAGATGCCGTTATATCTCTATTCGAAGGATCAAAAGGCCGGCGATACGACCGGTCAGGGCGTTGGTAGCGTGTGGTTCGCAGTCGCGCCGGACGGCAAACCGGTGGGGATGAACCCTTAGGCATTTCCCTAATCGAAATGTAGATGGAGCTATTCACAAGGTGAGATTTCATCTCTGAACCCTTCATCTGCCCGGGAGGAATTGGGGCTGTCCATGGTTTTCGGACAGCCCTTCAATTTTAATGAAGTGTACCTTTTTAAATTGACAGATAGAGACCACAACGGTTCCAAATTCAGATGAAATTGCAAATGAAAAAGCACTCCTGTTGAAGGGAGTGCTTTCACATGGGGCGAGTGGGAATCGAACCCACAAGAGGTATCACCCTCGGAGGATTTTAAGTCCCCTGCGTCTGCCTAGTTCCGCCATCGCCCCAAAGCGAGGTTAATTGTACACAGAGTGGGGGTTTGGTCAAGGGATTGTTCAGGGTAATCGCATTTGGGCGATTTGTTCCCACAGGGAGAGGGAAATGGGGAGTGTGAGTGGGGCATCGCCCCACTCACACTCCCCAAACCCCTGTTTTGAGGGATTGCGTCTGCCTGGACCAGGCAAATGCAATCGCCTTGAGGGGAGGTTCGTATTGTGACAAATGGCGCGATAATAGGTTGAAGTCAGTCATTCCTGAACTGAACGTTTGTTTAGGAAAGGGGTAGTCCAAATGAACCAGAAGCTGTGGGCCTTTATGCGGGACACCTTACTTTACGCCGGCGCTTTGTTATTGGTTGCTACGGTGATCTGTTGGTTGGCCAACTGGCGTACGCTCGAAAACATCAGTACGGCCTTTCTTATCGCCGGTTTGACAGCATTAATTCTTGGAACTGCACGTGTGATGAGATTTGGGATGGTACGCAGCGGCATGTACCAATATGGGCAATCGGTAGGGCAGGACAGGATTATGGACGCCAATCGCAGAGAGGCGGATGATATCTATCGCGACGCTCCATTCCTGCTAAAGATGGTGGTCGCTGCCCTGATTTGCTTTCTTTTGAGTTGGCTGGTTGGGCTGGCAACCTGAAATCTACACGCTCCAGCCAGGCGCATGCAATTAAGCGAGCCTGGTTCCTGCTTATATAGATCGGGTGTCGAGCTGCTCCTGGCGGCGCTGCTGTCTTTTCTTGCGCCATTTTGCGCTGCGCGAGGCCAGAAAAACCCAGGGGGGTGAAAGCGTGGCGCGAAATTGGGCTAATCGGATTACCGCACGGAGATCATCGGCATTGCTAAATGGCGGTAGTAGCAGTGTGGCCCGGCCCACTTCATAAGCCGAATGCGCGTCCGAGCCGGCGGTTCCCACCAGGTTGTGCTGGCGCGCGAAGGCTTGGGC
>OFHG01001070.1_pt1 | contig 9969 bp, 8 predicted proteins | sample 1521931 | NCBI WGS metagenome assembly OFHG01 (sample SAMEA2468438, study PRJEB22500) | soil metagenome | biome: Glassland; feature: Farmland; material: Clay | place: Australia | collected 2013-01-31 | depth 0.55 m | reverse complement strand
GTACCAGATTGGGAAATTCTTCCCAACAATCGTAGCAGGGTAAATGCCACAAGGCAGCCAGGTAGTCCGCAACCAGGTGGGCAGCGGAGATCCAGTCTGCCGGGAGGGAAGCGCCTACCAGGTTTTCGTATTCTGCCAGAGACCACAGCCAGGTGCCAAAACCATCCAATTGGAAATTAGGCCACTCTTCCTTGTCGCCCTCTTCTCCATCCAAGGTGTAGCGCGTGTGCAAGATATCGTTTTCCGTGAGTGCTTCACCACGCTTTGCTTTTTGCAAGGCGCATGTCACGCGTTCGGCACGACGGTTGATGATATTGGCTGCCCAGGAATGGAACCTGGCGGCGCTGTCGTGCTGGCCCACACAGTTCATGGCGTAGGCAATATAGGCACCATCACGAAACCAGCAGTAGTGGTATGTAGGGAAGTTGGGGCTCGCAATGTAAGCCCCGGTTGGTGACTGGTTCTCCAGGACAATTTGGATGCTGCGTTGGGCCAAATCCAGCATAGGTTCATTTCTCCCATTCGATGAGGATCATGCTCCAATAGGCCAGGCCGGGTAATTGAAACTCGATCTGGCCGGCAGATTGATTAAATTCCAGAGCGTGCAAAGAACTATCGCTACCGTCAGGAGAGGCAACCCAAACCTTGCGAGCCTGGGCTTGAACACCGGTTATGCGAACCTGGGTGGGGCCCAGGGAGGTAGGCGCCTCTAATACGGGATTCTTCCAATCCGGTGATTGAATGCCCAGGAGATTCACCAGGCTGATTGCGGTTTGGCCTGCGGATTGGCGCACGACTGGTAATACTGTATCCGATACAAGCGAGGGATTGAGACTGGTCCCTCCCAATTCAATGCGATTGCGATAGTCAGCGGTGGCATCGCGCGTCGATGGCCCAATCGCGTTTTCGTAGCGGATGGCAAAATCGTAATAACGTTGCATTACCCGGGCGAGCTCGGGGGACATCTGCTCGTACTTCGGAAAATACGGGTCGGCCAGCATGGCATTGTTTTCACCCAGCTCGATATGCCCACCGCCATTTGAAAAAATGACCGCGTCCGCCAGGCGCACGTTATGCTCCAGAGATGGGCTGATATAAGCGGCAAGCACAACCGCTTTCCCCTTACCCAGGTTCTGAGCCTGAACCACCAATTGGCCTAGCTCCGAAAACCAGTTATAAGGCGGCCACACTTCGATGTAAACGATGTCTTCATCGGAAGGCGCAACGGCTTCGATGGGCCAGTTGGTGACCGCATTGAAAACCACTGCGCCGTCCGGGCGTAACGCTTTGACATGCCGGTGCGTGGCGTCGATCAGGTCAGCCAGAGGTTTGTCCAGCCTGTAAGGAAGGCCATCCTTATCGTAACCCACCTTCGGATCACCGTATTGATCGAGGTGGATGCCATCAAAGCCAGTCTGTTTTAATACCTGATCGAATTGATCGAGCAGGTGTAGCGTCCAGGGGGAGCCAGGACGCGGGTCCATGTAAGCCAGGAAGTTGTCACCGAACATTAACGGATTGCCGTCGGGCCCTATTAGCGCCCAATCAGGGTGCTTGCGGAAGAACTCGAGAGAGGCGGCATATACGGCGGTGTATGCCATGGCTGACATGTCGTAGGTATGAGCGCTGGCGATCAAGGCATCCACCGTGCGGCGCGAAAGCGTGCGGCCCAAGGGATCCTGGTAGGGGTCCTGGTCGGTTAAAAATTGGTCGTGACGGTACATCCAATCGTAGAACTGTAAGGCGTTGAGGTGATATTTGTTCAAGCTGGCCAGGGTGCTGGTGATATCCGTGCGGCCTGGCTGAAAATCGGAAAGAAAGCCATAGCGGGGTGCCTGAGTCCAACGCTGCAACACGTCAAAGGCGGTGGAGGCCGAGGCTAATTGTTCTCCCGTATCGGATGAGAAACGCAGCTCCACGCCATAACCACGGGGAGCGGTTGTAGGCGGAGTCCAGGAAAGCTGGATTTCCTGGACTCCTTTTTTCAGGGTCGAGAGTTGTTCAATCACCTGAACAGTTTCAGCCAGGTAAGTGATGTGGGCGGTGATATTAATCGGTGCGGGTTGGCTGACCTCAGCAGTGAGCTTAACCGATAGGTGAACATTTTCGCCTGGCTTATAAAAACTCTTGTCGAGCTGGACTTCATTAATAACCAAGGAATAGGTCATGATGGGCTCCGTTGTAGGGGTAGGTGCGATAGTCGCGGTAAACCTGATGGTTGGCTGGTGTGAACACCCTGCCAGGGAGAGCGCTAGGATGGCCAACAGGGTTCTCATCCTGTATTTCTTCATGATTTCCTGCCGGCCAGCTCTCAGCCTTTGAACGCTCCGGTGGTGAGGCCGCCCACGAAATAACGCTGCAAACTGAGAAACACCAGCATTTCGGGTATCAGGGCGATGATCGATGCAGCGAAGACCAGGCCCCATTGGGTCCCATGCTGGCCCTGGAAAAGGGCTATGGCGATCGGCAGGGTGCGCTTCACAGGATCATCGATGAAGGTTAACGCCATCACGAACTCATCCCAAAATGCCATAAAGGAAAATATCGACACGGTGGCCAGGGCTGGTGTCGAAAGCGGCAAGATAATGCGTAAAAAGATGGTCAGATATCCGCCGCCATCAATCAGGACCGCTTCCTCCAATTCGTGAGGCAATCCTTCGAAAAAGCCGCGTAACAAGAAGATGTTGAGGGTCATGCTGCTGGCGGTATAAATTAAGATCAAGCCAAAGAGGCTATTGCGCAGGCCCAAAAACTTCATCAGGAAGAACTGGGGGATAAGGACAATCATATTGGGGACCATCATCACCAGCAGCAGGGTAAAGAAGATGAATTCCTTGCCGGCAAAGCGAAAACGGGCAAATGAGTAAGCAGCCATCGAAGAAAAGGTGACCGAGAGAAGCGTAGATGTGATTGCAACAAAGGCGCTGTTGCGAAAATATAGCTGGAAATTGTTGGCGTTCCAGGCCTGGAGAAAATTGTCCAGGGATGCGTTGGGTGGAATCAGTTGGGGAGGATACTCGATGACAAATACATGCGGTTTAAAAGCTGTGGAAACCATCCAAATGAAAGGAAAGACCACCAAAATTACCCCGGCGCCCAAGATCAGATAAAGCAGTAAATTGCGCGTTTTGCGTTGTGTTAGTTGCATGACGGCCTCGTTTAATAAATCTCTTCCGGACGGCGCAAGTATTTCATTTGCAGGTAGCTGGCGATGACAATCAGGCTTGCCATCAAGAATGAAAGCGCCGCCCCATATCCGAAATCAGCAAAATCGAAGGCCTGGTGGTACATATAACTCAGCAACACTTCAGTTTGCTGCATCGGCCCGCCGTTGGTTATCAGGTAAACGGAAGTGAAAACGTTGAAGCCGCCGATCAGCAGCATCACCAGGGTGAATACCACTGTTGGGCTGATGAGCGGCAATGTAACCTGCCAGAAGCGTTGCCAGGCGTTGGCGCCATCGATGGCGGCGGCCTCGCCCAACTCATGCGGAATGGTTTGAAGGGCGGCCAGGTAAATGATCATCGACCAGCCGACTCCTTTCCATATCCCCAGCCCGATGATCGGGATCATCGCCGCGCTGGCCTGCTGCAGCCAGGCAACCGGGTCGGCCGTCACATGAAAAACTTGCACGAGGAAATAATTGATCACACCTTCAGGGCTTTGGAAAAGGTAACGGAAGACAAGGGAAACGATCACCCAGGAGGTGACCACCGGGATATAGTATATGGTGCGGAAGAATACCTGGCCACGCGTCAAATTGTGGATCATTAGGGCGACCAGCATCGCCAGGATCATCTGTCCCGGGACGGATATCAGGGTATATATCAATGTGTTGCGAAAAGCGACGCCTACAATTGGATCTTGAAAGGCTTTCAGGTAGTTGTCCAGGCCAATAAAAGTGCTGGGTTTATTGGGCATGATGGCCCAATGGTAGAAGCTCATCTGGAAGCCTTTGAGCAATGGGTACACCATGAAGGTGGCGAATAACAGCACGGCTGGCAACAGGAAAAGGTATGGGACCAGCTTCTGCCTGGTTCGATGCATCCCCATAAGGGTTTCTCCGGATTGAGAAAAAGGGAGGGCCACCCCCGGTGGCCCTCCCTGGAATAAGTCGATTATTGGCCGAGCAGCTTATCTATTTTAGCGGAGGCATCGTCCAGGGCCTGTTGGGCGGGCGCCTTTCCGCTCAAGATAGCGGTACCGGAGTCGGTTAGAATTTGCTCCATTTGTGTCCAAACAGGGGTCGGTGTGCGCGCTTCGGCATTTTTCAACTGCTCCAGGAAGATGCCAAAGTATTGCGGCTGTTTGCCCAGGGTATCCCCCTGGCTGGAAGCGGTAAGCACTGGCATCTGGCCGACGGAAGCCATCTGCAGCTGGGTGTCCATCGAGAGCATGAAGCGGATAAATTCCATGGCAGCATCTTTCTGCTGGCTCTGCTGGAAGACGACGATGTCCTCGCCGCCGACGACGGAGATCGAACCGCCCTTACCGGATGGCATCAAGGCCATTCCGTAAGGTACATTGGGGTACTGCTGTTCGAAGGAGGGTGGGAACCAGGGGCCATCCAGGATCATCGCCAGGTCGCCTTTGGCCAGCAGCCCCGAGGTATCTACGCCACCACCCATAATTCCGGGATGGATATAACCCTTATCCACGCCGTCTTTTAAGAACTGGTAGGCGGCGACGGTATCTGCGCCGTTCAAAAAGCCGGTCGCCTTGGTGATGCCGGGGTCGGTCATCGCGCCGCCAAAACTCCAGATCCAGGGGTCGACAGCCCAGGCATAAGTGCCGCCATCGGCGAAGCAGTATTTGTTGGGGCCTAAGGCTTTGATCTTAGCGCAATCGGCCAGGAAGTCGTCAATCGTGGCGGGTGGAGTGTCAATGCCAGCGGCTTTGAACACATCCTTATTGTATACCAGGACACGCGTGTTGGTGTCGAGCGGCAGGCCGTAGTAATGCCCGCCATACGCGTTGGTTGAAAGCGGCCCGGGGAAGACCGCGTCTTTGAAGGTGCCGAAATCGCTCATTTCCTGGTCCAGGGGAACCAGGGCGCCCATGGCGCCAAACTCGGGTACCCAGATGATGTCCAGGCGGGCTACGTCGGGGGCTGTTCCGCCGGCGATTGCGGTCAGCAGTTTCTGGTGATATTGATCGTAGGGGATCGGGACGTCTTGTACTTTGATGTTGGGGTGGGCGGCTTCGAAAGCGGGGATGACCGTTTTTTCAACAAAGGGGGTTTCGACGTCAGTGTTGTAAGAATGCCAGAAGGAAAGCGTCACCGGGCCGGCGGGTGGGGGGGGGACCGTGACGGGGTTTTCGACCTCCTGGGGGACAACTTTTTCGACTTGTTTAGTGACTACTACAGTCTGCACCTCGGGTGAAGCTGGAGCCTGGGTCGCGGCAGGAGCACAAGCTGCCAGGAGGAGTGCCAGGACCATCAAGGTGCTAAAGATTGGGAAGAATTTCGAGCGGGTCTTCATTTCGCCTCCAAGAGTAATCTAAAGGTTTGGTTAGAATAGCTTGCCGGGGATGGCGGCAAGGCGAAATCACACGGCCGGGTTTAAAATTTGAAGGGTAATTGTGAATTATGCGACCACCTCCTGTAGTAACTTTCCTCAGTGAGTAAAATAACTTGACGTAAAAAAAATTCTCTATCTACACAACGGTTCTCAGGGAAGATCGCTCATCCGGCGGGTACGCTTTCCTGAGAATGGACCGGGGATTGGAAGAGCTCGCCCAATACCAGGCTGGCGGCACCACGCGCCCAGGCGGCATCGCCCCAGGGTTCCACATGTAGGGTCGATTCTTTGACGAGCCCGGGAACTGTGTTTTGGTGAATAGCTTGCCGCATGGGTTGGAAGATCCATTCCCCGGCACGCGTGCCTTCGCCGCCGATGACGATTAATTCCGGATTAAAAAGATTGATGAGGTTGGCTAGTGCAATACCCAATTTTTCTCCAGCCTGGGCCAGAATCAGGATGGCAGTAGGTTCACCAGAGGCGGCTAAATCAACCAGATCCTGGGCATCCTGGATGGTAACCGGCAGGCCGCCGCGCTGCGCGGTTTCTCGGGCGCTCTGTACCAGGGCTTGGTCGCCGATATAGGCCTCCAGGCAGCCGCGCTTTCCACAAGCACATTGCGGGCCCTGCGGATCGACCACCGTATGGCCCAACTCGCCTGCGCCGCCACCCACTCCCCGGTACAATTGACCATTGACCACGATCCCCATCCCAACCCCGCGCCCGATGGTAACGGTGATGAAGTGATCGATGCCCTGTCCCGAGCCGAACCATTTCTCTGCCAGAGTGAAGGTGTTCACATCGTTATCGATGTACACCGGCAACTTGAGGCCGGCCTGGAGCAAATCACGCAAGGGCAGATCGTTCCACTTGAAGAAAGGCGTGCTGCGCAGGATGCCACGTTCGGCATCGATAATGCCTGCCAGACCTACGCCGACCCCTAGCAACTTTTTCTTACTTACGCCTTTTTCAGCAGCGAGGGCGCGGACGAGACGGGACATTACCTGCACCGCTTCCTGAGGCGTAGAACCCTTCCAGGGCCGGGTTTGGCGGGTGATGATGGTAGCCTGCAGGTCGGTCAAAGCGCCGATCGCCTCATGCTCGGTCAGCTTGATACCCACCACGTAGCCACCGCGCGGATTCAAGGCCAGCAGGATGGGCCGGCGGCCGCCGCTCGAGTCACCGGCGGCTTTTTCAAAGACCAGGTTGTCTTCGATGGGCTCTGGGGGGATAGCGGTTACAGTGGCCGGGCTGAGCCCGGTGATGCGGGCAATATCGGTGCGCGCCACCGGGCCGGCGCTCTTGACGGTGTTGAGAACCGAAGAGCGATTGAGAGCACGGATGAGGGTACGATTGCCTATTGGATTGCGTGTCATGCCGGTTACTTTCTTCAGTGAATGAAGTAACTAGATTATAGCCAGACTGGTGAATTTGTCAATAGAGGAAAAGGGTTCGAATTGTACCGCAACCTGGTTGGTTGGATGAGGATCAAGGACATCCTGGATATTAACCATCGATAAGTTTTATATAAGGAAAAGATAAAGACTCCAGGCAGTTACCATGATATGTTAATGATGGAATTTTGAGTGGGGACATTTGAGTCAGGAGGTAAAAAATGGATTATCCATTGTTCTCAAAGCCGGAAAAAACTAAAGCGATGTGGTGGCGTATTCTTTTATCTGGCATCGCATTGGATTTTATTGCTTTGGTCTTATTGGTCATCACCGGCAATCCCAACCTTTTCCCTACGGTAGTAATTGTAGGTAATTTCCTGGTGCCGGTGGTATTTGTGGCTTTTTTATACGAGAAGAGGCGATTCAGCCAGTTGTCGTTGGGTCGAGTGGCGTTAAGTTTTTTCTATGGTGGTTTGTTGGGGGTGTTGGCTGCGTCTTTCCTTGAACCATTGCTTGTAAGTGCTTCCAACCCGGCCAGCGTGTTGGTCGTTGGTTTAGTGGAAGAATTCACCAAGATTTTGGGCGTGTACATCATCGCCCGCCGCTGGAAGCATGATGCCGAGATGGATGGCTTGATCCTGGGTGCTGCCACCGGCATGGGATTTGCAGCCCTTGAGAGCACAGGTTACGCTTTTACAGCTTTCCTGCTCACCGGAGGCAGCGTGACGTCGGCAGTGGGAGTGACTTTGTTGCGTGGTTTACTGGCGCCGGTTGGGCATGGCGTTTGGACCGCAATCCTGGCCAGCGTTTTATTCCGCGAAGCGAAGGATAACCGCTTCCGAGTGAATCTCAAGGTTTTGGGCGCATATCTATTCGTGAGCCTGTTGCATGGATTATGGGATGGTTTGCCTCCGGTGATCGCCTTCGTCTTCTCTCCAGGTATTGACGTTTTGGTAGCCCAAACGGCGATTGCTTTGCTGGGTGTGTTCATTTTATGGTCGCGATATCGGGAAGCCGTACGCCAGCAGAAAGCTCAAATAGCTTCTGAGTCTAATACTTTCCCCTGGATTCAAGAAGAGCTTCACAGAGTCCAAGAAGGATTTCCTGAAGTTAAAAGGGAGCTTCCCGAGCTTCAAGAGGAACTCCCCTGGCATTAATCCATAAGGGCTAAATAGTTGACAGCCGGCTGGAGATGCTTCTCCAGCCGGCTCTTTTTGTTCCCAACCGGCAAATTGGCATGCAAATCTCGGCTGGCGTCGCCTTCCCGGTAATGGGATGATCGCATCAGGGATAAGCTTTGTTTTGGAGTGGAGCAAAACCTACTAATGAACCTTTAAGTTCATTGGAAACGTTGTTGCTCTCATCGTACTCCTGGACGCGGCAATAGGCCGGCATGAGCTCATCGCCCGCACAGCTATCCGCTTCTGCCGTCACCCAGGCTGTCGTATTGGGCTCTTCACCGTAAAATGCAACAAAGCCGGTGAATTGTGCCTGCCCGCCGGCCGGAATATTATCCACATTAATATAGCTACTTTGCGGGTTGCCATTTAAGAAAAACGCACGCGTTAAGGTACCGGATTTCTCCGTTCTGCCCTGAACGGCAATTTTGAAGGGACCACTGTCCGAACCGCCGCGATTGGTGACTGTAATCTGAAGCGGAAGGTAGGTATATTGCTGCCCTAGCTGGTTTTGCAGTTCAAATATCGAATTCCGGTTTAAACGATAGGCAGAAACTTGCGTGACTAAGTCCGCCGGTCCGGCCAGTAAAGCGGGGTCGGGGAAGCTTAATGCCGATTTCTTAGAGGTATCGAATATGGGTTGCAGGTATTGATTCAGGGCAGGATAGATCTGTAACAAGCTGGGTAGACGATCGATCGAATAAGCTCTTCTTCCGGATAAATTCGGATTTTGCAGCATCACGCCATCGGGGGCGGTGTAATAAAACTCTCCAGCGCTAACGGTTGTGCCATTGGCTATTTGGTAACCGCGCATCCTCGTTACGGGCTGGATCTGGATCGAACCTTTCAGCACCACGTAAACGCTGGCCTGATTTTCCGGTAAATAAGTGATCGAGGCCCAGGTGCCCAATAGTTGCGCTGCGCCACTGGGCGTGGTGATCAAGCGGTCGTGGCAGTTTTCAAATACAGCAGAGCCCTCCTCGACACAAGACGCGGTCCCGGCGGTGAAACTGGATTCGGGGCAGGCTTTCTTCTGCAGTTTGGTGGTAAAAAAGAGGAAAATTTTACACTGTTCGCCATCAATCAAACCCTGGAGCAGCGCCTGCCCGGATTGATCGGTGTTCACCAGAAAGCCATCCGGGAAAGGTTGGGGGCTATCGCTGTTTACTAAATCGAGTGGCTCGGCAGCCCCAAAAAAGACCTGGCTTGCCTGGCGTTGCAGGGTGAAATTAAAGGCTGTTGTAGAGGTCAGTGTAGGCGTCTTGGTGGAGGTAGGGGCAGTCGTTTTGGTTGGCGCAATGGTGAAGGTCGGGATGGGGGGCGTACGAGTGACATCAGTCGTGTTCTGGCCTTTTGGGAGAGCAGTAGCAGGCGGGATAGTTGGAGATGAAGTAGGAGTGGGAGTGGAAAGCCCAGGGAAGCTGCAAGACAACATCGCAATCAGTAATACACCTAACGCATAAGTCCATGGGGGAAGGCTCCCCTTGGGCTTGTCATTGGATAAGTGATCCCGTTTCATGGCTGTGCCTCCTGCAGCAAGAGCCAATTGGTGTACAATCGCCACCCGGCTCTCAAACCCAGTAATAATCCGCCGGCTAATAAACCGCCTGCTAACGCGGCATCAACCAAAGCCGTCGACAGATAGACGGAGGGATTGGAATTGAAATCTGCCCGGTAAGCGGCAGCCGGCAATAAGATGACCATGCTGCGAAATAAGTCATTACGCAGCAGGAAAATAGCTTGCATCATAGTTAAGATTGTTGCTCCAGCCAACACAAACCAGCCGGAGAAGGGGGCGGCGGGTTTTTCACGGTTGTAGGATGAGGGTTTCCAAGGATAAAGCGTTATGCCAAGCAGGATCCCGGCCAGCAATCC
>OFHG01001069.1_pt1 | contig 9976 bp, 10 predicted proteins | sample 1521931 | NCBI WGS metagenome assembly OFHG01 (sample SAMEA2468438, study PRJEB22500) | soil metagenome | biome: Glassland; feature: Farmland; material: Clay | place: Australia | collected 2013-01-31 | depth 0.55 m | reverse complement strand
TGAATGACATGGTGTGGCGCGGGCGTCCGTGCGGACCGGCGATCGCGAGGTCCTCCGCCGGATTTACGCGGCGGTTCGCGACGAGAACTGGGATACCGTGCTCCCTACCCTTGCCTCCCGGAAGATCGAGCAGAGGAACGACAGCTTCGCCGTCACGTTCGCTGCCCGACACACGGAGGGGCCAATCGCTTTCTGCTGGGAAGGCCGGATCGAGGGACTCGCCGATGGCACGATCAGCGCACTGCTGACGAACGAGGTCAGCCCGAACGCCACCCTGACCGCCTTCCAGTCGAGCTACCAGAGCCAGTTCGGCACCCCGTCGACGCCGTTCGCCGAGGCCACCTACGACAGCATCATGATGCTCAAGCAGGCAATTGAGTCCGCCAAGTCGGCCGATCCGAGAGCAGTGCAGAACGCTTTCAACCACATCTCGGGCTACCAGGGCCTGACCGGCACGCTGAGCTTCTCGCCAAGCAAGCACACCACCATCAACGCCGATCAGCTGACGCTGGTGAAGTACGACGCCGCCAGCGGCAAGTGGGTCCCGGTCGGCTGACCAGCGGCACCTGAGCCAGCCCGCCCGGAAAGGAGCGCCCTGCCGTGCAAGTCGTGCTCAGCGGCCTTGCCACAGGGGCCATCTATGGCCTCGTGGCCATGGGCTTCGCGGTCGCGTTCTATGTCACCAGAGTGATCAATTTCGCCCAGGGACAGCTGCTGATGGCCGCCATCATGGTGACGGCGGCGGTCTCCCAGGCGGGCTGGCCCACCGCCCTCGCTATCGTGGCCGGCCTCGCCGCCGCGGTGGTGCTCGGCGGCCTTACCTACCTGCTGGCCGTGCGGCCGGTGCTGTCGTTCGACCGGTTCAGTTTCGCCTGGCTGGTCAGCACGCTTGGCATCGCCACGATCCTGGAAGCCGCGGCCGCCCTCATCTGGGGACCCACCTCGCGCGGGTTTCCGACCATGCTCAACGACCAGCCGGTGCACATCCTGGGTGCCGTCATCAGCCTGCAGCAGTTGCTGGCCATCGTGGTTGGCCTGGCGGTGGTGGCCGCTTTCGAGGTCTACCGGCGCCGCACCCTGTTCGGCAAGCTCGGCATGGCGATCGCGGCCGACCCGGAAATGGCGTCGGCGATAGGTGCCAACACCGCCGCGGTGGCGATCGCCGCGTTCGCGCTCGCCGGGTTGCTGGCCGGCCTTGGCGGGGTGCTGGTCGGGCCGATCACGTACGCCAATCCCTACCTGGGCGAGACATACGGGATCAACGGGTTCGTTGCCCTCATGATCGGCGGGATAGAACGGCCGGCCGGGGCGATGTTCGGCGGCCTGCTGCTCGGGGTGCTGAGTCAGCTAGCCAACACCGAGATCAACTCGCAGGCATCCGACTGGTTCCCGTTCCTCATCGTTGTCGTGGTTCTGCTGGCCAGCCCGACCGGGCTGTTCGCCGCCGTCAGCTCGCTGCGGAGACGGCCGCTGCGCCGGGCGGGCACGGTGAGGTCGGCATGACCGCGCTGGCGCAGTGGCTGGAGCGGGACCGGCTCGCCGGGTCGGTCCGTATCCGGCAGGCCGTCTTACTCGCCGTGGCCGTTGGCTACCTGCTCTTCACCGACGTGATCGCCCGGGGATCCCTCTACGGCCAGAGCCTGGTACTCACCGCCGCCTGTTTCGCCATCCTCGCGGTCAGCCTCGACCTTGTGGCTGGCATGACCGGCCTGTACTCGCTCGGCCACGCCGGGCTGTTCGCCTGCGGAGCCTACGCGACCACCCTGCTCAACAGCCATGAAGGGGTGGGCGTGTTCCCCGCCCTGCCGCTGGTGGTCGCCGGGACGGGTGTGGTGGGCCTGCTGCTTGGCTCCCTGTCGCTGCGGGTGAGCGGCCTCTACTTCGCGATCACCACGTTCATCTTCACCCTGGTTGTCGGCGTCCTCGCCAGCGACCTCACCATTACCGGTGGCCTGCAGGGCTTGGAGGGACCGCTCTTCCCGAACTTCCCGGCCTCGCTTGCCGGGCTGGGCTCCAGCGTGGCCTGGTGCGTCATGCTAGCGCTGCTGCTGACTACCTTCCTGGCCTGGTCAATCCGCCGGTCCGCGCTGTATCCGGTGCTGCTGGCGATACGGGACGCCGAGCCGTTCGCCGCCGCGGCCGGGGTCCGCACCGCCACGCTGAAGATCGGGCTGTTCGGCATCTCCGCCGCGCTGGCGGGCCTGGCGGGCTGGTGCTTCTCGTTCCTCGGGATCATTTCTCCCGGGCAGTTCAGCTGGAACGTCTCGGTCAGCATCCTGGTCATGGTGATCCTCGGTGGCATCAATACCACCTATGGGCCGATCATCGGCGCGGCGTTCGTCAGCATGTTCCCGGCATATGTCAACTTCAGCCCGCTCTGGCAGGAACTGCTGTTCGGAGCCCTGTTCGTGCTGGTGATCGTGTTCTTCCCGGAAGGCTTCGCCGGGCTGGTGACCAGGCTGGCAAGGCTGCTGCGATCGCGGAGCGGGCCAGCGGCGGCGATCAGCGCGCAGCCGCCGGCCGATCTGCTGGCCGGCCTGTTCCCCCGGCACAGTGGGGCGGGTGCCGGAAGCGAGGGTGAGGCGCCGCTGGCAGTCGAATGCCGCGGCGTGGCGTTCAGCTACGTCAAGCCGGTCAATGCTGTCGGCGGGGTCGACCTGGCCGTGCGCCGTGGCACGATCCATGGGCTGATCGGCCCCAACGGCTCCGGCAAGAGCACGCTGGTCAGCCTCATCGCCGGCCAGCAGCGGCCGGATGCGGGCACGATCCGGATCAATGGCACCGACCTCGGATCGTCCGGGCCATGGACCCGGCCCCGGCACGGCCTGACCCGCACGTTTCAGACGGCGGTCCTGGTCAAGGAGCTGACAACCCGCGCCAACGTGGCGATCGGCCTGTACACCCGGGTGCCGCGGGTGGCCGCGCGTGCGCCGGCCTGGCCGCTGCTGCCGGGTTCCCGCCGCACCACCTGCACCATGACCGCACAGGCGGACCGGGCTCTGTCGCTGGTCGGCATGGGATCCTGGGCCAGGAAGCGGGTCGCGGAGGTCCCGCACGGCGTGGAGCAGCTGACCCAGCTGGCGGCCGCGGCGGTGAGCGGATCGCGGGTGCTGGTGCTCGATGAGCCGCTGGCCGGCCTTTCCGCCAGCGAGGTTGAGCACGTGGCCGAGATTCTGCGTGATTTCCGGGCGGCCGGCGTCACCGTCATCGTGATCGAGCATCAGGTGCGGTTCATCTTCGACATCTGCGACGAGGTGACGGTGCTGAGCGCCGGGGCGGTGGTCGCCTCCGGGTCGGCCGCCGAGGTCCGGGAGGACGCCCGTGTCCGAGAGGTCTACCTGGGGCAATGATGCAGACATCGATCCCGGCCCTGGCCGTATCCTCACTGTCCGCGGGGTACGGCCGCTTCGACGTGGTACGGGACGTCAGCCTCGATGTCGCCGCGGGTGAGGCGGTGGCGCTGCTCGGGCCGAACGGCGCGGGCAAGACCACTGTGCTGCGGGCGATCATGGGACTGGTGCGGCACCGCCGCGGCAGCATCCGCGTCAACGGCACCGAGACCACCGGGATGCCGGTCCACCAGGTGTCCCGGGGCTATGCCGCGCTGGTGCCGGAGGGACGGCGGCTATTCGGCAACCAGAGCGTCGAGGACAATCTCCTCCTCGGCGGCCTGCACTTGCGCAGGGACAGGGCCAGGGTAGCTGGGCTGCTGGATTCGGTCTACGAGCTGTTCCCGGTGCTGCATTCCTACCGCAACCGGCCGGCGACCGCGCTCAGCGGCGGCGAGCAGCAGATGGTTGCGATCGGCCGGATGATGATGAGCGATCCCGCCGTGATGCTGCTGGACGAACCCTCGCTGGGCCTGGCGCCGCTGGCCATCGAGGCGGTCGGCAAAGCACTGCTGCGGCTGCGGGAGCAGGGCCGCTCGCTGCTGCTCGTCGAGCAGCGGGTGGACCTCGCGCTGGAGGTCTGCGACCGGCTGTACGTCCTGACCGGTGGCGCCGTCGTGCGGCAGCATCGCTGTGGTGATGTTGACCCGGAGGGGCGTGCCCTTATCGATGCTTACCTTGGCTAGGCAGTGATGACAGAACTCAGCAATGCGCGTTACGAGATGCTCGCGATCCGCTATGGCACCCGCCAGACGAGTGCGCAGGAGGTCTTCCTCAACTTCCACACCTACCGCGAGCCGGACCGGCCGCTCGGCATGGACTACTTCTTCTGGGTCGCCCGCAACGAGGCGCGCACGGTGGTGATTGACACCGGATTCTCCCCTGAGGGTGGCGCCAAGCGGGGGCGCACCATCCTGAGCACGGTGGGCGAAGCGCTGGCATCAGCCGGGATCTCACCGGACGCGGTCGGGCAGGTTGTCCTCACCCATGCGCACTACGACCACATCGGCGGGCTGCCGGCCTTCGGCGCGTCAGAGGTCATCATGACGCAGGCCGAGTATGCCTTCTGGACCGGCCCGATGGCGGGCCGCGCGCAGTTCGCCCACTCAGCCGAGGCCAGCGAGATCGATCATCTTCGCCAGCTGCGCGCTGGCGAACGGCTGACGCTGGTGGCCGGTTCTCATCAGGTCGCGCCGGGCATTGAACTGCTGCAGGTCGGCGGGCACACGCCGGGCCAGGCAATTGTCGTCGTGAGCACCCCGGGTGGGCGTGTGGTGGTGGCCTCCGACGCCGTTCATTACTACGAGGAGCTGGAACGGGACTGGCCGTTCTCGGTGGTGGCGGATCTTCCGGACATGTACGCGGCCTTCGACCAGATCCGCGAGCTGGCGGCCGGGACCGGCACCCGGATCGTGGCCGGCCACGACCCGGAGGTCGCCACGCGATTCCCCCGCCGTGCCGGGGCCAGCGACGTGATCCTGCTGTCATGACTGCCGGTGATGCCCGGCTCGCTTCCGGGACGAAAGACATGAGGGGAGATCAGCGCCGTGCGAGGGCTTGACGGAAAGGTCGCGGTCGTGACCGGCGGCGGCCACGGGATCGGCCGGGCCAGCGCGCTGCGGCTGGCGGAGGAAGGGGCGCATGTCGTCATCGTCGACACCGACGGCGAGGCTGCCCGCCAGGTCGCCGCCTCGCTCCCGACCGAGTCGATCGGGACTGCTGGCGACATCGCCAGCGAGGCGGACACCGACTCCTACACCCAGCTTGCTGTCGGCCGGTTCGGCCGGATCGACCTGCATCACCTCAACGCCGGTATCTCCGGCTCCTTCGCGCGCCTGCCGGACCTCACCGCCGCTGATTTCGATGCCGTGATGTCGGTCAACCTGCGTGGCACATTCCTGGGGCTCCGCGCCGCGTTTCGCCAGTACGACGCCCAGCACAGCGGCGGGGCTGTGTGCATCACCGCCTCCATCGCGAGCCTGCGGGGGAGTGCCGACCTGCTGCCATACCAGACGTCGAAGCACGGCGTGCTCGGGCTGCTGCATGGGGCGGCCATGTACGGCGGGCCACTGGGGATCCGGGTCAACGCGGTCGCCCCAGGGATCGTGCCCACCGAGTTGTTCGCCGCCGCAGCCACCACGCCGGGTGGGATGAACGACATGGAAACCCGGGCCCGCACGACGCCGCTGCGCCGCCCGGGCGTCCCCGGCGAGATCGCGGCGGTGGTGGCGTTCCTGCTGAGCGACGATGCCGCGTACATCACCGGAGAGGTGGTCTCCGCGGACGGCGGCGCCACCTGCGTCAGCACCATACGCCCATCCGGCGGGGCCGGTGCCTGGGATACGGCCGCAGCCGACCACGGCTTCTACGGAACGGCATGACGCCGGCCGGCCCATGCCCGCAAACGAGTTCAGACGAACGGAGAGCTCATGACAGCCGGTGATGACAGCGTTTACGACAAGGGCGTCTCCATGCGACGCCGAGTTCTTGGCGATGCGCATGTCGAGCGCTCGATGGGCAGCAGCAGCGAGTTCGCAAGGCCAGTGCAGGATCTCGTGACCGAGTTCTGCTGGGGCGCGGTGTGGAGCCGTGATGGTCTCGACCTGCGCACCCGGAGCCTGCTCAATCTTGTGATGCTGACCGCTCTCAACCGGATGCACGAGCTCGGCGTCCACGTCCGGGGGGCGGTGAACAACGGATGCTCCCGGGATCAGATCCGCGAGGCGCTGCTGCAGACCGCCGTCTACTGCGGCGCGCCGGCCGCCCTGGAGTCCTTCCGGGTCGCGGAACGAGTCCTCGCGGAACTCGAAGCCGATGGGTAACGCCGCGGTGATCGAGCCAGGGGCCACCATCGGCTTCGTCGGCCTGGGCCGGATGGGCAACCCGATGGCCGGCCGGCTTGCCGGGGCCGGCTACCGCGTCCTCGGGTTCGACGTGAGCCAGCAAGCACGCGAGTCATGGGCGCAGCAGGTGCCGGGTGCGATCGCCGTTGCCGGCGTGACGGCCACCGGAGACGGCGCGGAAGCGGTCATTCTCATGCTGCCGGACTCCTCCGTCGTGACCGAGGTGCTGATACGGCGGCAGTTGCTCGCCTCGTTGCGCCCGGGAACGGTTGTCGTCGACATGAGCTCCTCGGAGCCACAGGTGACCAGGCAGCTGGCGGCCACCGCGGCCAGTCATCAGGTCTCGCTGGTGGACGCGCCAGTATCGGGTGGCGTGCGGGGGGCGATGCAAGGAAGTCTCACTGTGATGACCGGCGGCGCCGCGGGCGACGTGGAGCGGGTCCAGGAAGTGCTGGGCATCATGGGCTCGCGGGTGATGCACGTCGGCGACGTCGGTGCCGGGCACGCCGTCAAGGCGCTGAACAACCTGCTGTCAGCCACGCACCTGCTGGCGACGTCCGAGGCCATGGCAGCGGCCACTGAGTTTGGCCTGGACGCCCGGGTCGTGCTCGATGCGATCAACGTCTCCAGCGGGCGCAGCGGGTCGACCGAGAACAAGTGGCCGAACTTCATCATCCCGCGGACGTTCGACTCCGGCTTCGCGCTGCGGCTGATGCTCAAGGACATGCGGATCGCGCTGGGCATGGCGGAGGCGGTCGGTACACCATCACGCCTGTCAGCGGCTGCGGTGCAGATGTGGGCCGAGGCAGCGGGGGTGCTCCCGGCCGATGCCGACCATACAGAGATCGCCCGCTGGCTGGACCCGGCGCTGGCTCCCCGGCCCGGCGATGATCCCCCGGCCTCGTGAGGGGCGCCTGCTGCGGTGGCGCCCTGCCGCTGGGTGACGCGTCAGCCGTCCTGGCTGGCGGGCCGCCGCGATCGTGCCGTGCCCCTGGGCCGTCGGCCGGAGCGGGCCGCAGGCTCGGCTGGCAGCACGGGCTGGTCACCGTCCGGGCTGCCTTCAAGCTGGGCAAGCAGCGTCTGGGCGGCCTGCCGGACATGGTAGGAGGCCGCCTGGCCGGCGGCCTCGGCATCGCGGCGTTCGATCGCATTCATGAGAACGCGGATTTCCTCGATCGATGTGCTGGTGCGCCCGGGAACGGTGAGAGTCATCGTCCGCAACGTGGCGATCCGTGCTTGGAGGCCGGTGAGAATCGTCCGGATCGTCATGTTTCCTGCTCCGTCGAACAGGACATTGTAGAACCGGTTCTTCGCGCGCAGTGTCTCGGCCGCGTTGTGTGACGGCTCGCTCCGCTCGATCTCGGTGAATCGCGAGCGCAGAGCCCTGATCTGTGCATCCGATGCATTCAGCGCGCACTCGCGGGCGGCGGCACCTTCGAGCAGGGCGCGAACCTCGTAGAGTTCAGCCGCCTCCTTCGCCGAGACCCGTGCGACCATCGTGCCCTTCTGCGGGATGGTCGTCACCAGGCCCTCAGCCGCGAGCTGGCGGAGTACTTCGCGGATGGTGGTGCGGGAGACTCCCACCCGCTCCATGAGCTCGCGTTCGATGAGCCGCTGGCCAGGCTGAAGCCGTAGCTCCACGATCTCGTTGCGCAGCAATTCGACAACCTGCTCGCGCAGCGGGGCTACAACACGTTCGAGGCGGGCACTGAGGTCGCCCGGCGGGGCATCCTGCCCGGCATCCGGCTCCGCGGAACGATCCGGTCGGCCAGTGGTAGCGACAGCGTCGACCATGCCCAGATTCCTCCGCCCCTCGTGGCTGATCACCGTATCGGCCTGGTCGCCACGATACCGGACTGCGCCGAGGTGTCAGCTGGGCCGACCGTCATCTTGACGTCTTGTCCGACAGATCGCTAGTCTGTCGGTTCGTCATACAAGCGGACAAGATGACGAGATGACAGTCAGACGGAGGTTTCTTCGCAATGAAGCGGATTGTGACAGGACGGCTCCTGGTGGCTGCCGTCACGTCAGGGTCGCTGGCGCTCGGCGCCGTGGCATGCTCGTCACAGAGCACGCCTTCCCAGGGCAGCAGCTCGGCGGCGGCGCAGCAGAAGACGGTCGGGATCGTGGACCTGGTGGAAAGCGACCCGCTCAACGTCGAGGTGATCAAGGGAGTACAGGCCGCCGCCAAGGCCAGGGGCTGGGCCGTCAAGGTCTTCGACGCGAACGGGAACGCGGACGCGGCGAACAGCGCGTTCCGTACCTATGCGTCGGACAAGGTCAACATGATCCTCGACCTGGCGTTCCCGGTCACCTCGGTGGGGGCAGGCCTGACGGCCGCCCGCGCAGCGAACATCCCGGTCGGCGGATGGGGCACCGGGCTGGCGCCGGGTGTGCTGATGACCACCGTGGATGACGTCGGCCTTCCCTCGGCCAAGGCCGTCCTGGGCGCCATGGGTGGTCCCCAGGGCAAAGGCTCGGTCCTCGCGCTCTTCTACACCGGCGGGCCGGGCTTCCCGGGCGCCCAGGCGGTCTCCCAGCAGGTCCTGAAGACCGCACCCGGCGGGCATGTGCAGACTCAGGACCTCCCCCTGCCCGGCCAGCCGGCCGAGGGATCGCCGCTCACTACCGCCCGCGGCGGCCGCCTCCCGCCGGGCACGGGGCACCTGGCGCGACGGGGCGCGTCGGGGCGACCGATGTACGGCGCCGTTGCAGCACTGCGTCAGCAGGGGCGGACCGACGTCAAGACCTTCAGCATCAACGGCAGCCCGCAGGCGATCCAGGATGTCAAAGCCGGGCTGCTCACGCACGAACTCTGGGAGAACGGCTACCAGGAGGGCCAGGCCGTGTTCAACACCACGCTCGCCGGCATCCAGGCCAAGCAGGCCGGCAAGCCCTGGACGCCCAAGGTTCTGTCTGTGCCCGGAATCGCCGTCACCAAAGAGAATGTTGACGCCTTCCTCGCGGCCAACCACCAGTAACCGCAACAGGGTCGGACATACCTATGTCACAGGCAGCACCGGGTGCCGGAGCCAGCATGGCTGATCCGGCACCCGGCTCTGGCCGCCCGGCCGGGCCGGCCTGGCTGGAAGTCAAGGGATTGACCAAGCAGTTCGGCGGGGCACGCGCGCTGGACAACGTGGACTTCGACATCTGGCGTGGCGCCGTCCACGGGCTGGTCGGGGCGAACGGAGCAGGCAAGTCGACCCTCGTACGCTGTCTGGCCGGGCTTGTCGTGCCCGACAGCGGGACGATCCGGGTGAATGAAGAGATCGTCGCCGTCCACACGCCGCATGTGGCGCGGCGGCTCGGATTCGCCTTTGTGCACCAGGAGCTCAACCTCGTCCCGCAGTTCAGCGCCTTGCAGAACATGCTGCTGGGCGCACGCAAGCCAGCCCGGGCCGGGTTCATCGACTGGGGAGCCGCCCGGGCCCGGGTCGCGCCGGTGGTGGCCCAGCTGGGGATCACCTTCCCGCTCGAGACGAGGGTCGATGAACTGAGCGTTGCCGAGCGCTGGCTGGTCTCGATCGGCCGAGCGCTGGCCGGCAACGCGACCCTCATCGCCATGGACGAGCCGACTGCTTCACTGTCCGTACCGGAAAGCGAACGGCTGTTCACCATCGTCCGCGACCTGTCCGCCGCCGGGGTCGCTGTTCTCTACGTCTCGCACCGCCTGGCGGAGGTACTGGACCTCTGCGACACGATCAGCGGCTTCCGCGACGGCCAGGGGGCCCGGCGGGCGGG
>OFHG01001068.1_pt1 | contig 9978 bp, 7 predicted proteins | sample 1521931 | NCBI WGS metagenome assembly OFHG01 (sample SAMEA2468438, study PRJEB22500) | soil metagenome | biome: Glassland; feature: Farmland; material: Clay | place: Australia | collected 2013-01-31 | depth 0.55 m | reverse complement strand
CTCCAAGCTGCTCGGCCTCATCCAGCACGCCTTCACGCTCAACGCGCGCACCCTGACCTGGCTGGCCGCCGGCGCCGCCGCCTATGCGGTGATCGAGATAGTGGAAGCGGTCGGGCTGTGGCTTGGCAAGCGCTGGGGCGAGTACTTCGCGATGGTGGTGACCTCGGTCGGCCTCCCCTACGAGATCTACGACCTGACCGCGAAGATCACGGTGCTACGGCTGGTGGCCTTCGCCATCAACCTGGCCCTGGTCCTGTACCTGGTGCTCACCAAGCGGCTGTTCGGGGTCAGAGGCGGCAAGAAGGCCTATGAGGCCCGGCTGCGCAGCGCGTCCATCCTCCAGGCGGAGATCGACGCGCTGGCAGCCGCCCCGCCCCTGCGCGCAACCCCGGCGGCAGGCACTGGCGCCCAGGGCGCCGGGTCAGCGGCCAGCCCGGCCGTGGCCGGGACCAGCGCACCGGCCCCCGTCAAGCCACCCTCGACGTAACGGGATCAGCCGGCGGCCCTCGGTGTAATACCGCAGCTGATCCCGGGCCCGCCTTGCCGTTATATCAGCCTGTTCCGGGCGCCATTTTCGCGCATATGGCGTCATTCCAGTAACGAAATCATGGAGCGATGACAACAATTGGCGCCCGGGCGGCGCCCCGCCCGGGCGGCAGCGGCTTGGCCTGGCGGGAGTCTACGCTGGCCACGCTGCGGGGCCGGGCAGGATGGGCGGAGCGGGCCGCCGCCTGTGAGCAGCAACCCCGCGGCGCCGGGGCCGGGGATTATCACGCATATCACGATTGGAGCCGGTAAATCCTGCTACGGTCGCTCCCTGGTTGTGCCCAAGATATGGGGCCGGCCATCACCAATAGGGGATCACTGACTCCAGCGAAGGGGACAGGTAGTGAGGAAGCTGCCAGGAATCCTCGGGCCCGGGGGCATGCGGTGGGCGCTCGCCCTGGCCAGCGCGGCGCTGGTCGCCACCGCCGCGCCCGCGGCCTCAGCGGCCACGGCCGCGCACACCGCCGTGCATCCGGTGAAGCTCACCCACGCCACCCGGGGAACGCTGCACCGGGCGGGAACGGTCAACCTGCGGGCGATCGCAGCCGCTGACGCCAAGCGGGCCAAACGGGCTCCCACCGTGAGCACTCCCCGGCATGCGGCGCCGCTGCGCAAGCTGCCATCCGCCACGTCGGCCGCGCACGCCGCCCGCACCAGCGCGCCGGCCGTCTCCGGCCGCGCTAAGGGCCTGACCCCGATCACCGGGCAGAACGTCAGCGGCGAGCACGGTTTCAACGGCCTCACCTCGTCGAACAACGCGGCGGCCAACCCGGCCATCGGCGATGTGACTCCGCCCGACCAGGGCCTGGCCGTCGGGCCGAGCCCGGCCGGCCCGGCCATCGTCGAGTTCGTGAACATGTCACTGAACATCTACTCGGCCAGCGGGAAGACGCTCCTCGGGGCGATCCCCGCCTACCAGGTCTTCGGCCTGGCCCCCGACGCGTTCCTCAGCGATCCCCGCGCCTACTGGGATCCGCAGAGCCATCACTGGTTCCTCACCATGTTCACCTTCGGGCCAAACTCCGTGGACAACGTCCAGTACATCGCCCTGAGCCAGACCACGAACCCGTTCGGCGCCTATACGATCTACGCCATCTCCACCGACGATCCGAGCGCCACCGGCTGCCCGTGCCTGGGTGACTTCGACCAGATCGGGTCGGACGCCAACGGCTTCTACATCGCGACGAACGAGTTCTCTTTCGCCACGCCCGCGTACAACGGCGCGTACATCTACGCCGTCTCGAGGCTGAACCTCATCAAGAACGCCGAGGGGGCCGGGCCAGTCCCGGCTGTGTTCCTCTACAAGGTGCCGCTGATCGACCCGTTCGGCTCCTACCACGTCTCGCCGGCCTCGGTGCCGCAGGGCGCGGCAGCCCCCGGCACCGAGTACTTCGTCGAGTCCAACGGCAACCTGCCTTACGACGGGTCGACGTTCGGGTCGGGGCTGGAGGTGTTCAACCTGAACCACACCGCCCTGCTCAACTCCAACGCGCCACCGCATTTCAATGCGACAGGTCTCAACACCGAGCCCTACTCGCAGCCGCTGAACGTACCCCAGAAGAACGGGCCCAACCCGCTGGGCAGTTCGGTGGGCGAGCCGGTAGCGGCGCTCCAGACGGACTTCAACGCGGTCCAGGAGGTCACCTACGCCGGCGGGCTGCTCTACGCGGAACTGAACACGGGCTTCAACTTCAAGTCCGGGTTCAACTCCGGCGTGGCCTGGTTCGTGCTGCACCCCTCGCATCCGGCCAGCCTGACGTCGTTCAGCGTCAAGCTGGTGCACAACGGGTACGTCCTTACCAACCAGGACCTGCTCTATCCGGTCATCGGCGTGAACGCGCACGGCGAGGGCTACCTGTCGATGGCCGTCTCCGGTCCCGGCCGGTTCCCGAGCGCTGCCTACGTGAAGTTCAAAGGCCCCCACGGCACCACCGGTGACGTGCACATCGCGGCAAACGGCGCCAACCCGCTGGACGACTTCAGCTGCTACCCGGAGACCAACTCCATCGGCGCTTCCCCGTGCCGCTATGGCGACTACTCGATGGCCCAGGCCTTCAACGGCCGCATCTACCAGGCCACCGAGTACGTGGCACCCGTGCCCAGGGACCCCAGCGGCAACTGGGGCACCCGGCTCTGGAGCGCGCCGGTTCCCTGACCGGGGAAAGACGACCGGCCCCGGGCCGGCCCGGGCCGGCCCGGTCAGCGTCCAGCGGGCCGGGCCGGGCTGACCGGGCCGCCCGGCCCGGTCAGCCTGGCAGCGTCCGGAGCGGCACTGGCGTGGGCAGCGATCCCGTGCCGCACTGGCCAGCCGGGCGCACCGGCCCGCCAAGCGCACCCAGCCGCACCACACCCACCCGGTGCAGGGACGTTTCGCTGCCCGGTGAGAGGCGGATGGTGGGGCCGCCCGGTGAGGGGGTGACGGCCTTGCCGCGGGGCGAGGGGCTGACGCTCCGGGCGCCCGGCCGGGGAGTCACCGGACTGCCTAAGGCAGGCACCGGGTGCCGGCAGCGTGCCATCGCCACGGCCGCCCTCCTCGTCGCCTTCCCGGGCCTGCTGAGCCCGCCGGGACGGCTGTGCGCAGCCGGCGCCGCCGCCTGGCCGGGCCCAGCCGGCGTGCCGTGCCCAGCCGGTGCGCTTTGCTGGGCCGGCGTGCCGTGCCCAGCCGGTGCGCCCGCCGCCCCGCAACCCGCGAGGACGAGCGCGATCACCCCCAGCGCTGCCCCCGCCCCGGCCGATCCTGCCATGACCCGGATTCGCCTCGCCGCCATCGGACGTCCTCCTGCCTGGCTCACGATGGGCATTCCTCTGACGCATCGCGGTAGCGGCCGGTTCCGCAAAAGCCTCCCAGATTCCGCAAAAGCCCCCAGCCGCGGCCCAGTTCCACCGGCTAGGTGACCGGCCGCTACCCGGAGGCCGTGGCCACCAGTTCATCGGCGGCCGAGTAGGGGTCGAGTTCCCCGGCGGCCACCCGGGCCGCCAGCGTGTCCAGCCGGGAGTCGCCGGGCAGCCCCCCCACCCGCTGACGCAACTGCGCGACGGCGATGGCGGCCACCTCCTCCCGGGCCCGGGCGCAGCGCCGGCGGTCCCGCTCACCCGTGGCGTCCAGCCAGGACCAGTGCGCGTCCAGCCTGCCGGTCAGTTCGTCCACGCCTTCGCCTGCCGTCGCGGTGGTGGTGACGATCGGCGGCCTCCACTCCCCCTCGCCCTGGCGCGCCATCGCGATCATCGTGCGCAGGTCCCGCACCGCCTCCTGCGCGCCGGGCTTGTCGCTCTTGTTGACCACGAAGATGTCCGCGACCTCCAGGATGCCCGCCTTGGCGGCCTGGATGGCGTCCCCCATGCCCGGTGCCACCAGCACGAGCGTGCTGTCGGCCAGGGAGGCGATCTCCACTTCCGCCTGGCCGACCCCCACGGTCTCGACCAGCACCAGGTCGAACCCGGCCGCGTCCAGTACCCGCAGCGCCTGCGGGGTGGCCCAGGATAGCCCGCCCAGGTGGCCGCGGCTGGCCATGGACCGGATAAACACGCCCGGGTCGGTGGCGTGATCCTGCATCCGCACCCGGTCGCCGAGCAGCGCCCCGCCGCTGAAGGGAGAGGTGGGGTCGACGGCGAGTACGCCCACCCGCAGCCCGCGCTCCCGGTAGGCGGTCACCAGCGCCCCGGTGATCGTGGACTTTCCCACCCCTGGAGCACCGGTGAGGCCGATCACCCGTGCCCGGCCGGTGAGGGGCGCCAGTGCTTTCATGATCGGGCGGAGTTCAGGCGTGCCGTTCTCGACCAGCGAGACCAGCCGGGCCAGTGCCCGCGCGTCCCCGCCCTGCGCCCGGCTGATAACCTCCTCCGGCCCGGCGGCCGCCGCCGCCCGCATGCGCGGTTCAGCCACGCGAGCCCGCGGCTGGCACGCGCAGCAGCAGCGCGCTGCCCTGGCCGCCGCCCCCGCACAGCGCCGCAGCACCCAGCCCGCCCCCGCGCCGCCCCAGTTCGTGGATGAGGTGCAGGGCGATCCGCGCCCCCGACGCGCCGATGGGATGGCCGATCGCGATCGCGCCGCCGTTGACGTTGACCTTCCCGTCCCCGATTTCCAGGTCACGCATGGACTGGAGCACCACGGAAGCGAACGCCTCGTTGATCTCGACCAGGTCGAGATCACTCACGGTCAGCCCGGCCTTGCCAAGGGCGTGAGTGATGGCCCGGGACGGCTGGGACTGCAGCGAGTTGTCGGGCCCGGCCACGTTCCCATGCGCGCCGACCTCGGCCAGGACGCCGATGCCGCGGGCGGCTGCGGCCTCGGCGGACATCACGACCACCGCGCACGCGCCATCGGAGATCTGCGACGCGGTGCCGGCGGTGATCGTGCCGTCGGCGGAGAAGGCTGGCCGGAGCCGGCCGAGCGCCTCGGCGGTCGTGTCCGGCCGGACGCCCTCGTCGGTGTCGAAGGGCACCGGCTCCCCGCGCCGTTGCGGGACGGGGACCGCGATGATCTCGCCGGTCAGCAGGCCGTCCTTGGCAGCTGCGGCCGCACGCTGGTGCGAGCGGGCGGCGAAATCGTCCTGCTCCGCCCGGCCGATGCCGAGCCGGGCGTTGTGGGTGTCGGTGAGCTCGCCCATCGGGGTGTGGCCGAACGGGTCGGTAAGGCCGTCCAGGGCCATGGCGTCCAGCAGTTCGACCGAGCCGTACTTGTGCCCGGCGCGAAGCCCCGGCAGCAGGTGCGGGGCGCGCGACATCGATTCCATCCCGCCGGCCACCACGATGTCGAACTCGCCCGCCCGGATGAGCTGGGCGGCGAGCGCGATGGCGTCCAGGCCGGACAGGCACACCTTGTTGATGGTGATCGCGGGCACGGTCATCGGGAGGCCGGCCGCGACCGCCGCCTGCCGGGCGGGGATCTGCCCGGCCCCCGCCTGCAGCACCTGCCCCATGATCACGTATTCGGCGTCTGCGCCGGTCAGGCCGCTGCGTTCCAGCGCCGCCCTGATGACCAGGCCGCCGAGATCGGCCGCGGTGAAGTCCTTGAGCGAGCCGAGCAGCCTGCCGACCGCCGTGCGCGCCCCACCGGTGATCACCGCTTCTGGCATGGGTTCCCTCCGCTGGCTCGCCCCCCGGATGCAGGCCGGATGGGGTTTTCTGCCACGATACCGAGATGCCGCCAGGCCAACGAGGGGGGCAGCGATGCTGGACCGGATCGACCACGTGGGAATCGCGTGCCACGACCTCGCCACCAAGATCGCCTTCTATGAGTCGGTGTTCGACCTCACCGTAGTGAGCCGTGAGGTCAACGAGGAACAGGGTGTGCGTGAGGCGATGTTGTGCGTGGCCGCCGCGCCCGGCGGCGCGTCCTGGATCCAGCTGCTGGAGCCGCTCGGGCCGGACACACCGGTCGGCAAGTTCCTGGCCCGCCGGGGTGAGGGTGTTCACCACATCGGGTACGGCGTGGCGAACATCACACAGGCACTCGAGGCGATCGGCGCCCGGGGGGTGCGCCTGCTGGATCAACGGCCCCGGCACGGCTCGATGGGTGCCTCGATCGCCTTTCTGCACCCGGCTGATGTGGGCGGGGTGCTGACCGAGCTGGTCCAGGGGCCGGGAGCGCGGCCCCAAACCATGCAGTAATCGGTTATCTGTCAACAAAGTGGGATCTAGTGGGCGGGAAGCTGGAAGCCGCCGCAATCATCTGCGCAGGAGAGTACGCTGCCAGGAATTGGGCGAGCGGCTCGCAAGTGCTCGTGCCGACTGACCGGAAAGGGCTGCCCGGCCGGGCAGCCAGCCAATGTTGCGGTCGTGAGGCAACTCGCCCGGCCCCCCCGCATGTCCCCCCGTCTAGCCAGGATTAAGCCAGATGCAGCCTGAAATCGACGCTCAGCTCAGCAACTTCTTCGAAGACGCAGCACCGGCCCGCGACTTCGCCAAGGTCATGCGCGGGTACGACCCCCACTCGGTCGACAAGCACCTCAACCAGCTCGAAACCGATCTGCGTCAGCACCGTGACCAGATCCAGGCCCTCCAGCAGGAACTGTCGGATGCGCACCGGCAGATCCGTGAGCAGGAGCGTCCCACCTACTCCGGGCTCGGTGCCCGCATCGAGCAGATCCTCCGCCTCGCCGAGGAGCAGGAAGCCGAGATCGTCGGCGAGGCTCGGGCGGCGGCGAACGAGCTTCTCGCCGCCGCCAAAGTGGACGCGGCCGAGCTCCGCGCTGCTGCCGAGAACGAGGCCGCCGAGCTACGGGCCCTCGCCAAGCGGGAGACCGACGACCAGCGCAGTTCTGCCGAACGCGAGGCGGATGCGATCAGGACCAGCGCCCGCCGGGAGGCCGACGAGCTCACCTCGACCACCGAGCGTGAGGTCGCCAAGCTCCGCGCCACCGCCGACCACGAGGTGGCCGATAAGCGGGCCGCGGTCGAGCGGGACATCGCCAAGCTCCGCACCACCACCGAGCGGGAGGCCGCCCAGCTGAAGGCGTCCGCGAAGCGGGAGCGGGACGAGATCCTCACCACCTCCAAGCGCCAGGCGGACGAGATGCGCAGCCAGGCGCAGCGCATCCTGGAGGAGAGCGAGGCACAGCGCGCCCAGGCCGAGGCCGAGTTCGAGATCCAGCTGGCCTCCCGCCGGGAGGAATCCGAGCGGCAGGAAGCAGAACGCCTGGCGGCGGCGCAGGCAGCCACCCAGAAGCTGGTCACCGAGGCGGAGCAGCGGGCAGCCACTGCCGAGCAACGGGCCGCCAAGGCCAGCGCCCAGGCGGAGCAGACCCGGCGCGAGGCCGACCAGCACTCCAAGCAGCTGGTGACCAACGCCAAGAAGAACGCCGACCAGATCGTCGCCCAGGCCAAGGCCCAGGCGAACCAGCTGCTCGCCGACACCAAGAGTGAGATCGAGCGGCACCGCTCCTCCGCCCAGCGCGAGGTCGACGACCTGAGCAAGCAGAAGGAAAGCATCTCCACCCACCTGGCCCAGATCAGCCAGCTACTGGGCACCCAGATGCCGGGCCTCGCGGACGCGCTCAAGCCAAATGCTGGCCGGTCCGCGATGGCGGCCGCGGCCCCCAAGGCCGTTGCCGCGCCACCCGCACCAGCACCGGCCACGCGGTCGGCGGCGGCCGCCCCCGCGGCGAGCCAGGCGCCCGCGCCAGCACCGGCCAAGGAGCCGGTCCGGGCCAAGGCCGCCAAGGCGAACGACGAGGACTGGTGGACCGAGTAATCGCGTAGACCGAGGGGGGCCGGCGCTGTCGCGCCGGCCCCCCTCGCTTTCCCGCCTGCCCGCTGTGCCGTTCCCGCCTGGCCGCTGTGCCGTTCCCGCCTGGCCGCTGTGCCGTTCCCGCCTGGCCGCTGTGCCGTTCCCGCCTGGCCGCTGTGCCGTTCCCGCTGACGGCCCAGATTTCACGCGCGCGGCCCATTCCAGCGCCCGGTTCGTCCGGAATGTGAGTACCGGAGCCGTGAAAAGTCGCGGATGGCCGGGTGCAGTGGGGTGGCTAGCTGAGCGCAGTCTGGCCGCCGTCGATGGCGAGGGCCTGGCCGGTCATGTACGAGGACGCGTTGCTGGCCAGGAAGACGGCCGCGCCGGCCATCTCCTCCGCCCTGCCCCAGCGCTGCATCGGCACCGTCGCGATGGTCGCCTTCCCGGCCGTCTCGTCTTCCCACAGGTTCCTGTTGAGCTCGGTGGCCGTCCAGCCTGGGCAGATGGCGTTGACCCGCACCCCCAGGGCCGCCCATTCGACGGCCAGCGACTTGGTGAGGGAGACGAGGCCAGCCTTGGCCGCCGCGTACGGGGACAGGAACGGGGAGCCCACCAGGCCGGCCACGGAGGCGACGTTGATGACCGAACCGGTACCCCGGCCCACCAGGTGGCCGCCGATCGCATGGCAGACATACATCGCCGAGTCCAGGTTCAGCTTGATGAGCTTGTCCCAGCCCGGCAGCCGCAGGTCGAGGAACGGGACCGCGAAGTTGGAACCGCCGGCGTTGTTCACCACGACGTCCACGTGCCCGAGACGCTCGATCGCGGTCGCGACCGCCGCCTCGACGGCCTGCTGCCGGGTCACATCAGCGGGAATGACGAACGCATCGCGGCCGCAGGCGGCGACCTGCGCGGCGGTTGCGGCAAGCCCGTCCTCACTCCGGGCCACCAGGGCGACATCCGCCCCTGCCTGCGCCAGGGCGACGGCGATCGCCTGCCCGATGCCGCGCGACGCACCGGTGACGAACGCTTTCCTGCCGGTCAGGTCGAAGAGGGTCACGTCAGTCCTTCCATTCCGTCGGGAGTGGCCATGCGGCCGGATTGACCCGGCGCACGATCTCACCCAGCACAATACGGACATAGGGTTCACCAACCCAGAGGTGCTTGGCCCGTTCCACTGCGATCAGTTCCGCCTGCGGAACCCGCGCGAAACGCTCCCGGGCCTGCGGCGGCTGCAGATAGTCGTCGAGTTCGGGCACCAGCACCAGCAATGGCTTCGCCGAGGCGGCCCAGGCATCAAGGTCGGCATCACCCGCCCGGCGCAGCGGCGGTGACAGCAGGATCGCCCCTTCCACCGCCGGGTCGTTGCCCCACCGCAGCACCAGTTCGGTGCCGAATGACCAGCCCAGCAGCCACAGCGCCGGCAGCCCCGCGGCCGTGCACCAGGCGATGGCCGCGGCCACGTCGTGGCGTTCGGCCTCGCCGCCGTCGAACGCGCCGTCGCTGCGGCCCCGCTCCGATGCGGTGCCACGGGTGTTGAAGCGGAGCACGGCCAGGTCGGCCATGGCCGGCAGGCGGTAGGACGCCTTGCGCAGCAGATGGCTGTCCATCATCCCGCCGTGGGTGGGCAGCGGGTGCAGGCAGATCAGGGTGGCCACCGGATCGCGCTCCGCGGGCCGGGCAAGTTCGCCCACCAGCGACAGCCCGTCGCTGGTCCGCAGCGTGATCTGCTCGCGGCGCGCGGGCAGCACCGTGCTGGCACGGATCTCGGTCACGGTCATCCTCACCTGCCTCCCCGGCGGCGCGGCGCGTGCCGCTGCAGCCGCCGTTCCCAGCACGTCGCGTGCCAGTGCCTGCGTTCGGCCGGGCCGGGGGTATGCGCCGGCCAGGCGACCAGGTGCGCCACGCCGGGAGGGATCTCCTGGTCGCAGCCCGGGCAGCGGTAGGTCTTCGTGGAAGCTGCCCCGGGCACCAGGCGGATCACCCAGTCCCCGTCCGGCGCTGATTCGGTGCGCTCGGGGCCGAGCCGGAGCGCGGGGCTGTCCTCTCCCCCGTCACCGCCGGGCGTGCCGGGACGGCCGCGGGGAACGCCTCCACGTGGCCTGCGTGCCATGCCGGACGGCAGCCGCCGGGCCTTGCGAGGGCTCACGGCCGTCACTGTAGGGCATCGCGCCGGCCAGGCCTGCCCGGGGTAAGGCACACCTGAGCCGTCCTCGTGACATCAGGGTGGTGATGGGCACCGGTGCCGGACTCGGGAGTGATCG
>OFHG01001067.1_pt1 | contig 9999 bp, 9 predicted proteins | sample 1521931 | NCBI WGS metagenome assembly OFHG01 (sample SAMEA2468438, study PRJEB22500) | soil metagenome | biome: Glassland; feature: Farmland; material: Clay | place: Australia | collected 2013-01-31 | depth 0.55 m | reverse complement strand
AATTGTTCGATCGCGGTGTGTCACCCGAATCGTGACACGATATTCCCTTGAAAGCATTTTGGAATGAGGATCTGTTCACTCCAGGTTTCGAAGGGGCTGCGATCCGTCGTTTCAGAAATATGTCTCGAGTTTCACGTAGTACGCCTGCGGATAGTACCAGTATTCGGTTCTCGTCTTCCCGTATGCGTAAAGGGAACCGAGGGCAACAGAGGCATTGTTGCTGGCCGAATAGCTCACCGTCCCGGCGAGGTACCCGCTTCCGTCGTTGAAGTTCGATATGGATGAAAGCATTACCATCACTAGCGGCGTCAGCTGATAGGAACCGCTCAGCGCCAGATAATCTTTCGCGACATTCAGGATCCTCCCCTCATAGAGCCCGACGAGATCGTAGGCGTTGCGATTAAGTGTCCCCTGACCGTTGTGGTAATATTCGAAGAGAGCATAGAGCTTGTCCGTAAACTGGTAGTCCATTCCGAGTATCCACTTTATGTAGTAACCGCCCGACTTGGACGGATCCTGTGAAACTAGTGCTTCGCCTCGTATTCCCGCCGTCCACACATTTCCCGCGAAGTCTCCGCCGGTGATCAGCCGGTTGTCCACCGAGCCGCCGAGCACGGCAAGGTCGCCTCCGACGCCGCGGGCGAGGTCGCCCGCGGCCTCGAGGTCGTCGAGTTCGCCTGCGGCATCCCGCACCTGCTCAAGGGCGGCTTCAGCGAGGGCGTGTCGACGAAGGTCGACGTGTACTCGATCCGCCAGCCGCTCGGCGTCGCCGCGGTGATCTCGCCGTTCAACTTCCCGGCGATGGTGCCGATGTGGATGTTCCCGGTGGCCATCGCGTGCGGCAACACGTTCGTGCTCAAGCCGTCCGAGAAGGACCCGTCGGCATCCCTGCTGCTGGCGCAGCTGTGGGCCGAGGCGGGCCTGCCCGAAGGCGTGTTCAACGTGGTGCAGGGCGACAAGGAGGCGGTGGACGCGCTGCTGGCCCACCCCGACGTACGCGCGGTGAGCTTCGTGGGCTCCACCCCGATCGCGCGTTATGTGTATGAGACGGGGACGGCCAGCGGGAAGCGGGTCCAGGCGCTTGGCGGGGCCAAGAACCACATGGTCGTGCTGCCCGACGCGGACCTGGACCTGGCCGCAGACGCCGCGGTGTCAGCCGGGTTCGGCTCCGCGGGCGAGCGGTGCATGGCGGTGTCGGTGCTGGTCGCGGTCGGTTCCGCGGGTGACGACCTGGTCGCCAGGATCGCCGAGCGGGTCGCGGCGCTGCGGGTCGGGCCAGGCAGCGACGAGCACTCCGACATGGGCCCGCTGGTCACCGCCGCGCACCGCGACCGGGTCGCCTCCTACCTCGAATCCGGCGTCCGGGAGGGCGCCACGCTCGCGGTCGACGGCCGGGTGCACCCGGTGATCGGCGGCGCCGGGGACGGTTTCTGGCTGGGGCCGAGCGTGCTCGACCACGTCACCGCGCAGATGAGCTGCTATCGCGATGAGATCTTCGGCCCGGTGCTGTCGGTGGTGCGGGCAGCCAGCTACGCCGAGGCGCTGGCGCTGGTGAGCGGGAATCCCTACGGCAACGGCGTGGCGATCTTCACCAACGACGGGGGAGCGGCCCGCCGGTTCGTCTCCGAGGTCGAGGTCGGCATGGTCGGGGTCAACGTCCCGATCCCGGTGCCGATGGCGTACTACTCGTTCGGCGGGTGGAAGGCGTCGCTGTTCGGTGACACGCACGTGTACGGCACCGATGGCGTCCACTTCTACACCCGGGGCAAGGCCGTCACCTCCCGCTGGCTCGACCCCAGCCACGGCGGTGTCAACCTGGGCTTCCCGGTGAACAGGTAGGACCGGCGCGTGGCTGGGCGCCCGGGGGTGACGCGCGACCGGACCGCGGACCTCTGCCGCGACCCACCGGCCAGTTTCCTGGTGAGCCGTGAGGACGGCTGGTCGTACGCGGCGAGGCAGCCATTCTCCCTTGACAAGGGATTTATCTGACCGTACGGTCAAACATATAACCGCAGTCGCCACCGACTCAAGGAGGGCGACCGTGAGGTTGCAGGGCAAAGGTAAGGCGGCGGATCTGTGCGGCATCCTGAGTGGCACAGAGGATGGCGTGGTCGCCGTCGGGCCCGGCCTCCGGGTGGAAGGCTGGAACGGGGGAGCCACAAGGATCCTCGGGTACGCGCGCGAGGACGCTCTCGGCCGGGTGTGTCATGAGGTCTTCCAGGGGAAGGACCGCTGTGGGAACAGCGTGTGCGGGAAGAACTGTCCCGCCATGGCCAAGCTCCGCCGGGGAGAACTCGTTCCGACCCGGGACCTGCTCGCCCGGGATCGATCGGGCCGGAAGGTCTGGCTGTCCCTGACCACGGTGGTGCCGCCCCCCGCGTACCGGGACGAGTGCCTGCTCGTGCACGTGTTCCGCGAGATGGCCCTGCCCCCTGAACTGGAGCGCCTGGTAGCCGAGCGTCTGCGCGGCGAGGGCCGCCCGTCGGCCCTGGACATCCTCAGCCTCCGGGAGCGGGAGGTCCTGCGCCTGCTGGCTGAGGGGGCGGGAACGACGGAGATCGCTCGTCGCCTGTACATCTCGCCGGCCACGGCCCGGAACCACATCCAGCACATCCTGAGCAGGCTCCAGGTGGGCAGCCGCCTGGAGGCGGTGGCCCTGGCGCTCCGGGAACCCTTCTGGACGTCTTCGCGGGCCGGCGAGCGTGAGGAAACGCCCTTGCCGCGTCGGTGATGCCGGCGCATCAGAGAAATGAGCCATGGCGCGGATTGACCCGGATGCCGGGCTGCGCGACGCTGCCATCAACCAACCGGCCGGATGGTTGGGAGGCTCAGGCACAGGATGCGAGGGCAGAGGCCATGCAGCGTGCGCGGAGCGGGCGGGAGCCGAGGCTCTTCTACGACTGGAACGAGCGAAGGGGAGCCCCGAGCCTCCCCGGGCCCCGGGTGGAACTCAATGACGAGACCCTTCGCGACGGGCTGCAGAGCCCGTCAGTGGTGAAGCCGACAGCCGGGCAGAAGATCGAGCTGCTCCACCGGATGGCCGCGCTGGGGATCGACGCGGCCGACATCGGGTACCCGGCCGCCGGGGACGACGTGCTGGCGGACGTTGTGGCGCTGGCCTCCGAGATCGGGCGGGAGCGCCTGCCCATCTCGGCGAACTGCGCCGGGCGGACGGTGGCCCCCGACATCCGCCCTATGGCAGACGCACAGGAACGGTCCGGCGTGCCCATCGAGGCTGCCATCTTCCTGGGATCGAGTCCCATCCGGCAGTACAGCGAAGACTGGGACATCGACTTCCTCCTCAGGACCACGGAGCAGGCCGTCACGCTGGCCCGTGGGCTCGGCCTGGAGGTCATGTACGTGACGGAGGACACGACGCGGGCCCATCCTGCCCACCTGCGCCGCCTGTACACGACAGCCATTGAGGCGGGGGCGAAACGGATCTGCCTGGCTGACACCGTGGGCCACGCCACGCCGTGGGGCGTCCACTGCCTCGTCCGGTACGTGAAGCGGGTGGTGGCCGGGACCGGCGAGAACGTGAAGATCGACTGGCACGGCCATCGTGACCGCGGGCTCGACATCCCGAACGCGATAGCCGCACTCGCCGCGGGAGCGGACCGGGTTCATGGCTGCGCCCTGGGGATCGGCGAGCGGGTGGGGAACACACCAATGGACATCCTGCTGGTCAACCTCAAGCTGCTTGGCTGGATCGACCGCGACCTCAAGGGTCTCCCGGCGTACTGCCAGACCGCGTCGGAGGCCACCGGCATCCCCATCCCGCCGAATTACCCGGTTGTCGGCAAGGACGCCTTCGAGACCAGCACCGGGGTGCATGCCGCGGCCATCCTGAAAGCGGCCAAGCGGGGTGACGCGTGGCTGGCGAATCGCGTCTACAGCGGGGTGCCGGCCGACGAGTTCGGCCGGGGCCAGGTCATCAGCGTGGGACCGATGAGCGGGATGGCGAACGTGGCCGGCTGGCTGACCGCGCACGGGCTGCAGGTGGACTCCGAGACGATGGACCGGGTGTTCGCCAGGGCGAAGGCGTCGGACCGGGTGCTCCGCGACGCGGAGATCTATGAGATTCTCGTGGAAGTCCTAGCCGCCCGCACGCTGGCCAGCACGCGGGTATGAGCAGGGACGTGGGAATGGAGCTGACCGCGGCGAAGCGGGTCCTCCTCGCCGGGAACGAAGCGGTTGCCCGCGGCGCCCACGAAGCGGCGGTCGGCGTCGCCACCGGGTATCCCGGCACGCCTTCCACCGAGGTTCTGGAGGCGCTGGCCGTCTATCAGGGCGCGGACGTCCGGTGGTCGGCGAACGAGAAGGTCGCCCTCGACGTCGCCGCGGGGGCGTCGTTCGGGGGCGTCAGGGCGATCGCCACCATGAAACACGTCGGGCTCAATGTGGCTGCCGACACTTTCATGACGCTGGCCTACACGGGCGTGGGCGCCGGGCTCGTGGTGGTGAGCGCGGACGATCCGGGAATGCACAGTTCGCAGAACGAGCAGGACAACCGGGTCTACGCGCGATTCGCCGGCGTCCCCCTGCTGGAGCCGGGTGACAGCCAGGAGGCGAAGGATTTCACGCGGCTCGCGTTCGACATCTCCGAAACCTTCGACACCCCGGTTCTCCTCCGGTACACCACCCGCATCGCCCACACGCGCGGCCTGGTGGAACTGGGGGAGGTCGTGGAGCAGCCCGTGCCGGGCTTCCGCCGCGATCCGCGCAAGTACGTCATGCTGCCGGCCAACGCGCGGGCACGCCGTCCGGCCGTGCTGGCGCGCCTTGATCGCCTCACCTGGTACGTGGAGGAGAGCGCGCTGACGCAGGTGCACGAGCGTGGCTCCGAGGTGGCGGTGGTGACCTCGGGCATCTGTTACCAGTACGTCCGGGAGGTGCTGCCCGAGGTGAGCATCCTGAAGCTCGGGATCACCCATCCGCTCCCGGTCGAGCGCATCCGGGCGTTCGCGGGCGGCAGGAGGACCTTCGTGGTCGAGGAATCCGGGCCGTTCCTTGAGGAGGCGCTCCTGGGAGCGGGCATCCCGGTGGTGGGGAAGGAGTTCTTTCCCCGGATCGGCGAGATGACCCCCGAGGATGTCCGTGAGGGATTCGCCCGGGCCGGGATCGGTGGCTGTGCGCTGCCGACTGCGGATGAGGGGGGCGGTCAGCCCGTCCTGCCGGCCGCTCCCCCCCGCCCGCCGGTCCTGTGCCCCGGCTGCCCCCATGCGATCCCGTTCATGGCGTTGCGGCAGGCGCGCGCCGTGGTGGCCGGGGACATCGGGTGCTACACGCTGGCCGCTCTCGCCCCGCTGGAAGCGATGGACACGTGTGTGGCGATGGGCTGCTCGATTGGGATGGCGGTGGGGCTGGCCGCCTCGGGAGGCGCGACGGGACCGGTGACGGCCGCCATCGGCGACTCGACGTTCCTGCACAGCGGGATTCCCGCGCTGATCGAGGCGGTGTGCAGCCGCGCGAACATCACCGTGGTGATCCTTGACAACGGCATCACCGCCATGACCGGGGGACAGCACCACCCCGGGACTGGGACGACACTGCGTGGGGCGGCGGCGCCGGCCGTCGATCTCGTTTCGCTCTGCCGGGCGGCCGGGGTGGAGCACGTGGAGGTGGTCGATCCCTATGACGTCGGCGCTGTGCACACCGCCGTACGGCAGGCGAACCAGTTCCCGGGCCCCGCGGTGGTCATCACGAACCGGCCGTGTGTGGAGGCTCCGGTCAAGATCCGTGACCGGCCGTACCAGGTGATCCCGGGAGCCTGCATCGGCTGCCAGCTCTGCATGAACATCGGCTGCCCCTCGATCACCTGGGGCGACGCCTGGTACGACGGGCTGCGGGTGGTGACCGTCGACGCGTCCACGTGCACCGGCTGCACGGTCTGCGCCCAGATGTGCCCGGCGGGCGCCATGACCCCGGTGGCCGGATGGGAGGCGAGGCCGGGTGGCTGAGGGTGGCGGGCTGCTGCTCGTTGGCGTCGGCGGGCAGGGCGTGATCATGGCGAGCGGCCTGGTCGCCTCGGCGCTGATCGCTGGCGGGTACGACGTGAAGCAGAGCGAGGTCCACGGCATGGCCCAGCGCGGAGGCGTGGTGTTCAGCCACCTCCGGTTCGGCCCTGAGGTGGCCAGCCCGCTGCTGTCGCCGGGAAGCGCCGACGCCGTCGTGGCCTTCGAGTGGGGCGAGGCGCTGCGCTGGCTCTCCTACCTCCGGCCGGGGGGAACGCTGGTGGCGAGCGTGGAACGCATCGTGCCCCCCGCCTCCTGCGCCGACCGGCGGACCTGGGACCTGGGCTATCCCGCGGTGGACCGGGGAGCCATCGCCGCGTGGGTGCCAGACGCGCGGCTCGTCGACGCGCGAGCCGTGGCTGGCTCGCTCGGGAACGCCCGCGCCGCGAACAGCGTGCTGCTCGGCATCCTGTCGACCATGCTGGAGGTGCCGGAGGAAGCCTGGGAAGCGGCCGTCGCGGCCGGCGTCCCGCCCCGGACCGTGGATGTGAACCTGCGCGCCTTCCGCGTCGGCCGCACGGGAGGCCTCGCACCGGCGGGGACCTGGTCCCCGCCGGCACCCCCGGTCCCCCGCCCCGTGCCGTCGATCGAGATAACACCTGCCTGGTGCAAGGGGTGCGACGTGTGCGTGCGATTCTGCCCCGAGCGGTGCCTGGCCCTGGACGGCGACCTGAAGGCCGTGGCGGTACAGCCGTCACTGTGCACGGGCTGCCGCCTGTGCGAGTTGCTGTGCCCGGACTTCGCCATCGAGATCACGCGGCCGGCGCTCCCGGAAGACCGGGCGGCAGAGGTGGCGACCCGTGGCTGAGGCCCGGCTGCTCCAGGGGAACCAGGCGTGCGCGCTGGCGGCCATGGCGGCGGGATGCCGATTCTTCGCCGGTTACCCGATCACGCCCTCATCGGAGATCGCGGAGGAGATGGCTCACGCGCTCCCGCCAGGGGGCGGGGTGTTCATCCAGATGGAGGACGAGATCGCCTCGCTGGCCGCGGTCATCGGCGCATCGGTGGCGGGCACGAAAGCGATGACGGCGACGAGCGGGCCCGGGTTCTCCCTCATGCAGGAACACATCGGCTACGCCGCGATGATCGAAGCGCCCTGTGTCATCGTGAACGTCATGCGGGGCGGCCCGAGCACCGGGCTTCCGACCTCTCCGTCGCAGGCGGACGTCATGCAGACACGGTGGGGGGCACATGGTGACCACCCCATCATCGCGCTTGCCCCGGCCTCGCCGGAGGAGATCTACCACCTTACGGTCGAGGCCTTCAACCTGGCCGAGCGCTTCCGCACGCCGGTGGTTCTCACCTACGACGAGGTTCTCGGCCACCTCCGGGAACGTGTCGTACTGCCGGATCGAGTGGACGTCGTGGATCGCCCCCGGCCTGCTGTCCCGGCGGCGCGGTACCGGCCGTACGCCACCGGCGACGGTGACGTCCCCGCGCTCGCCCCGTTCGGCGACGGCTACCTCTTCCACCTGACCGGCCTCGCCCACGACGAGCGGGGTTACCCGACGAGTGACCCGGCGACGGTAGCGGCGATGCTGGAACGCATGCACCGCAAGATCGACGGTCACACTGAGGAGATCGTGACCGTCGAACGGTTCATGCTCGACGACGCGGAGGTGGCCGTGGTGGCATTCGGGATTGTCGCCTCCGCCGGGCGGGACGCGGTGCTCGCCGCCCGTGAGCGGGGCATACGGGCCGGGCTCGTCCGCCTGGTCACCCTGTGGCCGTTCCCCGACGCCGCCCTGGCGCAACTGGCTGAATCGGTGCGGGTCCTGCTGGTGGCCGAGCTGAACCTTGGCCAGGTCGCCCGGGAGGTGACCCGGGCCGTCGCCGGGCGGGCCGCAGTGGCCGGCCACTTCCGGGCCGACGGCCGGCCCATCACGCCGGGGGAGCTCCTCGGCCGCCTCACCGCCCTTTCCTCATCGTCCGGAGGGCTGGCATGACCGGCGTCAGGGACTACTTGCGGACCGAGACGATGCCCCACGTGCTGTGCCCGGGCTGCGACCACGGCATCGTGCTGCGGGCGCTGATCGAGGCACTGGTCGGGCTCGGGATTGCCCGTGACCGCCTCGCCATCGTCGCTGGCATCGGCTGCAGCAGCCGGCTGGCGGGCCACGTCAATGCCTGCACCCTGCACACGACGCACGGCCGGGCCCCGGCCTTCGCCACCGGCATCAAGCTGGCCCGCCCTGAGCTGACGGTCGTGGTGCTGAGCGGGGACGGCGATGGCCTCGCCATCGGGGGCAATCACCTGATCCACGCCGCGCGCCGCAACATCGATCTCACCGTGCTGCTGTTCGACAACGCCATCTACGGCATGACAGGCGAGCAGCTCGCTCCCACCACCGCGCAGGGCTCGATCGCCAGCACGGCCCCGCACGGGAACGTCGAACGGCCCTTCGACGCGTGCCGGCTGCTTGAGGCAGCCGGGGCCACGTTCGTGGCCCGGATCCCCGCGTACCAGGCCCCGGTGCTTACCCGGGTCATCTCCGAGGCGGTCGCTCACCGGGGGTTCTCCTTCATCGACGTGATCAGCGACTGCCCGGTCTATGACGGGCGCTACAACCGGCGAGGGGAGGGCCCGGAGATGCTGGCCGGGATGACGCGGCAGGACGCGGCGATCGACGCGGCACTCACCGGGAAGCGGTTCGTGCCGGCCTTCCAGGCACCGGCGGGGCCGGCGCGATCCCTGCCCACCGGGATCCTGCACCGAAGTGACGCGCCGGAGTTCGCGGAGGCGTCCCGTTCGCGCCACCAGACGCCGCTGCGGCCGGAGATCGGGTGAGTGACGTGGATGGCAGGGAGCAGGACCGGGTCAGCGGGAACCGCGCCCGCACGGACATCCGGCTGGCGGGCTCGGGAGGACAGGGCGTGGTGCTGGCCGGGGTGATCCTGGCCGAAGCCGCCCTGCTCTCCGGTCAGAACGTGGCGGCGTCCCAGGCATACGGTCCCGAGTCACGGGGTGGGGCCAGCCGCTGCGACGTTGTCATCGGCGCGAGCATCGGGTTTCCCGTGGCCGAGGCCCTCGACGTCCTGGTGGTGCTCAATCGCGACGCCTACCAGCGGCACGCGGCCGACCTCCGTGACAGAGGCCTGCTCCTCGCCGACGAGCGGCGGGTGGGGCGCGTCGCGGCCGGGCCGTGGCGGGCGCGTTCGTTGCCAATCGAGGCGACCGCGGAGCGGGTCGCCGGGAACCCGATCGCGGCGAACATGGTGGCGCTGGGCGCGCTGGCCGGCCTGACCGGAGTGGTGGAGGAGGAGGCGCTCGCGCAGGCGGTGCGGGCACGGGTGCCGGCCCGGACGCAGGACATGAACCTCCGCGCCTTGCGGGCCGGGTTCGGGGTGAGCCGGGCGGAGGGGAGCTGACGTGGACACGGGCCTGCCGACGACGCGCGACCGCATCCTCCGCGCCGCTGCCGCGCTCTTTCGTGAGCAGGGGTTCAACCGGGCCAGCATGCGCGACCTCGCGGACCGGGTCGGCATCCACAAGTCCAGCCTGTATCACCACTTCCCCAGCAAGCAGGCGCTCCTGCTGGAGATCCTCGAAACGACCGTCGACCGGTCGGTCCCGGCGCTGGCGGCCATCGCCGACTCCGGGCTTCCCGCCGCCCAGCGGCTCCGGAGGGCTGTGGCCAACCACGTGACCGAGCTCATCGCCGACCAGGACAACGTGGCGTGCTTCATCGAGGAGGGGCGCTACCTGGACCGCAGGTACATGGAGATCTACATCGCGAAACGGGACCACTACGAGGGGCACTTCCGGCGGATCATCGGCGACGGTGTCCGCTCCGGCGAGTTCGCGCCGGTGAGCGTGCGCCTGGCCAGCCTGGCGATCCTCGGGATGTGCAACTGGGTGGCGAGGTGGTGGCGCCCGGACGGGGAATTCGAGCCACAGGAGATCGCCGCCCGGTTCGGGGAGATGGCCGTCCAGTCACTCGCCCCCTCCGGCGCACCCGCCCCGTCTGCCACCCCTGCTGTTCCC
>OFHG01001066.1_pt1 | contig 10004 bp, 6 predicted proteins | sample 1521931 | NCBI WGS metagenome assembly OFHG01 (sample SAMEA2468438, study PRJEB22500) | soil metagenome | biome: Glassland; feature: Farmland; material: Clay | place: Australia | collected 2013-01-31 | depth 0.55 m | reverse complement strand
GGGAGAGATCTACCACCGTCAGGCTGGAATCGCAGCCCGATCCCGGATCAGGATCACACCTTGCTTTGCCGATATAGGCAAGCGCCGGGGAACCCGTGGCGCCAACCGTGCCGGTCATCGCCAGGCTTAAAGCGCCCATATCCAGGCGGGCAGTTTCGACCGGCGTGACCGGATTGGAGACATCCAGCAGCCAGGTATGGTAGTACCCATCACTCACCAGGGCATAATCTCCAGAGACAGCCGCCAGCATACCGCTGGTTGGAATGTCATAGGAACCCACGCGCCGGGGCTCGACCGGGTTGAACAGGTCCCAAATCTCCAGGCCATTCCCGGATGGCACGTAAGCCATGCGCCCCACCAGGCTGGCTTTGCCCCAGGCAGGCAGCTCAGCTTGCGAGCCAACCGGGGCAGGGTTGGCCGGGTCCGCCAGGTCCAGAATCTGCAGCCCGGCGAGAGCATCCGCCACCTACAGATAATGACCAGCCTGGGCTAAGGTCCTTACACTTCGAGTCGCGGAATAGACGCCGGATGGTTGGGGGGAGGCTGGGTTAGTAAGATCAAAGATTTCGATGCCTTGATCGGTGGCGGTATACAACCTGTCCCCATAAACCACCGACTGGTAAAATTCTTTGCCAACATCCAGGACCGCCACTTCTTTAACATGTAAATAGCTGGCCCCATAGATCGATTAAGGGGAAGGGGTGGAGGTTACGTAGAAATGGTGGGGATCAGCCGGGTAGTATTGAATGACCGTTCGATGCGGGTAAGTCTGGGCGATGCGCTGGTCAGGCCCAGTCCCACGCGAGACGACGAAGATAAAGGGAGTGTCCAAGAAGGGATCTTCCAGCTCCAGCAAAGCGCCATAAGGCATCCAACGCTGCACGTGCACGATCACCAAGGCTGGGGTGAGCTTTTGCGCCTCCGGCCGTGAGAACGGCGCTAATTGTGCCCGGCTGATGCCGTATAAGTCGTACATGCTGTTCAACCGCATGGGGGTGTAAAAAAGCAAGTTGGCGGAAACCAATAGGGCCAGGAATGCGGTAACCCCCAGAGGGCGCAATTTCTTCCAACCGTTATAAAACTTCCAGCTTTCTCCAGGCCGGGTGGGCCAGCCGGCCAAAAATGCAATCCCAGCTGCGCTGAGGATCGTAAGGCTGTACAAACCCTCATAATAGTAGCGCGGCCCGAAAAGGGAGGAGCCAATCCAATAGGCCAGGTAGACCACCACCAGGCTGGCAAATACACTGCTTACCAGCAAGCCACTCCAGTTGATATCCTGCAACTTGCGCCGCCAGGGCAAGATGGCCAGCCCACCGAGTGGCAGAAAAATCCAGGAGTATTGCGCCCAGCCGAAATAATCGAACCAGCCCACCCGCAAGCTGAAGCGCGTGTTGACCCAGGCCAGATGCAGGTTGTTACCGGCCGGGTTGCGCCCAATTCCCGGGCCGAAACCCACCCGGTCGTAAGGCCACCACAGGGTATAGGGATTCAGGAATGGATCGCCGGTGACGGCATATTGCCAGACGAACAGCAGCGCCCCCAGCGACACGGCGATCACACCGACCGCGATCAGACGCCTGCGCACGGCCCAATCCCCGCGAATCAGCAAATACAGGCCATGCAAGGCAAAAGGCAGGCCCACCCCAATGGCGGTCAGGGGTCGCGAAAGCGCCAATAAACCCAGGCAAAAACCGGCCAGCACGGCCGGCAGCCAGGGAGAATACGTGCGCAGCACCGGCTTGGGGGTTTCAATCAGTCCGAAGGCATCCAGCCAGGCCAGCGCAAAGGCGGCGCTTAACACCAGGCCGAAGGGGTGCGAGAGCAGCGAGCCTGAATTCATCAAGAAAAATGGGGAGGTGAGCGTCAAACCGGCGGCCAGCAAACCCACCGGCTCGCTGAAGACGCGCCTTCCCAGTCGATAGGTTAGCCATACCCCCAGCCCGGCAAGCAGGGGATTCAACCAATCACGCAAACCCAGGCGAATGCCAATCGCCAACAGGGCCGGCCATCCGGGCGGGTATTTCCCGAAACGGCGCCCATCATAATCCACTACGAAAGGCACCAGGAAGCTGTGCGGGTCGGGCGGGGATGGTAAAGTGAGCTGGCCACGCGTGGCCACCTGCGCCTGCCATACGTAGGCAATTTCGTCTTCAATATGCGGCACCGCCTCAAATATGCGCATGGTCACGATATAGGTGACCAACACTCCGATGAGGCTCAGGATTAACGCAATCCGGTCGGCTCGCGACATGACCATGCCTGCTACACGATGCTAAGTCCGGTCAGGCGCCGATGGCGCTGAGGGCGCGCTGCGCCAGGGGATGATAGCGCCCATTACTGGCCAGCACGCCCCGGTTGTTGTGCAATGTACGCCCGGTGGTGAAATCCAGCGACCGGCCTGCCAGATCGGAAATACGCCCTCCGGCCTCTTCCAACACCAGGGAACCAGCCGCCTGATCCCAAATCTTTTCTTTGTAATCGGGCTGTGCCGGCGACAAAAAGCGCAGTAAAATATCGCCTTTGCCGGACGCGAGCAGCGCGTACTTGGCCTGGCTGTCCATGCGGACCATCGGCGCATGCACGCCGAGGGCCCGGGCGAATTCTTCAATTTTATCTAAATTGGTGTGTCCGGCCTCGAACGAGCTTAAAATGCGCGCCTCTTTCGGGTCACTGCGTTCAGAAACACGCAGGCGCTCGTATCGTTCCGGAGCAGCCAACGAGCTTACCCATGTACCCTGGCCTCGTACAGCAATTACCAGCGAGCCAACGCCATCGAAATCCGGCCGGTAGCCATCCTCCAGGTTCGGGCAGCCTAACACGCCGATCTGTACCTGCCCGCCTACCACCAGGGCCAGCGCCGTGATATATTGATCACCGCGCAGAAAGCCCTTGGTCCCATCAATGGGGTCCAGGGTCCAGAAGCGTTGCGCCGAATCCACCCGGTTATAGTCGATCCAACCACAGACGCGCCCGGCGTCCACGCCGGCCTCGATGCGGCCGGCGAACTGCGTAACCAGCGACAAGGCCTCCCCGCCATCCTTCTTCCGCAAGGTGTTCGAATCCTCTTCTGCAACCAGGGCATCGTTGGGGAAGGTTTTGGAAAGCAAGCGCCCCACCACGGCCTGTGCGGCAAAATCCGCAACCGTGACCGGTGAGCGATCATCCTTGGTCAGGGCGGGAGTGACCAGCTCCGCTTGCACATGTTGCACCAGCAGCGACGCCTGGCGCACGGCATTAACGGCAAATCGGTATTCAGGATTGGTGAGGTCGATCATAGGTTTTGAATTTGCTCCAGGCCAATAATCTTGCGCCCGGTGTCAACCACGCCGCTCAGATCGTAAGCCATGGCACCGTTGATGCGCACGGGCAGCATGCGCCCGGCCGGGATTTCGCCTTCCACAACCACCATACCATCGATCTCAGGCGCGTCGCGATAGCTACGACCCAGGGAAATCCCATCACCGCTGCCCTCGAAGAGCACATCCAGCGTCTTTCCAACATACGCCTGGTTGATTTCCAGCGAGATGCCTTGCTGCAACTGCATCAAGCGGTCATAGCGTTCTTGTTTGACCGCCGCGGGGACCGGATCGCCGAGCGGCTCGCTGGTGGTGCCGGGTTCGAACGAGAACTGAAATGCGCCCACCCGGTCAAAACGGATCTCGCCCACGAAATCAAGCAGCGTTTGAAATTCTGCCTCTGTTTCACCGGGGAAGCCAACGATGAAAGTGGTTCGCAGCGCCAGGTTTGGAAGGGCCTGGCGCATCTTTTCCAGGGTGCGGTACACCCATTCCATGTTGGCCGGACGGCGCATGCGGCGCAAGGTCGCCGGGTGGGCGTGCTGCAAGGGCATGTCCAGGTACGGGACGATTTGCACATGAGCCGCCATCGTTTCGATAAGGCGGTCGGTGACGTAACCGGGATAGGCATACAGGATACGGAACCAGGTCACATCTGGAGCGGCCTCCACCAGCTTTTCAAGCAACTGTGCCAGCCCATCGCGCATTCCCAGGTCGTGGCCGTAATCGGTCGTGTCCTGGGCGATCAAGTTGATCTCTTGCACACCCAGCTCTTGTAGGCGGCGCGCCTCGTTCAGGATGGTTTCAAGCGGGCGGCTAACAGCCGTACCCTTGATAAGCGGGATGGCGCAAAAGGCGCACGGTCGCCGGCAGCCATCGGCGATCTTCAAGTAGGCGCTGCCACCTTGCAGGGCGACGCGCAGCGCGCCGCGTTCATCACTTCCGACAGTAGGCGTATCCGGCAAGTGGTACAAGGTTTGTGGATATTTTCCCTGGCGCAATTTCGATACCACGTCTACGATGTCCATCCAGCGGCGCGTGCCTAAAATGCCATCGATTCCCGGGACTTTTTTCACGATCTCGGCGCCGTAACGCTGGGTCAGACATCCGGCTGCGATCAAGGTTTGGCCTTTGCGTTTATTAGCCGCCAACTCGCCTAAAACTTGCAGCGATTCCTGGCGCGCCGGACCGATGAATCCACAGGTATTGACGATCAGCACGCTGGCTTTTTCCGGTCGCTCGCTAGGACGGTAACCGGATCCCACCAACAACTGGGCCATCGATTCTGAATCGACCGTATTTTTCGCACAACCCAATGAAACCAGATGGAAAGTTTTTGCACTCATCAAGACACCTATAATGTTTCGTTATTGATTCAACTTCAAAAACCGGTTCATGGCAAGGCTGGAACTGTAGCCGTTCCTGCCGGCTGAGTGAAGGTTGGCCGAGGCGTCGCGGTAAAACGCGGCGTTGGGCTGGCCGTGGGAGTATCGCTGGGGGTGGGGGCAAGCACGCCCTGGGTGGTAAAGATTTGATCCACCACCTGCCCGAAATTTCCCATGGCGCCCAGATCCTGCTGATTAAAAAAGATCTGTAAGGCAGCGCCATCCCCCGTCAGCACCTCGATAGCTTCTTTTCCGGCAAAGGAATAAGCACTCCCTGGAATCACCCGCCCCTCGAATTGCACTTTACCATCCACCGTGACCCGCAACCAGGCACGCTGGTTGACCGTGATATACACCTGCACGGGCTGATTACCGGCAGATGGTATCTGCAAAGTGCTCGACACCGGCTGGGTCAGCCCTAAATCCCCCCCCTGGCCGGCTGCTAGTGCCGGGGTTGGCGTGCTCGGCTCCGGCGTGGGTGTGGGCGTCTCAGTTGGTGCAGCCAGCAAAACCGCGGCGATGGATGGCGCCGTAGGTGAGACTACGCTTTGCGAGCCCAGGTCGAGGATTCGAATGGCGCCCCAAATGGCGAAAAGTGCCAGAAAAATCACCAGTCCCACACCGGCCAGCACGTCGAACGAGAATACACGCCGCAAAGGGGCGGGCAGAGGCCAGCGCCGGCGCTTGACCTCATCGGCTTGCGGTTGGCGCCCCGCTTGCAGACCTGCCAGCCGTGCCTGTAGCCCATCGGCAAATCGCAGCAAGAGTGCTTCGGCATCCATCCCCAAGAATGCGGCGTAATTTTTTAACATCCCTCGACCCTGAACGGGAGAAGGCAGGCCAGCCAGGTTGCCATCCTCGAGCGCCTGCAAATAGTGCTTGCGCAAATGAGTGTGACGAGCCACATCTTCCAGAGACAACCCTAGCAGTTCGCGCCGCCGGCGTAATTTCTGGCCGACTTCGTCAAAAATATCCCGCGCCGATTTGGGCATTTCGGGATGGGGAGCCTCTTGTGCCGGTCCCAGGCGAGGCACAGCGGGTACAGACCTTGTCACGGAATCTGCATCTCTGTGCCGTGCCTCAACCACTGGCTCCACCGTTTCCTCTTCTTCCACAAGTGGAGTGTCCGCTTCCGCTGGCTGGTTATCCAGGGACTTAAGCGCTTCTTCTACATCCAGTCCCAGGTAACTGGCATACAGGCGTAAAAAACCACGCGCTTGCGCCATCGATGGCAATGCGTCCAGATCACCCTGTTCAATTGCCTGCAGGTAATAGGCGCGGATGAGCGTGGACCGTGACGCTTGTTCTATTGAAAGCGCCTTTGCCTGACGCGCCTGGCGAAGCTCTTGACCAATATCGGCATACATATGGAAGGGATAATGCAAACAGCCTGGGAGCAAAGGGGCCAACCATCACGCAAGCCTACCTCAACGCGCCCCAGGCCGTAACCTGGTGAAGTAAGGGGGCTGTCCCCTTCAATACCAGCCGGGATTTCCCGACGGAGCTACTCGGCCTCGGCTTCCGCCTCGACCGGCTCTGCTTCCTCAGCGATCTCCGCTACTGCCTCACTCGTTTCCTCGGCAGCTTCTTCTTCAACTGAACCCGGAGCTTCACCTTCGCGATACACCACTACGGTGATCTCGGGTACCAAATCCACGGTCAGGCGCACGTGGACCTTATGGGTGCCCAGGTTCCGGATCGGCTCAGAGTCCAGCTGGCGGCGGTTGATTTCAACGCCGGTCTGTTCCCGGATGGCGTCAGCGATCATTTGTGACGTTATCGAACCGTAGAGTTTACCAGTTTCACCAGCCTTGGCAGGGAAAGCGAGGGTGACCTTAGAGATCACCTCCGCCACGCCGCTCATTTCCTCATTCAGGACAGCGCGTGAGGCAGCAGCTTGTACGCGAATATTCTCCGCCTGTTTCATGGCCCCGGGAGTCGCCAAAACAGCCAGGCCCTGCGGCAACAGGTAATTGCGCCCATAGCCGTCGGCTACGCGCTTTATATCGCCGGCATGTCCCAGTTTGTACACATCCTTGATCAACATTACTTTCATTTATCAAGCCCTTTCAAACCATTGATATGACCGCGCATAACGCGCGATTTAACCCGGGCGAAGGGTACAACGCTCCGAGCGGAGAGATTTTACCAGACGGGTGCCCGCACGTCAACAAGCGATTCCATGGGGATGAACCGATTTACCCGCCAACTGATATAATGCCAGCATGCCTGGCAGAGAACGTTCGTTTCGGGTGGAAGCCATCGTCCTGCGCCACATTAACTGGGGAGAGGCCGATCGTATTCTCACCCTCTTTTCCCTGGAGATGGGCAAATTGCGCGCCCTGGCGAAAGGGGTGCGCAAGCCCCGTTCGCGCAAGGCCGGGCATTTGGAACCGTTCACGCGCGTCAGCCTGCAACTGGCGCGCGCCAGGGACCTCCCCATCATCACACAGGCTGAAACCCTGGATGCGTACATTCCTCTGCGAGAGGATCTGCTAATGCCCACCTATGCGGCTTACGTGGTGGAGCTTCTGGATCGCTTCACTTACGAAGAGGGTGAAAACCGCGGCCTGTATCGTTTAATGGCAAATACCCTTTCCCGTTTGAGCGCTGGCCACAATCACGATCTGGTTATCCACTTTTACGAATTGCGCTTGCTTGATCTGGTTGGTTTTCGCCCGCATTTGTTCCATTGCGCTAACTGCGGGCGTGAGATCCAGGCGCAGGACCAGTTTTTTTCACCGGAACACGGCGGCGTGCTCTGTCCTGATTGCGGGAGGGGCATCCTGGGAGTCCGGCCGGTTTCAATGAATGCGCTGAAATACATGCGCCACTTTCAGCGTAGCAGCTACGCAGAAGCCTTCAAGGCCGTGATCCCAGCACCGATTTACCGGGAAATCGAAAATTTGATGCAGGATTACATAACATACTATCTGGAACGCAATTTGAATACCCCCTCATTCTTGCGTCGAGCACGCTCGGCCGGCCAGGTTCAAAATCAAGATTGAGGCACGCGCTTGCCCGTCTCTTTCCCGCCATCGTTCGAAGAGGCCAATAGCTGTTGCATTTGACCGGTAAATTCCTGCGCGGAAAAGGGCTTTTGCATCCAACACATTTTGCCATTTTCTAATACGGCCTCATCCCTGGCATCCAGGGGGTGCTCTGTAATCACAAACATCTTAACATCCGGGTTTCTGTCTTGCAAGGCAGAATAGAGAGCCATGCCGCCTATTTCCGGCATGACCAGGTCGCCGACTACCAACTTTATGCGATCAGCCCCTTGTTCATAGAGGCGCAAAGCTTCTTCTCCATTGCTCGCTATCAAAACCTGGTAATGTTGCATCTCGAGCAAGGCCAGTAAGGCTTCGCGAGCCGCTTGGTTATCTTCTGCCAGTAATATGGTTTGTCCATTGCCGCAAATCTGCGACGTACCAGGAGCAGTATCCAGCTTCTTTTCATTGATCGGGAGGCCAGGCAAATACAGTTTGAACCTCGTCCCTTCGCCAGCCCGACTGGTGACGCCGATCGAACCCCCATGTTGCTTGATAATGCCATACACCTGTGCCAGGCCCAATCCTGTGCCCTTTCCAACCGGTTTGGTGGTGAAAAATGGATCAAAGATATGCGGCATGATCTCGGCCCTGATCCCGGTGCCTTCATCCCTAACCTCGAGAAAGATCCAATCGCCCGGTGCCAGATCAGGCAGAGGCAGGGGCATTTCCTGGGTAATTTGTAGTTGTTGAAGGGTAAAGTACAGTTTTCCCCCATTCGGCATGGCATCCCGCGCATTCAACGCCAGATTCATGAATACCTGCTGGAGGCGAGCCGGATCCGCTTTTACCAGATATACGCCAGGCTGGTACGTCAATTCCAGTTGAATATTTTCCGGCAATACACGCTCCAATAGCCGGTCTAACTCCTTAATAAACGGCAATAGATCCAGTTCGCTCTGCTCCATGACAGAACGCCGGCTGAAATCTAACATCTGGCGGATCAAACTGGTGGCGCGTTGCACCTGCTGCTGGATGGTGCCCAAGCGATCCTGACCAGCTTTTGACAGCTGAGGCTCCATTGCCAGCAAATCAGTGTAAACCACAACTGCTGCCATGATATTGTTAAAATCGTGGGCGATACCGGCTGCCAGTTGTCCCACTGTAGCCAGGCGATCTTGCATCTGAACGCGAGCCTGGTTTTCGCGCTCTTGAGTGATATCGCGAATCACCAATACCCAACCGAGTCGGGTGGTTTCGTTCTCTAAAGAACGGGCTGCCACCTCATAAACACAAGTAGCAGGCGACTCCGGTTCGATAACGAGCCAGGGCTCGCTCTGCGGCTCCAGGATGGTTTCAATGGATCGGCCGGACAAGGCAAACAGGGTATCATTGGCTTTCACTCCATTTGCCAGGCAATCCAGGTACTCCCAGGCGGCCGGGTTGGCCAACTGTATACGGGCCCCCGTATCCAGCAGGATCACACCCTCGGGCACGGTATCCATGATTTGCTGCATCTGGCGCGCCTGCTCCTGGGTTTTGGCCAGCAGGTCCAGGCGTTCTACCGCGCTTGCCACCTGCTTACCTACTGCATCCAGCAAAGCATGCTCGTCATCCAGCCATTCTCTTATTTCCCCTGAAAACAAGGTTAAACCGCCAATCGAGCGCCGCTCTGACATAATAGGGACGGAAATAGAGGCGCGCAGGTTATAACGGCGCATCAATTCGGCAATGTGTCCCAATTGGTGTTCCTCAGGGATTTGCACCCAATCAGCTATACAGCCGGTCTCCTCCAACCGGACCTCTCTTCCGTGCGCCGGCCGGGTCAGGCTTTGCGCAAACTCCCGGTCAAGGTTGCGTTGCAAGTTCAGGTCGTTGATCCAGATCGCCCCACGATCCAGCTTCAATGCTTTGAGCGTGAGCGAGAGCACCGATTCGAGCAAATGGGCGCATTCGCTTTCAGTGACCGCGGCGGTAATAATCGCATTTAACGCCTCCTGGTGAGCCGCACGCCGGCTGGTTTCGGTGAACAATTTGGCGTTTTGCAACGCAACCACAGCCTGGCGAGTGAAAGCCGTCATCACCTCCTGTTGATCTCGCTGGCCCGTTTGAAGGTTATTGTAGAAACACACCAGGCTTGCTAGCACATCCCCCTCGTAAACCAGCGGCCAAAGCGCCAGGGTACAAGTATCCTGGCAGCCGGCGAATCCAGGCTGCCGCTCGCCCGCCTCAGAAATCGCACCTGCTGCTAGAAATATCGGGCTTAAATCGTTGCAACGCCAGGCGGCTGTAATTTCACCATAATTATCCTCCAGATCCTGGATACTTTGCTG
>OFHG01001065.1_pt1 | contig 10012 bp, 10 predicted proteins | sample 1521931 | NCBI WGS metagenome assembly OFHG01 (sample SAMEA2468438, study PRJEB22500) | soil metagenome | biome: Glassland; feature: Farmland; material: Clay | place: Australia | collected 2013-01-31 | depth 0.55 m | reverse complement strand
GTAGGAACGTTCGGCATAATCACAGTGCGTCGAGGAACGTCAGGATGTCGTCGGCCGGCTGGTAGCGGCCGGGTGTAGTGTCCTGGGGTGCGGTCCGGGCAATGGCCCGTTCCTTGAGCGCCAGGTCGGCATGGATATAGACCTGCGTGGTGGCGGTATTTTCATGTCCCATCCACAGTGCGATGACCGACGTGTCGATGCCGGCGCCGAGCAGCCTCATGGCTGCGGAATGCCGCAGAGTGTGGGGCGATACCCTCTTCTCCAGTAGTGACGGGCACGATTCTGCGGCGGTGGTGGTGTACTTGGCGATCCGCCGTTCCAGGGCGTCGCGGCTGAGCGGGGTGCCGCGGCGGGTGATGAACAGCGGGTCGGCGGGGAGCCCGCCGCGCTCGCCGAGCCAGGAGCGCAGGACCGTTACGGTGGCCGGGGTGAGCGGGGTGATCCGCTGTTTCCTTCCTTTTCCCAGGCAGCTGACGTGCGCGCCGGTGCCCAGGTGAATGTCTGCGGTGGTGAGGGTGGTGAGCTCGGCGGCGCGCAGCCCGGTCTGGCAGGCCAGGACCAGCAGCGCCTGGTCGCGCCGCCCGGTCCAGGTGGTCAGGTCAGGGGCGGCCAGCAGCGCGGTGATCTCGTCCTCGGTGAGGTAGGTGATCAGGGCCTTGTCATAGCGCTTGGGCGGGATGGCCAGGACGCGCTGGATGTCGGCCGCGTGCTCGGGGTGGCGCACCGCGGCATAGCCGAACAGGGAGTGGATCGCGGCGAGCCGGGCGTTGCGGGTCCGGACGCTGTTTCCGCGCTCGTTTTCCAGGTGGTTAAGGAACGCGCCGACCGTCTGCGCGTCCAGGTCGGCGATGTCCAGCCGGGACGGGCTCTTTCCCGCCTGCTGGGCGGCGAAGACGACCAGCATCCTGAGCGCGTCGCGGTAGGCGGCGACCGTGTGCCCGCTGGCCTGGCGCTGCAGCGCCAGCCGGTCGGTGAAGAATGCCTGCATGGTGGGGGCGAGAGCGGTCATGATTCTCCTTGAGGCGAGCATGCAGCCGGTCGCCGGCCAGCGCCATCAGATCAGGCGCGGCCGGCAGGTACCAATATGTGTGCTTTGGGTCGTTATGACCGAGATAGGTGGACAGCCGGGGCATCATCGCGGCGACGTCGGCGCCGTCGCGGTACCAGCCGAGGACGGTAGCCACCGCATAGGAATGCCGGACGTCATGGATCCGTGGCCGGCAGGACGCTGACCGCCGGGCCAGCCCGGCCTGGTCCGTGAGCTTGCTGAACGTGAGGCTGACGTTGCTGTGCCGCAGCCGTGTTCCGGCCGTGGGCAAGAACAGCGCCGGGTCGGCCGGACGGGGGTGATGCTCATCCCGCAGGGCCGAGTACCGGGTCAGCGCGGCGGTCGTGCTGGGGTGCAGCGGGATCAGCCGGGTCTTCCCGGACTTGGCGTCCCGGACGGTGAGCATGCCCTGGTCACCGTCGAGGTCGCCGCGGTCGAAGGAGAGCGCTTCCCCGATTCTGATGCCGCTTGCCGCGAGAAGGCTGATCAGGGTCTGGCAGGTGGCGGCCCGGAACTCCGGCCGCAGCGTTCCGGCCGCGGAGATGATGGCGCTGATCCCGGCACCGGAGTAGATGTAAGGGGTCGCGCGGTCGTCCCCGCGGCGGATCAGGCCGGGCGGGGGAACCTGGACCGACGGGTCGGTGCCGTGCAGGTAGGCGGCGAACCCGCGGACCATGCTGAGCCGGATCGACTGCCATGCCTGCGAGGCCCCGGGCGGGAGCACCGCCCATGCCAGGGCGTCTTCGGTGGTGATCGTGTCAGAGCCGCGGTCGTCGAGCCAGCTCACGAACTGGTCCAGCAGCCGTCCGGCGGTCTTGAGCCTGAAGCCCAGCGCGCGCCGCAGCGCCAGGTAGTCTTCCAGCGAGTCCCTCAGCGGGCGTCCGTCCGCCGTCATGCGGTTTCCTCCTGGCCCGGCCAGGGACGGCCCAGCGGGCGCAGCGCGCCGACGTCAACCTTGGCGTAAATCGCAGTCGTGGCCGGGCGGGCATGGCGAAGAGCCTGCCCGATCTCAGTCAGGGATCCGCCGCCGCGCAGCATCGCGGTCGCGGCCGAGTGACGCAGGCGGTGGGCGTGGACCGGTCCCGGGATCCCGGCCCGGGCGGCTGCGCCGGCGACGATCGTGGTGATCCCGGTATACGACAGGGCCTCCCGGGGCGCCTGGGCGGCGGTGAACACCGTCCGGTCCAGCGCGCCGGCCGGGCGGCCGTCGCGCAGGTAGGCGACGATCGCCGCGCCGACGTCGTGGGTTATCTCCAGCTTTCAAGATCGACATGTCGTTGACCTGGGCGGTCACGTCGAGGACGGTGTCGTTGACGTGACCGCCGTGGCGGCGTAGGCGACCGTCAACAGGGTCCGATCGTTGTGGAAGCGTGACGGGAGGAGCGCTGCCGCGCAACCTGCGGGGGTGGTTGGCGTTGCTCGCCGAGTGCTTGGGCGAGTTGGCTGCGCAGCCGGGCGTTGTCGTCGGCGAGCTGCCGATTGCGTTCCAGCGCCTGGTTCAGGCGTGCCCGCAGTGACGCGCCGCTGCTCTGCGTGGCTCCTTCGGCGGCATGGCTTGTCGATGCGGGTCCGGTCTGGCGGAGCTGGTCGATCTGCTGGCGCAGGTCGGCTTGCCGGTAGAGCCAGGACCTGGACACTCCGGCCGTGGCGGCGACGACGCCGAAGGTGACGGGGACGCCTTGGCGCTGCAGGTCGTGCAGCGCTTTGACGGCCTTGGCGCGGGTCAGCTCGTGGCGGGTGCGCGCCGCGGCGGTGAGGCCGGCCGTGTTTGGTCCAGCGGCAGGTTCAGCCGGCATTGGCGGTCCCTTCGGGCCGGTCGGCGTTGTCGCCGGGGTCGGCTTCCAATGAGGTGATGATGTTGTGCAGGTTGTCGGCGACCTGCCGGTTCATCTCGGCAAGCCGCGTCTGCCCGCGGGCTTCAGCCGCGGTGATGATCTGCAGGGTCTGCTGGTGCTGGGCCCGATGCTGCGGGAGGAATTCAGCCGTGGTGATGAGCATCGGACATGTCAAGCAGCTGTTGGCGTGCGGGCACGACTGTTGGATCGGCAGGCCGCAGTAGCCGTTGGGCAGGGCCTGGGTGGCCCGCCCGAGCCGTTGCTTGGCCCAGGCGGCGTCGGCCACTTGCCCGGCGGGGTCGAGGGTGACGGTGTCGCCGGCGATGTTGACTTTGCGGGCGTTCTCCCAGTGCCGCCGGACGGTGGTGTCGTGCAGCCGCGCGTAGTGGGCGGTCATCCCCGGCGAGTCGTGATCGAGGATCTTCTGCACGACGTGCTGGGGAACGTCCCGGTTGATCAACCTGGTGCCCAGAGTATGGCGCCACTGGTGCGGGGTCAGGTGCACCGGCAGGCCGTATTCGTCGCGGATCTCACATCGTTCCAGCCAGCGACGGAGTGCTCCGCGGTAGGTGCGCCCGCTCAGTGGCCTGGCGCCATCGAGGTTGGCGGTGGGGCGGGGGAACAGCACCGGGATGCCGGCGGGCCACCGGTCCAGGTTGCGCTGCAGTTGAGCCTTGATGAGAGCGTGGAGTTCTTCGTCGATGGGCACCAGCGCCTGGCGTTTCATCTTGTGGTTGTAGTAGTGCAGGTAGGGGGAGCCGTCGGCGTCGAAGGCGATGCAGTCATCGCCGATCCGGACCGAATCGGTGATCCGCAGGCCGCAGCGGATCAGGATGAGGGTGATGAGCTGGTAGGCGGGGTTGTCCCACCGGTCGAGGTTGGCTGGCGCCTCGACCTGCGTCATGATCTGCTCGGCGATTGCGCGGGGCAGCGGTTCGGGCCGGCGTGGGTAGTCCTCGGGGAAGAGCATCGCCGTGGTCGGCAAGTCGTCGGCGAGCTTGAGTTGCCGTAGTGCCGAAAGGAAGGTGCCCAGTGCGCCGATATGGCGGGCGCGGACATCCCGGTCGCCGTACTGGCGGTGCAGCTCAGCCAGGTAGCGTTCCAGCAGTTCACGGTCGGTTCCGGCCAGGCTGGTGATCTGCGCCGAGGCCAGGAATCCGCTCAGGTGGGTGAGGGCGGAGACCATCTGCAGCACGCTGCCTGGGCCGGTGCCGGTGGTGAGCCGCCATCGGCTCACCCGTTTGGCCAGCTGTTTCAGCCAGGACTGGGTGATGCCGGTGAAGCGGAGGGCGGCGACCCGGTCGGTATCGATTCCTAGCGTGCGCAGCCGCCAGATGTCGCGCGGGTATTCCTGGTCCCAGCCGTGTCCGAGCGCAAGTGCCTCGATGCGCAGGTAGGAGTCCAGGACGAACGCGCGCCGCCCGGACAGGCGCTGCCCGCCGGCGGGTGTCCCGAACGCGGCCCAGTACTCCTCATCGTGCTGCAGGAACGAGGCCGCTCCGACATCGGCCAGGGCGTTCACGGTCCGCTGAACGTAGCGGGGAATCAGCCTCGCGCGTTCCTCGTCGCGGCGGGACTGCAGGACGTATTGCACCTCTAGGCGCAGCTGGGCGGGCAGGTTTCGCAGATCGATCCATTCCTGGTCGCTGCGGTCGGCCTCGTAGAGGGCCGTGAACTCCTGCATGCTCATGCGGGACAGGCATTGCCGCCAGTATCCGTTGTGGCCGCTGCAGAACGGGGCCCTGCCCTTGCACCACAGGGCGCAGTAGACGATCGCGCAGATCGGCGGCACGGGCGATGGCGGCCGAAGCGGTGCCGCCGAGGCCATCCACGACGCGTGGCCGGCCTCGCCCGAGCGCTTCCACTGGGCGTGGTGGCGCTCGCACATGCCCTTGCTGCTGGACGCGTACTGGCACGTCGGCACCTTGCAGGAGGCCAGCTGCCGTCGGCCGTTCCAATCGCTTGGGGTGGTGGCGATGAAGTCGGCCAGGTCAGGGGTTCCTTCACGGCGCCACCGTCCGTGGTGCCCAAAGCACATCTGCCGGCAGCGGGCCACCCGATGGCAGCCCGGTACCGCGCATACCTGCCCGCCGAACACCGGATCGGCGGCCTCGAAGGTCAGCACCTCGGCGCGGAACTCGGGCCGGATGGCCGCCATCAGCTTCTCCAGCAAGCCTGCGGGCCTGCCGCCAGGTGAGGGGGCCGCATCGTGCACCGAACCGCTCATGCCGATTCCTCACCGCTCTTGCTGATCTGGCCGTCAAACAGGTCGTCTTCCTCGGGCGGCGCCGCCAGCACGCTGGCGGTCACCCGGAGGCGGACCTGACCGCGCATTGCCTCGGCGGCCAGATGCCACACCGCGCCGCCCGGGGAACTGACCGGCGGCCGCTCCGACAACTCCAGCGCGGCCACCCACGCCTGGAAACGCTCACGCAGCCGTTCCGCGGGGATGAGCCCGGCCAGATGGCCGACCAGCGCCCCGGTCGGCCCGATCGTCCAAATCAGCGGCGGCAGCACCGGCGCGTTCTGCAGCAGCGCGGTCAACGCGTGGGCGGCCTGCCGCTGCCAGCGCAGCCGGTCGCTGTCGGTGACCTCGAACCTGTTGTGGTTCACAGCCTGGTTAATCGGCTGGTTCACAGGGTCACCTCCGCCCCGTCGGAGCTGAACCAGCCGGCCGCCTCAAGCGCCTTGCGGGCGTCCTCGACGGTCAGGTGGCCATAGACCTGTTCGGTGACGGTGGTCGAGGAGTGGCCGAGCAGCTTGGAGACCACCTCGAGCGGCACCCCGTCCCGAAGCGCCCTCGTTGCCATGCAGTGACGGAGCCAGTGCGGATCGAAGTCGAACCCGACCCGCGCGCGAAGCCGCACCACCAGGTCGTAGGCCGCCGAGTAGGTCATCGCCTGCCCGCGCGGGGCCGCGAACAGGTTCACGAACACGTAGTCGCAGTCGAGGTCGCCGTACTCCTCATGCAGGTAGTCGCCCCACAACCGGACCAGCTGGCCGCTGATCGGCACCGACCGCTCCGAGTGGTTCTTGACCCGGGCACCGTTGCTGTTGGTGCGCGGCTCGATCCGCAGCACCCGGGATGCGGCGTCGATGTCCTCATGGCGAAGCCCCAGCGCCTCGCCAATCCGGCAGCCTTTTCTCTGGGTCGTTAGCTTGTTGCATGGCGTTGCGTAACCGGGCCGTGTTCCGGGATTCCGCGGCGTGTCTTCCAGGGTGTTGCTGATGTAGCTGATAGTAGTTATTCCTGTTCAGGGGGACGGGGATCGGGGGTTGTGGTGCGGGCGTTTCCGGTGCGGCTGCCGTCGGGGGCGAGGTACTGGACGGTGCTGGACGGGGACCTGGCGGTCGTGCCTGTCGCGGACGGGTTCTTGCGGCAGGTCCGGTTCGGCCGGGACGGCGCCGAGTCGACGACGAGGTGCTACGCGTATCCGATCGCGCTGTTCCTGCGCTGGTGCGATAGGACCGGCCGGTCGTGGGCCGAGGGCGCAGGGCAGTTCGGGTCGTTCATGACCTGGCTGCGGCACGCCGGCCTGCAGGCATCAGGAGCGGAGCCCGGTGGTGCCGGGACGGTGCTGGCCGGGCCGGGGATGGTTCCGGCACGCTCGGCCCGCCGGGTGAACGGCGTGCTGACGGCGGTGCGGGGAATGGTGGTGCACGCGGCCGCCGCCGGCCAGGCGCCGGGACATCTGGTGCCGCTGCTGTATGAGGTGGCCGATGATCGGGACCTGCCGGATCAGGCACGCGGCGGCGACGGGCCGGTGAGCTGGCGGCTGCGCGCCCGGCATCGTCTCCGGGAGCCGGAGACGCAGGTGGAACGGGCTTCTGACGCGGAGATCGTCGCGCTGCTGCGGGCGTGCCTGTCGGCACGGGACCGGCTGGTCGTGCTGCTGATGGCCCGTGCCGGGCTGCGCTGCGGCGAGATGTGCGGGCTGCGCCGCTCCGACGTGCACCTGCTGACGGACTCCCGGCCGCTGGGATGCGAGGTCGCCCGCGCTCACCTGCACGTGATCCGGCGGGAGGACAACCCGAACGGGGCATGGGCCAAGTCGCGGCGGCAGCGCACCGTCCCGCTGGATTTCCTGACCGTGCAGGCGTTCGACACCTACGAGCTCGAGCGGATGCGGGTTCCCCGGGCGGCCGGAAGCGATTTCGTGCTGCTCAACTTGTTCCGCGAGCCCGTCGGCGCGCCGATGCGGCCCGGCGCGGTCGGGGACCTGATCACGGCGGCGGGCGCGCGGGCCGGGCTGGGCCGGCGCCTCACGCCGCACATGCTGCGCCACGCGTGCGGGTCGAACCTGCTGGACGCGGGCGGCGCGCTGGATGAGGCGCAGGACATTCTCGGGCATATGCACCCGTCCTCGACCCAGGTCTACCTGCACCCGGACCCGGCCCGGCTGCGGGCGGCCGTGGACCGGGTGCCCAGCCCGCGGGTGATGTCGTGACCGGCACGGCGGGCAGCGCCGCGCTCGCGCTGGTTTCCCCGGCACCTGGCGGCGCCGGGGAAACCTTCGGCCACGTGATCAGCGGTGTCGTGCTGGCCGGGGATGCCGCGCGGCTGGCCGGCGTCCTGGACCGGGATTTCCTGGCGGAGGCCGGCTGGGACCCGGCGAGCCGGGTGCTGTCGATGCCGGCGGAGCATCCGCTGCTGGGCCGCCGGGTATGCCGGACCGGAGGATGCGCCGCGACCGTGCACGGCAGCGCGGGCAGCTTGTGCTACCAGTGCTCGGCCCGGCTGGCGCGGGCCGGCTGGTGCCGGGAGGAGATCTGCGCGGCGGCGGAGGTGCCGCCGCTGCCGGCCCGGCCGCCCGGGTGCCTGGTTCCCGGCTGCCAGCGGATGTCGCCGGGCGGGCGGCAGGGACAGCGGACCGGGCTGTGCCAGGCGCATTCCCGGCGGTTCCGCCGGGTCCCGGGCACGACGATAGAGGAATTCCTGGCCGATCCGCGGGTCCGGCCGCTGCCTCCGCTCGGGCCGTGCCGGGTAGCGGCGTGCAGCCGCCGCTCTGAAAGCGAGCATGGCTACTGCCCCACCCACTACGTCCGCTGGCGTTCCGCCGTCACCGCTGATCCATCCACTGACCAGGCGCAATGGGACCTGCTCTGCACGGCGGTCGCCGAGCCCGGGCGGGTCAGCCTGCGCGGCCTGGCACCGCTCGTGGTGGTGCAGGCCCTGGCCGGGATCCAGCACCGCATCCGGGAGCAGGGCGCGAAGATCACCGACGTGAACCTGCGGGCGGTCTGCGGCGGGCTGCGCCGCCAGCAGGCCGGGTCAGCCGTGACGGCCGATCCGGGCCAGATCATGGGCAAGCCGGCCCGGTCCCTGCTGCGCGCATTCGCCCGCCATGCCCGGCTGGCGCTGGCGGATCCCGCCCGTGAGCAACTCGCCGACACGTGGGACCTGGCCGTCTTCGGGCATCCCGGCCGGCTGTCGTTCACCGGCATCACCCAGCCCTGGCTGCGGGAGGCCGCCAAGGCCTGGGCCGCTGAGGACCTGCCCCGCCACCGCGGCGGCGGGGCCGCCAACGTCCGCGAGAAGATCAGCGCGGCCGCCCGGCTGTCAGAAAGCCTGCGCTGCCGCGATGACCGCGGCGAGGAGCCCGCAGCGCTCGGGCGGCCCGATATTGACGCGTTCCTGAACCGGCTCGGATACCTGGAGTCGGCCGGGACGATCAGCCGCTACCGCCGCAACGTCATCTGCCGCGGTGCCCGCTTCGTGCTGACCGGGATCCGCTCCCTCGGGCTGACCCGCCCCGGGCAGCCGGCCGCCGGGCTGCCCGGCGACTTCACCGTCGGGCTCGGCGACATCCCCGCCGACCCCGTGCGCGGCGAGCCGGGACGCGACCTGCCGGCCGAGATCATGAACCAGCTGTGCGCCGGGCTGGACACCCTGGAGCCGGCCGAGGTCAGGACCGCCATCCAGATCGCGATCGACACCGGGCGGCGTCCCGAGGACATCCTCGGCCTGCCGCTGGACTGCCTGCACCGGGACCGGGACGGCGCTCCGGTGCTCGTCTACGACAACGTCAAGGCGGACCGGCCCGGCCGGCGGCTGCCCGTCGGCGAGGCCACCGCCGCCGTGATCACCGCCCAGCAGGGCCGCGTCCGCGCCCGCTACCCCGGCGCGCCTGCCGGGACGCTGAAACTGCTGCCCGCCCCGCGGGCGAACCCGCACGGCCGCAAGGCCATCACCATCTCGATGCTGGAAGACCGGCACCGGGACTGGGTGACAAGCCTGGGGCCGCTGCGCACCCGCGACAGCACCGAGATCGCCCGCGGCCGCTTGATCCCGTACGCCTACCGGCACACCTACGCCCAAAGGCACGCCGACGCCGGGGTCCCCGTCGACGTCCTCGCCGAGCTCCTCGATCACCGGAACCTGAACGTCACACGCGCCAGAGACGCTCGCCTCCCCGACCCTGCGCGCCGCCTACGACGAGGCCATGGGCAAGATGCGCCGCCAGTTCGCGCTCACCCCCGCCGGGCGCCCGATCGTGCCAGATAAGGTCGCCTGGCTCGGCACGGAGATGCCCAAGACCCGCCTCGCGCACGGCTACTGCTCTCGCGACCCAGTCGCCGGGGCCTGTCCATACGCGAACATCTGCGAGAACTGCGACAACTTCGTCCCCGCAGACGCCGGAGTGCTGCGAGCGCAGCTCAGCGACATCAACACCCTCCGCGACGACGCCACCCGGCGCGGCTGGGACAGCGAGGCCGCACGGCACGCCAGGACCGCCGCAACGATCGCCGGCCACCTCCGACACATCACGGCCGAACCGGACAATCAATGATTATCCCGTGCTAATCGCCAAGGCCGGTTAATACGCATCAAGGTCTCCGGCTGCATGCGATCCATGGCCGGGGCCGAGGTGTTCTGCGCCATCCGCTCCTACCTGTCCACCGCCGCCAAACACGGCACCGGCAAACTCGACGCGCTCACCCTGGCCGCCAGCGGAACGCCATGGATGCCCGAAGTCGCCTGACGAACGCACATCGACCTATCTAGTGTCCTGCGCCCTTGATCCGCCATAAAAGTGAGCCAGATCACGTCATGCCATCGCGTGTCGTAACTGAGCGTAGCCTGGAATATTAATAGAGTTACAGGTATGGCAAGGACGGGGCGGCCCAA
>OFHG01001064.1_pt1 | contig 10017 bp, 9 predicted proteins | sample 1521931 | NCBI WGS metagenome assembly OFHG01 (sample SAMEA2468438, study PRJEB22500) | soil metagenome | biome: Glassland; feature: Farmland; material: Clay | place: Australia | collected 2013-01-31 | depth 0.55 m | reverse complement strand
GCGGAGGATTTCCTGAAGAAGCAGCCGACTGTTGATCCCGGCCGCATCGCGGCCATCGGTTATTGCTTCGGCGGGGGCGTCGTGCTTAATATGGCCAGGCAGGGAGCAGACTTGAAGGCGGTCGTCAGTTTCCACGGCATGCTGGGCGCGGTCAAACCAGCAGAGCCCGGGAGCGTCAAAGCGAAGATTCTCGTGCTCCACGGGGCTGATGACAAGTTCACCACTCCGGAGCAGCTCGAGGCCTTTAAGCAGGAAATGAAGAACGCCGGCGTGGATTACCGGCTCATAGTCTATCCCGGCGCCATGCACAGCTTCACGAATCCTGAGGCGACTGGTTACGGGAAGAAGTTTAATATCCCGCTTGCGTACAATAAGAAGGCTGACAAAGAGTCATGGCAGGAGATGAAAAAGTTCCTTGAGGAAACACTCAAAAAATAGCCTTTCAGAAAAAGATTGACAAGAGACGGCAGAGGAAATATTGTAGTTCCTGTGCCGTTTGCTGTTTTAACGCATTGCTGTTTCTACAAGTGCGGAAAAGCAATATATTACGGTAATTCAGGAAATCAGAAGGGCACATTCAGGGATCTGTGGAAATGCACTCACTCCCGAATGGAACTTCCTGTAGAAACGAAATCTCGTTTCTCAAGATGAGAACATCTATTGTATTAGCTCGCAATAGCTTACTCAAGAATTCAACTGCAGTTTCCAAGGAGGAAGTATGGCCAAGCTTTTTATTGTAGTTGTTTCAGCACTCATGTTCTTCGGGTGCGCAGGCGGTACGGGTTTAAGGAAAGGGGCAGACGCGAATAACAACGGGCAGATGGACGCGAAACTCAAGGCCATGACGTCCAGGGAATCGGCCGGACTTAAACCTGCCCAGGCAAGCGGCGACTTGAAGATAAGCGTTTTGTCAAAGGGGATGCCGAAGATAAAACGGATCCAGGGATCGGACAAGACGCAGTACGAGCTTCATATCCCGATAGGCGCCTCGCAGAATATGGACTGCTATTTGACGGAGGGTATGTCCTCCCCAGCCGTTATCCTCAAAAAGGTTTTCGACGGCATTTCCAAAGTGCCGCAGATCGCGGCTGTCCAAATCAAGGCCGTCAACGCGGATGTCCTCAAAAACATTGGCTACATCTATCTCGAGGCGGAATACCTGACAAAGGAAAAGCAATACGGAACAGCCAAGATACTCGCTGCCTCGAGCATGAACATGTCCTTTTACTGCACGCACGACGAATTGGGATACCGAAAGACCTTCATGAGTGTGGGAGATTCACTAGCGAGAAGCGCCTATGTACAAAAATTCATAAAAGACTTCTCCGGTTATGATAAAAAGCAGATCGATATCATATCGGTGAAAAACATGTCCGTCGGCTATGCGGAGAGCTATCAATTTACCGATGACAGGAAAACGGAGAGAAAGATCGAGTTTAGCAGCTTTCTGATTCCACGCACTACCAAGGAATTTCTGACTGACGACTCGGTTGAGAAGTCGGTCTATGGCAGGGAAACGGGGAATTTAATGTCGGGTGAATACTACTCCTACGAAAACAACGAGGAAGTGCATCAGATCGCGTTCGAGCAGGTATCGAGAAAGCAGTACCATGTCCAAGGCACACTCAGGGGGCAGAAGTTCAGCCAGACATTCGAGTCGGAGCGCCCGCTTGTTTACTCAGGATTTCTCCTGGACCAATACAGCGCGAACAAGACCTCGAAGAAAGAGCAGAACTTCGAAGAATATTCGACGCTTTCGCCTTCAAAGCCGGTGAAGAGCAGGATCGTACTCCTGAAAAAAATGCCGAACGGCAATAAAAAGATCGAGTATTCAATCCCTGCGGCCAAGGCCTTGATGGAGCTGGATGAAAAGAGTTACTCTCAAATAAACGTGGATCTGGGCAGCACGGCCTTATTGATCAAAAGGAAATACTTTGAAGCCCGGTAGCCACATATGACCGTGAAATACGTACTAATCAGGGCCCTGTTCGTGATCGCTTCTTTGCTGCCGACGCACGTGTTGGCCGGAGACAATACACTCTCGTTCCTGAGCAGCATCGAGGTCGCGCCGATCGCGGACGCACCCGAAGGCAGGTTCGAGATCAGGCTCTTTCATAAAGACGGTCGGCACCTGACTTCATACCTGGCGAAGGAAAGGTCGTATACCGTGGTCCAGAAGAAAAAGTATCTATCGGTGACAAGCCCGGGCTATTCCTTTCCGCGAAAGATAGCAGCCAGTACGGCGCCTTCCTTTGTGGACAATTACAATCACAAAGTATTTGCGAAGCTTAAGCAAGAGATCATTGAAAATTATGGCAAAAAACCGGCTGCTGCTAGCCTGATCGAGTATGTAAACAAATACATCGAAAAGAAGGACTACCGGCGGGGATTCGATGTCGCATCGCGCGTCGCCGAAACAAGGGAAGGGGATTGTACAGAGCATGCAACTCTGCTCGTAGCATTGATGAGGATGTTCAACATACCGGCCAAGATGGTGATGGGGATAAAAATATTCAAAGACAGCGACCGATACCTCGCCTTCGGTCATGCGTGGGTGGAATATATCCATCAAGGGAAATGGAAGGCGGCCGACCCGACTCTCGCAGCGGACGTGGACGGTACGTATATGCCCGTAGGGACCCTTGAGGATGAGGGGCTGGACTTCAGCATGGATTTTATTTCCGTGATCCAAAAGATGCCCTATCGCCTTGAAATTTCCGGCATGTGACTACTGGGCGCCTCGAAATGACACCAGTTACTCAAAATGCGCCTTTTGCATGTGGACAAACAGAGAAATTTTTTCAGGATTTTCCCACAAAAGCGCTTACTCCCCGAAGAAAGAATCGTAAGGCAAATCATGAACGTAAACGCAGTTCGCTGTAAGCTCCGCAAACTCGCCAATAAAGAAAAAGCAAAAGTCCTCAGAGGATTTTTTAAGAACGGGCCGGGGCAGTACGGCGAGGGAGATGTGTTTCTCGGCATCACCGTTCCCGTGCTCCGGAAGCTGGCTAAAGGATATCGGGGTGCATCTCTTGCCGACACTGTTCTGCTGTTAAAGTCTAAGATTCACGAGGAGCGTCTCTTTGCGCTTCTTTTGTTTCTTCATGCTTATTTGAGTGGTGATGACCCAGTTAAAAAGAAAATCTATCATCTTTATCTCAAAAACACGCGCTCCATCAACAACTGGGATCTCGTAGATTTGTCAGCGCCGAATATCGTAGGCGATTATCTCGCAAATAAATCCAGGAGGCCGCTCTATGTGCTTGCGAAGTCGCATGATCTGTGGAAAAAACGGATCGCAATCCTGTCAACGTTCCATTTCATACGGCAGAACGACTTTTCGGATACGTTTAAAATCTCCAGAATGTTTATCAGGGATAATCACGATCTGATCCACAAGGCCGTAGGCTGGATGCTGCGCGAGGTCGGGAAGCGCGATATGCGCAGTGAAGAGCGGTTCTTGAAACAGCATTATAGAAAAATGCCGCGCACCATGCTGCGCTATGCGATCGAGCGGTTTTCTGAAGCAAAGAGAAAGAAATATTTGAACGGAGAAATGTGAGGCAGGAAATACGCCGCGAAATATCCATATTGCGATATGGTAAACGGCTAGTGCATGCACGCCGGACATTTTATTTTCCGATATCAAGCGGCCGCAATTTTTCAAGAACGGGCGACATTAAATTATCAGGCTCCTGTCTACGCGGAAAAAGTTTTGGATGAGGGAAAGACCCGGTGTTATACTGTATCATCGCTGAAATTGGTGTGCCGGGGGGCGTCCGGTAATGCGAGGGGAAGTGAAGACGGCGCTGAAAAAAATCATTGTTGCACACGACCTCGTAAGTCTGCTCACGGAAAAGAGCAGCTTTCTCAACCGCGCGGACATCAAGGTATTTGCCGCGGCCACGAATGACGACCTGTTGAAGATCCACTCGATGGAGCAGGCCGTCCTGATCATTGCGTCTCTTGAAACGCCGGGCGTCAGGACCGAGGAACTCTTTGCCTTTATGAGGGAGCGCGAGGCACTGCGGGACGTTTCCACGATCATTATTTGCAAGGATACACTGACCCACCGGGAGCGGTGCAAGCAGTGCCGGGCGAATGCTGTTTTTACGATGCCCGTTGACGCGGCACTGCTTTCTCTGAAGGCACAGCAATTTCTCAACATTGCGCCGAGGAAATCCTATCGCGCCGCCCTGGCCGTGGCCATCGAGGGAAAGTTCAAGGACAGGCCGCGGCCGTTCCGGACGGAGAATATCAGCTCCAAAGGCATGCTTATCAGGTCCGAAGAGCATCTTGCAAAAGGCGATGGGATTTTTTTTTCGTTCTTCCTGCCTGATGGCACGCACGTAAGCGGCTACGGAGAAATTTCAAGGGTTGCCCGGTTCAAGAGCGCCTCCGGACCCGGCTTCTACGGCATCAAGTTTACCAGCATCGAGCCGGCAGACCAGGCCGTCATTGATGCGTTCGTTAGAAAATAGCCGGGACACGATGACGGCACCCTCCATCCGAAAAACTCCACTCCTTCGCCAAGAACCGGGCCCGGCCAGTAATACGTTGAAAGTGAGCTCTCCCTGATATTATTTTCGATGAACAGCTAAACTTTTCCCTCTCAATCGTGTCAGATGCTATGTATTGTGTGGCGGTGTGAGATGCCCATGAGCCCCTCATGCCGGTTAGGAAAGGCATGTCCTTAATGGCGAGAGAACATCGCTGCAGACCGCGTGTGTAAGATTTTAAAACTACGGCCTATGGCCAAGAGGAGAAAACATGAAAAGAGCATCAATCACGGCAATTCTACTAGCACTGGCATTTGCAGTACCGGCCTTCGCAATCGAGGGAGGTCAACCGCCGAATATGACGGGTCAAACTTTTGATCAGAAGCAGTCCCATATTCTGAAAATGCTCGACGAACGGATTGCCAGCCTGCAAGAAGGAAAGACGTGCGTGCAGGCGGCAAAGAATGATGAAGACCTTAAGGCCTGCAGGGAAAAGCACACGGCAGAGATGAAAGGCAGGCATAACGCGATGAGACAACAGCGCGGGATGATGGACGATCCGCAAGCCCACTAATTGATGTATTGAGGAAGTCCCAAAGAATATCGGGAAGGCTGATAAGCTTCCCGATATTTTAGTTTGGCGGCAATCCTTCCTTATGCCGATACGCAGATGAAGCGTCCCGCGCTTAGATTATCAGGAGAATCCACCAGTGGGCCCCTGACCTCCTTCCCCGATTAAATCGAGCCTTGACGCGAACTCTCTGTAGTCCCCAGTTTTAGCACGTATATGATCCCCGTCATATGCAGCGCAGCCGTGGTCGTGTATAGTTTGCTCAGCTTTACAATGACGGCAGAAAAAATTTCAGGGAGGACTACAGAATGTTTTGTTATCAATGCGAACAAGCGTCAAACGGCAAGGGTTGCACCAAGATCGGCGTATGCGGTAAGGACCCGGAGGTGGCGGCGCAGCAGGATCTCTTGATTTATTCGCTCAAGGGACTGGCGCTCCATGCGGTCGCGGGCAGGAAGGCCGGCGTCATCGACCAGAACGTGAACCTGTTCATGACCAAGGCCCTCTTCTCCACGCTCACGAACGTTGACTTCGACCCAAAGCGGTTCGAAACGCTGATCAGGACAAGTGTGGAGCTTCGGGAAAAGCTCGGCTCAAAAATCCGCCAGTTGGACGGCAAAACAGATTTTGCCCACGCGAGTGCTTCCTTCAAACCGGACTCCACGCTCGAGGGTCTCGTCAAGCAGGGAAGGTCGGTCCGCGAGCACATTCCCGACATGGTGGTGAACCCAGACATCCAATCGCTCCAGGATATCGTTCTTTTCGGACTCAAGGGCGTTGCAGCCTATGCTGATCATGCTCAGATTCTCGGCAGAACGGACGATACGGTCTACGCCTTCATGAGTGAGGCATTGGCTGCCATGACCGGCACGGACCTCGGCTTGAACGATTGGGTCGGTCTTGCGCTCAAATGCGGTGAGGTGAATCTCAAGACCATGGAACTGCTCGACGCGGGCAATACGGGGACCTACGGCCACCCGATTCCGACCAAGGTGACGCTCGGCGCAAAGAAAGGCAAGGCGCTCCTCGTCTCAGGACACGACCTGAAGGACCTTGATGCCATCCTGAAGCAGACCGAGGGCAAGGGGATCAACGTCTATACCCACGGCGAGATGCTGCCGGCCCATGCCTATCCGGGCCTCAAGAACTATCCGCACTTCCACGGCCACTACGGCACGGCGTGGCAGAACCAGCACAAGGAATTCGCGCTGTTCCCCGGCGCGATCGTGATGACCACGAACTGCATTCAGAAACCGCTCGCTTCTTACAAGGAGAATATCTTCACCAGCGGTCTCGTGGGCTGGCCCGGTGTTACCCATATCGTTAACGGCGACTTTTCACCGGCAATCGACCGTGCCCTTAAGCTTCCCGGATTCACTGAAGACACCCCGGGCAAGGAGGTCCTCGCTGGATTCGCCCGGAATGCCGTGCTCGGCGTTGCGGACAAGGTGATCGATGCGGTGAAGGCGGGCAAAATCCGCCACTTCTTCCTCGTCGGCGGGTGCGACGGAGCGAAACCCGGCAGAAATTACTACACCCGTTTCGTGGAAAAAGCGCCTAAGGATACCGTGGTGCTCACGCTGGCCTGCGGCAAGTTCAGGTTTTTCGACAAGGAATTGGGCGACATCGGCGGTATCCCGAGACTTTTGGACATCGGTCAGTGCAATGACGCCTACTCGGCCATTCAGATCGCCGTTGCTCTCTCGAAGGCCTTTAATGTGGGCGTGAACGAACTGCCGTTGTCTCTTGTCCTTTCATGGTACGAACAGAAGGCTGTCGCCATCCTGCTTTCCCTGCTCTCACTCGGTCTGAAGGACATCAGGCTCGGTCCTTCGCTCCCGGCCTTTATCACGCCGAATGTGCTTGATGTGCTCGTGAAGAATTTCAGTATCAAACCGATCGCAGAGACGCCGGAAGAAGACCTGGAGGCGATCCTCGGCCCGTGCTGGTCAAAAACAAAGGCCGAATGTGTCGAAGCAAACGAAGTTGTCGCTTAGCACCAACCAGGATATGCCCGAAGGGTGGAGATCATGGAGAGGAACATTCATATTCCCGGTCCGGACCTGATGCAGGGGCTGGAAAAGGAAGGTATGTTCATTCTTGATCTTACTGTCCGGGGCGGGATGGGCGGCAAGGAAACCTAGAGACTGTCGGAAGTCGATTCCGGCGTGAAGGCCCTTGTATCGAGCGGATGATGCGGTTATCGCAGGCTTCCGGGAGCAGTGTTCAAGACTTTTCTCAAGAAGTCGTACAATCAATGAGCTGAAGGAAGTGCTGAACAGACTGCTGAACTCGTAGCTTTATGTAACAGTCCGGTCAGAAATCCCGTAATCCCAGGAGTACAAGAGCCAGGAAAGAATTGTGAATCATCCAACCGGCATGCCAACGCGGCTAAAGCGATGGCATGCCGGTCCAAAAAAAGATCGACGGGCAAGGACCGGGAAGAGAGGGTTCCCGCAGGAATGCGACAATAATTTTTTCGTTTGTATTAGTTCCCGGTATTCCTGACCTTGTCCGTGGGCTTGATTGGAGGCGTTGGCTGCAAAGGGTTGCCCGTACCGGATGTCTACTGGCCGGGCTGCGGCTCCGGCGACGTCACCGTAGGTTCAGATTGAACAGGCGGCGGAGCAGACGATGGCTTGGCTTCAGATGCTTTCGGTTCCGGTATGGCCTCCCCTGCATCGGCCGGCTTGAATCTGCTCGGTGTGAAGCCCGGATCCAGCTCATAGGCCTTATCAAAACTTTCTATCGATTTTTTTCTGCTCTCCGCGTCGTTGCCTTCTCTGCCCTTCATATAATAAGCATATCCCAGGTAATAATACGCTTCGGCATCAGGATTGATCGTAACAGCCTCTTCGAGTTCTTTGACCGCGTCGTCGTATTTTTTTTCCTTGAGATGAGTGATGCCTTTTTCGATGTGTATGACCGCGGCTTTGGTGTCGAAAAGCTCTTCTTCAGCGTTCGCGAGCTGTACGCCGGCGAAAACGACTGCACTCACCATCATTATAACCATAGCCCTGCGCATCGTCCCCTCCCCATTGCATTAAATTTGTCTAACCATATCACAGGAATACGATACATGTCAACAGGACTGTCGCTGAAGAGGGACGGGGATGACAAAATTGTCGAATACTCAAAAGGTGCATGAATACGGGTGAATGGAGATAGTTTTTGAATAATTAGCAATTACCTTCGACAAAATATTCCTCATTTCTTTTTCCGTCCCCTGTAAAACCGCGTAATAACGGCACGTTATCGTTTGGCATGCCGCTTGAATATAGTAATGAACCTGAGCATGAACAATGGGCGCTGTCCTCCCCCTTGTCTCCCTACCCCGGAGATTTACCCATGACAGCGTCCATTGTTCTGTTCGGTTTTTCTGTAAATAAGAAACAACCACCAGGGGAAAAAGGGGGAAAGGAGTAAGAAATGTTTTACAACAATAATTTTAGTGTCGAGAATATCCGGCCCGACCAATTGAACGAGAAAATAGAGTCGGGAGAGGATATCTTCATTCTCGACGTGAGAACGCCCGGGGAAAATGCGGTCCAGGCCATCAAGGGTTCCCATCTCATCCCGCTCCAGGAACTCGGGCATCGGATGAATGAGCTCCCTAAGGATAAGGATATCGTGATCTATTGCAGAATAGGGAGTCGAAGCGCCTCTGCCTGCGCGTTCCTTGCCCGTCAGGGCTTTACGGTAAAAAATCTTGAAGGCGGGATCATGCTATGGAATATGGCTGGAAATGCTGTAATGACGAGAGCGTCGTGACGAAACGCTTACAATGCAAGATCGCGGTGATCGGTGTCTGCCTGGCGCTGTTCCTTCTGCTGACGCTGGTGGTTACCGTTTCCAGCTATGCTGCCGAGACTTTGACCCTGGAACAGGCCGTCGAAACGGCGACCAAAAACAACCCCGGCCTCAAGGCGGCCGACGCCAAGATCGAGGCGGCTGACGCAGGAGTGCTCCGCTCCGTATCAGGGTTTTTGCCGAAGGTGAATCTCTCCGAGACCTGGAGCAAGACGGACAACCCCTTGATGGCACTGGGCACGAAACTGAACCAGGAGATCCTGACGCCCGCGGACTTTAATCCCTCGGTCATCAATCAGCCCGAGCCCATATCGAACTACAATACAAGGTTTTCGGTCGTGCAGCCGGTGTTTAACGGCGGCAAGGAATACCTTGGCAGAACGCAGGCGAAGCTCGCCAAAGACGCCTCGATCCAGGACCGCGAGCGGACGCGGCAGGAGACGGTCTACAACGTGGTGAAGGCCTATTACGGGCTGCTGCTCGCGAAAGAATACAACAAGGTCGCGCTCCAGTCGCTCGAAGCGAGCGAGGCGAACGTAAAGCTGGCCGAGGCGCGGTACAATGCCGGCGCGGTACTCCAGTCAGATCTCCTCCGGGCCAAGGTGCAGTTGGCTGAGGTGAGGGAGATGGTGACGCGGTCCGAAAATGGCATCAGGCTCGCGAAGGCAGGTCTCAATTTCGCAATGGGCGTACCGCAGGGTTCCGAGTACGAGATCACGGGCGCGCTCGCGGCGCGGGGTCTTAATACCGAAGTGAATGCTGCGATCGATGAAGCGGCGATGAACAGGCCCGATCTTATCGCCATGGGGCTCAATCGGCAGAATGCGGAAAAATCGGTCAGCCAGGCCCGGACCGATTATCTCCCGAGCCTGAACCTGATGGGCCAGGTGGATTGGAACAGCGACAAGATCGGCGGCGACGATGCCAAAAGCTGGGCCGTGATGGCAGTGCTTCAGTGGAACCTCTTTGACGGCCTCGTGACGAGGTCAAAGGTGAAGGAGGCGCTCGCAACGAGCAGCAGGATGAAGTCGCTGGAAGAGCAGACCCGCTCAGCAGTGGAGCTGCAGGGGCGGCAGGCCCCAAGACAAGGGGGGTGGGGCACATTATGTCAGCTGTGGTTTCGTGCTGCGACGCGTG
>OFHG01001063.1_pt1 | contig 10036 bp, 13 predicted proteins | sample 1521931 | NCBI WGS metagenome assembly OFHG01 (sample SAMEA2468438, study PRJEB22500) | soil metagenome | biome: Glassland; feature: Farmland; material: Clay | place: Australia | collected 2013-01-31 | depth 0.55 m | reverse complement strand
GGCGCCCTCCCGGTACGCCATCCAGGCCCGGTTGACCTCCGTGCCCCACCGCAGGCGGTTCAGGAGCAGCGTGAGGCGGTCCTCCCTCGAGCGGTCCCAGTGGATGAAGACCATCCCGTTCTCCGCGAGGCCCTCCTCGACGGGCCCCATCGGGTCCGCGGCCATGCTCACGGCCGCCTCCCGCGGGAAGTTCCCCTGGAGGTACTCCCACTCCCGGGTCGCCTGGTGCACGTGGTGGCCGGGGTAGGCCTCGTGGCTCGCCATGTCCCGGAGGGCGGGTTCCGTCCAGGGGACCTCCACGTTCAGCTTGACGGTGCTCTGGAAGTCGTGCGTGTAGAGGCAGTACCCCGTGTTGCGGCTCCCCCTCATCTCGACGAGCCGCACGCGCTCCGTCCGCGGCAGCTCGAAGAGGCGCCGCGCTCCCCGACGCGCCTCCCGGAGGAGCTTGTCCATGGTCAGGAGGACGGCGTCCCGGGGGACCCGATACTGCTGCTCCCAGGCTTCCACGGCCTCGCGCACCCGCTCCTCCCGCGACACGTGCAGGATCCGCCGCACGCGGGCGCGGAGCGCCTCGAGCTCCTCCTCGCTCGCGGGCCGCGTGGGGAGGCCGTAGAAGTCCCGCACCTGCTCCGGGAGCGTGGGGACGTCCCCCCTCAGCAGGGCCAGGACGGCCCGGAGGGTCGGGAGGTGGTCCTTCAGCCATTCCCGGCGGAAGCCCGCCGGGGTCTCGCGCGTGAGCTTCGTGAGGCGCCGCAGGGCCTCGTCGAGGTCGGACCAGGCCGCGAGCGGGGGAAGCCGGACGGGATCGAGGTCCCAGGGGACGAGCCGCGAGCCGGTCTTCTTGCGCCAGCGGCGGTCCAGAGAGTAGGCGAGCCGGAGGTACGTCCTCGCGGTCTCATCGGGCACCCTCCGCCTCGGCACACGCGGGGGAACGGCGCGGAGGCGAAAAAGGTTGCGAGAGGGCTCAGAAGGGCCAAGCCCAAGTCGCGTACAGGACGAAGGCCGAGAGCGCGACGCACATGGCCATGACGAGCCAGGGGTTGACCTTGAGGGCCTTCTCGTCCTCCTGGTCGAAGTAACGGATCAGGCCCGCCGCGGACTGGAATCCGGCGTTGTCCTTCTTCGCCATGCTCCTCGCCCCGACCAAGGACCGGGGGCCTATATGAACGTTTTCTCCAGGACCGCCGGGGCCCGCGGCCGGAACCCGGAGGGCGGCATCCCCTGGACCGGCGGGAGCCTGTCAGCGGCGTTCCGTGGCGCTGCCGGTCGAACGCTGCATACAAAAGATTGAAATAAACAATAGTTGCACTGTGCAACTATGGACGGAGCCACCCCCCAAGCGTGCGCGAGCCATGTCCTCGACACGGTCCCTTCCGTCATGCAGTTCATCCGCATCCAGATGCGCGGCCACCGTGACCTGGGCATCTCGGTTCCCCAGTTCCGCGTCCTGACCTTCCTGGAGCGCCGTCCCGGGGGTTCGCTCTCCGATGCCGCGGAGTGGGTGGGCCTGAGCCTCCCCGCGATGTCCCGGCTCATCGAGGGCCTCGTGGAGCGGCAGCTGCTCACACGGGAGGACTCCGCCGACGACCGTCGCCGGGTGAGCCTCCGGATCACGGATTCGGGCCGGGAGGTGGTCCGGACCGCCCGTGAAGGTGCGCTCGCCCAGCTCGCAGAGGTTCTCAGTGCGCTCTCCGCGAGGGAACGAGCGCAGATCATCGAGGCGATGGAGGTCCTCCGCCCGATGTTCGTGCCCTCCCAGGCCTCGCCCCTTCCCACCGAACGGTGAAGCCATGAAGATCCTCGAGACGCACGGCCTGACGAAGCGGTTCAACGGACTGACCGCGGTGGACCAGCTCACCCTCTCGATCGACGCGGGCGACACCTTCGGGCTCCTCGGCCCGAACGGGGCCGGGAAGACGACGGTCATCAAGATGCTCGTGACCCTCCTGCCACCGACCTCGGGCTCGGCGAGCGTGGCGGGCTTCGACATCCAGCACCGCCCGCTTGCCGCACGCCGCAGCCTCGGCGCCGTCCCCCGCCCCCCGCCCCCCGGCGGCCGCCGGCCGGCCTCCGATACCCGCCCGGTCTTCGCCCGGCTGTATGACATCCCGCCGAAAGAAGTCGAGACGCGGGTCCAGGGCTCCCTCGCGATGATGGGCTTGACCGAGGCCGCGGACCGCCTCGTCCGCACGTATTCCGGAGGGATGGTTCGCCGGCTCGAGATCGCGCAGTCCATGATCCACCGGCCGCGGCTGCTGTTCCTGGACGAGCCGACGGTCGGCCTCGACCCGCTGGCCCGCGAGGCCGTCTGGGAGCACATCCTCACCCTTCGCGACCAGTATGAGACGACGATCCTGGTGACGACGCACTACATGGACGAGGCCGAACGGCTCTGCGGCCGCGTCGCGCTCATGCACCTCGGGAAGATCGCGGCGCTCGGGACGCCGGAGGAGCTCGAGACCCAAGTCGCCCGCGAGACGGGGGCCGACCATGCGACCCTCGACGACGTCTTCTCCCACTACTCCGGCGGAGTGATGGACTCAGGAGGATCCTTCCGTGACGCTGCAAGAACACGGCGAACTGCCCAGCGACTTGGTTGATGGACACGTCGTTCTGCCCGGGGTCGGCCGGCCGTTCGGCGGCCTCGCCGCAAGCCTGCGGACGTATGTGCGGAAGACCCTCGCGGTCGTCGCGATGGAGGCCCAGAAGCTGCGGCACGACCCCACGGAACTCCTCACCCGCGCGGTGCAGCCGGCCCTCTGGCTGGTCGTCTTCGGCGAGGTCTTCGCCCAACTCAAGGCGATCCCCACGGAGTACGCTTCCTACCTGGACTTCCTGGCCCCGGGGATTCTGGCTCAGAGCGTCCTCTTCGTTGCAATCTTCTACGGGATCGCGGCCATCTGGGAGCGAGACCTGGGGATCATCCACAAGTTCATGGCGACGCCGACGCCGCGGACCGCGCTGGTCCTCGGAAAGGCTCTGGCCGCAGGGGTGCGGGCCCTCTCCCAGGTGCTCGTCATCTACCTCCTGGCCTGGGTCCTGGGCGTGGACCTGAACTGGAGTGTGCTCGCCCTGGCCGGCGTGGTCCTGATCGTCTTCCTCGGCGCCACGCTGTTCGCGACCTTCTCCCTTATCATCGCCGCTCTCGTGCGGACACGGGAGCGGTTCATGGGGATCGGGCAGCTCCTGACCATGCCGCTCTTCTTCGCGAGCTCCGCGATCTACCCGATTAGCATCATGCCCTGGTGGCTGCAGCCCGTCGCCGCCGTCAACCCGCTCACCTACATGGTGGACGCCACGCGGACGATGATGGTGGTCCCGGGCGTAGGAACCTATGGCCTGGTCGTGGACTTCGGCGTCCTGATCGCGTTCGACATCGTCCTCGTGCTGCTCGGCGGTCGCGCCTACCGGAGGCTCGTCACCTAGGCTCCGGTGGCCGTTCGTGGGACCGTGGCGGACGAGGCAGGGGCCCGCCCCCGTCGCTTCGCGGGTGCGGGGCGAGGGACCGCCAAGGGATTAATAGCGCCTCTCCCTCCTCCTTGGTGCATCCTTCGGAGGCCGCCCCGTGCCCGAGCTCCCCACCGTCTACATCGGGAAGAAGCCCACGATGAACTACGTGCTCGCGGTCATGACCCATTTCAACAGCGGATCGGCCGAAGTCGCCGTGAAGGCCCGCGGCCGCTCGATCTCCCGGGCGGTCGACGTCGCGGAGATCGTCCGCAACCGCTTCGTCCCCGGCTCCAAGGTCCGGGATGTCCGCATCTCCACGGAGAAGCTGACCGGGGAGGACGGCCGGACCTCGAGCGTCAGCAGCATCGAGATCCATCTGACGAAGTAGCCGCGGGATGGCCCCGGAATCGAGAGGCAGCGGCCCCGCCGCCTGGAGGGGTGTCAGGCCCACTGGACCATCCGGTGGACGAGGGCGACCTTGAGGGGGTCGTTGATGCCGAACGCGGTCACCAGAGAGAACGCGAGGATCGCGAGGACCTCGACGGCGGTGAGGGCCGGGAGCTCGAAGAACCCCACGATGGAGATGGCGGCCACGATGGCGACATCGATCGCCACCGCCACGAACAGGGTCCGGCTGGGGCGGCTCTCCCAGAAGTGCCTCCGCTCGCGCAGGATGAGCACGTCGAGGACCCCCAGGAACACCAAGTAGTCGAACATGAACGTCCAGATTCGTGGCGAGGCAGGCGAGATGCCGAAGACGGCGCCTGCGAGGTAGAGCAGGACGAAGGATTCCGCGACGATGGCGACGCCGAGGGCGATGCCCACTCGGACGAGGGCCCGGATGTCCCAGGTATCGGGCGACGGGGAGTACCGGACGGAGTCCGTGGCGAGGGAGAGGGTGACGAAGTCCGTTACGAACAGGAAGAGGATCATGCTGAAGACGGAGACCACGTAGTCGCCGGTGATCAGGTAGGCGAGGACGACGAACACGACGATCTGAAAGGTCTTCACGATCTTGTTCAAGATCCACGTGAGGATGCGCTGGTAGATCCTGCGACCGGACTTCACGAGGTCGACGATCCCGGCCAGTCCCTCCGCCGTGAGGACGACGCTCGCGGACTTCTTCGCGACGTCCGTGGCGTTGCTCACGGCGATCCCGACCTCGGCCTGCTTCAGGGCGGGCGCGTCGTTCACGCCGTCGCCGGTCATGCCGACGATATGGTGGTGCTCCTGGAGCCCCTTGACGACGAGGTATTTGTCCTCGGGGTAGATCTCGGCGAAGCCGTGAGCCCGCTCGATGGCATCGAAGCCGCGGCCGGAGCTCAACTCGGACTTCACGTCGGCGATTCGGGCGATCTGGTTCCCGAGCCCCACCTCGGCCGCCATCTCCTTCGCGATGGGGAGGGCGTCGCCCGTGAGCATCTTGGCGGAGATTCCGAGGTCGTGGAGCTCCGCCAGGTAATGCTTCGAGTCGGGCCGCGGCGGGTCGGCGAAGGCGAGGATGCCCACGGGGACGGCCTTGTCGACGCTCGGGCCGAAGCCCACCGCGAGCGAACGATAGCCCTTCGACGAGAGGCGGTCCACCTCCTTGACGATGCGGGCCAGCTCCTCCTCCGGCCGCCCCGGCACCACGACGGCGTTGATCGCGCCCTTGAGCACGAACCGCCTCTGGCCTCCCCCCTCGATCATCGCGGCGGTGCGGCGTGTGGACGGGTCGAAGGGGACGAAGTTACGCTGGACCCAGCCGCCCGCGTCGATGCCACGCTCCTTCGCCGCCTCGAGGACGGCCAGGTCGATCGGGTCGCGGTTCGCCTCCTGGGAGGCCAGCGCGCCGTACCGCACGACGTCCGCCACCGCGAAGCCGTTGAGCGGGATCGCCTCGACGACCCGGAGGCGGTTCATCGTGATCGTCCCGGTCTTGTCGGCGCAGAGGGTGTCCATGGTCGCCGCGTCCTCCGCGGCGCTCAGCCGCGTGATGAGGACGCCCTTCCGGGCCAGCTCGAGCGACCCGATGGCCATCGAGATCGTGAACATCGTCGGCAGGGCCACGGGGATCGCGGACACGAGGAGGACCACCGCGAGGGGCAGGATCCCGACGAGGTCCCCGCCGCTGATGCCGGTGTACACCACGGCGACTCCCACCAGGGTGCCCACCATCACGAGGAGCCACTGGACGACCTTGGAGATCACCTCCTCCATGTGGAGCCGGGGCTTCGCGATCTGGACGAGCTCCACGGTCCGGCCGAAGTAGGTGCGGGCCCCCGTGGCCGTCACGAGGCCGGTAGCCTCGCCGCGGGTGACCGTGGAGCCCGAGGGGACGGTGTCGCCCGGCCCCTTCTCCACCGCGAGCGATTCTCCCGTGAGCGCGGACTGGTCGACCTCGATGGAGCCTTCGTGGAGCCGCGCGTCCGCGGGCACGAAGTCCCCGATCCGGATGCGCACGAGGTCGCCCGGCACGAGGTCGCGGGCGGGGACGCTCGTCCACCCCCCGTCCCGCTTGACGCGGGCGTTGACCCGGAGCTGCTGCCGGAGGAACGCGATCGCCTGGGTCGCGCGGGCCTCCTGGTAGAAGCCCAGGATAGCGTTCAGGACGAGCAGGCTGAGGACGATGTACGTGTCCACGGCCCGGTTGATGAGCCAGGTCAGGAGCGCGGTGAGCTCAAGCATCCAGGGGGTGAGGCCCCAGAACTTCTTCGCGAACTGGAGCAGGGGGTTTCGCCGCTCCTCGGGGACCTCGTTAGGGCCGTACACCTGGGTACGGCGCGCGACCTCGGCCGCCGACAGGCCGGTCTCGAAGTCCGTCGGCGGCTCCGCCGACGCAGGCGCTGGGCTTGGGGTCGCCCGGGTCAGGAGGAACAGGAGCTGCGAGTGCATCCGAGCCGCCTTGCGGGCGCGGAACCGGGGGGTATCCAATAAACCTTCGTTCCTCCGAGGCCGTTCCCGCAACGTTCTCCCCGCGATGGAGAGGGCCCAGGTCGGATCTGCGGCGTGGCCTCACGTCGCCGACGCCGCGACCCGGTCGAGGGCCCGCACGATCCGCTCCTCGACCTCCTGCGCGAGGGTGCCCATCGCCGGATTGTCGACGAGCTTGCCGAACACCTCCGTCGGCTTGAGGGCGCTGACGGACGCGCGGCCTCCCGGCCGCTCGTGCACCACGACGTTGCAGGGGAGCAGGAGACCGATGTCCGGTTCCGCGGCGAGGGCGCGGTGGGCGAAGGGCGGATTGCAGGCCCCGAGGATCACGTACCTCGGGAACTCGGCCCCGAGCTTCTTCCGCAGCGTCTCGCGGACGTCGATCTCGGTGAGGATGCCGAATCCCTCCTTCTTCAGCTCCTCCGTCACGCGCGCGACCGCCTGCTCGTACGTGAGGTCGGTGTCGCGGTAGATGCCGTAGGAGGCGCGGCGCATCTCCACGGTGGGCGTGGCCATGATCTCTTCCTCCGTCTCTCGGTGCGGCCCCCAGGACCGCGGTCGGGGATAAGGGAATCGGTCCCCCGCTGCGAGGAGCCTTAAGTGGGGCCGTCCCTTCCCGGCGGACGTGGACGAGGTCCGCGCGGCCGGCGCATCCGTCGAATGGTCGAGGCTCGGGGAGCGCGCGCTCTGCGACGCCTGCCTCGGGCGGCTCTTCGGCATGGTCGGGCACGGGCACACGAACGAGGAACGCGGTCGCGCCGTCCGGGAGGGCGCGCCGGTCGCGGCGTCCCCGTGCTGGGTTTGCGACGGTCTCACCTCCCGCTACGACGACCTTGCGCGGCTCGTCGTGAAGAAGCTGGGGCCCTGGGAGCACGACACCTTCCTCGTCGGGTCCAAGGTGGACCCCGAGTTCCAGGCGCGGGAGGAGTCCCTGTGGTCCCAGCTCGGCCTGACGCACCCCGAGGCCCTGAAGTCCGAGGTGAACCGCGAGGTCGGGAAGCGCGTGTGCGACCTCACGGGGAAAGACCCCTCCCTGGAGAGCCCGGACCTCGTGGCCGTCGTGGACACGTCCTTCGACCATGTGGACGTCCAGGTGAACCCGCTTTTCCTGCGCGGCCGGTACCGCAAGCTCGTTCGCGGGATTCCGCAGACGCGGTGGCCCTGCAACCGCTGCCGCGGCAAGGGATGCGCGAAGTGCGGGGGCACGGGGAAGATGTACCCGACGAGCGTCGAGGAGATCGTCGCCGCCGCGGTGATGCGGGAGTCCGGCGGCAGCGGCCACGCCCTCCACGGGATGGGCCGGGAGGACGTGGACGCGCGCATGCTCGGGAACGGGCGCCCGTTCGTCCTGGAGATCAAGGAACCGCGGAAGCGGCATCTCGACCTCGCGGGGGCACGCGACCGGGTGAACGCCTCCGGCCAGGCCGAGGTCGACGCCCTCCGGCCCGCGACCCGCGCGGACGTCGTCGCGGTGAAGTCGGACCGCGCAGACAAGACGTACCGCGTCCTCGTCCGGTTCGCCTCTCCCGTCGACGAGGCAAAGCTTAAAAAGGAATTGATCATGTTGGAGGCTCAGCCGATTGCGCAGCGCACACCGACTAGGGTGGTCCATCGGCGGGCGGACACGACGCGGTATCGGTCCGTGAAGAGGGCGGAGGTCCTCTCGACGGACGGGACCGTGGCGGAGCTCCGGTTCACGGCGGAGGCCGGCGCCTACATCAAGGAGCTGGTCCACGGGGACGCGGGGCGGACGAAGCCCTCCCTCGCGGACCTCCTGGGGGTCGCGTGCGAGGTGCTCGAGCTGGATGTCGTCGGCGTCGCCGACTCAGGGTGAACTCGCAGATGGTCAAGGCCTCGAAGGGAATCATGGAGAAGACGCGGCAGAAGTACCGCCGCAGCCCCCGCGAGCGCGGGCTCTCCCCCATCACCCACTCCTTCCAGACCTTCGAGATCGGCGACAAGGTCACCATCCTGATCGATTCAAGCGTCCAGAAGGGCTGGCCCCACAACCGGTTCCATGGCATGACCGGGACCGTGGTGGAGAAGCGCGGCCGCGCCTACGTCGTGGACGTCCGTTTCGGGTCCCGCATCAAGCAAGGCATCTGCCTTCCGGAGCACCTGCGACGGGCCTAGGAGGGGTGCCGATGGAAGAGCAGTACGTTTCCCTTGCGGAACTCAAGGTCATCTTGGAGCGGGAGAAGGCGGTCCGGAGCGATTTCACTCCGGAGCAGCAGTACGCCCTCTCCCACGCCGCCGCATTCGCCCGGCTCGCGCCGGAGAAGGTGCCCGCGATGGTCAAGGAGCTCATGGAGGTCCCCATGATGTCCCTGGCCAACGCCGTCAAGGTCGCGGACGTCCTCCCGACGCACCTGGACGACGTGCGCGCGATCTTTGCCAAGGAACGGTTCGCCCTCTCCAAGGAGGACGCGGAGAAGGTTTTGGAGATCGTCAACAAGTACCGTTGACCGGGGCGATTTCCTTGGAAGACCACGCTCGCATCCTCGACTACCTACCGCAAGGTCATCCCGACCAGTCCAAGTACCACCGGGAGCCGCTGGCCTACGCGCTGGGGGAGGACGAGTTCAAGCTCTTCGAGCTCGTTCCGCGGGAGGGCGCGGACCTGCCCGTCGGCGCGAAGGTCTACATCGGCAAGGAGATGGAGTTGCGCACGGACATCCTCCACGTGAAGCGCCGGGTGGCGTACGAGGAGCTCACCGTCGGCGCGCAGAAGGAGCTGCCCTTCGTCGTCGCGGAGATCGTCAAGGAGAAGGAGGTGCGGTTCATCGACTTCTTCAACAAGGCCCAGGCCATCACGACCCGCTTCCACATGCTGGAGCTCCTGCCCGGCCTCGGGAAGAAATCGATGTGGGCCATCCTCGAGGAGCGGAAGAAGGGCGCGTTCACGGGCTTCGCGGAGCTCGACCAGCGCGTGCCGAGCATCCACCATCCCGAGAGGCTCATCGCAAAGCGGATCGAGATGGAGATCTCCGACCCCACCCAGAAGTACCGCCTCTTCGTCGCTCGTTAGGCGGTGTCGCGGAGCGCGTGCCCCATGCGGATCCGCCGGGAAGCGTTCTGGGCCCTCGTCCTCGTGGTCATCGCCGCGGACCTGTGGTGGTCCACCACGCCGCTGACGTTCGAGGTCTGGTGGATCCCGTTGATCGTCCTGAACCTCGCGTGCCTCGCCGTGGTCCTCTGGCCCGTCCTCACGGGGAAGGACTGATTTCGGCCGGCCTCACGACTTCGCGAGGGACGCCTCGACCCTGGCTGCGTCCTGCTCGGAGAGCCCGAGCTTCTTGCGCAGGGCCTCGAGGATCTCGCGGATCGGCGGGGCGATCGTGCCCTGCTCCAGGGCCTCGGCGACGGTCGCCCGGGAGATGCCCTCGCGGTTCGCGAGGACCTCCTCCATGAACTGCGGCTCGATGCGGGGGCGCCCCTCCCGCGGGAGCAGATCGTGCGGGCGCAGACGCCGCAGGGCTTCCGCTATGGGCTGCTGGGCCCCATCTTCAACGAGGCGCGCATCGAGGGCTTCCAGGGGACCGACGAGGCGAGCCTGGTGGAGCGCGCCGGCGAGCCGGTCTATGTCGTGATGGGCTCGCCGCAGAACTTCAAGATCACCACCCCGGCCGATCTCGAACTGGCCGAATTTGTCCTCTCGCGCGAGGGGAGCGAG
>OFHG01001062.1_pt1 | contig 10067 bp, 7 predicted proteins | sample 1521931 | NCBI WGS metagenome assembly OFHG01 (sample SAMEA2468438, study PRJEB22500) | soil metagenome | biome: Glassland; feature: Farmland; material: Clay | place: Australia | collected 2013-01-31 | depth 0.55 m | reverse complement strand
TGGAAGAGGAGGACCCCGAGCCCCAGGGCCAGCGGCGCGTCCAGGTTCGCGACGAGGAACGCGGCGAGGGCGAGCCATCCCTCCATTCGAGCCGCGGCCCCGGGCACCAGGGATCCGAAGAGCCCGCCGAAGACCCCGGAGAGGATCCCGAGCCCGAAGGCCGCGGCCAGGTTCGTGAAGTCGGGCGAGAGCCATCCCATGAGGATGGAGGGGACGAGGCTCGGCGAACGCGAAGGCGTCTCCCCCGGTGCGGCCCGCAGGCGCGTCGCCCCGCGACCGCACCCCCCATGGTTCGGACGCTGAGGGGGAGATGTGTACCCGTGTCGCTAAGGCCGGCGAAGGCAATGCCCGTCCGGGCGGAGCGTGATCCACCCGACGACCGGCTGGTTGACGTCCGTGAACTCCAGTGGGTTGCTCACCGTTCGGATGGCCGCAAATCCCTTGATCGGGGTTCTTGGATAGGATTCGAGAAGCCTGTTCGCCGATCCGAGCATCGTATCGCCCCTTGTGACCACATCGTCGACGAGGACAATTTCTGGAACCGGCTCCAAGTCCTTCTGAATCGTGAGGGTCTCGTAATGCCTAGAGGCAGAGGGCCTCGTGGACGCAAGGCTTGTTGCCGCTTTAGGCAGGGCCTCGGTCCGCCTGAGCAGCCGGGCCGCTCGCCTTCCAAGGCCGACCTGGACCATGGATTTCGCGAGCCGGTCCGGGACCCAAAGTGAATCCTCCTGCCAAAGTCCACTCTTGGGCACCGGGACGAGGACGGCGGCGGGGCTCACGAACGACTCAAGGGGTCCCGTCGAGTCGACGCTGCCCTTGGTCAGCCTTGCGATCGTATGCCAGAATGGCACCGGGCGTGAGCCGGTCAACCGTCCGGTCTTCAAAGCAATCATCACGTCCCGAGATTGCTGCCCAATCGGGCCTCCCTCCCGAGGAGGTTACGCGAAGAGGGCGCCGAATTCAAGGCGTGTCAAAGGCAGCGACGGCAAGGTCAAGCCACGGGCTGGGCACGGAGTAGAGGATGTCTTGAGCGTCCTTGAACTCCACCGCGCCGTAGGCGGCCATCTCCCTCGGCCATTGAAGTCCCGGCTTGGCAAACTCGCGCGTGTGGATGAAGAGGGGTCGACCCAGGCGCAGAGCCTCCCACCCCTGATGGAGCGAGCCGCCGCCTTCGCCGCTTTCGACGATGACCGAGGCGTCCGCGATCAACGCCATCGTCCGGTTCCGGACGACGAAATTCCTGCGCGACACCGGACGCCCCTCCTCGAACTGGCTGACTGCGAGGTGGCTTCTCATGATGAGGGACTGGAGATCGGCGTTTTCAGGGGGATAGGTCCGGGAGAGGGGTGTTCCCAAGACGGCGATGGTTCTTCCGCCAGATTCGATTGCCGCGGTGTGGGCAGCGGTATCGATTCCGCGCGCCAGCCCGCTCACGATGATGACCCCTTCCTGTGCGAGCGTCGCGGAAAGCCTCGACGCCATCCTCAGCCCCTCGGGGGATGCCGTTCGGGTGCCGATGATGGCGACCCTCGGGTGGGGCAATGGGAGTTCAATCTTGCCTGCCACGAAGAGCCTCTCTGGGGCGAATTTCTGTTCAATCTCGCCCAGGGCCCCGAGGAGTCTCTCCGAGGAGACCATGGTCCAGCGGGACCCACCTTCGGATACGTCATCTCGCCGTGGCGTCGCGCCCATCGCTTTCACCCCGTATCCATCCGGTACTTCAAATACTTGGAGAGGAGGGTGAAAGGGCTTCCGTCGGCTCGCGGATTCACTGAAATGGTACATGCTTGTCACAGCCTACGGAATCCCCGGGGAAATGAATTCAGATTCACGAATATTAAAGGCTTCTCCAGGGTACGGTGAACGCGTCGAGCGCGGTGTGAGAGTTGATTTGAGGACTCATCCCTCCGGCTGGGAAGATCACGCCCACGCCGACATGCCGGGAACATCCAGTCGCGCGGATGAACGGGAAAGTGCCCGTCGGTTCGGACGGGGATGAAAGGAACAAGGCTCAGAGACTGCGTCTCCTCGGACCCGACACAGTACGCAGACCCCCCGGGGGGCATGGGCCGGCTGGGGAGCGAACCCGCCTGGGTGGATTTCGGGTAGCGGTCCGATAGAGCGGGAGGGGCAACGTCCAAAGGCGCCTAACGCGGCGGCACGGGGTGCTCGATCACGGTCCAGCGTCCGGGCCCGTCCAGGGAAACCGCTCCGGTGGGCATCCTGGTACCCTCACGAGTCCTCGGGTGCCCGGGTTGTGTTGGACGATTTCTTTCACGTGGCTCTCCAAGAGGCGCAATCGTGTGAGGGCGCGAACGAAACCTCGACCTCATCGACGGGGCAAGGCGGGAGCGAACCGGGCACCGTCACGCGGGGCGAGCCCCTCTCGCCCCCGCCGGCGCGCCGGCTTCCGCTGCGGAACCGACGACACGTTTCACGCGGGCAGGGCGGGAGGCCGCGAATCGCGCCGCAAGCGGAGTTCATCGTACCCCCACAGGAAGAGAGCCAGCCACAGGGGGAGGGACAGGAATCCAAGGGCCACGGCGATCGCGTCCACGTCGGTCGCGTGGGTCGCGCTCGCGATGAGGACCAAGAGGGAGCTTCCGGAGCCCGCGGCGAGAGCGACGATTCCGGCGAGGCGCGCCTGCCCGACGCCCATGCCGAGAAGGAGCCAGTAGAAGGTGAGGCCGAGCACGCTTGCGAGGATGACGTCGACCCCGTGCAACGGCAGGAGGAGCTCGGGGGCGTACACGAATCCGACGATGAGGCCCAGGGCCGTCCTGAGGACCGCGGCGACAAGCACGCCGGAGAAGGCCAGCCCACCGCGTCGAAGGAGAACGTGCCGCTGCGGGTCGAAGCGGGTTCGTTCGCGCCAGACGAGCAGGAACCCTGCGCCCAGGAGCACGGCACTGGCCGCGAGGAGCACGACGCCACTCAGGGGGATCCACGTCGTGTGCAGACCGAGGTAGAAGGACTCCTGCCCAGCGGGTACCGTGGAGGGCAGCAGGGCTCCCCAAGCGTACGGGACCAACATGGAGACGACGGCCAACCCGATGGCACTGGCCATCCAGAGAGCCCCCATCTCGGGGCGAACCTTGCGGCGCAACGTCAAGCCTCCCAGCCTCGGAGCGGAACAGAGAGCCGGGAGGCCATAAGTCTTGTGGCTCTGTCCGATGGTCTCGCGGATGCGGTTTCTCGCTGGCTGGACGATGCCTACCGGGAGCAAAGCCGATTTGCAGGGGGAGGGTCGCAGCCCTGCGACGCAAGGACGCGTGGGAGTTCGTCGACGCCCGGAAACGCATCGGTTCTGTCGAGGTGGGGCCGGTCGGATTCGAGCCCTCGCAGGTGAATCATGCCGGTTGATCGGTCAAATCGAGAATCCTCAACCGTCTCTTTGCGGATCCGCTCCGTCCGGTGACTCGGCGCACGCGTCAGGTTGCAAGATGGTTCGGGGCTTGGTTTCGAAAGCGGTTCGAGGGAATCGAACTCGTTCGGACAAGCCCCGGGCCGGAGTCGGACTCCCGTCGATTACGGGATGTTCCGGCGCCGTCGATATAGGACGATGCTGACGGCCATGGTCGCCACAATCACCGCCACGATTGCGACGACCCAGAGGTCCAAGTATGACGGAGGGGGCGACACGGTCGGAGGGGGCGGCACGGAGACGCTGAAGCTGACGCCGACCGACTGCACGTTCCCAGCAAAGTCGAACGCCCATAATCGCAGCGTATGGTTGGCGTTGGCAACCCCGGTGAGAATCACGTTGTTTCCCTTGACGATAGTGGCGCCGGACATTTCCGGCTCGTCCAGGGAATATTCGACCTTGTAGATCCCCGAGCCCACGTCCGTGGCCCTCCACGAAACGTTGACCGTGCTCGAGTTGAGGACGGATTCCGCTTGGGGAGTGAGGAAGCTCGCGACCGGCGGGACCGTGTCGATCCCGAACGAGGTGGTACCGATGGAGGTGAGACCCGCCGCAGGATCGGTCGAGTTATACTGGACCACGTGAGCGCCCTCGCCGCTCACGCTGAAGGGGCCCGTGTAGGCGAACCACGCACCCTGGTCGACCCGGACGGTCGTGTTGCCGACCAAGGACTGGTTCCCCAGGGGGACGAGGTGCACGCCCACGTCGGACCGGAACCAGCCCACACTCCCCGCGGCACCGCTCAGGTTCGCCCGGACTTCGGAGGGCGTGCAGTTCGTCAAGCAGGTTATGAGGCTGAGCTCCTGCGAGAACGTGTCCGAGTTGTAGAGGATCCCCGTCGTCCCGTTCGGGGCGACGGCAATGCCGAGGCCAGGGTTCCCGGTGTCGCCCGCGACGACCTGGTGGGTCCAGACCGTGCCCCCGACGGCGTAGTGGAAGTCGCCCGAGCCCCAGGTGTATGCGATGTGTGGGCGGCCTAGGGCGTCCAGGGCCATGGCCAGGTAGCTGGTCGGGACCCAGTCCACGGTCACGTTGGACCAAACCGTCCCGCTGAACGCGGCGTACTTGACGGCGGTGATCCAGCGCGTCGGTTGCCCCCAGACATAGGCGATTCGCGGCCGGTCGAGCGCGTCGAACGTCGCAGAGATCGAGTTCGGCGTGCCGCCGAAGGCCCCCGTGTCCACGACGGTCTGCGTCCACCCGGCTCCCTTCGCCTGGGCCCAGATCAGCTCCGAACGAGACACGTAGGCGATCCCCGGGGTGCCATGGGAGTCCACGCTCAACGAGAGCGCGTCGCCGGCAAACCCGGCATCCACCGTCTGTGTAAGCCACCGCGTCCCCGAGTATGCGGCGACCTCAAGTCCTGTGCCTGGTTCGAAGAAAGCGACAATCGGGTAGCCCGTGACGGGGTTGAGTGCGATGGAGGTCTGGCCACTCCCAGATAGGACTTGGGAGCCGGCGTACGCGAGAATCTGGACGCTCCATGCGGTCCCGTTGTAGGCGGCGTAGCTCACCGCGTAACTGCCGTTTACGAGGGGGCCCATCATGAAGCTAAGGTGCGGGCGGCCGAGCGGGTCCAGGACGAGAGAGCAGGAGAACCCGGTGTTTGTCCCGGCGGAGGTGGAGACGACAGACTGGATATGCCACCCGGAGGCGTTGCGGGTCCCGTAGAGAAGGCCGTTCGGGCTCGCGGATGGCCCGTTCCAGAAGCAGGCGTGGGGTTCGCTCGCCGCATCGTAGACGAGGCTGGCGTAGAATCCGTCCGCGACCGGGGCGGAGGACCAGAGCCCTACGCCCACCGTGAGCGTGCGTACATCCGAGGCGAACACCGCGCCCGTTGCGTTCGTGGCCCAGACGCGGTACGTATACGGGCCGTTCGCTAGGCCGTCCACGTCCTCGAACCAGGTCTCCCCTGAACCGTTCATGGACACGTTCACGCCGTTCCACTCGAGGACCGCCGTTCCCGGCTGGGCGAGGGCCACGCTCACGTTCGTGTCCCGGCGGTTGAACAGATACGCGCCGTTCGGGTCCGTGCGGGGCAGGAAGGTCACGTAGGTCGGGTGGCCCCAGAACTGCCAGCTGTAGTTCTCCACGATGAGCGTGTAGCTGCTCGCGGGCCCGAACCGGACGGAGTATACGACGAGCCGGATGAGGTCCACGTCGTGGCCAGCGAGAGCCGTGCTGGGTCGGAGCCACGCGCTGTCCGGCACTCCCCCGCCCGTGGAAGCGCCGGACGGCGTCACCGCGCTCACCTGGATCGCATCATCGATCCCGTCCGTGAGGAGGGCCGCGGCTGTGGAAAAGTCCGGGGAGTTCGCGGCCGTGAAGTTCGCACTCCCGGGTCCGGAGAGGAAGACGCCGTCTCCCACAGTCCACTGCGGCCCGCCGCCCGAGCTGTTGATGACGGCGAGCAGGTTGCCCACGGAGGACGTCCCCGGAGCGCCATTGAAGACCGCGGAGTCGTTGAAGGAATCGATGAGGGCGGGCGTTGGCGAGCCGCCCCAGATCCGCGGCGGAGTGGACGCCCCAGATGCCGGGAAAGGGAGGCTCGAGAGGGTTGTGCTCTGCATCGCTGGGCGAGCGAGCCTCGCGGCCGAGAATGCCGCGAGCAGCGTCAAGACGACGATGAAAAATGCCGATGACCTCGACGCCGTTGCGTGCCCTCCGCTTCCGCTCGCATTCACCAGGGAGTTGATAAGGATAACCGAAATACCGGCGGGGGCTCCTCGTCACCGGTGGGGAATTTGCATCGCCGCCTCCCAGGCGGATGAGTTCGATTCCCTGGATGGGATTTGAACTCTGACGGTAGGCCCCTCTTCCCGAGCCGGAAAGACTATGCCGGTGCCGTTGAGACTCCACAGCTGTGGGTCCGGTCGGACCCAGACCGCGCGCAGCGGTTGCCCGGCCGCCTCGAGAAAAGGGAAGGAGCCGGGGCGTGTGCCCTGGCATGCTGGGGACCGGCGGCTACGCGCGCGATGAAGGGCGGGTCGGAGCGGAGAGGGTGATGGGGCCGGCTTTCGACAGGCGAAGAAAGTGATCCGCAGGGCTCTGGCCTTCCGAAGCTCCGCGGCCTCCCGCGCGGCCCAAGATTCTTATATCCTCGTCCGAATAGCGCGGACTTCTCCCATGCCTGCGAAGAAGCTCGTTATTGCCATCGGGGGCAACGCGATCCAGCCCGCGGGCGACTCGAGGAGCGCGGACGCCCAGCGCCACCGCGTCGAGGAGACGGCGGCGAAGCTCGCGGACCTCGTCCAGGCCGGCCACGACCTGGTCGTGACCCACGGCAACGGCCCGCAGGTGGGGAACATCCTCCTCCAGAACGAGGAGAGCCGCCAGCTCGTGCCGGCGATGCCCCTGGACGTCTGCGGCGCGGAGAGCCAGGCCCAGATCGGCTACCTGCTCGCCCAGGCCCTGCGGAACGAGTTCGCGGCACGCCGCATCCAGCGGGGCGTGGCGGCGCTCGTGACCCAGGTCCTCGTGGACGCCAACGACCCCGCGTTCGCGGCACCCACGAAGCCCATCGGGCCGTTCTACGCGCGCGAGTCCGAGCTGATCGTCAAGCGGGCGAAGGGCTGGAAGCTCGTGGAGGACCCGGCCCGCGGCGGCTGGCGCCGCGTCGTCCCGTCCCCGCAGCCCCTGGACATCGTCGAGAAGGACGTCCTCCTGCGGCTCGTCGCCGACGGCGACGGGAACGTCGTCATCTGCGCGGGCGGCGGCGGCATCCCCGTGGTCCGGCGGAACGGCCGCCTCGTCGGGGTCGAGGCGGTGATCGACAAGGACCTCGCGGCCGCGGTCCTGGCGCGCGTCCTCGGCTGGAAGGACCTCGTCGTCGCCACGGACGTGGAGAAGGTCGCCCTCGGATTCGGCAAGCCGACGCAGCGCTTCCTCGAGCATCTGACCGTCGCGGAGGCGAAGAAGCACCTCGCGGAGGGCCAGTTCCCGCCCGGGTCCATGGGCCCGAAGATCCAGGCCGCGGTCGGGTTCCTGGAGTCCGGCGGCACGTCCGTCGTCGTGACGGACCTCGAGCATCTCGTCGCCGCGGCGGACGGCAAGGCCGGGACGCGGATCACGGCCGCGTGAGCACGGAACCTTCTTGGCCTCCCCGGCCTATCGCGCCCGGGGGAGACCGTTGGCGAAGCGCACCCGCCCGTGGTGGGAGACCTTCTTCGGGCCGGACTACCTCAAGCAGTACGAGATCGACGCGGAGCGCACGGCCGCCGAGGTCGGCGCGATCGAGACGATCCTGCATCTCCGCAAGGGCGCGCGCGTCCTCGACCTCGCCTGCGGCGCCGGGCGGCACTCCATCGAGCTCGCGAAGCGCGGGTACGCGGTCACGGGCTACGACCTCTCGGGGGACCTCCTGAAGGCGGCGCGCTCCGCCGCACGGGATGCGAAACAGAAGGTCGACTTCGTCCAGGGGGACATGCGCGAGCTTCCGTACCGCGCGACGTTCGACGCCGCGGTCAACATGTTCTCCTCCTTCGGCTACTTCGAGTCCGCCGAGGACGACCGGGCGGTCCTCGGGGGCGTGGCGAGAGCCCTCCGGCGTCGCGGGAAGTTCCTCATGGAGCGCTTCAACCGCGAGTCCCTGGCCTACGAGCTGCCGATGCAGGGCTGGCGCGTCGGCGAGGACGGCAGCGTGATCCTCCAGGAAGACACCTTCGACCTCCTCCGCGGGCGGTACGACACGCGGCAGATCGTCATCGACCGCGAGGGGACGCGGGAGCACGTCGGCTCCGTGCGGGCGTACACGCTGACGGAGCTCAAGGACCTCTTCGATGCGGCGGGGCTGCCCATCCACCGCGTCCTCGGCGACCTGGACCTCTCGCCCTACCGCGCGCGCAGCCGGCGCCTCATCGTGTACGCGGTCAAGGGCCTCGAGCCGGAGAGCCTCCGGACCGTGTGGTGACGGCCGCCCAGGGGAAGGAATCTTTTTCCCGCCCCGCGGGCTGTCTCCGCCCGGGCCGCATGGCGACGATCGAGGAGCAGATCAAGTCCATCGAGGACGAGATCCAGCGGACGCCGTACAACAAGGCGACGCAGCACCACATCGGCCGGCTCAAGGCGAAGGTCGCCCGGCTGAAGTCGGAGCAGGAGCTGCGGCGGCTGAAGTCCGGCGGCGCCGGCGTGAGCTACGCGGTCAAGAAGAGCGGCAACGCCACGGTCGGCCTGGTGGGCTTCCCGAGCGTGGGCAAGTCGACCCTCCTCAACCAGATCACGGACGCGGAGAGCAAGGTCGGGTCCTACGACTTCACGACCCTGGACATCATCCCGGGCGTCCTCCACCACCGCGGCGTGAAGATCCAGGTCCTCGACATGCCCGGGGTCATCCGCGGCGCGGCGAAGGGCCGCGGCCGCGGGCGCGAGGTCCTCTCCGTGGCGCGGGCGTGCGACCTGATCCTCCTCATGATCGACGTCTTCGAGACGAACGTGGAGGTGCTCACGGAGGAGCTCACCCTGGCCGGCATCCGGCTGAACGAGCGGCCGGGGGACGTCACGCTGGCGAAGGCGAACCGCGGCGGGCTCACGGTGAACGCGACCGTCAAGCTGACGAAGCTGGACAAGGACCTGATCGAGGACATCTGCCGCGAGTGGGGCTACCTGAACGGCACGGTCGTCGTGCGCCAGGACCTCACGGAGGACCAGCTGATCGACGTGCTCGCCGGCAACCGCGTCTACACGAAGGCGCTGGTCGCCGTCAACAAGATCGACCTCGTCGGGCCGGACTACCTGAAGGCGCTCCAGGCGAAGTTCCCCGGATGGAGGCTCGTGCCCATCTCCGCGGAGAAGGGCGTCGGCCTGACGAAGCTGAAGGACGAGATCTACGAGACCCTCCGGTTCATGCGCGTGTACCTCAAGCCCCAGGGGGAGGAGGCGGACATGAAGGAGCCGCTCATCGTGAAGGACCGTTCCGACGTCGGCATGGTGTGCGACTCCATCCACCGCGAGTGGCGCCGGCGCTTCCGCTACGCCAACGTGTGGGGGCCGAGCGCGCAGTTCCCCGGGCAGAAGGTGGGCGTGGACCACGTCCTCCTCGACTCCGACGTCCTCACGATCATCCTGCGGAAGGGCTGAGGCGGACGCGCGGCAGGGTCAAGTAGCCCGGAGGCGATGTCGAGGCCGTGTGGGCCGCGGACGTGATGACGCGCGACGTGCTCACGGTGACGCCGGGGATGAGCCTGGAGCAGGCCGCCGAGCGCCTCGTCGAGCGCGGCGTCAGCGGGGCGCCGGTGGTGGACGAGCGCGGCCGCATGGTCGGCATCCTGAGCGAGTCCGACATCCTGCGCCAGCTCAAGCGGATCTCCGAGGACGTCCTGGGCAAGCGCTACCTCGCGAACCGCGTGCACTCCCTGGACCTCCTGGCGTTCCTGGGGGAGCGGGAGCATGCCGCGGTCGAGGAGGTGTACCGGAAGCTCCGCGCCTCCAAGGTGGCCGACGTCATGACGGCGCACGTCCACGGGGTCGCGCCGACGGACTCCCTGGAGGCCGTGGCCGCGGCCATGATCGAGCACGACGTGAACCGCCTCCCCGTGGTGGACGTGGGCCGCGTGGTCGGGATCATCACGCGCGCGGACCTCGCGCGGGTCCTGGCCACGGGACGCAAGGACGTGCCGCGGCTCTGAGGCGGATCCCATGCGCGCGG
>OFHG01001061.1_pt1 | contig 10067 bp, 8 predicted proteins | sample 1521931 | NCBI WGS metagenome assembly OFHG01 (sample SAMEA2468438, study PRJEB22500) | soil metagenome | biome: Glassland; feature: Farmland; material: Clay | place: Australia | collected 2013-01-31 | depth 0.55 m | reverse complement strand
GTGAAGAACGGGTGGCAATTGGAACAGATTTCAAGGTGCAGCACGTCGCTCTTGTAAGTCGAGCGGGTCTTAAAGGTGTTGCCGCACGCGCAGACAACCGTGATTTCGCGATAGTTGGGGTGCATATCCTTTTTCATGGAACTCCTTCGTGCTTGCTGACGAGCAACCATTTTACGCGAGCCGCGCCCGACTTTCAATCGGAAAGCGCGCCGCCTAGCCAAGAACCGGGACCGCGACGGAGCGAACTGCGCGCAGATCGTCCGAGAGCAGCGTGCGGACAACCCGTGCCACGTCTTCCGTTTTCACCCACTTGGAGAAATCCGCCTTGGGCATGGCGGCGCGGTTCGCGGCGGTGTCCATGGTGCCGGGCAGCATGCAGTGGATGTGGATATCGTAGTCCTTCAGTTCGTCCGCGAGGATTTCGGAAAGCTTGAGGACCGCGCTCTTCGAAATCGCATAAGCTGCGATGCCGGCGCCTCCGCCGCGCAAAATGGCGCCGCTTGAAACGGTCACGATGCGGCCGAAATTCGCGCGAATCATGTGCGGCACCACCGCGCGCACAGCAAGGTAGACTGAACGCAGATTCAGGTTGAACATGTGGTCCCAGGTCCGTTCGTCGGTTTCATAAGACTTTCCTGCGGCGAACCCACCCGCCACGGCGACGAGGTAATCAATCCTTCCCCAGCGCTCGAGCACAGCCGCCACCGCTCGCTCGACTTCCTCGCCGCGGGTCACGTCGGCCTTCATGCCGATAAGATTCTCGCCGGGGGCGCTAGCCTGCCGCTTGAGATTGTCAAATTCTTCCTGCGAGCGGTAAGGAGCGGCCGCACGAACGCCATTCGAAATCAAGTCCAGCACGACGGCGCTGCCGAGCGCGCCCGTCCCGCCGGTCACCAAGGCTACGCGATTTTCAAAAGACATAGATTCACCTCAGCCGCCGAGGATTTCTCCAAGCACATCGTCAAGAGAGGTATAACGAAAGCGATAACCAGCGCTGACGGCAACGTGCGGAACCACGCGCTGGGAAGCCAGAAGCACGCTAGCAAGTTCCCCGAACATCACGCGCAGGGCGAACGCCGGTATGGGAAAGACCGCCGGCCGGTGCAGGGCCGCAGCCAACGCACGGGTAAACTCGCGATTGGTGACCGGCGACGGTCCCACAGCATTCATCGGACCGGAAATCCCGCTTTTCGCCGCGTGCAAGAATATGCCGACCAGATCGTCCAGATGAATCCAGGGCATCCAGTGCCGGCCGCTTCCCAGCCGCCCGCCCAGACCGAGTCTGAAGGGGATTAATATGCGCGCCAGCGCTCCGCCTCCTCTGCCCAGCACTAATCCGATGCGCGGGGTGACGACTCGGACTCCAAACTGCGCCGCGCGTTGCGCCTCCGCTTCCCAAGCCTGGCAAACCTCCGCCAGAAAATCGCTGCCGGGTGCGGCGCTTTCCTGCAGGACTTCGTCGCCGCGCGAGCCGTAGTAACCCACCGCGGAAGCAGAGACAAGCACGCGGGGCCGCTTCTTTTGCGATTCGATTCCATCGACAAGATTGCGCGTGCCGACGATGCGACTCGAGCGGATTCGCTCTTTCCTTTGCGCCGTCCAACGCCCGCCGGCCACCGATTCCCCGGCGAAGTTGAAAACGATATCCACTCCGTCGAGCGATGCAATGGGCGGCGGCCCCGATTCTGGTTCCCAGGCGAACACTTCCGCGTTCCCGACGGTTCGCTTGGCAACTTCCGGACGACGGCTCAAAATCACCGGGCGCTCGAGCGACGCGAGCAGTCTCTGGCCGATGAATCCGGTCGCTCCTGTGACCAGCGCCCGCATGGGAACCTCAAACGGCTGAAATGACGAATTGCCCCGCGGCGAATTCTAATCTACCTTGCCGCTGCGGCCAAGTAAAGCGAACGTGCGTCGCATCGGGTGACGCGCAACTTCCGACAGATCGCGGAGTCAAAGAGTGGAAAACGCGCGAGGAGGGATTCCGAATTACCTTTGGGCAGGACTAAGCATGGACATCCCGAGCTCCGTAGCAAAATTCAAAACAGCTTGTTTAGTTTTTGCCGGTGCCGGAAAAGGTTGTAAGATAGTCGCATGCGGACAAGTGTACGGCTCTTCGTGTCGTTGCTGGTGGCGATTGTCGCCGTCGCCTACCTCTTCGCCTATTTTGAAGTTCGCGCCGAAAAACGAAGCTTGAAGGAGGATCTGGAGAAACGAACAGAGCTGGTTGCTGAGAGCATGGTTGAGACTGTGGAAGATCGGGTCGCGCAGGAGTCGCCGAAAGAGCTTCAGAGAAGCATCACGCGTCTGGGTGACCGTCTCGCGGGCCTTGCGGTCTACGATGCCACCGCAAAGCTCGAGGCCGTCTCGCCGCAGGTGGCGTCCCGGCTGAAGGACGTGCCAGCGGCGGTGGGGAAGGCGATACAGGCCAACGCCGGCCGGGGTGATTTCATCGGGCTGAACGGCGCGCCTGCCTATATCTACGTATTGCCGCTGCACCATAACAATGAGATCGTGGGCGCTCTGGCAGTGTTTCATGACGCAGGATCAATCCAGGCGCAGAGCGCGCTGTTGTGGCGGCGCACGTTTCTCCGCCTGATGGTTCAGATCGTGCTCATCCTGCTGGTGGCCTTCCTGATCGTTCGATGGAGCCTGATGCGCCCCATCGCCCGAACGGCCCAGTGGCTGCGCGCGCTGCGCACCGGCAAGGCGGCTGGAACCGCTTCTGGGTTTCCGCAGGAGGATTTGTTCAAGCCTCTGGCGCAGGAAGTGACGCACATCGTGAAGAGCCTCGAGGCTGCCCGGGCTGCTGCGGAAGAAGAGGCCCGCCTTCGTGCGGCGGCGGAGGCGGTGTGGACGCCCGAACGCCTTCGCGTTCACGTTCACAACCGGCTTCGGGACAATCCGCTTTTCGTGGTCTCGAACCGGGAGCCTTATATGCACGTGCGCAGGGGAAAGTTCGTTGAGACGATTGTCCCCGCCAGCGGCCTGGTGACTTCGCTTGAGCCTGTCCTCCGGGCTTGTGACGGCACGTGGGTGGCGCACGGCGGCGGCGACGCCGACCGTGAGATGGTGGACGCCCACGACCGCCTGCGCGTTCCTCCCGAGGACCCGCATTACACCCTGCGGCGTGTCTGGCTGAGCAAAGACGAGGAGCAGGGCTACTACTTCGGTTTCGCCAACGAGGGATTGTGGCCGCTCTGTCACATTGCCCACACCCGGCCCACTTTCCGCGCTTCCGACTGGGTGCTCTACAAGCAAGTCAACCAGAAGTTCGCCACCACGATGCTGGAGGAAATGGAAGGCAGCGAGCAACCCGCTGTTCTGGTGCAGGATTATCACTTCGCACTGGTCCCGAGGATGATCAAGGATGAGCGCCCGGACGCGCGGGTGGCGATCTTCTGGCACATTCCCTGGCCCAACCCGCAGGCGTTCGGGATTTGTCCCTGGCAGAGGGATCTGGTGGACGGACTCCTGGGCGCCGACCTGATCGGATTCCACATCCAGGCGCACTGCAACCATTTTCTGGAAACCGTGGACCAGGCGCTGGAATCGCGCATTGACTGGGAACGGTCCGCGGTCACCCGCCGCGGTCACCTCACGCTGGTGCGGCCGTTTCCCATCAGCGTCGCGGTGCCGGAAGCGGCTCCCGATTCCGCGGCTGCGCCCAAGTCGGTTTATCTGGAGCGGGCCGCGCTGTTCAAGGGCCTGGGCGTCCAGGCCACCTTTATGGGTGTTGGCGTTGATCGCGTGGACTACACCAAGGGAATTCTCGAGCGCTTTCAAGGCGTGGAGAGATTCCTCGAAAAATATCCCTCCTACCAGACCCAGTTCACGCTGGTTCAGATCGGCGCTCCCAGCCGAACCCATATCAAGCGGTATCACGATCTGATGGCGGAAGTGGAAGCCGAGGCGGAGCGCATCAACTGGCGCTTCCAGACCGCTTCCTGGAAGCCCATTGTCTTTCTGAACCGGCATCACACGCACGGCGAAATCGAGCGGTACTACCGCGCCGCAGACGTTTGCCTGGTTACCTCGCTGCACGACGGAATGAACCTTGTGGCCAAAGAGTTCATCGCTTCGCGTGACGACGAACACGGCGCGCTGATTCTGAGCCGCTTTACCGGCGCGGGACGCGAGTTGCGCGACGCGGTCATCGTCAACCCTTACGACATCGAACAACTGGCCGATGCCATCCGCTTCACGCTGGAAATGGATCCCGAGGAGCGGCAGGCGCGCATGCGCCGCATGCGCCGTGTGGTGAAGGACCACAACATTTATCGCTGGGCCGCCAACCTGATTACCGAGCTTTCGGAGATTCGCATCGAAAAGCGGGAACAGGTCCAGCCCCGCTGAAACCTGCACGCCCTTTTCAATATCCAAGAGGCGAAATTGAAGACATCGCGCGTCAGGCGCAGCGCTCGCAATCCTGGCCGGTCCGGCAAGGGAGGAAGCGTACCGCTGCGTGGCGGCAGCACCCGCTCGCGGCATTTATTCGAGCATTGGGAGAGCGTCAGACGGCGGCTGCGCGAGGCGGGCAAGATCGCTCTTTTCCTCGACTTTGACGGAACGCTCGCGCCGATCTGCTTGCACCCGGACGAAGTCAGGATTCCCCTTCCCACGCGGCGCGTCCTGCGACGTCTGGCCCGCCATCCCAGAGTCGGTCTCTACGTCATCAGCGGGAGGCGCATGGCGGACGTCCGCAGGCACGTGAGGATTCGCCCCATCACCTACCTTGGCCTTCACGGCTGGGAGCGTAGCAATGACAAGCTGGAGCGCACTGGGAATCTTCGGTTCATGCAGCGGCTTCGGCGCCAGGTGGAAAAGAAGATGGAGGGCCTTAAGGGTATTTGGGTACAAGACAAATCCATCGTTTTTGTCATACACTACCGCCGCGCGGGCGATGCCGCCAGGCGCCGGGCGCGCGCAGTGCTCGCAACTGTTTTGGCCAAGGCCGGATCGAGGGTCCGCCTGATGGAAGGCAAGAAGGTCTGGGAAATCCTGCCCGTGGAACTTAAAGGAAAGGGCGCGGCGGTGCTGACGCTCCTGCGGGAGTCGGCGGGCCGGCTGCTGCCGATTCATCTGGGTGACGACACTACGGACGAAGCGGCCTTCACGGCGCTTCCCCGCGTCATCACCGTGCGCGTGGGCGAACCACGGCCGACGCGTGCGCGCTACGAATTGCGCGATCCGGGCGAGGTGTGCGAATTCCTGCGCAAACTGGAGGCGGAAATCTCATGAAAGCCGCCGAGCAGCCTTTCTATTTCATGACGGCTTCTTACGTGACTTGCGTCAGCGACATCAAAGTGACCACGCTCGCGGGTCTCCGCGACGGGCTCAACGGCTGTACGGATGCTTCGGTCTTTTACCACACCTTTCAAAGCCTGGGCCGCCACCACTTTCTGACCGAAGGCTTTTCCAATGATTTCGCGCAGTGGGTACTTGCCTCATGCAATCAGGCTCAACTGGCGGAAGAGTTGGCGGCGCTCGACATCCGCGAGTATCTTCGGCTCCCCGATCTGCGCGCCGATCTATGGCGTCTGGTGGGCGAATTCTGCGCCGCCCGTCCCGATCACGCCTCTCAGGAAGCCTTCGAGCCTTTCTACTTCTGCGAGAGCATGGAAGTGACCGTTCCTCTCGGTGTGGCGGCGCGGAGCTTACAGGATTTTCGCGGCGGCCTCGAGCAGCTCAGCCGCTCCTCTTTGCACTACCATTTCATTTCCTCCCGGCTGAGGCTGCAGTTGCGCACCAACGATTTCTCTTACTGGTTCGACACGGGCCTGGGGCTCGCGGAACTGGCCCGCGACGTCAATCGTATTGATATCTATACAAATACCCTGGAAAGTACCAAGGATAAGCTGCTCGCGCTCGTGGATGAGGCGCTCGCATCATGACCCAAACCCCAACTCAAACGCGTCTTCTTCATCTCGACGATTACGTTCCAGTGCTCGGCGCGGCGGAAGTCGCCGAACTGCGCGCCCTGGCGGCGCCGCTCGCGGGCCGCACCGTGAAGATGGTCAATTCCACCGCCATGGGCGGCGGCGTGGCCGAAATCCTCAATCGCCTCGTGCCCATGATGCAGGAGCTAGGGCTGAAGGTCCGCTGGGACGTCATCACCGGTGGCAACGACTTTTTCGAAATCACCAAATCCTTCCACAATGCCCTTCATGGCCGCCCGTATCAGCCCAGCCCTGCCGATTTCGAAATCTTCATGGCGGTGACAGAGCGGAACCGGGCGCAGTTTCACCTAGATTCCGAGTTCATGGTGATTCACGATCCGCAGCCGGTGGGGCTGGTCGAGGCGCGCGGGGACAAGTCGGGACATTGGGTTTGGCGGTGCCACATTGACCTTTCCCGGCCCAACTCCGCCGTGTGGGACTTTCTCGAGCCCTTCGTTCTCAGCTACGATGCCGCGATGTTTTCTTCTCCGGAATTCACGCGGCAACTGCCCATTCCGCAATATCTCTTTTACCCCTCCATTGACCCGCTTGCGGAAAAGAACCGCGACTTGGAACCTGACTATGTGCGCGGCGTGTTGGAGCGCTTCGCGATTGACCCGGCCCGGCCGATCTTGACCCAGATTTCCCGCTTCGACCGCCTGAAAGACCCCGTCGGCGTGGTCAAGGCCTACCGCTCGGTCAAGCAGTATTTCGACTGCCAGCTGGTGCTGGCAGGTGGCGGCGCGGTGGACGACCCCGAGGGCGGCACGGTGCTGGGGGAAGTCCGGAAAGCGGCCGCAGGCGACGGCGACATCCACGTGCTCGACCTTCCGCCGTGGAGCGCGCTCGAAATCAATGCCCTGCAGCGCGCTTCGACCATCATCATCCAGAAAAGCCTGCGCGAGGGTTTCGGCTTGACGGTGACGGAAGCGCTTTGGAAAAAGAAGCCCGTCGTCGCTTCCGCGGTGGGCGGGATTCCCTCCCAGGTCATCCACAAGCACACCGGCATGCTGGCTCATTCGGTGGAAGGCACCGCGTACCAGATCCGCTTCCTGCTTTCCAATCCCGCCATCGCGCAAAAACTGGGCGAGCAGGGGCACGAGCACGTGCGCGAGAATTTCCTCATCACCAGCAACATCAAGCGCTACCTGACCATGTTCCTGCATTTGATCCGCCAGTCCTGATCCCGCCCACGGATCAGCCCGAAACGAAACACGACGGATGGGACCACAGTGCCGACCGCATGTGGCCGAACTTGGCGGATTATTTTGTCTGCGGAGAGGGCGTGGCGAAGCTGCCGCCAGTAATCTCGGCACTGCGTTCACCATCGGCCGTCGAGCGAAGGGCAGCGCGGACAGGTGAGATACTTGGCGCAAGCGAAAAATTGAATACTGACAGTGCTCGATCCCAGGATCGCCGGAATCGGTAATATCGGAACGAGCGTAGAACTCATTTCTTGGCGGCTGCACGGCCGGCTCGAACGGCTTCGAGAAATCTTTTGGCAGTCGCCGTGATGGCCTCTAGGTTGCCGGCCCGCAGCGCCTTCAGATCCACCAGTTCTCCACCCACGGCAACCGCCGAAGCGCCGGCGCGAATAAAGTCGGCAGTGTTTACCAGACTCACTCCGCCGGTGGGAACCAGCTCGATTTGCGGGAACGGACCTTTGAGGGATTTGATGTACTTCGGCCCGCCCACAGGGCCGCAGGGAAAGACTTTGACCAGGTCCGCGCCGCCACGCCAGGCGGCCAGGACTTCGGTGGGCGTAAGCGCTCCGGGCAGGCAGGGCTTGGAGTGTTTTTGCGCCGTCTCGATCACGCGCAGATCGAGCGAAGGTGTGACAATGAACTCAGCGCCCGCCGCAATGGCCGACTCGCAATTCTCCACGTCGAGAATCGTCCCGGCGCCCACCAGCACGCGGTCGCCGAACCGCTTGGCCACCTGCTCAAGAACGCTCAGGGCGTTCGGCACCGTCATGGTAATCTCCGCGATGCCGATGCCGCTCGCGATGATAGCTTCCGCCGCGCGCAACGCGTCATCGGCGGAGCGCGTGCGCACAATCGGAACCAGCCCCACATCCTTGATCAGCTTCAGCGCTTTGTGTTTTGTCCAGGCCATGGTTCCCCTTTAGCGCGCTACGCGCAGGCTCGCTCCCTTCAGGAGTTTTTCCACTTCGTCCAGAGTCGCCCAGTTAAAGTCGCCGGGATTGGTGTGCTTCAATGCGCTGAAGGCGTTGCCGTAGCGCACCGCAGCGTCGTAGGATTTCTTGCTCAGATATCCGTAAATGAAACCCGCGCTGAAGGAGTCGCCGCCGCCCACACGGTCTACGATTTCGATCTCGTACTTCGCGTCTTCGAAGAACTTACCCTCGGCGTAGCAAATCGCCGTCCAGGTGTTGCGCCACACCAGCGGATTCTCGCGCAGCGTGATGGCAACGGCTTTGAATTTATATTTCTCTTGCAGCCGCCGTGCCACTTCCTTGTAACTTTCAGCGGAAATCTCCTTAAAGCCGTGGTCGTCGGTCTTGCCTTCCGCCTTGATTTTGAAAACCACGCCGGTGTCTTCTTCGGTGGTGATCAGCACGTCCACGAATTCCATCAGGGGCTCCTGAACGGCCTGGGCTTTCTCAGGCGTCCAGAGCTTGCCGCGGTAATTGAGATCGTAGCTGACCGTCGCACCGGTCGCCTTGGCCGCCTGGAGCGCCTCGCGCGTGACTTCTGCCGCGGAATCGGAAAGCGCCGGGGTGATGCCACTGGTATGAAACCACTTCGCGCCTTCAAAAACTCTCTTCCAGTCCACCTCGCCGCGCTGGATGGCGCTGATGGCGGAATGAGCGCGGTCGTAAAGCACCGAACTTGCGCGCGGCGCGGCGCCGAATTCCAAGAAGTACAGCCCCAAACGTCCGTCGCCCGCCCACACAAGATAGGATGTGTCCACACCCGCCTGGCGCACGCGATTCTCCATCAAACGCCCCAGGGGATTCTTGGGCAGGCGCGAAACCCAGGTACTCTTCAGGCCCAGGCGTGCCACTCCTACTGCGACGTTCAATTCGCCGCCGCCGACTTGCACGTCGAGCGAATTCGCCTGCTCCAGGCGCTGAAAATGCGGCGGCGAAAACCGGATCATCGCCTCGCCAAACGTCACAACGTCGAACATGCATCACCTCCGCTCATTCCGGGACCTGCATCACCGCACGTTTCAAATGGCAGAAACTCAATATAGGACTTTCGGCGAAAAAAATCAGCCCCTTTCAAAACTCCGCCGCTTCGCGATCGCGGCGAGGGACGAGGCTCGACGACGGGCGGCGCGCCTTGACTCGGGCTCCGGCGAGAGTTTACAGTAGCCATTTACCCTTCCTAATGCAGCGCGGGCTGAGGGAGCGCAGCCTGAAAATGGCTGGAACGGCCGGAACCATTCTCGACGAAATCATCGCGGCGCGGAGGCGGCGCCTGGCGATTGCCCGCCAGCGAATGCCCCTGATCATGCTGAAGAAAGCGATGGAGACCGAACGTGTCGCCCGCGACTTTGCGGCGGCCCTTTCAGGAACGGGAATTCGCGTCATCGCCGAGATGAAGCAGGCCTCTCCTTCCGGGGGCGTTTTGCGAAAAGACTACCGGCCGCGCGAGCTGGCGCAAGGCTACGAGGCGGGCGGGGCGGCGGCGCTCTCGGTGCTGACCGAAGAGGATTACTTTCGCGGCTCGCTGTCCGACTTGATTGACGCGCGCGACGCTGTTGGGCTTCCGGTGCTGCGTAAAGATTTCATCGTTGAGCCCTACCAGGTTTACGAATCCGCGGCGGCGGGCGCGGATGCGCTGCTGCTGATCGTCGCGGCGCTTGAAGACGATGAATTGCGCGAGGTGATCGAGCTCGCGCGCAGCCTGCAGGTCGCCTCACTTGTGGAAGTGCACACGGAGGAGGAATTGAACCGAGCCATCGCGGCCGGCGCGCGCATCATCGGCGTCAACAATCGCAATCTGAAGACGCTCGAAGTGGACATCGAAACTTCTTTCCGGCTCCGAGCGAAAATTCCGCCGGAATGCCTGGCCGTCAGCGAAAGCGGCATCAAGACGCCGGAGGACTTGCGGCGGCTGGGCGAAGCGGGTTTCAAAGCGGCGCAGGACGGGCAGAGGC
>OFHG01001060.1_pt1 | contig 10078 bp, 11 predicted proteins | sample 1521931 | NCBI WGS metagenome assembly OFHG01 (sample SAMEA2468438, study PRJEB22500) | soil metagenome | biome: Glassland; feature: Farmland; material: Clay | place: Australia | collected 2013-01-31 | depth 0.55 m | reverse complement strand
GGTCTATACACCAGCTCATGGCTCGGCCGAAAAGATGATTACGGCAAATCTTTTGATTTCACTATTATTCATAAAGAGTCTGACTATTCTGTGGCTGGAATTCAAGCAAATATGGGTGGTGTTTTCTTTTTTCTGTGTTTACAAAAGATGCTAAAGCAAGATGTAACGCTCTTTCATCCAGACATTCTTTCTTTTCAAAGTTGGAAAGCAACACGCAAAATTTACCTTATTCTCGGATGGGATCAGTTTGCAAGCGGTAAAACAATTAACATCGTACATGGCTTACCGGATCGATAAAAATAATATCTGAATACAACAACCAGGCGCTCGACTGCGACGCGCCAAAGTCGGCGCGTCAGCGCCGCGTATAACATGCAGAGTAAAACCCGACGATGATTCTAACCATTCAGCTAAAAGAGTCGCGTAAACCGCGCACATCAGCCGCGCCGTTCTAGGGCACCTCTAACCAGAAATCTGCAACATTTCTACGCCGCCGAACGCTTCCGAAGCACTTCGAGCTCCGTCCTGATCGTCACCGGCCGAGAGAGCGTCACCCCCACTGGCGAGGTCTTCACCACGTGCTCATGAAGTTCTCTGAGCGCGCTTTCGCGTCGGCCTCGGCCTCGATCTTTACCCGCGCGGTCACATTTTTAAACCCCGGCAGTTTGTCCATGTTGAGCTTTTCCGGCGGTTCGAGTCCCAGGAAGCCCGGCAGATCTATCTCTCCCTCGACGTTGATCCTGATAGCGCGGACCTTGATCCCCCGCACCGCTGCGTTCATGGAATATCCGATGCTCAGGCACGCGCCGTAGGCCTGGAGCACCAGCTCCACGGGGTTGGCCGCCGTATCGGTGCCGCAGAGCATTTCCGGCCCGTCAGCACGGAGCTTAAAGCCCCGGGAATTGGTCTCAACCTTGAACCCGTCGAGCCACAGGCTTGATGCCGTCCATACAGTCTTCCCCGTTTCCGCTGCCTATTACCACTTCCGGTGGTAACAATAACTATCCAGGTTTTGGTATTCCTTTTGCTAGTTATGGCAGTATGAAGATCAGCGACAAACTCAAGGAGCGTGAAGAGGGGATATCCCTTGAATTTTTCCCGCCCAAGACTGCGGAGGGCAGAAAATCTTTCATGAACGTGGTCAAAGCATTGAAAGCCTATGACCCTCTCTACGTATCCGTGACCTACGGCGCCGGCGGAACCACGCAGGAAAGGACCATCGACACCCTCAAATGGATCAGAGAAGAAACGGACCTTACGGTGATGTCTCACCTCACCTGCATCGGGTCGACCAAGGCCTCCCTGGATGCGCTCCTCAGAAAGTACCAGGCCCTGGGGATCGATAACATCCTCGCCTTGCGCGGCGATCCGCCGAAGAACGTTCCTGACTTCGACCTGGAACAGGGAGAGTTCAAGTACGCAAAAAACCTGGTCGATTTTGTGAAAAAATACGATTATTTCTCCATTGCCGTGGCCGTCTATCCCGAGGGGCACCTGCAGTCTCCGAGCCTCGAGAAGGACCTGGAATTTACGAAGCAAAAGATCGACGCCGGCGCGGACTTCGCGATCACCCAGATGTTTTTCGATAACCGCTACTTTTATGAATTCATGGACCGCGCCGCAAAGCAGGGGATCACTATCCCTATCCTGCCCGGTATTATGCCGATCATCGACTGCAAAAAGATCGTGGAGTTCGCCGGCTTCTGCAACACCACGGTGCCGCAGGAAGTCCTGGACAGGATGGAGCCGGTGATGGAGGTACCCGAGGAAATGCGAAAGCTCGGCGTTGAATTCGCAATAAAACAGTGCGAGGATTTAATGAAACACGGTGCAAAGTATTTTCACTTTTACACCATGAACCGCTCCGACATGGTGAGCGAGATAGTGAAGGCCCTCGGAAAGAAGGCCTTTTAAACCACGGAGAGACGCCGTGCAACGCTACACCTTTTTTCCTACCTATCACATGAGGCAAATTGCCACAGGCAATGGGGAATTATTCATCTACTCTACAGATAGAACATATCTACATCCAAAACTTTAAGCCCTGCGTGAGCAATGGCGTGCGGTCTCAATGAGTCCGTCCCATCGCACAATGCCATGTCTTGAGCGCAAATAATTACGAATTTCCGTTGATTCAAGCCTGTTCTGCCCTTCTGCACTGGAGATCGCCTGCTCTCCGTGAAAGCTTTGGAGCAGCATCGCAATGCCGACGCGCTCCGACATGACCCTGTCTTTTCTCTGGCATTGCAAATGCACTTATCTTTTCGTTATGAAGATTATCATTCTCTGCTCCTCCAATCCCATATTGATTAAAAGCCTTTACGGGATCCTGAGAGACGAAGGGTATGAGGTGGAAACCATCGAACACCCGGCCTTTGCCGTGCAGAGGGTCATGAGCAAAAGATACGATTTTATCATTATAGACTCTGAACCCTTCGGTCTTTCCGCGGAAGATGCCGTAGAGATCATCAAAATCGTTGCGCCTGAGATGCCCATCCTGTTCGTTGGAGGCGACCGAGATCGAGATAAGGAACACACCCCGGCCGTGGAGACGCCGGTTGACCTCGAAGAGTTCAAGCGGACGATCCATAGCTTCGCAGTCTGAAGGCGCGAATCCACTTAGTGAGGAAGGGAGACGTTATGAAACCGAAGGAAGTGATACTCAAGGCATTTGAAGGCGGCAAAACCGACAGGCTGCCGGTGACCCTGTTCGGGGCAGGCATGTGGAGCATCAAGGGTTGGGGCACGTCGTTCGAGGCCCTTTCGCGCGACGCGGACAAGATGAGCGCCATGCTCGTCGACATGAGCGCCAAGCTCCAGTGCGATGTGGTGTATGCGGGCTCGGGGTACAACAACTTTCACGCTTCGGCCCTCGGCGGAAAGATCAAGTTCCGGGAAATGGGCGCGCCGGACCTGGAAAATCACTTCGTATCCTCCGAAGAAGACCTTGCAAAACTCAAGATCGCGGACCTCGACCGGGAGGAGACCATCAATACGGTGAAGAAGGCGTTGCGCCGGACCAAGGCAACGATCGGCGACACCTACGCCGTGACCCTGACGGCCTGGGGGCCCTTCACCCTCGGCGCCCGTCTCGTGGGAGAAGAGACCATGATGAAGGCCACGTTCAAAAAACCCGCCTTCGTCGAGAAGGTCGTTGACTTCGCTACGAACGTCCTGATCCACCTCTACGAACCGCTCGTCAAAGACGGGACTCTCGAGGTCATCAGCCTCGCGGATCCCACGGCATCGGGCGACCTCATCTCGCGCAAGCAGTTCGAGAAGTTCGCGGCGCCGTATCTAAAGAAATTCACCGACTGGGCAAAGTCCAAAAACGTTCATACGCTCGTCCACATCTGCGGGAACACCACGGACCGGCTGGATCTCTTCCCGAACACCGGCGCCTCCTGCATCAGCCTCGACCACAAGACGGACATGACAAAGGCAAAAGAGGCGCTCCACGGAAAGATGTGCTTCGGCGGCAACGTGGACCCCGTGAAGGTCATGCTCCAGGGCACGGTCCAGGACGTCGAAAACACCTGCAAGGACGTGATCAAAACAGCCGGGACCGACGGTGGTTTTGTGCTCATGCCCGGATGCGACATCCCGCCGACCGTGCCCTATGACAACATCAAGAAGTTCATCCAGGTGGCGCATGAATGGAAATTGTAATGAAAAGGAGGTGGGCCGGTTCAGGTTGAATAAAAGGAGGGCAATGACGGGGAGTTCTCGAGGAGTTGAATAAATTGTTTTCCCGGACACAGAAAGCGTCCGGCCAAGGGGAGGTAACAAAAATGGCTGACAAGAAAATGACGTTGGAAGAAGTAAATGAGTACATGAAGAAACAGTGCGGGTTCGTGCCGCGCATGTTCCAGATCATCAACACCGTAACGCCCGAGCCGGGCAGGACCTTCGCAGATTTTTATGCAAGCATCTTCGGCGACGGCGCGCTTTCCCGCAAGGTGAAGGAACTGATGTTCATGTCCGGCGGCGTGGGCTACTGCTCGCCGCGGTGCATCATCCACGTGATCCCGGCGATCAACGCGGGCGCAACCACGGGCGAGATCTTCGAGGCCGCCTCGGTCGGCATGATCCTCGCTGGCTTTGTGCCGGGCGGACCGGGCATTCCGTACGCCTTCGAATATGCGTTGAAGTGCCTCGACATCGAAGCGAAGTACCGGAAGGGCGAGAAGTGGGAATACCTGCCGCAGCCCAAGTTCGATCACGGCGTATTCTAAATACAACTCGATGGGGGAGCGTTTCGAAGGCTCCCCCGTATTTTGGACTCCTAATATTTATTTAGAAATAAAATCAAAAGCAAATCCGGGACAAAGAAAAGGGATTATTTAATGTTTCGATTTAATCAGGAACAGAAGGTCTTTAACCTCGGCGGCATGAAAGTCGGGGGGCAGCCAGGAGAGAACCTGCCGCTTCTGATCGCGTCGATGTTTCATAACAAGGACCGGATCGTGACGGACCGGAAAGGGAACTTCGACCGGAGCAAGGCCGCGGAGCTCATCAAGAAGCAGGAGGAGCTTTCGGCCTCCACGGGCCTCCCGTCCATGGTGGCCATGGTGGCGAACTCGCCGGAAGAGGCGAAGATCTATATCGACTTCTATTGCTCAATAACGAAGATGCCCTTCGGCATCGACATGTGGGTCGCGGAAAAAAGGGCGCAGGCCACGGAATATGTCGCCAGGCTGGGTCTGCAGGACAAATTCCTGTACAACAGCATTACGCCGTGGGACAAGGACATCAAGGGCCAGGTCCACAAACTCAAGGACCTCGGGATCAAGCACGTCGTGGTACAGGCCTTCGACGACCAGGACCAGTCGCCTTCTGGCCGTCTGAACTCATTGGAAAAAATTCTCGGCCAGGGCGCCGACAGCTTCGAGACGATTATCGTCGATACATCGGTCATGAACCTGCCCGCAACATCGTTCTCGCTTGTCGCCAACCGCCTGATCAAGGAGAAGCTCGGGCTTCCCTGCGGCGGCGCCTACTCGAACGGCACGCATATGTGGAAGGAGGCAAAGACCATCTGGAGCCTGGACGGGTTCAAGGCCATGGACGCCGTGGTCCAGGGCATGGCATCGGCCATCTGGAGCGATTTCAATTTCTACGGCCCCATCGTCACGGCGCCGCGCATTTTCCCGGCGGTCGCAGCGGCGCAGATCCTGCTTTCCACGCTGGTTTATGACGAGACGAAGAAAATATCCGACAACGAAAACATACCGATCAAGAAGTATTTTTCGGAGTTTTTGGGAAAACTCGAGTCAGGAGCAGCGAGAAAATAGGTTCAAGAAATTTGGCTCACACAAGGCCACAAAGGAGAATGAATTAATGCAAATACAGCAAGTATTCTGTCATTGCGAGGAGCGCCGCGACGAAGCAATCCCGATTTTAAGCGAGATTGCCACGCTCCCTTCAGTCGCTCGCAATGACGGCAGTACAACATTATCGTTTGTATTGGTCAGGTTTTCCCTGTGACCTTCGCGGCTCCGCGTGAGAATGGTTTTGATTCTATAAGGAGGAATCATGAATGCACGAGAACGGGTACTGAAGCTCTTCACCGGAGATGAAATAGACCGGCCGCCGTGCTTCAGCGGCATGGGCAACGTGACCACCGAGGGGCTGAAAGCGCTCAATCAAAAATTCGCAGCCACGCATCTCGACGCCAAAATGATGGCTGCGGCCGCGGCCTCGACGTACAAACTGTTCGGGTTCGAGAGCGCGGTGGCTCCCTTCGACCTCTGCATTGAGGCCGAAGCCATGGGCTGCGAGATCAATGTCTACGCCCATTCCGAGGACCTGCTGTACCCGACGATCAAGAAAAAACTGATCCATAACGAGGCCGAAATGGAGATCGCCGTCCCGTCAGATCTCACGACGCGGGGCAGAGTGCCGCTCATGGAGGAGACGATCCGGCTGCTGAAGAAGGATATCGGCGCGGAGGCTGTTGTGGGATCCTACGTGCTCGGGCCTTTTACCCTTGCCGGCCAGGTCATGGAGCTGAACGACCTCCTGAAGCTGTCCTTTAAGAAGCCCGATAAGATCGGCAAACTCCTTGAGCAGCTCTCCGACGTGATCATACAGGTCGCGGGCCGGTATGAGAAGGCTGGGGTGGACTTCCTTACCGTGCGCGAGATGGGAGCGACGTCGGATGTGCTCTCCCCCCGCGTGTTCAAAAGCCTGATCCTGCCGTACCTCACAAAGATATTTGAGAAGCTCTCCGTGCCGAGCGTGCTCCACATCTGCGGCAAAACAAACGACATCGTCCCGTTCATGGCCGAAAGCGGCGCGAAAGCGATCAGCGTTGACCAGAAGAACGACGTTGCCGAGACGCGCAGGAAGCTCGGTCCCAAAGCGCTCGTGTTCGGGAACTATGACCCCTACAATGTGCTGGTCGCGGGAACGCCGGACCTGGTGCGCCAGACCATCAAGAAATGCATGGACGACGGCGTGAGCGCGGTCTGGCCCGGGTGCGATATCTGGCCCACGGTGCCGGCCGAAAATTTCAAAGCCATGATGGACGAAGTCAGAAAGTACAGGAGGTAATCCTATGGCAACCGAAGAGAAGAAGAAAGAGCTGCTGGCGAAATTGCGGACCGCCGTGATCTCCTACGATGAGGACACCTCCAAAGAGGCGGCCCAGGAAGCGCTGGACGCGGGCATGGACGCGAACGACGCCATTTTCAACGGGCTCGTCTCCGGCATGGTGGAGGTCGGGAAGATGTTCGAGGCCCAGGAGTACTTCGTTCCGGAGCTTCTCATGTGCGCCGACGCGCTATACGCGGGCCTCGACATCCTGAAACCCCACGTGAAGCAGATGGACCTGGGGGTCAAGGGATCGGTCGTGATCGGGACCGTCGAGGGTGACGTGCATGACATCGGCAAAAATATCGTAAAGATGATGTTCGATGTCGCGGGCTTCACGGTCTATGATCTCGGCCGCGACGTGCCGCTCGATAAGTTCGTCGCTGAGCAGCTCCGGACCGATTCGGACCTCGTCTGTCTCTCGGCCATGATGACCACGACCATGACGGGCATGAAGAAGGTGATCGACGATCTCAGGGCCAAGAACCCGAACGTGAAGATCATGATCGGCGGCGCCCCGGTCTCACAGGATGTGGCCGACAAGTACGGCGCTGACGGGTATGCAAAAGATGCGACCAATGCCTTAAAGGACGCCATCAACATGATCGCCTCGCTCAAAAAAATGAAAGACGAGGCCGAAGCGCGAAAAGCGAAATGAAGACTGAACTCATGACAGAACTGTTGGGCCACGGCGCAGCAGTCGTGGGCGTTGCCGGGCTTCGGGGATTTTTGAGCGGCGAGATCGCCCACCTCGACACCGCCCTGTCCATCGGCGTGGACCGGAGGCTCAATGAGGACACGCTCGGCATCCTCATGAAGCTTCAGAAGAAGGCTGTCCGGTTCCTGAAGTCCCGGGGGTACCGCACGCTGGCCATCCCGCCGGATTCGGACCGGAAGAAGGGGACCTTCATCTCGAAGCTCTATTCGCTGTTCAATCACAAGATGGCGGCCACCTCGGCGGGACTGGGCTGGATCGGGAAGAACGGGCTTCTCATCAGTGCGGACTACGGTCCACGGCTGTCCTTGGCCACGGTGCTGACCGATGCGCCGATCGAACCGGACGCGCCCATGGAACACAGCTTGTGCGGCGGTTGCACGCTCTGCGTCGAATATTGTCCGTCCCGGGCAATCACCGGAGCGGAGTGGTCCCGGTCTTCCCCTTTCGTGGAACTCGTGAAACTCGGCGCCTGCAGGAGCCACAAGGAAACCAAACGGCTGACGGACGGAAAGCCCAAATGCGGGCTGTGCATAAACATCTGTCCGTATGGAAGGAACGACAGCGGCGCGGGAAATATAATTAACCGCCGAGACGCGGAGACGCAGAGGAAACCTTAAAATCTCATTCTTGTTTTTGATCTTAAAACCCAAGGCTTAATTTTTTGTCGTTCTCCGCGTCTTCGTGTCTCTGCGGTGGATCTCGATTTCAAGTCTTTGGAGGATTTGCATGATTAAGAAACACAAGGTAATTTTCCAGCCCTCGGGCAGGCGCGGCGAGGTGGAGGAGGGCAAGACCATCCTCGAGGCCGCCCAGTCCCTGGGCGTCGATATCGAAGGGCTCTGCGGCAACAAGAAGGTCTGCGGCAAGTGCAAGGTCAGGATCGAGGAAGGGTACTTCGAAAAGGACAACATCGAGTCGGGCATGGCCCACCTCTCGCCTTTGACCGAGGCGGAGAAAAAGCACATCAAGCCCGAGGACGGACCCGGCATGAGGCTCTCCTGCACCGCCGAGGTCCGCGGGGACATTAAAGTTTTCGTACCCGAACGCTCCCGCGCGGGAAAGCAGGTAGTGCGCAAGGCGGCGAAGGAGCTCGCGATCAAACTCGATCCTGCGGTGAAAAAATACAATGTAGACCTCGTTCCGCCGACGCTCCACGACATGACCACCGGAGACCGGGAGCGGGTGCTTAAATTTCTGGAAGACGACTATGGTCTCAAAGGGCTCACGTTCGACTATCTGGTCCTGAAGGACCTCCAGGACGTGCTGCGAAAAGGCGCGTGGAAAGCGACCGTCACGGTCTGGATGGACAAGGAGATCATTAAAATAGAACCGGGGTTCGTTGAAGCGATCTACGGGCTGGCCGTGGACATCGGCACCACGACCTGCGTGGGCTACCTCACGGATTTGAACACGGGCAAGGTGGTGAACACCGAGTCCATCATGAATCCCCAGGTCCCCTACGGCGAGGACGTGATGTCGCGCATCACCTTTGCCATGAGCAATCCCGGGGGCCTGGAGACCATGCAGAAGGCGATCATCGCGGGCTTGAACGAGATCATCGAGCGGGTGGTATCGGAGATCAGGAAGGACGGCCCCGATCCCGGTCACGTGATCGACGACCTCACCATCGTGTTCAATACGGCCATGCACCACATCTTTCTCGGCTTGAACCCCGAGTATATCGGCCGCTCCCCCTTTATCCCGGCGGTCCAGCACTCACTCGACATCAAGGCGCGCGATCTGGGCTTGAAGATCAACCCCGCGGCCTACATCCACGCACTCCCCATCGAGGCGGGCTTCGTGGGCGCCGACAACGTGGGCGTGTTGATCGCCGAAGAGCCCTATAACCAGGACGAGATGGTCCTGATCATCGACATCGGAACGAACGGCGAGCTGCTGATGGGGAACCGCAACAAGGTGTGCTCCACGTCGTGCGCCACGGGTCCGGCCTTTGAAGGCGCCCAGATCAAGTTCGGCATGCGCGCCGCTCCGGGCGCTATCGAGACGGTCGAGATCGACCCGGAGACGAAGGAGCCGCGTTACAAGGTCATCGGCAAGGCGGACTGGCACACGCATATCGAGGCAGTGAATGCAAAAGGCCTGTGCGGGTCCGGCATTATCGGGGTCGTGGCGGAAATGTTCAAGGCAGGCGTCATCGATAAAAGCGGCAGGTTCGTCATGGACCTCGGTACGCCGCGGGTCAGGAAAGACGCTGACGGGAAGCCCGAGTACGTGCTCGCCTGGGCAGCGGAGACCTCCATCGGGCAGGATATCACCATCACCCAGGGCGACGTGCGGGCGCTGCAACTCGCTAAAGGGGCGCTCTACACGGGCGCAAAACTTTTGATGAAGCGACTCGGGATCACCCGGCTTGATCGCGTGATCCTGGCAGGCGCCTTCGGAAGTCACATCGACAAGGTGGCATCGATGACGCTCGGCATGTTCCCCGACTGTCCCATCGACATGGTCTACGCCGTGGGCAACGCGGCCGGCGACGGCTCGCGCATTGCGCTTTTGAACCGCGCGAAAAGAAAGGAGGCGAACGAGCGGGCGCGGTGGGTCGAGTTCGTCGAGATCGCCACGGACCCGGCGTTCGAGAAGGAGTTCATGCAGGCGATGCACATCCCGCACATGAAGGACAAGTTCCCGAATCTGAAGGAGTTGCTCGAGAAAACGTCAAAGAGCCTTGTGGAGATAAAAACGTAATTCTCAATGTGGATTGGAGAAAAGGATTATCACCGGGGCCCCCACCCGGTGGTAATGGGG
>OFHG01001059.1_pt1 | contig 10084 bp, 6 predicted proteins | sample 1521931 | NCBI WGS metagenome assembly OFHG01 (sample SAMEA2468438, study PRJEB22500) | soil metagenome | biome: Glassland; feature: Farmland; material: Clay | place: Australia | collected 2013-01-31 | depth 0.55 m | reverse complement strand
GGTGAACGATGCCTCTGCGCTGGCCAGGCTGGCCCGCGACCGGCACGATGCGGGAACCGCAACCGGTGTGGACGTTCTGCGTGCCGAGGTGCAGTTGGCCAACGAGCAGCAGCGTCTTCTGGTGGCGCGCAACCAGTATCAGCTGGCCCTGCTGGCGCTGGCTCGCGCCATCGGCATCACGCCCGGCACGCCGCTGGAACTGGCCCAGAAGCTTGCCTACAGCCCCTTGCCTGCCGGGCAGCCTGACGCCATGGTGCAGACGGCGCTGGCGTCTCGCGCCGACTATCTGTCTCTTGCCCGTCAGCGCAAGTCGCTCGTGGAGCAGCAGCGCGCCAGCCACGCCCGCTACTACCCCACGCTCAGCCTCAGCGGCAACATTGGCGGCATCGGCCGCAGCGTGGGCAGCATGCAAGCCACCGGCGCCATTCAAGGCCAGGTCGATTTCACGCTCTTTGACCGCGACCGCAAGGGCGAGACGCAGCAGGTGGCCGCGCGCATTCGCTCCATCGACGCCAGGATCGGCGACATGCGCCGCGGCATCCAGCAGGACGTGCGGGCCGGCATGGCGGTGGGCTATCCGGACCGCAAGGGACGCAGGTTCGGACGCCCGGATAAGGCAACGGCGCGCAACGCTCTTCTCGTGCGCCGTTTTTTACGCCAAGCTTGCGCGCGTGAAAGACTGCGCTTCAGCCGCCGAAGCCGTCGGCGACCATCACTTCGAGCAGGCGCGGGCCGCCGCTCGCGGCCGCCTCGCGCAGCGCCGGCGCGAAGTCCTGCGGCGCGACGAGGCGCCGCGCAGGCACGCCCATCGATTGCGCGAGCGCGCAGTAGTCGATCGCGGGCTCGCGGATGTCCATGCCGATGAACTTGTCGCTGTGGCGCATCGAGATCAGCCGCTCCTTGAGGATGCGGTAGCTGCGGTTGTTGGTGATGACGTAGGTGACCGGCAGCTTCTCGTGCGCCGCGGTCCACAGCGCCTGCACGCCGTACATCGCGCTGCCGTCGCCGACCACCGCCAGCACCGGCCGGTCCGGGCGGCCCAGGCAGGCGCCGACCGCCGCCGGAACCCCCCAGCCGAGCGCGCCACCGGAACTGCGCAGCAGCGACTGCCCATCACCGATGTCCAGATGACGCAGCAGCCGCGTGGACGAACGCACCCCCTCGTCGACGACGATCACCTCGGGCGGCAGCACCTGGCTGAGCTCAGCGGCGACCGCCTCCGCCGCCATCGGCGTCGTGCCGGCTGACCGTTCGGCCTGGCGCCGCTCCTGCCGGTCGGCCCGCAGGGTGGCGAGCCGGCCGGACCGGGCCACCGCGGCCGCCGGATCGACCGCCCGGTCGAGGTGCGGCATCAGCGCGTGCAGCGCCGCCCCCGGGCTCGCCACGATGCCGGCCACGGTCGGAACCCGGCCACCGACCTGGGCAGGGTCGGGGTGGACGTGCAGCAGGCGGGCACCCTCGGGCAGCCGTGGGTGGCGGGCCGCCGAGAACGGGAAGAAGACCCGGGCGCCGAGGGCGAATACCAGATCGCAGCCGTCGAGGACGGCCGGGTCTTCCCCGTACAGGCCGAAGTAGCGGGGATCGGCGGTCGGGGACGGCAGATCGGCCAGGGCGGGGAAGTCGGTGCACACCAGGGGGCACGCCAGCCGGTCGGCCAGCGCCCGCAATTGCGGGACGCACCCGCGCGCTTCGCTGCCCACCACCAGCACCGGCCAGCGGGCCGCAGCGAGTTGCGCCGCAGCGGCGGCGCACACCGCCTCCGCCGGCACGGTCCCGCCGCCCCCCGGGCCGGCTCCGCCTGCCCAGCCGGCCTGGCCGCCCGCGCCTGCCCAGCCGGCCTGGCCGCCCCCACCCCACAGCGCGCTGTTGGCCACCGGCGGATCCACCGCGTCCGCCGGTACCTGCCCGCGCAGGAAGTCCTCCGGTATGGCCAGGTAGGTCGGCCCGAGCGGTGGGGTCATCGCGACGTGCAGCGCGCGCCACAGGTCGCTGCCCAGTTCGGCGGTGCTGAGCGTCTGGTGCGCCCACTTGGTGAAGGGCCGCACCGCCTCCGGCAGGTGCGGGTGGGCGCAGAACCCGTCCTCGCTCAGCACGGTGCGGTCCTTGTGCCCAGCGGTCACCACGACCGGCGAATGATCCCGGTAGGCGTTGTAGATCTGGCTGGCCCCGTTCAGCGTGCCGACGGTGGTGTGCAGCCCGACCACGCCGGGCCGGCCGGTGACCCGGGCGAAGCCATCGGCCATCGACACCACCGCGCCCTCGTGCAGGCCGAGCACATAACGCAGATCGGTCCGCTCCCGCAGCGTCTCCAGCAGCGAGGCCTCGGTGGAGCCGGGCAGCCCGAAGATGGTGTCGACGCCGGCGCGGGCCAGCACGTCGGCGGCGAGCTCAGCGCCGTTCCTGGCCTCGCTCACTGCTCGGCCACCTCCGCCTCCCCGGCCACGCTGGTCCCCCGGGCCACGCTGGTCCCCCCGGCTACGTTCGCCCCCCCGGCCACCTGCGCCTCCTCGCTCGCTTTCGCCTGCCCGGCCCGCCCGCCGAGGAACACCTCCGCCATCTGCGGGCTGGCCAGGACCTCGGCTGCTGCCGCCGACATGGCGACCTGGCCCTGCACCAGCACCGACGCGACGTCGGCGAGCCGCAGGGCGGCCTGGGCCTTCTGCTCGACCAGCAGGACCGCGTGCCCATGGTCGGCGAGTGTGCGCACCTGGTCGTTGAGCACGGCCTCGGTCAGCGCGGCGGACAGGCCCGCCGTCGGCTCGTCGAGGATCAGCACCCGGGGGGACATCATGAGCGCCCGGGCGATCGCGGTCATCTTCCGCTCGCCGCCGCTCATCGTGCCGACGTAACGGTTGAGCCTGCTGCGCAGCGCCGGGAAGATCGCCAGCACCTCCTCCATCCGGGTGGCCCGCTCGTCCTTACCCAGCAGGTAGCCGCCCATGTTGAGGTTCTCGCTCACCTTCAGCGGGTCGAAGACGTCGTCCACCTGCGGCACGTAACCGACGCCGAGCCGCACCAGTTCCTCCAGCGGTCGGCCAGTGACCTCGTTCCCGTCGGCCAGCACCTGACCGCCCATGATCCGGGCCAGGCCGAGGATGGCCTTGAGCAGTGTGCTCTTGCCGGCGCCGTTCGGGCCGACTACGGCCACCAGCTGACCCGCCCTGACCTCCAGGTCCACCCCATGGATGACCGGGACATCCCCGTAACCGGCGGCCAGCTGGCGAGTAGCCAGGGCGGGGGATGCGGGGGCGGCGGCGGTGCCAGCGGGAGGCGATGTGCCGCCAGCCGGTCGCGGCGCAGGGCCGGCCGCGGGCTCCATTGGGTCAGCCGACGACATAGGCGTCCTGCACCTCCTTCCGGGTGCGCAGTTCGGCCATCCGGCCCTCGGAGATGACCTTCCCCTGTGCCATGACGACCACCTGCTCGCAGAGGCGCTCCACCGCGCGCAGTTCATGCTCGACCAGCAGGATCGACAGCCCGTTGTCAGCGAGCTGGCGGCAGGCCGCCTCCAGCCGCTCGGCCAGCGCCGGGGCGAGTCCGGCCATCGGCTCATCCAGCAGCAGCAACCGCGGGCCTGTTATCAGCGCGCGCATCACCTCAAGCATGCGCTTCTGGCCACCGCTGAGCTGCCCGGCCCGCTGGTCGGCCTTGTCCGCCATCCCGAACAGGGCGAGCAGGGCGGTGGCCCGCTCCACGAGTCCCTCTTCCTGGCGCCGCCACAGCCGCCGGCCGGCGGCGACCCCTGCCAGCGACTCGCCGCGCTGGTGAGGGGCGGCGACGAGCAGGTTCTCGATCGTCGTCAGGGCGCGGAACTCGCGCGGCAGCTGGAACGTGCGGACGATGCCCAGCCGGGACCGCCGGTGGGCGGGCAGGCGGCTCACATCGCGGCCGTCGAAGACGATCGTCCCGCCGTCCAGCCGCAGGAAGCCGCTGATGAGGCCGAGCACCGTGGACTTGCCAGCCCCGTTCGGCCCGATCAGCCCCGTGATGCCGCCCGCGGCGATGGTGAAGCTCGCGCCGTCCACGGCACGCACACCGCCGTACTGCCGCCGGAGCCCGTCCACGGCGAGGATCGGTGCCTGGCCGACGCCCGCGGGCGACGGCGGATGAGGGTGACCGTGATCAGACCACAAACGGGGAGCTGGCCGGATGGCAACGATCGAAGCAAGATCAACGGTCGCGCCGGCCGGAGCCGGCTCGCCGGCCGGACCCAGCTCGGTGGCCGGACCCAGCTCGGTGGCCGGACCCAGCTCGGTGGCCGGACCCAGCTCGGTGGCCGGACCCAGCTCGGTGGCCGGACCCAGCTCGGTGGCCTGCGCGGGCTTCGGCCGGTAACGGGGGCGCCGTTCGGGGATCAGCCCTTGCGGCCGGCTGAACACGAACGCGATCGTCAGTACCCCGAGGATGATCCAGCCAAGTTCGTCGGCCAGTTGCGGCGCGCTCTTGATCTGCGGCAGGAACTGCACCCCCTGCAAGATCAGCACCGGCACGATGGCGGTACCGAGCAGCACCCCGGCGTCGTTGCCCAGGCCGCCGACGATGATGGCGGTGAGCAGCGCCAGCGTCTCCACGTACTCCCAGGACGAGGGGGACCAGCCGCCGATGAACCCGGCCAGCAGGGCGCCGCTCAGCCCGGCATAGACGCCGCCGACCGCCTGCACCGCCAGCCGCAGCCCGACCACGTTCTTGCCGACCGCGATCGCCGCGTCCTCGTCCTCGCGCACCGCCCGCAGCACCCGGCCGAACGGGCCGGTGGTGAACCGGCGCAGCGCCAGGTAGCCGAGCACGCAGACCACCGCCACCACCGCGACGTAGTACCAGCCCCGGCGGGCCGGGTCCACGGAGGCGAGCGGGTTGGGGATCAGGCTCAGCCCGGCGTTGCCGTCGAACAGGCCGGTGTCGGCGCCGATGACGGTCGTCGCGAGGATCGAGATGACCAGCATCACCATCGCCTGGTAGTCGGCGCGCAGCCGCTTCAGCCCGGTGACCCCGATCAGGCAGCCGAGCACCCCGCAGATCAGGGCGGCCGCCACGATCGCGAGCACCACCGGCAGCTTCAGGCCGATGATGTACTGCTGGAAGCCGCCGGAGGCGGCCGGGGACCCGAGCGTGAACACCGCGTAGAAGTAGGCGCCGGCGGCGACCAGGACGATGTAGGCGAAGTTGACGACACCCGCCACGCCGAACTCTAGGTTCAGTCCCCAGGCCGCGAGCAGGTCGGTGCCCAGGTACACGAGCAGGACCACGGCGTAGTAGGCAATTGCGCTGATAGTGCGTCCTCCTTCCCGGTCAGCCGGTCACCCGGCCAAGCCCATCACCCGGTCAGCCGGCCAGCCGCCTGGCGCTGGCCGTCCCGGCCGCCAGCAGGCCCCGGGGCCGGATCAGCAGCATGAGGATGAGCAGGCCGAAGGCGTACACGTCCTGGTAGGCGGGGCTGGAGTAGGCGGCGGCCAGCTGGGTCCCCACCCCCACCACCAGCCCGCCGAGCATCGCCCCGTAGGGCTGGCCGATCCCGCCGAGGACGGCGGCCGCGATCATGTAGATGAGGAAGGTCGGCCCGATCGTGAAGTCGAAGGTGACCGTGGTGATCGCCAGCGCGACTCCCGCCGCCCCGCACAGGGCGCCGGAGATCAGCCAGGTCACGTCGATGATCCGTTCGGTGCGGATGCCGCAACTGCGGGCGACCACCGGATTCGCCGAGGTGGCCCGCATCGCCCGGCCCAGCTGGGTCCGGGTCAGCAGCAGGTGCAGCGCGAACATGAGCACCACGGTCAGCGCGATGACGATCAGCTGGGTGGTGGTGAGCACGAAGCCCGCAACGCGGATGGTGCTGCCCGCCTGCTGGCCGTAGGAGACGGTGTCCGGGCCGGCGATGGCGACGATGCAGTACTGGATGATGATCCCGGCGGCGACGGTGACGATCACCACGCCGACGAACCCGGTGCCGCGCCGCCGCAGCGGTGCGATGAGCAGCCGGTTGAACAGCACCGACGCCACGGCGATCCCGATCGCGGCGATGGTCAGCGCCGCCCAGACCCCCACGCCCAGGCCGAGCAGCGCGTAGCCCAGGTAGGCGGCCAGGGTCATCAGGGCGCCGTAGGTGATGTTCAGCACGTTGCTGATCCCGAACTGAACGGTGAACCCCACGGCGCCCAGCGCGACGACCGCCCCGGCTGCGATGCCGAAGCCCACCGCCTCGATGAAGACGTTCATTACGACAGCAGTTGCTGGATCGTGGTGCCAGGGATCACCCCGAGCAGTGTCGGGTTGCCGCTGGCGTCGAACCCGGAGGCCGAGAAGTTGCCGGGTGAGTTGTGGAAGGAGTTGAAGTGGATCGCGCCGCCGACCCCCACGTAGTGGATCTTCTGGCCGGCCTTCAGCGCGGCCAGGCCCGCGGCGTAGGAATCGACGGTCACCGCGCCGGGGGTACCGGTGGCGATCTTCTCAATGTCGGCGTTGTACACCGGGCCACTGGTGCTGTGCGCCTCCTGCATGGCCAGGCTCATCAGGTTGATGCCGTCGTAGATCGAGGCGATCACGCCCACCCCCAGGATGGTGGTGGGGTCCTTGATCTGCGACGCGCCGTAGACGGCGCTCTTATAGACACTGAACGCCTGGCTGGAGGGGTTCACGTAGCCACCGATGAAGTACATGCTGTGGGTCATGTAGGCCGCGCCCATGACCTTCTTCACAGCCGAGAAGTACGCGGGGGTGATCGAGTCGGTCGAGGTGACGACCGGCGGCACCTTTCCGCCGCTGAGCTGGCGGTATTCGGACAGGAAGGTCGCTGAGGTCTGCGGGTCGCCGGCCAGGATCAGCGCCTGCGGCTTGCCGGCCAGGACCCTGGCCACCACGCTGGAGTAGGACGAGGCGTCGCCGGGGATCGTGATGTTGGTGGTCATGGTGCCACCGATCTTCTTCACCGCGGCCACCACGCCCGGCTCGTTGCCCTGGGCGCCGATGTTGTTCTGGAACACCACGGCCATCCGCTTGTAGCCCTTCTGGTTCGCCCAGGCGACAAAGGCAGCGCCGTTCTGGGAGTCGGACGGGGTCATCCGCCAGAAGTAGGTGTCAGTGGTCTTGTCGAAGGCGACCAGGCCGTTGGTGGACACCATCGGGATGTGCGCGTTGTTCACCAGCGGGATCGTGGTGGCTGCCGTGTTCGACTCCAGCCCGACCGCCATGTTGAGGTTGCTGGTGGTGGCCAGCGCCCTGGTCACGTTCGGCACCGCGTCGGCCGGGTCGCCGGTGTCGTCGATCAGGGAACAGTTGATCTTGCGGCCCATCACCCCGCCGGCCTTGTTCACGTCGAGCACGGCGGCGTAGCAGGCGCCGGACATGAGGTTGCCGATCTCGGCGGCCGGCCCGGTCATCGGGCCGATGACGCCGGCGTTGATGGTGCCGGTACCACCGCTGCCACCACTGCCGCCGCTGCTCGATGTGCTGCCGCATGCGGCCAGTGCGAGCGCGACGGCGACCGCGCCGGTGAGCATGACGCCAGGACGGGTGACCAGCGGCGCGGCGGAGGCCGCCTGCCGGGGGAATCGTTGTGTGGGGGGGTGTGTGAATTTTCTGGATCTCATATCGAGCCCACCTCTTCGTGGACGCCGCAGGGGGGCGGCGGGAGGCTTCCCCGGCCGGTCAGGCCGGCCGGGGAGCGCGGACTGAAGGGGACTGTTTCAAAGCCGCATGATGCGGTGCAGGTTGGCCCCGAGCACGAGGTCGGAATCGGCCGCGCTCAGGCCGAGGGACCGGATCGTGTCCAGCACCTCGACGGGCCAGTCCTCGCCATCATTGGGACCCATCGGGAAGTCGGTGCCGTACATCACCCGCTCGGCACCGAAAAACTCCAGGCCGCAGCGCATTGCCGCGGCGGAGCCGTTGACCATCGAATCGTTGAAGAACTTGCGGAAGTACTGGGACGGCCGCCCGGGCAGCGGCTCCGATGCCTCGGTCAGGGACGCCGCCCGGTAGCGGGCGATCTCCTGGCTCATCGCGTCTGCCCGGCTGGCGTAGAACGGGACCATGCCGCCGAGGTGATGGGTCACGAACTTCAGGTCCGGATAGCGCTCCAGCACGCCACCGAACACCAGCCTGGACATCGCCAGGGTGGTCTCGAACGGCCAGCCGAACAGCCGGTCAACCAGGTCCTTCTTGATCCAGTCGTAGGAATGGCCGTGCTGGGGGTGGATCCAGATCGGCACATCGGCTTTGGCCGCTTCCGCATACAGCGGCCACATCGAGGCGTCGTCCAGGGGCAGGCCCTCAATGTTGGAGAAGATCAGCACACCGCGGACACCCAGTTCGGTGGTCAGCCGGTGGAACTCGGTCATCATCTCGTCGTCGACGACCGGCAGGACGCCGACCGCGATGAACCGGTCCGGCCAGGCCGCGGCCATCTCGGCGATGCTGTCGTTGGCCACCCGCGTTAATTCGTGGATGACCGGCCGCGGCATGCCCAGCCACATCGGCGGGCGCACCAGCACGAGGACCTGCTGGTCCACGCCGATCCGGTCCATGTAGCGCAGCCGCCGCTCGCCGTCGAACAGGTAGCTGTTCTTGCGCAGCGCCGCGGCTTCTGCGCCGGGGTGGCGTTCGCTGATCGCGTCGAGCAACCGCTCCGGGCAGACGTGCGAGTAAGCGTCGACGATCACTGAACCCCCTACCGGGCTCGGATGCTACCGACTGCAGTAGGGAGCAATGTAACCCGCGCCCAGAAGGGGCGCAAGATCCGCCAGCTGATCGGTTGCCCACAGGCGCGGCGTCTGGGCCGTCCACCCGTGATGCCGTCCGGGAACTCCACCGGGGCCCTTGGTCCCTATTGGCCGGCCGGCCTGCGGGGAAGACTTCGAGCAGCCGGCCCCCTCCGCGGACCCGGGCCGGCGCCGAGGCCGGAAAGCGCCGGGAACAGGGCCGGGAACAGGGCCGGGGAACAGGGCCGGGGAACAGGGCCGGGAAAGGGGCTGGGAAGCCGATGCCGCGACGGGTGCTGATCATGGGAGCCGCCGGCCGCGACTTCCACAACTTCAATGTCGCCTACCGCGACAGTGCCGACCATGAGGTGGTCGCCTTCACCGCCACCCAGATCCCGTTCATCGCGGACCGGGTCTACCCGCCGGTGCTGGCAGGCCCGCGCTACCCGGACGGCATCCCCATCCATGCCGAATCCGAGCTCGGCACGCTGATCACCGGCCTGGCGGTCGACGACGTCGTCTTCGGCTACAGCGATGTGTCCCACTTGTACGTGATGCACAAGGCGAGCCAGGTGCTGGCCGCTGGCGCCTCGTTCATCCTGCTCGGCCCGCATGACGCCATGATCGGCGCACGGGTTCCGGTGGTCGCGGTCTGCGCCGTGCGGACGGGGTCGGGCAAGAGCCAGACCGCGCGGCGGGTCACCCAGGCGCTCCGGGCGGCGGGGCGGACCCCGGTGGTGGTCCGCCACCCCATGCCCTACGGAGATCTGGCGGCCCAGCGGGTGCAGCGTTTTGCCACGTACGCGGATCTGGCGGCGGCGGACGTCACGGTCGAGGAGCGGGAGGAGTACGAGCCGCATCTGGCCGAGGGCACCGTGGTGTACGCGGGCGTGGACTACCAGGAGATCCTCGATCAGGCACAGACCGAGTGCGACGTGGTCGTCTGGGACGGCGGTAACAACGACTACCCGTTCTACCGGCCCGACCTGTGGATCACCGTGGCCGACCCGCTCCGCGCGGGCCACGAAAGCGCCTACCACCCGGGAGAGGTCAACCTCCGCGCAGCGGACGTGCTGGTGGTCAACAAGATCGACTCCGCTTCGGCCGCTGAGCTCGCCGAGCTCGACGCGGCGATCTCGCGGTTCAACCCCAGTGCCACTGTCCTGCGCGCCCAGAGCGTGGTCCGGGCCGACGACCCGGGCCTGATCGCAGGACGGCGGGTGCTGGTGATCGAGGACGGGCCGACGCTGACCCATGGCGGGACGACGTACGGCGCAGGCGTCCTCCCCGCCCCGCGGGCCGGGTGGGCCGCGAGCCGGGGGGCCCACGCCCCCGCCGTCCCGCCCCCGGCGGGAGGCCACGCGGCCCATAGCCCTCTGCCGGCGCGGCGC
>OFHG01001058.1_pt1 | contig 10086 bp, 8 predicted proteins | sample 1521931 | NCBI WGS metagenome assembly OFHG01 (sample SAMEA2468438, study PRJEB22500) | soil metagenome | biome: Glassland; feature: Farmland; material: Clay | place: Australia | collected 2013-01-31 | depth 0.55 m | reverse complement strand
CGTACATCCAGGCGGATGCATGGCCAGCTGCGGAGGTTCAGATAATGTTCCCCACCCGCCAAAACCCGTCGCAGGTACCCGGCAGCAAGTAAAAGCCCCCTCCCGTCGGTTCCCCTTCCCCGGCATTATGCCCACGCCGCGAGATTTCCGCGCGCCGCCGGGAGAATTCCCTCGCCCGGCCACGCCGCAAGTCCGCCCGGATTGAAAGCGTTGATTTGACCTCGCCTTATCTCGAGCGGCTGAAGACGTTGGTTCATCTTGAGCGCATCCGCGCCTCGGGGCGCCGTTTCGTGGCTGACCCGATGTACGGCGCGGCAAGCGATTGCCTGGCCAGGCTTTTCCGGGAGGCGGCCATTCCCCATCAGGAAATCCACGGCGAGCGCAATCCGCTGTTTCCCGGCATCAATCCCGAACCTATTGAGCCGCACGTCGAGGGCCTTCGGCGCGCCGTGGTCGAAGGCGGCTTCGACGCCGGATTCGCAACCGACGGCGACGCGGACCGCCTCGGGGCCGTGGACCGCAGCGGCGCCTTCATTGATTCCCACAAGATTTTTTCCATCCTGCTCCGGCACCTGGCGGAAGACCTCAAGCTGCGCGGAGAAGTGGTCAAGACGTTCTCGACCACGCAGATGATTGACAAGCTCGCCGCGAAATACAGATTGCCACTGCATATTACTCCGATCGGCTTCAAATACATTTGCGAACTCATGCTGGCGCGCGACATCCTGATTGGCGGCGAAGAGAGCGGTGGCATCGCCGTCAAGGGCCATTTGCCGGAGCGCGATGGCATCCTGAACGCTCTTTTCCTGGCGGAAGTGATGGCCGACCGCGGCCAAACTCTCGGCGGGCTGGTGGAAGAACTGACGGCGGAGTTTGGCCCGCACTTCTACGGGCGAGTGGACCTGGAAATCGAAATGGCCGAGGCGAAGCGTTTCGTCCGGCAGGCGCGAGATTTCAAGGGGCGCCGGTTCGCGGGCTTGAAAGTGACCGGCATTGACGACCTGGACGGAGTCAAAATGCGGCTGGGCGATTCCGCCTGGCTGCTGGTGCGCGCCTCGGGCACCGAGAACGTATTGAGGCTCTATGTGGAGGCGCCTTCGCCGGAGCAGGTCAAAGCCGCGCTCGACGAGGTGGCGCAACGCGCTCTCGGCAGCCAGAAATCGCGTGCGCGCGCCTGAAGGCTATGTCCATGCCAGCGGAAGACTCGCCCCGAGTCAAACGGTATCACCGCACGCGCCGCGTCTTGGGCGTGGCGGGATTTGCCGTGGATTTCCTGCTGCTGGTCGTTCTGCTGGCGACGGGCTGGACGATTTCTTTCCGCGTCTGGGCTGAAGCGGCCAGCACCCGTCCCGTCATTGCCCTCGTCATCTACCTTGCCATCCTGGGCCTGCTCAGCAAATGCCTCAGCCTCCCGCTGGATTTTGTGCAGGGATACTGGCTGGAGCATCGCTACAGGCTTTCGAACCAGACGATCGGCGGCTGGATCGTAGACCAACTGAAAGGCCTGGCCGTGGGAGGCGCGCTCGCGATCCTGGGCCTGGAATTCCTGTACTGGACGCTGCGCCGCTGGCCGTCGCACTGGTGGGTGGTTTGCGCGCTGGCCTTCATCGGCTTTTTTGTGCTGCTGGCCAATCTCGCGCCGGTGCTCATCCTTCCGATCTTTTTCAAGTTCAAGCCGCTGGAAAATCCCGCGCTCAGCGAGCGGCTGGTGAACCTGTGCCGCCGGGCGCGGACGCGGGTCCGCGGCGTGTTCGAGTGGAAGCTGAGCGAGAAGAGCAAGAAAGCCAACGCGGCGCTGGTGGGACTCGGTAATACGAGAAGAATTATCCTGGCGGATACCCTACTGGCGGTATTCAGCGATGACGAGGTGGAGGCGGTTCTGGCCCACGAGCTGGGGCATCACGTCCACCGTCACATTTTTCAGGGAATGGCCGTGCAGGGCGCCGCGACTTTTGTGGGGTTTTATCTCGCCGACCTGGTCTTGCGGCGGCTGACGCCTTTCTTCGGCTTTCGCGGCGTTTCCGACTTTGCCAACCTTCCGCTGCTCGCGCTGGTGATGACGGCCCTGTCGCTGGCTCTTCTGCCGGCGGTCAACGCGCACTCGCGGCGCATGGAGCGCCAGGCCGACGAATACGCCCTGGGCGCGATTCCGGAGCGTTCAGCCTTCATTTCCAGCATGGAGAAATTGGGAGATCTCAACCTGGCGGAGAGGCGGCCTCATCCCTGGATCGAATTCATTTTTCACAGTCATCCTTCGCTCGAGAAGCGCCTCGCTTTTGCGCGGAGGTTCGCCCGCCCGCCGCAGGAGGCGCCGCCGGTCCCGAGCCGCTAGCTGGCAGTGTCTTGCGAATTCCGTCCAGCACGCCGTTGACGAATTCCACGCTTTCTTCACCTGAAAACCGCCGCACAATTTCGAGCGCTTCGTTGATGACCACGGCAGGCGGCGTGTCGAGATGCAGAAGCTCATAGGCCGCCATCCGCAGCACGTTGCGATCCACCGCCGCCATGCGCTCCACGCGCCAGTTCAGGGATTGTTCGCTGACGAGCTGATCGAGCGCGGTGACCTCGCTCACCGTTCCCTGGAAGAGGTTGACGGCAAATCGCAGCGATTCTGTGGCCGGATCGTGGTCGCGCAGGAATGCGGAGACGACTTCCTCCGGGCTGTGCTTCCCGACTTCCCACTGGAAGAGCATTTGCAGGGCAAGCTCGCGCGCTTTTCGGCGTGACGCCATAGGATGACCATCGCAGCGGACCGCGGTTTGCGGCTATTTCCCCGTGAACTTTGCCGGCCGTTTTTCCAGGAAGGCGCGCGTTCCTTCGTTCTTGTCCTCGGTGGTGCAGCAGAGGCCGAAGAGGGTGGCCTCGAGAAACTGTCCCTCCGCCTGGCTCATTTCCATTCCGTGGTTTACCGACTCCATCGCGAATCGCACCGCGAGCGGGCCGTTGGCCATGATCTTGCGCGCCAGCGATTCGGCTGTGGCCAGCAAATCTTTTTGTGGGATAACCTGATTGACCAAGCCGATGCGGTACGCTTCTTGGGCGTTTATCGGATCGCCCGTGAGGATCAGTTCCAGCGCGCGTCCCTTGCCGACCAGGCGGGGCAGGCGCTGCGTGCCTGCATAGCCCGGAATGATGCCCAGCTTGACCTCGGGCTGGCCGAAACGCGCGTTTTCAGAAGCGATCCGCAAAGTACATGCCATCGCCAGTTCGCAGCCGCCGCCGAGCGCGTAGCCGTTGACTGCGGCGATGACCGGCTTGCCGAGGTTTTCGATCAGGTCGAGCGTTCGCTGTCCGCCGAGCGATGTGGCCTTTCCGCCGACCGGCGATTGAACGGCAAGCTCGCTGATATCGGCGCCGGCAACAAAGGCCTTCTCGCCCGCGCCGGTGACAATAACCACCCTCACCGCATCGTCGTCGCGCAATTGCTCGAAGCAGGCGTGCAATTCCTGCATGACTTTCTGGTTGAGGGAGTTCAGCTTTTCCGGACGACGGATGGTGACGATGGCGATGCCCTCGCGGTTCTCGCAAGTCAGAGTTTCGTTTGCCATGAATGACCTCCCCGAGTTGGGAATTCCTGGTCTAGCGGCGTGCGCCGTTCGCCGGGCGCTTTCGGTTTATCCCTTCGAAGTGAGGAACCGGTTTGGCTTGGGATTCTTCGGGTCGCTGTAATCGTAAAAACCCTTGCCGCTCTTGCGTCCCAGCATTCCCGCCAGCACCATGCGCTTCATCAGCGGCGGAGGAGCGAAGCGTTTCTCGCGATATTCATTGAACAGAATTTCAGCAATGTAGTAAGTCGTGTCCAGGCCCACAAAATCGTTGAGCGTGAGCGGGCCCATGGGATGGCCGCAGCCCAGCTTCATTCCGTTATCAATATCCTCGATCGAACCGATTCCCTCCTCCACAGCCCGGATGGAATCGAGCAGATAGGGTACGAGCAGGCGATTGACGATGAAGCCGCCGCGATCGGAGGTGAGGATGGGCGTCTTGCCAAGCCGCCGTCCAAAATCGAGCCCGGCCTCAACGACGGCCTGGTCGGTGACGACGGTTTTCACCACCTCAACCAGCTTCATGATGGGCACGGGGTTGAAAAAGTGCAAGCCTAGGAAGCGCGGAGCACGCTGGGTGGCCGTCATCATCTCGGTGATCGAAAGGGAAGAGGTGTTGCTGGCGAAGATCGCCTCGGGCTGGACTTTCTTGTCCAGCTCCGCAAAAAGCTCGCGTTTGCGCTCCAGATTCTCAACGATGGCTTCAATCACCAGGTCACAGTCCGCGAAATCATCCAGACTCAAGGTGGGCCGCAGCCGGGCCAGGGCCTGCGCCTTCTGCTCCGCCGTGAGAGTCTCTTTTTCTACGAACTTGCTCAGCGACTTTTCGATGGACGCCAGCCCTTTGTCGAGCAGCGGCTGCGACACCTCGCGGACGACGGTTGGAAATCCCGACATTGCGGCCGTCTGGGCAATTCCAGAACCCATCAGGCCGCAGCCGACCACACCCACCTTCTGAATGTCCATATGACTTCTCCTTACAGTCTCGTTTTCATGTTCGAGGATCTGGAAGAGGCGGCAGCAAGAGGCATCCGAACAGGTGCTCCTGGACTCCGGGGCAGCCGAAAACGTTCCGCAAACTCGATCAGCCCTCGAATTTCGAAATCATGACACGCTTGCCGCCCTCTTTGCGCGCTTGTTCCAAAACGCTTTCGAGGCGATTGATCACTTCGGTCACGCCGTCCACGGCGTCGAAGTTGTCGGACAAGGGCACTTCGCAAACCGCGGAGCAAAAACTCGGCGGATTGCTGTTGTCCGGCTTGATCTGGCTGATGGCGCGGCTGAACTTTTCCACCGCCAGCCCGCCCTGTGGCAGCGCCGTGTCGGGAAACAGCACGGCGATGGAGCATGGATTGTAGCGAATGGCAATGTCGTTCTGGCGCATGTTCGACTGCAGGGCCTTGGAGACCTGTTTCAGATAGCGTTGCAGGCCGGCATCGCCCAGGGACTTGGCCAGGGCGGAAGGATTTTCGGGCTCGAGCAAGCACACCGAAAAAGGCTGTGATTGTTTCTTGGCCCGCGCCGCTTCCGACAGCATGCAGTCAATGTAGGAACTGCGGGGCAAGAGGCCCGTCTCCTCATCCGTGCCGGAGAGCGAACGGACCAGCCGACGCAGCTTGGTGTTGCTGACGGCGATGGCCACCTGGGTACTGATGGCGTTGAGCAATACGATTTCGCCCTGTGACCAGGCCCGGTGCCGGTCGCACTGCTCGACCAGGAGTAATCCCGACGGCTGTTCATTTTCCATCAGCGGTAGCGCCAGCAGCGATTTGATGCCCAGTTTTTGGATCTCGGCGGCAATCGGTGCCAGCACCGGAAACTGCTCGGCATTCTCCATGGACCAGCCGTCTGGTTTGGCCTTCGCCTGACCCATCAAGGTGGTGAAGAGCTTGGCGGCGAAAGCCGCGTCCGATGCCGAAGCAGCCGGAGAGCAGTATTCGGCCCAAAGGGACGCGGGACGGTCGCCCGTTCCCAGCGCTCCCCAGCATCGGCTGGCGTTGAGCGCGCGCCCGATCTCATTCACGGCGACCTGCATCACATTCTGCGGCGTGGCCTCACGGTAAATGTTGGCCGTGATCTCGGAAATCTTCCGCAGGTCTTCCAGCGATTGCAGCGCCGCGCCCGGGCCGCCTAGCGGATACGGTGCCGAAGCCTGGGGCGCGGGGTGCGGTGCGGCAGTTGCTGCGGGCTTCTTCGCCGGCCCAGGGGCGGGGTGGAACCCCGCCGAGTTGTACAGATCACGCAGCCGTGCGTTTTCTTCTTCGGCGCCGGGAAAGAGCTGGTTGATCTTTTCCAGCGTCGCAGTCAGCTTTGCCGTGAGCTGGTATTGGTGGAACATTTCGCCTTCGATGATCAAATCGTCCAGTGATTCGGGCTTGGCGGGGTGAATCCCCGCTCCCTCCTGGGAGCCGGGGGCGGCGCGGCCGGAGGGCGGCTGAAGCCGCGCGGCGATGTTGCCATACCATATCTTGTCAATATAGCCTTCCAGGTTCAGCAGCCGGTCGTAGTGGCCTTCGCCGTAAGGATCGACATCGATGATTTTTTCCAGCGTATCCGCGGCCTTGTCGTATTGTTCCGCGGCGAGATACAGATTGAACAGCCGCACCAGCGACCTGCGCAGCCCGTCTTCGCGGTTCATCTCGTTGTAGAGGCTGCTCAGAGTTTCCAGGACCTGCAAGTTCGATTCGTCAGCCGCGTAGATTTTTTCCACGATCTGAAGGTATTCGTTGCGCTTGCCCTGCTTGTACAGAGCCCCGCGGAGCTGCGTGGCGACGGCCAGGGCTTTCTCGGCGTCTCCGGCCTGAACGAATCCCTCGGCGACCCTCTGGACCAGCTCAATCGCATCCGGGCGAAGCTGATAAGCCCTCCAGCAGACCGGCTGGGCCTTTGCGAAATCGCCGGTTCGGAGATAGGCCTCGGCCAGCAGCTCGAGAACTTGAATGTCATCCTGCTTGGCCTGATAGATGGGCTCAAGCAGTGCCACCGACTCGCCGGCGCGATCGCCCTTCAGGCGCACCTCGGCGGCGGCAATGCAGCAGGTTTCGTTCGTTGGTTCGACCGCGTAGGCGCGGTCCACCAACTCGCCCCAGCGCTTTTCGTCACCGGCTTGGCGAGCCAGCTGGGCGGCCGTCAAGAAGGACGCGCTGGCGATCTCCGGCTGACGCGTGCCTGCCATCTCACCGAGCTCGACGTTGGCGTCCAGATTGGCGGGATCGAGCTTGACGATGTGCTCCAGGCAATCCATCACCTGGGCATTCGCGCCCGCCCTGCGGTGAAGTTGCAGCGCCTCGCGATACGTTTCCAGCGCCTCGCTGTTCTTCTTGGTTTTTTCCAGCAGCGCCGCCAGCTTCATGAGGACGTTGACGTCCTGGGGCGTGGACTTCAGGATCTTGCGGTAGGTGGCAACGGCCTTGTTGATGTCGTTTCGCTGGACGTAGAAGTCCGCCAGCAGACCCTGGTATCGCACTCCCTCCGCGGTCCGATTCAGCTTCATCGAGAGATCGCCCAGGTTGACCAGGACCTCCTCGTCCCTCGGCTCGTACCTGAAGATCTCTTGGTAGGTCTCGAGCGCCGACTCGAACTTCTGCTTTTGCAGATATTTTTCTGCTTTTTCGAAAAGCTTATTAACGTCAGGCATAGGAATCAGGAGAGGCGACCCAACCTCCCGCCGGGTGCGAGGGCGACAGTATTCAAATTGACAGCATAACTCCCTTTTGTTAGATTTTCAAAGGATTTGGAACCAGCCTCTCGACCGCCGGGGGGCTCGATCCTGCCGCCCCGGCTGCATGGTCCGCCCGCCTCGGTTCGAGACCTGCCCAGGATCAGTCGCATCGGCTCGCACATGACAGAAGCGCAATACATCCGCAACTTCTCGATCGTCGCTCACATCGACCACGGCAAGTCCACCCTCGCCGACCGCCTGCTCGAAATCACTGGCGCGCTCACCAAACGCGAGATGGCGGAGCAGGTGCTCGACTCGATGGACCTCGAGCGCGAGCGCGGCATCACCATCAAGGCCCATACCGTGCGCCTGCTTTACCGGGCACGGGACGGGCACGAATACCAGCTCAACCTGATTGACACGCCGGGCCACGTGGACTTCTCCTATGAAGTCTCGCGCAGCCTCTCGGCTTGCGAGGGCGCCCTGCTGGTGATTGACGCCTCGCAGGGCGTCGAAGCGCAGACGCTCGCTAATGCTCACCTGGCCTTGAATAATAACCTTGAGATCGTTCCCGTCATCAACAAAATTGATTTGCCGGGCGCTGAAATCGAGGCAACTCGGCAGCAGATCGAACACGCCCTGGCGCTCGACGCGAGCGACGCCCTTCTGATCAGCGCCAAGCAGGGAACCGGCATCCCGGAAGTGCTCGAAGCGGTCGTGAAGCGTATCCCGCCGCCCGCCGGCTCGCCCGAGGCGCCGCTCCAGGCGCTGGTGTTCGATTCCTGGTTCGACAGTTACCGCGGCGTGGTGGTGCTCACGCGCGTCGTGCAGGGAACGCTCGCGGTCGGGACGCGCATCCGCCTTTGGTCGAACAATCAAGTCTATACGGTCGAGGAGCTCGGCGTTCGCACGCCCAAGCCCGTGCGCGTGGATGCCCTGCACGCCGGCGAGGTCGGCTTCCTGATCGCTAATATCAAAAGAGTTTCTGATTCCCGCATCGGTGACACCATCACCGACGACGACCGGCCCTCCGCCGAACCCCTGCCGGGCTTTCGGGAAATCAAGCCCATGGTCTTCGCCGGCCTCTATCCCGTGGACGCCAGCGATTACGAGCTCCTGCGCGACGCGCTGGAAAAACTACGCCTCAACGACTCCTCGTTTTTCTTCGAGCCGGAAAGTTCCGTGGCGCTCGGCTTTGGTTTTCGGTGCGGATTCCTCGGGCTGCTGCACATGGAAATTGTCCAGGAGCGCCTGGAGCGCGAGTTCAACATCAATCTCATCACCACGGCGCCGGGGGTGCGCTATCGTGTCACCACCAAGGCGCATGAGCTGGTCGAGGTGGACAGCCCCACTCGGTTTCCGCCCGCCGGCGACATCGCCAGGATCGAAGAGCCGGTGATCACGGCCTTGATTATGACCAACAGTGAATACCTGGGCGGCATCCTGGCGCTCGCCGAGGAGAAGCGCGGCGTGCAGAAAGGGTTCGAATACGTTTCGACGCAGCGCGTGCTGCTGACCTACGAGCTGCCGCTCAACGAGATCGTGCTCGACTTCTACGACCGCCTGAAGTCCGTCTCGCGCGGCTACGCTTCGCTCGATTACCATTTCTCGGGCTACTGGGATTCCGACCTGGTGAAGGTGGACTTGCTGGTCGCGGGCGAGCCCGTGGACGCGCTCAGCTTCATCTGCCATGGCGACAAGGCCTATCCTCGCGCGCGCAGCCTGTGCGAAAAGATGCGCAAGCTCATTCCGCGCCAGATGTTCGAGGTCGCCATCCAGGCGAGCATCGGCTCCAAGATCATCGCCCGCGAAAACGTGCCGCCCATGCGCAAAAACGTCCTGGCCAAATGTTACGGCGGCGACATCACGCGCAAACGCAAGCTGCTCGAAAAGCAGAAGGAAGGGAAGAAGCGCATGAAGCGCGTGGGCAGAGTGGATATCCCGCAGGAAGCCTTTCTCGCCGTTCTCAAGGTCACCGATTAGGCGCGGCCGAACCCCTTGCGACGGGTTCTCCTTTCTCAATAGCCCTCGCCCGAGGGGAGAGGGCGGACCGCGTAGCGGGACGGGTGAGGGGTTTGTGCCGCGCTCGCACACGCGCTAGAATCGCCTCTTAACTCCATCCGCAACGGAGCCTCGTATGGAACTCAGAACCGTCCCCATCCAAAAACCCGCCGACATGAATTTCATCCTCGGGCAGGCACACTTCATCAAGACCATCGAAGACCTTTATGAGGCCATCGTCCAGACCGTGCCCGGCATGAAGTTCGGCATCGGCTTCTGCGAATCGTCTGGCCCGGCACTCGTCCGCTGGGCGGGGAACGATCCCAAGCTCATCGAGCTCGCGCAGAAAAACGCCTTGAGCCTCGGCTGCGGCCACTCGTTCATCATTTTCATGGAGGGCGGGTTTCCCGTGAACGTCCTCAACACCATTAAGAATGTCCCCGAGGTCTGCGGGATCTTCTGCGCCACCGCCAATCCCGTCGAAGTCGTAATCGCCGAAATCGAACAGGGCCGCGGCATCCTCGGCGTCATTGACGGCGTGAAAACCAAGGGCATCGAAAATGACGCGGATATCAAGTTCCGCAAGGAATTCCTGCGGAAAATTGGCTACAAATTGTAGTGCGGCTCTCTGAGCGGCGAATAGTCCACCGGTCTCAAACCGGCGCTACAATTTCTTGTTTCGAATCGTGGCGCCCAGTTCTCCGCGTGCCAGGCGGATGGAAACGTCGTCGCCGATGTTTACTTGCGCGGCGTCGTGCAGAATGCGGCCGGCGGCGTCGCGCGTGATGGAGTATCCGCGATTGAGGATGGTCAGCGGCCTGCCCTCGGCGAGAATGGCCGTCACCTGTGCCAGGCGAGCCCTGCGGTCGTTCACGATGG
>OFHG01001056.1_pt1 | contig 10098 bp, 8 predicted proteins | sample 1521931 | NCBI WGS metagenome assembly OFHG01 (sample SAMEA2468438, study PRJEB22500) | soil metagenome | biome: Glassland; feature: Farmland; material: Clay | place: Australia | collected 2013-01-31 | depth 0.55 m | reverse complement strand
ACCTGAAGGACGAGCTCCATGCGGTCAAGTTCGCCGAGATCTTCTCCAAGTACTTCCCGCCCCAGGTCCTCGTCCAGGACGACGGGCAGATCAAGCTCGTGAACAACGAGATGCACTACGTGAAGCGGGGCAAGGGGAAGGACATCATCTTCCTGACGGGGGACTACCAGGGCCTGACGCCGGAGGGGCAGTACGAGCTCAGCGACTTCATCCTCAAGGAGCTCAAGACCCTCGGCGTGCGGCGGATCTTCACCCTGGGCGGCTACGGCCTCGGGCGCATGGTCACGAAGCCGCGCGTACTCGGCGCCGCGACGGACGCCGCCCTGGTGAAGGAGATGGAGAAGATCGGCGTGGTCTTCTCCCGCGGCGAGCCCGGCGCCGGGATCGTCGGCGCGAGCGGGCTCATGCTCGGCCTCGGCCGCTTGCACGACATGCAGGCCGTGTGCCTCATGGGCGAGACCTCCGGCTACTTCGTGGACCCGAAGAGCGCCCAGGCGGTCCTCGAGGTCCTGACCAAGGTCCTCGACGTGGAGATCTCCTTCACCGAGCTCGAGAGCAAGGCCAAGCAGATCGACGCGATCACGTCGAAGCTCCGGGACATCGAGGCCACGCCGGAAGCGCCGGAGAAGCGCGAGGACCTCGGGTACATCGGGTAGTAGAGCCGCAGGTTCTGTCCCGCGTCCGTTTGACCGCGGATGCTCGGGACTCCACTCCGCTCGGCTCCTCCCGTGCGCTTCCCGGCGGCGCCGGGAGGTCGTAGAGGGGATTCATCGCATCATGGCGGAGGGCACCGGGGTGGAACCGTACACCCCTTGCCTTCTTCCAAAGGCGGCCTGCTCCTCCGAGATGCGACGTTCGTCGCACCCCGGGCCCGACCGTGTTCTGCGCCTTGCGCGTCATGCCGAGCGAGCCACTCAACGGTGGTCTGCCACCGGAGGGATTGCTTTGGAATGGGATGTCCAAGGGGTCAAGGCTTCCGTGGGAGGTGCGTGAAAGTACACTCCCCGGGCAATCAATCAAGTCCGCGGCAGAAAACCTCTATACGCGGGCCCGGGGATACCGTACGCGCTAGGGATGGGCGACGACGAGATGCGCAAGGCCTTCCTGCGAGGATACGAGGAGGGCCTCAAGGCCGCGTGGCGGGAGATCGGCCTCCTGACCACGCGCGGGTACTCCTCGACCGAGCTCAGCGTCATGGCGAAGTCCAAGATGGCCGTCCTGTACCGCGAGGTGGAGAGCATGGCGGCCCGCCTCGCGGACGAGGAGGTCCCCGACCTGTCCTCCGCGCCGCCGGAGCCGAAGGGGGGCCTGGGCGGCCGCGGCTCCTACCTGATCCGCGAGCCCAAGGCGAGCCGGATCTTCGACCTCTACCGCGAGCTGGTCGCCGCCGGCGCCCGCGGCCTCTGCATCACCCGCATCCACCCGGACGACCTGCGGTCCCGGTACGGCGTCCCGGAGTCGGGCTTCATCTGGCTCTCGAGCACGCCGGGACGCAAGGTGAAGGGCATGGCCGTGGCCGCGCCCTCGGACCTCGTGGACATCGCGTCCGCGATCGCGGAGTTCAGCGGCGCGGGCGGCGACGCCGTCGTCCTGCTGGAGGGCGTGGAGTACATGATCGGCCAGGACGGCTTCGCGTCCTTCCTGCGGTTCCTGCAGAAGGTGAACGAGAAGATCGTCCTGAACGGCTCCTACCTCCTCATCTCCGCGAACCCCGCGGCGATGAAGGAGCAGGAGTACAAGCTCCTCGCGCGGGAGATGGTCGGGGAGATCTGAGCCGCGGCGGCGATCAGCGGCCGGCCACCGCAAGGGCGGCGCGCTTGATGCTGATCCAGTTCAGCGTGCCGTCGTCCTTCATGAGGGACAGCAGGACGATGATGGTCAGGCCCTCGATGAGCTTGGACACCATTGTGAGGTCGTAGATGTCCTCGACGGCGCTCAGCGGCCAGAACGGGATGACGAGCGCGACCGCCAGGAGCCCGATGAGGAAGACCGGCCAGGCGAGGATGTACGGGTCGTACTTCGGCGGCAGGTGGACGATCAGCAGCCCGAAGGCGATCTGGATGGGCGCGAGGGCCAGGAAGAACACGGCCTCGACGAGGGACTCGTTGATGTGGTCGTTGAACGCGTAGAGGTGCATGGACGCATCCGCGAGGAAGAGGGCCTGAAGGAGGTACCGCTTCGTGAAGAGGGGGTTGTTGAAGAAGCGGCCGAAGTCCTCGTACGCGGCGCCGCCCGCCGCGAAGGCGAGGCCGATGAGGGGGAAGTAGAGCCGGGTGATGATGTTCCCCGCGCCGTGGCCGCCGGTCACAGGGGCCTCGTGGAGCACGATGAGGCCGATGTAGTCCGCGCCCCAGCCCAGGAGGATGATCAGGATGCCGCAGAGGAGGAAGACGTTCTCCGCGTTGAGCCGGACCTTCCACCGCATCGCGGCTCGCAAGCCAGGGTTGGTCAAGAACCTTCTGTGCTCCGCCGCCCGACGCAGCCAGCAAAGCCTATATGCGGTCCGCAGCTAACCCGCCCTCCGCGCTCCCGTAGTCTAGTCCGGTCAAGGATCGGGGCCTTTCGAGCCTCAGACGCGGGTTCGAATCCCGCCGGGAGCACTTGACCCATAGGCCATGTCCCCGCGAGGGGCTTGTGGCACGGCCTCGCGTCCGAGTAGGCAGAGCCACCGAGCCTTGTCCCCCAACGCCGGGCATGCGACCCACGTGGAGGAGATGCAGGACCTCTGGAAGGCCTTTCCCGACATGGCGATCGAGATGAAGCGCATCTTCGGCGAGGGCGAGTGGCTCTGCACCGAGTACGTCGTCACGGGGACGCACCAGGGTGTGATGAAGGGACCGGGCGGACAGGAAATCCCGCCGACGGGGAAGGCCCTGCGCCTGCCGACCCTGGGCATCCTGCGCATCGTGGACGGGAAGACCGCCGAGGAGAAGGATTACTTCGACACGAGCAGCCTGGCCGCCCAGCTCGGCCTGACTCCCTGAGGCACGGTTCCGACGGAACGCGGAGACTCGAAGCCGGGCGGACGGACCCGGGCCCGACGGCGCCGGGGCCGTACCCTCCGTCCGCATTGTACTTTCGTTAGGTATTCCCACACTGCGGGCGCTGTGGCTGGCGGGGGTGCATGGCTTGCACGATGGCTCGAGACGGAGTCGTGCGCAGGGAGTCGGAGCTGCTCGCATCGCGGTGGTCGTCCTGGCTGCCGTGGCCCTCGTCAGCGTCCTCGGGGTGACGCCGGCGGCCGCGGCCAACCCAGGTTCGTACCCGCCCGGGACGATGGACCCGACGACCATCCCGAAGTGGGATAACCAGATCACCGGACCGCCGCCCGTGTTCGTGCCCACGGCAATCACGGACGGCGCGGGGGACGTCGTCCGGTACGACTACTCCGTGACCATGGAGACGCACGATCAGCAGATCCTGCCGCCCGAGTACCCGGAGACGCCGGTCTGGGCGTACGGAGGGCAGGCGCAGGACGCCGTCACCGGCGAGGACCTGGGTTTCGTCGTGAACTCCCCGGGACCCACGTTCGAGGCGACCCGCGGGATCCCGAGCCAGGTGATGTGGGAGAACGACATCACGACCGCGTCCATGTTCTGCATCGATCCGACGATCCACTGGGCCAACCCGAACGGCATGGCCGAGCCGACCGAGCCCTTCACGGCGTGTCCGCCCGGCTACGCGGAGGCCCAGGGGCCCGTGCCGCTCGTACCCCACCTGCATGGCGCCGAGGTCCAGTCGACCTCGGACGGCGGACCCGACGCTTGGTTCACCGCGACGGGCATCCACGGACCCGGCTACAGCACGCGGGCCGGGGCCGGGGACAACCAGGCCATCTACGCGTACCCGAACACGCAGCAGCCGACGACCCTCTGGTACCACGACCACGCCCTCGGGATCACGCGGATCACCGTGATGTCGGGCCTCGCGGGTTTCTACCTGCTTCGCGACCCGACCGACCCGGCGGCCGCGGTCCTGCCGAGCGGCATGTACGAGCAGCCGCTCGTCCTCCAGGACCGGATCTTCAACGAGGACGGGAGCCTGTGGTTCTCGAGCGGGGGCGTGAACCCGGACATCCACCCCTACTGGCAGCCGGAGTTCTTCGGGAACACGGTCATAGTCAACGGCCTCGTGTGGCCGAACATGGACGTGACCGCGGGCTGGTACCGCTTCCGGTTCTTGGACGGGTCGAACGCGCGCTTCTACACGTTGCGGTTCGTCGACACGGCCTCCCAAACCACGCTGCCCTTCTGGGCACTCGCGAGCGACGGCGGCTACCTGATTGCGCCGCAGCGGATGACGGACTTCACGATGGCGCCCGGGGAGCGCCTCGACGTGCTGGTCGACTTCTCCTCCCTGGCGCGTGGATCGACGGTCCGCCTCCTGAACACCGCGAAGGCGCCCTTCCCCGCGGGGACGCCCGCGGACCCGCGGACGGTCGGCCAGGTCCTGCAGTTCACCGTGGAGAGCACGGTGCACGGACAGGGAGGGTTCGCGACGGGCACGGACCTCATCGCCGCGCTGCCGACGCCGCTGAACCCCACGCTCGTCGGGAGCTTTCCCACGCTGACCGCGCCGACTGCGTCCAACGCGCGGGTCCACACCCTCTACGAGGTCGAGGGACCCGAGGGCCCGCTCATGGTGACCCTGGACGGACAGAAGTGGTCCGCCCCGGTCTCCGAGACGCCGACGCAGGGGACCACGGAGATGTGGGTCGTGTTCGACGCGACGGGCGATTCCCACCCGATCCACCTGCACCTGACGCAGTTCCAGGTCGTGTCCCGCCAGTCCTTCAACGTGAAGAAGTACCTGGCGGACTGGATCGCAGCGAACGGCGGGACGGAACCTCCGTTCACGTCGCCCACGGTCAACGTCCCGGCCTACACCGCGTACCTGCAGGGCATGCCTAAGGGGCCCGCGCCGGACGAGCTGGGATGGAAGGACACCGTACGGATGAACCCGGGCGAGGTGACGATTTTCCTCGTCCGGTACACCGCGCAGGACGGGACGCCCTACGTCTTCGATCCATCCGTCGGCCCCGGGTACGTGTGGCACTGCCACATCCTCGACCACGAGGACAACGAGATGATGCGGCCGCTCGAGGTGGTCAAGGCCTAGGTGACGCGGCTCCCGGCACGACGCGACTGTCGGGGTCAGCCTCGACCTTCGCGGCGCAGGCCTCACGCCGGGCCAAGCCGCCGGCGAGGCGCACGTCGGCTCCCAGGGCTGCACTGGATGCCGCCGGGCATCCGGAAGTGGATTGCGAAGCCGTAGCCCTCCTCCTGGAGCGTGCCGTCGAACCGGACGCCCGAGCCGGCGAGGACTCTGCACACCCGAGCTCGTGCTCCCCGCACCCCCGTTCCCCGAGCCGGAAGAGCGAGGGAGGCTGAATACGAGCTTGCACATGGTTGATGCCCGCCGGGAGCATACCCACGTGGGTCTACTACCCCGCTTCAGCAGGGGCCTGGGCCGGGGGCTCGAGCGCTTGCGGGAGGCCATGGAGGAGTTCTTTGCTGGCTGCTCCAGGACGGACGTCATCGTAGCATAAGCGATGCCGATCCGTCCGGTTCACCGAGGAGGTCCGAAGGTTAAAATACATCGTAGTCGCTTGTAGTGCACCGTGCCCGTCACGACGTTGCGTCTCTCGGACGATGAACTCCGGCGGATTGACCGGATCGCCGAGCGACAGGGAGTCGACCGAGCCGTCCTCTTACGTCGAGCGATTGCGGAAGGAGTGCGCGAAATCCTGCTTGCGGACGCGATTACTCGTTACCAGCGTGGAGCGTGTAGCGCTTGGCGTGCAGCATCCGACGCGGGAATCGGTCTGTGGGAGTTCTTGGACGAACTCCAACGGCGAGGCGTTCCCTTTCGCACGGATGAGCAACACCTCGGCGGCCTCATCGAGGAACTCGGATGAGGGCGGCGATCGATGCCTCGCCCCTGATCTTCTTGACGAAAATCGGCCGGCTCGACGTTCTGGATCAATACCTGGAAATCCTGGTGCCTCCCGAGGTCATTTCCGAGGTCGAGCGTGGACTTGCCTCGGGACATCCGGAGGCTCTCGAGGTGAGAGGGCTCATCGAGAAAGGGCGCCTTCGGATCCGCAAGGGCGGTAGACCTCGGACGGAGTGGAACCTCGACCGTGGGGAGGCTGCCGTGCTCGCCCTCGCCCGGCGGGCGAACGTCGATGAGGTCGTCACGGACGACCGGGCTGCAATTAGCGTCGCGAAGTATCTCGGCCTGCGGCCCGTGAGCGTCCCGTTCCTCCTGCTGAGGGAGCGTCGTTCGGGACGCTTGTCTCAGGAGGCCTTCGAGGCGGCTCTGCGGCGCCTTCTCGGGGTTGGCTACTACCTGTCGCCGGAACTGCACACTCGGCTTGTCGCAGCGGGACGCCGGTGAGTCCATGAGCCCAGGCTCCCAATCTGCCTCGCGACTCGATCGCCGAGGAGCAAACCCACGTGAGTGCAGTCCCCGCCGGGAGCATCCCCACATGGGTTTACTCCCACGGACAGCGTTGCAAGTCAAGGGTGGAGCATCGGATGCTTTCTGCGAAATCTGAGCAAAATGATTTATATGGCGTTTTGCTTAGACTTCACTGATGACACGTACGCCTCCACAACTTGCGATCTTGGCGAACCTCGATGGGCCCCGTACCGTCAAGGAGCTTGCGGCAATCAGTGCGCTTCCCTACCAGGGGGTCTACAAAGCGGTCCGCCAGCTGGTCCAGCGAGGCATCCTCACGAGCCATCGCGAAGGCAAGAATCTCGTCGTCGAGGCTGTCGCCGCATCCGCTCCTGCACTCGCTCGGGGGCTCGTCCACGACCACGCCCGCCAGGACTGGGGGCGCGTGTTCCGAGGCGACCGCCCCATCGTGTTGTACGTCCTGGATCGTGTCGGCGATCCTGCCCTGACGGCCGAGGTCTGTGGCAAGACCCGAAGGGCGGTGTATCATACCATCCAATCGTTGGGGCCTCGCGGTCTGCTTGTCAAGCGCCAGGGCCGGTATGCGATTAATCCACGGCTTCGCCGCCTGAAGGCCTTGCTCGAGCAGCTCGCCGAGGCCGAGGGCCGCAGGCGCCTGCGTGCTGTGGATCCAAAAGCGGTGCCGCTGTGGAGCCTGGGCCCCGAGGTTCTGTTCAGGAGCGAAGAAGAGTTGGACCGGCCTGGAGTGTATGCCTCCGCGCTCTCCGCGTTCGCGCACTACGGGGTGCCGTTGGTCATCATGGACGGTCGCTACTACCACCTGGCTTCGCGCCCGCCCGATGTGGCCGACGCGATTCTGCAGGGGCTCCTCGTCGACCCGGAGAGCCGGGTCAATCGCTCGTACTCCGCCCTTCTCTTCGAGAAGCATCGGCCATCGAATCTCACGACGAAGGCTCGCATTTACGGACTTGAGGACCTGGCGAAGGCGCTCATCCGATACGTGGAGGACCATCGGCCCGGCGATCTATTCCTCCCGTGGCGAGACCATAACCGATATCGGCGCCAGTATGGGGTGGGCGCATGAGACAGTTCGACCGTGCATACATCGAGAGGGAACTGCGGAAGCTCGGTGAGGCACTCGCGAGGCCTGTGCGACTTCATGTTGTCGGGGGAGCTGCCATGGCGTATCGGCGACAAAAGGCAGGAACGAAGGACATCGATGTCGTCGTGGACTCTGAGGTGGAGGGCGACGAGTTGGTCGCAGGTCTCCGACGGACCGGGTTCACGGACCCCGCGCACTTGGGTAAGCCGTACCGGCGCCTGGGCGCACGCCGCGTTCTCGAGAACCCGGATGAGTTCATGTGGGACATATTCGTTCACGAGATCCTCGGGTTCGAGTTTTCGGAGCGCATGCGCGGTCGTGCGGAGCCATGGATGACGGGCGGTCCCCTGGCCGTATTTGCGGCGGCGCCGGAGGACATCTTTGCTTTCAAGGCGCTCACCGATCGTGATCGTGACCGGGACGACATGAACACTTTATTCGCGGATGGCCTTGATCTGGCCATCATTCGTGGCGAGGTCCTTGCTCAGGCCGAGCGGCCCACGGGCAAGCGCTTTGCGGCGTTTTTCTTCCAAGGTCTAGAGGACTTTGTCGGCAAGTTTGGCGTCGTCTATCCTGGCTTGGACGAGTTCGAAGCGCTCCATGTGCGCGAGCAGATTGCGGAGATTCTCGTCACACGTCTTGCGAAAGGGACTGTGGACTTGGCCCGGGTCGCCGAGGACTTGGGCGTGGGCCGCGATCTCGTAAATGCTGCGGCTCAGAGGCTAGTGAGGCAGGGCTTGGCCCGCCTGAATGAGAGCGAGTTGCGGCCGGCGTAATGCGCGCCCCTGAAAACCGAAGCCTACGGGGGTCCTTGAAGTCATCCGCGAACTTCGTGGGCTCTTGCAGTCCGCCGCTCGCGAAATGGGAGGCCAAGGCGCTACTATCCTCCGTGCCGTGGCGCCTTCTCGGTAGCAAACCCGTACGAGTTTACTCCCCGCCGGGAGCACTCTCACACTAGGCTCTTTTTTCGGTAGCAGGATGGCGGAACCGACGGTAGCACCCTAACGTTAGGTCGATTTTCCGGTAGCAGATGGGTTCGCGGACCCATCTCGCCCGCCTCCGTTCCCCGAGCCGACGAGCGAGCCGGAAAGGGCGAAACATACGAATCCCCAGAGACCCATCACGTACCGAGGGGTGCCCACGCCATTCTGCGCGAACTGCGGGACCGAAGTCACGCCCGAGGCACCGTACTGCCCAAGATGCGGCTTCCATGGTATCGTCTCGGCGAAGCCTGAGACCTTGGCCGCGAGCCCGGTTCCAGCCGCTCTGACGACGGAACCGGTGCTCCTTCATCTTCGGCTGCTGAGTTGGGGACTCATCCTCCTCGCAGTGTGGATGGGTATGGTGGCCGATACAGGGCTCGTGAATGCCTTCGCGCCCCTGCCCCCGTCCGAGCCGGTCCTGTTCGTCGAGATGCCGACCGCCGACTTAGTCGTCGCAGGGGGGCTCATGCTGCTGCCCGTCGCCTGCCTCCTGTGCCTCGGACTGGGCCTCATGGGGCTTCGGGCGAGCGTCCCCGAGGTTCGAGGCCGGCTCACGTGGCGTCTGGGCAGATTCGTCCTCGGCCCTCTGCGTCTCATCGGACTCCTGCTTCTCTTGGCGGTCATTGCCGTGGCCGTCTCCGTGGCCTTGTACGCCGTGGCCTACCTCAGCGGAGGAGCGGTGCCTACATGGGACCTATTCATTGAAGCGGGCTTCGAAGCCTTGCTCATCGCCGTTGGGTGGTGCCTGATGGTCTTCCCCGCGAAGGCCCTCGGCCTCTGGACGACGCGGACTGAAGGCAAGGCGGTCGTGGCTGCGACTCTGGTCATCTCCATCGCCGCCCTCCTTGAAGCGGGTGTATGGTTCATTGCTGCGGCCGTGGGGGCAGCCATGCTCGCGGCCGACCCCAGCGCCGACGTGCCTCCGACGTATCCGTGGGCGGACGGGTTCACGGCCCTCGCCGCCGTCGTGGGCCTACTCGTCGTCGCGTGGGTCGCCCGCCGCATCGTGCACCGGATGAAGCGGTCCAGCGCTCAGGCCGCTCCGCTTCCGGCGTGACTCTGCCCCCGCTCCGCTCCCGAGCCCGAGGGGCAAGGGTGGTTGGATACCAGCTTGCCCAGGGTCGCTGCCCGCCGGGAGCATCCCCACCGGGACCACTGCCATAGCCAGATTCGGACACGCCTACGAGGACCCCGGGGCTCCCTGGAGCCATTCGAGGGCCTTCGTCGACGGGAAGCCCTTGACTACCCCCTGCTGCGCAAGCCGACGATCTCGGCAGCGGGGGACTGCGCCGCCTCGCGTCCCACGATTGCGGAGGGATTCCGGCCTTGCTTGATCTGAGGGGTTCTGCTCATCCCAGGGCTCCCTTCAAGCGAGCCGCATCGGAAGTATTATCTGGACGCGCTCACTTCCATATGGAAACCAAAGTGTCCATATGGACGACCTCAGACTCGGGCCCATCCTCCAGAACCTCCAGGCGACGCTTACTTCCCCACTTCGCTATCGCATTGCGCGGCTCCTCATCCAGCTCCCCGAGAAGGAGTTCACCGGACGCGAGATCGCCAGGCTCCTTCGCGTCAGCCACTCGGGGG
>OFHG01001055.1_pt1 | contig 10101 bp, 9 predicted proteins | sample 1521931 | NCBI WGS metagenome assembly OFHG01 (sample SAMEA2468438, study PRJEB22500) | soil metagenome | biome: Glassland; feature: Farmland; material: Clay | place: Australia | collected 2013-01-31 | depth 0.55 m | reverse complement strand
CGCACTCTCATGATCTTCTGCCCCAGGGTGCAGAATCGGCTCGTGCACAGCGGTTCATATACGAAGAACAGAAGCAGGATCAGGCCCACGCGGACCTTGACACCGGTCTCGCCGGCGTTCTCGAAAAGATAGGCAATCACGATAATTGCCGCAAGAACGAAAGAGACGTCGATCGCCGTCGCGATATACCGGCGGGTCAGGGTAGGATATTTACCGTCCTCGATTGCGACCTTCACCTCCCAATATTCTCCGGGCTGTTCGCCGGAGGCCGCCGGCTGTTGAACGGGCTCCCGGTATTTGGCGAAAATGATCCCGCAGAAGTCGCACTCGATGTCCGAGGACGTTTCCCTATGACATTTCGGGCATCGCATTTTATAGTCCTTGTCTCATATTTTTTTCATACTTACACGCAGCTTCTACTCTTCGATCTTCATCTGAGAAAATCGGACACAACGTCCCGCCGATACCCAGAACCACCGCCGACCCCGATATGTCCCCGCACTCCCCTACTGCTCCGCCTTCGGGAAGAGCTTGACGATCACGATCATCAGGACGAGGGTCACCGCGCCGAGCACCGCGTAGAGCCCCCAGCTCTTGTCCTCGAACATGCCCAAAAAGGCGTTCTTGAAGCCCGCCCCGCTGACCGATTCGACGCTGCCCATGGCAACGGTCTTCGGCAGGACATCGGCCAGGTGGGCCTGCCCCAGGGTCAGATCGTACTTCGCCGCGCTGATCTTGTCGTTCCCGCCGTAGAGCGCGTACTCGCCCGGCTTCGCCGCAAGGAAGAGCAGCACCGGTGCGCGATAGGCCGCCTGCAGCTTGCGCAGCTCGATGGGCCGGTTGTCTCCGTGGTCCATCGTGATCCGCAGCTCCTTCGCGCCCTCGGGAAGGCCGCCCAAGTCCAGATGCAGGACCGAAGCGGTCTGTGCGGCGTTCTGCCAGCGCATCGTCCGCCACGCCTGCCATCCCGCGCGCTCCTGGAGCGGCAGCTCGAACTGCACCGTGCGGTCGAAGATCCCATCGGCCTCCGCGCTCAGTTCCGTCAGGTGAGCCCGACCTTCAGGCAGCGCCACGGTCCAGGAGGTCCGGTTTTTTCCCTTGTCATACTCCGCCTTTGCAGTGAGGCCGATCACCTGCGTCTCGCTCGGCCCGGTAAAGTAAGGGACCTGGACGCCATCCTTCACGATCCGGACGCTGTCTGCAGCCCGCCCCATGCTTGCCTCGCGTATCAGCACCAGCCGATAGTACCCCGGCTCCGCGATGGGGAGCCGCGACCGCCAGCGGTATCCCTTCCCGTCAAAGGGTCCGCCGGCAACGGCGTACCTCTCCAGCAGGCTCTCAGGAGCCCACTGCGGATTCTCCTGTGCATCGGAGAAGGCAATGACCGCGCTGATCTTCCGCTCCTTGTCTCCCGGCGTTTCCTGGATTGCCACTTGGTTTCCCAGGCCGGTCCGGGCCAGATACGTGCCCGGCTTGTCGGCATAGAAGGTCATGCGCGGCAGGTTGACCGTAACAGCCATGGACTTGACCGTGCCGATATACTTGCCGTTGCTATCGAGACGAAGCACGAGCGATCGCGTACCCCAGTAGCCGTTCACCGGGATCTCGAGCAGCGCGCCCTTCTTTCCCACGATCGAGATCGTGCCGGAGAACAGCTTCTGGAACTCAAGCTTGCCTCCCTGCACCACCTCCGCGCCCAGCTCCCAGTTTCCCTGGAACTGCGCCTCCGTCGCGAGCTCGATCTTATTGATCCAGAGCCCCAGGCCCGGCAGGGTGGTGGAGAGGGCCCGCACGCGCTCGTCGGTCTTGTCCGAGAACTTGAGCGGAACGGACTGCTGTGCAAAGTCCTGCGCCGCGTTCTTGCCCGAAAGCGTCACCGACGTGACCGGAAGCGTGGTCTCGCGGAACCGCTTGTCATAGCCCTTGAAGCTGAGCCGCAGCTTCTCGTAGACCGCAGGCTTGATGCTTATCTCCGCGGCAAAGCGGCCGCCGGTCGCGTAGAGGGCCGCGTTATCCGCCAGCACGTGCCAGCCTTTTGCGTCCATGCCCTCGATCTTCGCCGTGCCCATGGTCTGCGGAGCATCCACGTCGATCCGGATCGTCTCGACGAGCAGGTCCTTCGGCGCGTCTGCCTCCCAGACGAGCATGCGCTTCTTGTCGAAGAGCAGACGGCTGGGCTTGAGCGCCACGCTGCGCGGACCGGTGTCGCCCTTCCAGAAAAGCTCGAAGGAGCGCGGATTGTTGTCCGGCCCGACCAGGGTCAGGTCCAGCTGCGAGGTCCTGGCCGCGTTGTCCGTCCCAAAGAAGACCCCGGCAGGCAGCACCGTCTCAATCAGCCCAGTCTGCATGACCTCTGCCGCTGCCTGATAGTGCCATTGCTGGTCGGCAAGGGTGAGGCGAGGTGAGGCGAGGAGGATAAGAGCGAGTATGATGAAGAATGCTGAAGTTCGATACTGTTTCATGCAGGTCACCTTTCTTCGATCTATTTATGCTGTCATTGCGTCAAAGTCAACGACAACGTCATGCCCCAAGGATCATAAAAAGATATTCTCTTTACAACCCGAGTCACGACACACAACGCAATTCTTTGCCTTTCAATGTTCTCCGCAGGAACAGAATCTGCTTCTTCACATCGCCCAGCAGCTTCCGATACTTCCCGCGGTTCTTCTTGATGTCGTCGTAATATTTGATGTCCTTGCCAAGGAGCTTGCCTTTATACTCGAACCGAACCCTGCTCCCCTCCCGCGTCATCAGGTAATAGTACTGATACCCTTTGACATACTTCTTCACCAGCACCCCGCGTGGCAATGCAGCCAGGGCCTTTTCATAATCTCCCCGGACGACCAGTGCTTTATTAAGCTGTTCTTCCAATATCCCCTTGATGATCTTCATGAACACCTACCCTGTTACCATACAGACATCATATTATACTCTCTTGTATGGTAACCGCCAAGGAAGCTTCTATTCTCTCGGCTTTGCAAATTTCATGGTGAAAGGGTCTATAAGTTCGCGAACCGTGTCGGTCCTGCTGAACAGTTCATACACTTTTTCGATAGCATAGTGGTACTTGAGTGCGCCCATAGGAACGCGGTTGAGCATCATGTTCACCCTGAGCATGTCGGCCTTTTCCAGCCCGCCGGCGCGATGGATCAGAAATTCCGCCTGACCCGCAAGGTCGTTCATCGAGCCAAGCACGCTGCGGTTCATCGTCGGTGCGATAGCGATTTCGCTGTACTCATCCAGCGCTTTAAGGATCTCCCCCTGCCTCAATCCTTCTACGGCAAGATTAGAATTCAGGTTCATGAGAAACAGATCGTGAAAATCATCCTTTTTCTTAACGCCCGGCACAAGGAACGAGTAGAGCGTCCGATCGTTCGTGAAAAGGATGCACTTTCTCCGCTCGATCCTGATCAGATTCGCATGCCAGGGACCGAGAAACCCGGACGAATGCTCCCGCGGCATCTTGCTGCCCAGCGCACCAAGTTCGCTCAACAGCTTCTTCGTGCAATGAATGATCTGCATGTCGTTCAGCGCTTTTTCGACAAAATAGGATGCACCTGGAACCTGCCAGACTGTTTTAATTCTTTGTAGAGCTCATTCCAGCTGTTTCTCATGTTCCGACCCAGGTGGACGGCCGTCGCGATAAGTCCGTCACAGACGTACGTATTATCGAGAACCACCACGCCGGCTTCCAGAAATACTCCCGGACAGCCGGTTATGTCCCTGATTTCATCGTTCAGTCCAAGGACGCCATAGCCGTATTCCCCGCCCTCCTTCAGGAAGATCGAGCAGGACTTCAGGTCCCGGAGTATACCCATCGGGAGAACTCGAGGCTTCGAATAGCCAGGATCATCTTCCTGTCGATCGGCTCCGTGCCGTCCTCCAGATCGCGCAGATGTTCGTCCAGCAGCCCCCGGTTCGAAACGAACCGCTTCCTGGCCGTAACAAACTTCTCGATCATTCGTTGAGGCTCCGGCAAGGCCGGGTCCCGCCGATAGATCGCAAGCAGGAACTTCTTGTACTCGCTGATAAATCTCCCAGCCGTCTCCTTGTCAATCACCATTACGGGACACCTTCACTTCGCCGCTTCGAGTTCAAACGACATCCTTCGCAGTTACCATACAATAGTTGATTATCTGTTATCTGTATGGTAACTGCCAAGGGACGTTTTTCGTTTGGTATTTTCTAACCGGCCAATTGCGCATTCGCTCTTTCCAGGAATACGGCTGTTTCTGCAGCATGCGTAATGGCGAGCAAATGACCTGCTTCTTCAACTATCTCGCTGCCGGATGCCGGACAGGGAATGACGTGATCCTTCCTGCCGTGAAGGCGGAGTATCCTTCCCGGCGGGCCGTGATAACCATCCCATGAAGGCAGGTACGCACACATCGCCCGTATGAATTCAGGATCGGAATCCGCAAACATCGTACTCACCAGACTCCGGTGTTTTCCGACGAGAGCTTGAATAATCGTTACGGGAGCGGCAGCTGCGAGCGGAGACAGCAGTGAAAGCATGGGCTCAACTTCCTTTCGGTTTGCAGCACTGCCGAGCAGGACGACCGCTTTCGGATTGACCAGGCGGGCGATCTCAAGGGCAACCATGCCCCCGAGCGAAGAGCCTCCCACAACGTCACCAGCGCCGATTTCGTTCTCCCTTATGACTCTTCGGGCCACCTCGGCATACGTTTTCTCGCTTCCATAAACCGGCCAGTTGAGAAAGTTGACCCTGAAGCTGAGTTTATGCTTCAGCCCGTTGTACATAGCGGCGGTTGCACCCATGCCGGGCAGTAGGAACCATATCGTTCAGTGTTCGCTTTCCTTCCGATCGGATTTTGAATCGTTCGTGTTCGTGGCAATTGGTTCTCATGACGACAAAAACCATAATTGAAGCCCCCCGGAGCAAGCTCCGGGGAATTTTCGATTCTCAAGGTAAAAATATTATCGTATTCGCTCGCTAACCCTGCAGCAAGCTGCGGGGAATGCGCTCGCTACAGAATTCAAGAGGCAAGACTTGCTCCCCGGAGATCCTTACGGAACAACCTCACTTCACTGCTCAGAGCTCAAGCGACAGCTTTCGCGGTTACCATACAATAGTGGTTTTTGTGTAAACTGTATGGTAACTGCCAAGGGACGTTTTTTTGGTTAGTATTTTCATCGTTATGATCGTAGTTCAATTGGTGACTTGGTCCCGGCCCGACCCGGGTCAGGTCCAGCTGCGAGGTCCTGGCCGCGCTGTCGGTCCCGAAGAAGACCCCGGCAGGCAGCACCGTCTCAACCAGACCCGGCTGGCTGACCTGCGCCGCTGCCTGATAGTGCCATTGCTGGTCGGCAAAGGAAGATTGCGGCATCGAGAGGAGGATAAGAGCGAGGATGATGAAGAATGCTGGCACTCGATACTTTTTCATACAGGTCACCTTTCTTTGATCTCTGCTATGTAGTCATTGTGATCAACGCAACAGCAATAACAACGACCCTTGTGCTATTCCCACACTCTGCTCATCCAACGAAACTGACATTTCAAGACCTGGCCCCAAATATTCTCTGAGGCCAAATCTTCATTAGTTACATACTTGTCAACATCGAAGATTTGACCCCGATAGTCTCTCGAGACCTGATTGGTAATCCGTCCCACCCTTTTATAGCGTTATCAGCATCTTTACTGCCCATACCGCGAGCCATCTTGGGGCTGGTTAACAACCATAAGACTTGTACAAACTCTTGGACACGGCATGGAACCGAAGATTTTCTGGTCCGCCACAGGGCGGAAAGGGTCATGGATAAAGAGGTTCACCAATGACCTTAATCCCGATGGGTGACTGGTGCAGTGAAGACTGACACCTAAACCGAATGAAACTGCGGCAATAGTACGGATGAAGATAACGAAAAGGCTCGGCGAGAAACGTTCCGTTTCTCGCCACAAGATAGCTTTTTTGCTTGACGGTGCCCTTTAAATGGGTGACCCTTAGGACCTCTGCCAGAACAGACCCTGGCGTCAACGGGCGGACGCTTTTACAGCTTTTTGCTGTATACCCCAAAAATACCCCATTTTTTTTCTTTACCTCGAATCGGAAATCAATTATAGTGCGAGTTCATGAAAGGAAAGACCATGTTCCCGAGAAAAAGAACCTGTTCCATTTTGCTTCTGATCAGCGCGGCCCTGCTTGCAGCCGGCTGCGGCGGAAGGCTGGTGCAGCGGCCCGATCTCCTGGAAGCGACCAACAGGATCGCCCTGGTCAGCACGGTGATGCCGCGCGTTGCCGACACCTCGCGCGAGGCCAACCGAAAGGTCCTGCAGGCGGCGGTCGACCATGCGGCAGCGCAGGTACGGACAGGGCTGGCAAACATACGGCCATGGACGGTGCTGGATGCGGCTGCCATCGACCACGGAAAAGCGGCCCTGTCGTTCGGGAACGCATCGCACCAGGATCTCTCCGCCCTGTTTCCGTACGTGAATGAGCAGAACCGGGTGCAGGAGGCCCTGGCCGCTCAAAGGGAGCTGTGGCGGGACCGGTTCATCGGCGCCGAGGGGCTGCCCATCATCCCCCGCGAAGCCTTTGCCCCTGACGAGGGTTCGCCGGGGAAGGACCCGTTAATCCGCACGGTGCTGCTCGATCAGGCCGGCAAGCTGTGCAGCGCGCTCCAGGCGGATGCCGTTGCCTTTGTGCAGGTGCGGTGCGCGGTCACCCATCCCCGCGAGCGGGCCTTTATCGTGACCGACGAGCGGACCGACGGCATGCTCGCTCTCTCGGCGACCCTCGTGGTCGTGGACAAGACCGGAACAATCATCGCAGACATGGGCGTCCGTCCCCTCACCGAGGGTTCGCCGTCGCGCGACCTGCTCCCCCTCTATCGCGGGGCGGGCAGGGAAGCGGTCGAGGCGGGGAATGTCGACCTTGCCGATCCGAAGAACAAAATACCGCGGGCGTTGTCCGCGCTGATCGATGCGGCCGTTGCGGACATCATGGCAAGCCTGAAGGCGGAGCTTGCGAAATGATCGTGAGACGGGGAAAACAATCTTTGCGGGCGGCGGCCGCAGGAATGGTCCTGCTTCTCACGGCCTTTCCAGGAAGCTCGATTGCCGGGACGCTGGTTCTCTCGGGATCGTCCACGATGCAGAAGCGCATCCTTGAACCGTCGCGGAAGGCAGTGGAGAAGAAGACCGGCGTGGCGATCGAGGTCGCGGGCGCTGAAACGATGCGGGGCATAAAGGACCTGATGGCCGGAACCGCGGATGCGGCGATCTCAGACTGCCCGCTTGCGCTCGCCTTTCAGGAAATCGGGGTTCCGAGCGAGGGTACATACCAGGAACAGGTGATCGCCCAGGACCGAATCGTTGCCATCGTGAACGCACACAACAGGGTGAAAAAGCTTACCAGAGAGCAGCTGGCGGGCATCCACAGCGGCAAGATCACGAACTGGAAGGAAGTGGGCGGCGCGGACGCGCCCATCGTGGTCGTCATCCCTCCCCGGAGTTCGGGCACACGCGCGGTGATCCAGGACTCCCTCATGGACGGCGCCGCCTTTGCCGCGAACGCCTATGTGACGGTGACCGACCGCGAGGCCCTGGACATCGTGGAAAAATCTCCGATCGCCATCGCGCTGCTGTCGGAAGGGTTCGTCCGGAGCGGCAAGGGGCTGAAAGTGGTGAGCATCCCACCGGTCAAACGCCAACTCTGCATCATCACGAAGAACGAGCCGGCGGAGGACCTGAAGAAAGTGATCGAGTTCCTGCAGTCAAAGGCGGCGAGGAGACTGTTCAGGTAAGACGCGGAACATTTGAGGTCGCCTGACTCACAGGGCCTTTAATGTTTGACTTCTTTTTTCTCTGATACGATCCCGCACGCTATTCATACTCCTTTCGATGACAACACGAGTCCGTGCGCACCGGTCTGTAATTTAAGGAAAAAACTTGAACGATCGTGAGATTGACGAACTCCTGGGCGTGGTAAGATGCGGTCGGTGCGGGCATCGGCTGAACGGCGAGATCGAATGTCCCTTTTGCTCCCTGTTTCCGGAGCCTTCCAGAAGGGAAGGGATGCCGAAATGGATCTTTGTGACCGCGTGCTTTCTTACCTCGCCGCTCAGCATCTACTTTATCCTCAAAGACAAACGGCTGACCGTCGCTGAGAAAATTCTGACCGTATCGGGCTGCTGCGTATGGTTCGCCCTGTACCTGGCGCACTGATAAGGGAATCGTAGCAGCTTCTCCGAGATCCCCAGGAGCCAACGGTATGCACACCGGCCGTCGCTGGAGAAGCTTTTCAGCGCAGACGTCAGAAGCAACCTGCGAAAGAGGCGGGGAGCGGTAGTCAGGGCAGTGGAACAGTATGGTTACCAACAGCAGGAGATTGCGGCGCATCTGGGGCTTCACTACTCGTCGGTCAGCAGGATCGTGAAGGGCGAACGGTAATTGTCAAGCCATATAAAGGGCACCTCCTTAGCACCCCTGATATTCCCTGAGATGGCCAAGTTTCCCCTTGCATCTGACCCGGATTTTAATGGACCAATAAACAACTCCTAACTCTCTAATCTCCTTGTCCGCTCAGGGCATCTAAAGTCGTATACACCTTCCCGTGCTGTTCCTTTTCTGCACATCATCGTTTCAATCTGCGCCGGTGCCGCGGCCAGGCAATCCCGGACTTGACAGTGGATGTTCCATCCGGTTTAATCTAAATTAAGATCAGTAACGCCGATAACCGTACATTATTATCAACTGTGAAGGAAGGAGTTACGAAATGGCAATCGCAAACCCTGCCATAGATATCAGCAACACTGCCGAAGAGCTTGTTTCCCTGGGTGTACAAGCCTGCCCTCGTGCTGTTTAATGGCGGGTTCTCCCGCGAGGGGCGGAAGCCCATGGAAGAGCCTAGCTTCCGCCATGAACACCTGGGGCGCTCTCACCGACGTTACGGCGACCTGGTCCAAGATGTTCGCCTAACGGGTCTGGAAGGAACGGGGCGGGACGGATTGCGTCAAACCGTAGCCCGGTGGTAGTGTGGCGCCTGGGACCCCGGCTCCACGGTATGGCTGGATTACTGTGATAGGGCGCCATTCAAAGTGAACAACGGAGATAATGCATGCGAAAATTCCGGTTCTTGTGTTTGCTGTGGATCTTATTCCTTTTTGTCGGGTGCGCATCGACGATGCGAAGCGGCGCCGTGAAACCCTCGGTTCTCACGATCTATACGGAGACGTATCCGCCGATGAACTTCGCTGAAAACGGCAAGGTCACCGGCCTGGCGACGGAGGTGGTCCGGGAGCTGATGAAAAGGACCAACACGGCTGCTGATATAGAACTCGTAGCCTGGGCAGACGGGTATAGGGCGGTCATGGAGAAACCGAATGTGGCACTTTTCACCGTGGCCATGACTGCGGAGCGTAAGCCGCTCCTTCAGTGGGTGGGACCAATTGCCTTCCTGAACGCCAATCTCTATGCCGCAAAAGGTTCGCAATTCGGAATACGATACTTGGCCGACGCAAAAAAACTTCCGAATATTGTCGTCGTCAAGGAGGATTATACCGAACAACTCCTGAGGAAGGAGGGGTTCTCGAACCTGGAAAGCGTGGCAACGGACGAGATCGCCGTCCGGAAACTGCTCGGCGGCGAGGCGCAACTTTTTCCCTGCAACAATATCACGATGCCGGCCCTGCTGAAACGCGTCAATGCCGCGATGGGTGATGTGGAAAGCGTCCTGAACCTCTCCACGGACCTGATCTACGTCGCTTTTTCAAAAGGCACGCCGCCCGAACTGGTTGCCCATTGGCAGAAGGCGCTCGACGAGATGAAGGCTGAAGGCGCCTTCAGCCTGATCTATGCGAAATGGCTTCCCGCTGAAACGCCGCCCGGGATCATCCAGATGATGACCGAGGAATATCCTCCGGTGACCTTCATGAAGTATGGAAGAGTCAGTGGTTTCGTAACCGATATGGTCAGAGAAATCTGCGCCAGGCAAGGCATCGAGGACAACATCCGGTTGACCTCCTGGGATGAAGCCTACAAAACGGCGCTCTCTAATCCGAATGTGGTGCTCTTCAGCGCCGAGCGGACGGATCAACGGGAGAAGTTGTTTCAATGGGTGGGGCCGGTCGGCAAAAACAGCG
>OFHG01001054.1_pt1 | contig 10106 bp, 5 predicted proteins | sample 1521931 | NCBI WGS metagenome assembly OFHG01 (sample SAMEA2468438, study PRJEB22500) | soil metagenome | biome: Glassland; feature: Farmland; material: Clay | place: Australia | collected 2013-01-31 | depth 0.55 m | reverse complement strand
CCTTTTTGCGGTGGCCGTGCTGCTGCTCATGCTCCCCGCCGCTCGCGCGCAACAAATTACATCCAAGAAAAGTCTCCGCCCAGCCTCGCAGACAGCCTGGGTGGAGAAAACGCTCAAGAAGATGACCCTGCGCGAAAAGCTTGGCCAGATGCTTATCGTTTCCTACTTCGGCGCCTTCAGCTCCACCGAAAGCCCCGATTACAACGAGATGCTCCGCCAAGTCGAGGAGATTCATGTCGGTGGACTGATCATCACCACGAACCGCGGGCCGCTGGGGATCGAACGCAGCCAAGTCTATCCGACCGCCGCGATCACAAACCAGCTGCAGCAGCACGCCGAGGTTCCGCTGCTCGTTGGCGCCGACTTCGAGCGTGGCACAGGCATGCGGCTCGACGAAGGCACTTCCTTCCCTTCTGCTATGACCCTCGGCGCGACGGGCGATCCAAAGCTCGCTTACGCAGCTGGCAAGACGATCGCCATCGAGGCGCGCGCCGCCGGAATTCACTGGATCTTCGCGCCGGATGCCGACGTCAACAATAACCCGGACAATCCGATCATCAACTTCCGGTCGTTCGGTGAGGATCCGAAAAGCGTGGCCGAATACGTCGCACAATTCGTGCGCGGCGTCGAAGAAAATGGCGCACTCGCCTGCGCCAAGCATTTCCCCGGCCACGGCAACGTCAGCGTGGATTCCCATCTCGCCCTCGCCGTCGTTGACGGCAACCGCCGCGAGCTCGAAAGCACCGAGCTAGTTCCCTTCCGCGCTGCGATTGCAGCGGGCGTTAGCTCGATTATGCCCGGTCACCTGGCCGTGCCGGCGCTCGAGCCCGACCCGACTCTTCCTGCGACGCTGTCGAAAAGAGTCCTCACCGGCGCGCTCCGCGCCGAAATCGTCGCGCTGAAACTCGCCCAGGTCGGTCTGGCCGGACAACAGGACCGGTTTCCGCGGGAACTGAGCGGCGGGATGCAGAAACGGGCCGCGCTCGCCCGGGCGCTCTCCCTGGACCCGGCCATCCTCTTTTTCTACGAACCGACCGCCGGGCTGGACCCGGTGGCGGCCGCAGCGCTGCGCAGCGACCTGGCGACCCTGGCCGACCGAGAGGGGATTACCGTTTTCCTGACCACCCATAATCTTGCAGAGGCCGAAAAACTATGCCAGTTGGTAGGAGTGGTCCGCAATGGCCGGTTGCTGGCCCTGGGAAGTCCGGAACAACTGCGCAGCCAGGCAGGCAAGCCGCGCCTGGAGGTCCGTGGAAGCGGTTTCACCCCGGCCGTGCTGCAGGAGCTGCGCACTCGCCCGGAAGTGTCCGAGCTGGTTCAGCGCGACGGGCTCCTGCTTATTGGCTTGAACCAATCCGCCGAGACCGCTCCACTGGTGAGCCTGTTGGTACGCTCTGGGGTACAAATTGACGAAGTGCGCAAAGGACAGGCTGACCTGGAAGAAACCTTCTTATCCCTGGTCAAAGACACCAGCCTGACCGAAAATTCCGGCCCTATAGCGATGCGAGCAGAATCATCGAACCCGGCTTCGAGATGATGGAGAATTTGCGATGATCACAGATATCTGGACAATTACTAAAAAAGAAATGAAAGAACTTCTGACACAGCGCGGGCGGTTTCGCGGCGGCGGCCTGGGGATGCTGTTCTTCCTGGGTGTATTTGGAATAATCATGCCGCTGCAAGCCGGCAAAGCCTGGGTCGTATCGCCAATCCTGCTGGCTTATTGGGGGTGGGTCCCCTTCCTGCTGGTGACCAGCGTCATCGCCGATGCATTCGCCGGCGAACGCGAGCGCCACACCCTGGAAACCCTGCTGGCCAGTCGCCTGTCTGACCGGGCAATCCTGCTCGGCAAAATCACAACCGGCGTTCTGTACGGATGGGGCCTCACCTTGTTTTGCATGCTGCTCAGCCTGGTGACGGTCAATGTGGTTTACGGGCGCCAGGGACTGTTGCTCTACCCGGCTGGGATCGCCGCCGGGGCGGTTGGGTTGAGCTTCCTGCTTTCATTCTTCGCGGCCACACTAGGGGTCCTCGTCTCCCTGCGGGCGAATTCGGTGCGCCAGGCGCAACAAACCACGAGCGTGGCGGTTTTCCTCGTACTGATCCCACTCCTACTGCTGCCGGTGCTACCCCAATCGATGCGAATAGCCCTGGTCGGGATAACGCAAAGCACCAACTCGACTGCCATCCTTCTCAGCATCATTGGATTGATTGGGCTGGCGGATCTGGCGTTGCTCGGCTTATCTATGATACGTTTCAAACGCTCACGGCTGATCCTGGAGTAAACCGATCGCACATTTGATTTAGACGCCGGCTTACTGCCGGCGTTTTTCATTCTAAGTGGTGAGGGATAAAATCTACCGGCGGAACGTGGCAAAGACGCCTGACGCTGGATGAGTAATCAATTAGGGATCTCAGCTTATGAGGAGGAAGTGCTTAGCCCAAGATGACATATGAGTAAAAACCATAAATAACCCGCGGCGCTCACCGGCCCTGGCCCGGCATAGTATAATTTTAGGAGAAGCACCCACGTTCGAACAAGCCTCTTCTCTGTAACGAGGTGAAACGGGGTGCATTGCACTTTTTCAGAGGTTAAGCTGAGCGGAGGAATTTGATGAGCGTGGAATTCGATTTTGGGGGTGAGATCGTCTGGCGCCCTACGCCAGAAACTATCCAATCCTCTCACCTGACACAATTTATGCAGCAGCATGGCATCGCCGACTACGCCGCGTTGATGCGCCGGTCCACCGAAGAGGTGGCCTGGTTTACCCAGGCAGTGCTCGATTACCTGGACATTCGCTTCTTCGAGCCTTATACGCAGGTATTGGACACCTCACGCGGCATTCAATGGCCGCAGTGGTGCGTGGGCGGCAAGATGAACATCGTGCACAACTGCCTGGACAAAAACATCGGAACAGCAACTGAGGCGCGTACTGCGCTGATCTGGGAAGGCGAAGAAGGCAGTACTAAACGCCTGACCTACGGCGAGCTTTACCGGCAGGTGAACCAGGCGTCTAACGCCTTGCGCAGCCTGGGCCTGGGCAAGGGCGACGCCATCGGCCTGTACATGCCAATGACTCCCGAGATCGTGGTCGCTTTGCTGGCAATCGCCAAAATCGGGGGAATCATTTTGCCGCTCTTCTCGGGCTACGGCGCGGGCGCGGTCGCCTCACGTCTGGAGGATGCTGGCGCGAAGGCACTGTTCACCGCCGATGGATTCTTCCGGCGCGGCAAGCCAGTGGTGATGAAAGCGATAGCCGATGAGGCAGCTCAAATGGTACCCAGCGTGAAATACAAAATCGTGGTTAACCGCGCCGGCTTAGAGACGCCGATGGGCAAAGGCGATTATTGGTGGCACGATCTGGTGACCTCCCAATCCACGCAGGCGGCCATCGAGAGGACAGCGGCTGAAGATGTGTTGATGATCATTTACACCTCTGGCACTACCGGGCGTCCCAAAGGCGCGGTACACACACATTGCGGCTTCCCGGTGAAAGCGACTCAAGATATGGCCTTTAACATGGACTTGCACCCTGGACAGGTGCTGTACTGGATCACCGATATGGGCTGGATGATGGGGCCCTGGCTGGCGTTCGGAACGCTGCTCCTGGGTGGTACGATGCTGATTTATGATGGGACGCTAGACTACCCCGGGCCGGAGCGGCTATGGGCCATGGTAGAGAGGCACCACGTCACAACCCTGGGAGTCTCTCCCACTTTAATCCGCACCCTGATCCCGCATGGTGAGGCTCCTTTCCGTAATCACGACCTTTCTTCTTTGCGCTTCTTCGCCTCCACCGGCGAGCCGTGGAACCCGGACCCGTGGATGTGGCTCTTCGAGAAGGTTGGGGCCGGGCAGCGACCGATCATTAACTACTCGGGAGGCACGGAAATCTCGGGCGGGATCCTGTGTGGCAATCCGCTGCTGCCGCTCAAGCCCTGCGCTTTTTCGGCGCCCTGCCCCGGGATGGCAGCCGACGTGCTGGATGAGGCGGGACGCCCTGTGCGTGGCCAGGTGGGTGAGCTGGTCATCAAGGCGCCCTGGATCGGCATGACGCGCGGTTTCTGGAAGGACCCACAACGCTACGAAGACACTTATTGGTCGCGCTACCCGGGCATCTGGGTGCACGGCGATTTCGCCGCAATCGACTCGGATGGGTTGTGGTACATCCTGGGCCGTTCCGACGATACGATCAAGGTGGCCGGGAAACGTTTAGGGCCGGCGGAGGTCGAATCGGTGCTGGTGAACCACCCACAGGTAGTGGAGGCGGCGGCGATCGGTGTGCCGGATGAGATTAAAGGCAACCAGGTCGTCGTGTTTTGCGTCCTGACCGGGGATGAAAAAGACAGAAACGAGCTACGAACTGAGCTGAAGGAGATGGTCGTGAGTGCCCTGGGCAAGCCCCTGGCCCCGAAGGAAATCCTGTTCGTCAAGGATCTACCCAAGACGCGCAATGCCAAGGTAATGCGACGCATGATCCGGGCAGCGTACCTGGGGCTGGATCCTGGCGATACATCTTCGCTGGTCAACCCGGAGGCGGTGGAGATGGTACGCCAGGCGCACTGAGACAGCCAAAACGGGCGAATAAAGAGACCCCGGTCGAGCCAGATTGGCCGGGATCTCTCCTCTAAGGGATTCGTGAAAAACGAGGGTACGGCTCGTCTGCAGGGCTCCTTACTGGTTCAGACTGATAACATAGGCGATGACATCCGCAATTTGTTGCGGAGTCAAGGTCTTGTTATCCCCAAAGGCAGGCATGCTTTTCAACGGGCTTGTGCCTTCTGGTGTGGAACCGTGTTCAAGGAACAAATCCAGGTTGGTTGCAAAGGTTTTGTAATCCGAATTCTTCAGGGTTGGATCGATCGGATTTAGGGGAGGCACCGTGCCATCGGTAGATCCCGGGTTTTCCACCCCGCCCTTGCCCTGTTGGCCGTGACAGGTATAACAAATGCTGCTGAATATTTCTGCCCCGGCCTTTGGATCGCCAGTCAGGTTGATTGCTTCCCCCGGCCCGCCGGCGTTTGAAGGGCGGGCAGGCTTCTCAACCGACTCGGCTTCGCCGGTTATCCCCCCCGGACCACAGGCAGCCACGAGTGGTACGAGCAAGATTATCATGGCAATCAAGCCGATCCATCGAAAAGATAAACGCCAATTTGACATATTCTCCTCCATTTGGTTAGCCGAGAAAGTTTTCAATTACTTTTTTCTCTTGATGAGGCCGCACCCTTCAATCCATCTGCTCTTCGGGCAGATGCCCGTTCATGATTGTAGCACCAGTCCGGCTTTCTGTATAACAAGACAAATCCCGTCTCATCCTGACGGAGAAGGGTATACCGAAGCAGTTCGTCGTATAATTTCTATGCGGGGTAATGACCAAAATGATTGCCGAGCGAGGGCAACCGGCGCACCTTAAGCAAACCGTAGGATTGGGAGGAAAGTAATGGAGATCGGTTTTATTGGTTTGGGGATTATGGGAAGCCGCATGGCGGTCAACTTGCTGAAATGCGGCTACCCTTTGACCGTTTATAATCGCACTCCCGAGAAAGCTGAACCACTACTGGCCAAAGGCGCAGCCTGGGCGGAAGACCCGGCCAGCCTGGCGGGAGACGTGGATATCCTATTTACAATCCTGGCAAACCCGGAAGCAGTAAGAGAAGTAGCTCTGGGGCCCAGTGGATTTTTAGATCACCTGCGTCCAGGGACGATATGGGTCGATTCTTCAACAGTGAACCCAAGCTTTTCGAAAATAATGGCACAGGAGGCGCACGAACGACGGGTTCATTTCGTAGATGCGCCGGTAGCCGGCACCAAGGGGCCTGCCGAACAAGCACAACTGATTTTCCTGGCAGGCGGCGATCCGCAGGACCTGCAAGCATGCCAGCCATTCTTCGACGCGATGGGGAAACAGACCGTCCATCTGGGACCCAACGGGATGGGCACGGCGGCTAAAATGGTCGTCAACCTGCTGTTGGGCGAAGCGATGCTGGCCTTTTCCGAAGCGCTGGTCCTGGGCCAATCTTTGGGCATTCCCCTGCAGGGGTTAATGAACCTGCTGGTAGGCGGGCCGGTGGCAGCGCCTTTCACCGCCGGCAAGCGCGCCAAAATTGAAAACAGCCAGTACGAACCCGAGTTTCCACTAAAATGGATGCGCAAAGACCTGCAGCTGGTCAGCCTGAGCGGTTATGAGCAAGGCGTAGCGCTGCCAACGGTGAACGCCGCCAAGGAAATCTTCACCCTGGCCGAGCGACAAGGCTGGGGCGAATTGGATTTTTCGGCGATCTATGACTTCCTGGCCAGACAGGATAAAGCCTGAATGGCACACCGACAGGCTGCAAGCTTGTACAGCAGGCCAAAACGGATGAAAGCCAAGATCCAGGGGAGGAAAAAATGAATTTCGACCTGAGCGAAGAACAACGCATGTGGCGCGACGTGGTGCACGATTTCGTTTCGCGGGAGGTAAAACCTAAGGCGCGCCAGGTTGATGAGGAGGGCCAATTCAACTGGGAGGCAGCGCACAAGATGGGCCCATTAGGGCTACTGGGGCTCAATGTACCGGAGGAGTATGGAGGCGCCGGCGTGGACGCGGTCAGTGCCGCGATTGCTATCGAAGAGCTGGGATGGGGCTGCGGCAGCACCGCCCTGGCGATCGCCGCTCACAATGGCCTGGGATGCGCGCCGATCGCCCTGTTTGGCAGCCAGGCTCAAAAAGAGCGCTTCCTGCCGGGCGTAGCCAGCGGGGAAGGCCGGCTGGCTGCGTTAGCCCTCACCGAGCCCGGGGCCGGCTCAGATTTAAAGGACGGCGTACGCACACGCGCCCAGAGGCAGAACGACCAGTGGGTGCTGCAAGGCGCCAAGATGTGGTGCACCAATGCCAGCATCGCCGATTTCATCGTGACCCTGGTGCGCACAGACCCGGCTGGCGGATCTCATTCGCTGAGCCTGATCGTCGTGCCGACCAATACGCCCGGCCTGCACATCGGGCCAGCGGAGAAAAAAATGGGGCTGAAGGGCTCCCCCACCCACGCTGTTACCTATGATGGGGTGTGCGTCCCGCTGGACAACCTGTTGGGAGAAGCAGGCCAGGGGCTGCGACAAACGCTGCAGGTGCTGGACGGCGGGCGGGTGGGGATCGGCGCCCTGGCGGTCGGTCTGGCGCAGTCGGCCTTCGAGGCTGCTGTAAGCTACGCCAAACAGCGCGAGGCCTTTGGCAAACCCATCGCCCAGTATGAGGCCATCCGGTGGATGCTGGCAGACGCCGCAACGGAAATCCAGGCGGCGCGCTTCCTGGTCTACCATGCTGCCTGGCTGAAAGCCCAGGGGCGACCCTTCAATAAGGAAGCAGCGATGGCCAAGCTCTTCGCCACCGAGATGGCGGAGAGGGTTTGCCGCAACGCCATCCAGGTTCATGGAGGCTATGGATACAGCCGGGAATTCCCGGTGGAACTAACCTACCGGGATGCTCGTCTTATGACTATAGGAGAAGGAACCAGCGAAATTCAGCGCATGGTGATCGCCCGCCATATTTTACAAACTGCATGAAGCTCCGCCGCCGGCCAGGGTAAGCGGTATACGCCAGCCGCACCTGGCAGGGCAGGTAAAGAGGCCGGGTTTATGTTTGACCATGATCCCGAATTATCCCCGGACCTGGTCTGGCTTTTGCAAAGCCAGCAGGTTGAGGATGATTTATTGGTACGCTTGTTGGTGCAGGAGTGCTATGCGCAACTCCAATCGTTCTGGGAAGCGCTGTTGGGCGACGCGCAAGAGGCGCGCCGAGCCACCCAGGAAACGTTCAGCATTGCTTTAATAAAAGCCAATACCTATCATGAAACCCAATCCGTCCGTTCCTGGCTGACCGGCCTGGCGATCGAACTTTATCGAAAAGATCACCAGAAGCTAACCCAGGGACACAAACCCGTCAAATCCAATGGGCTACAATTGAGAAGGCTCAGCCATTCCAGCCGCCTGGCAGCAGTGCTGCGCTTCCGCTTAGATTACACACCGCAAGAAGTGGCTGAGTTTCTGAGGGAGAGCCTATTTTCCACAAAGATCCGTTTGTGGGACATTCGCCAGCTGCTGCTCAGCCAGATCGGCCATAGCAACCCGCCCGGTAGGGATCAGGCAGAAGGAGAACTGCTGGCACAGGCCTTCCAGCGCGCTTACCCAACGCCGGCCCTGTCTGAAGTGGACCTGGAATTGATCAGCCAGGGGATCATCGAACACGCCCGGCGCGTGCGCCGCGGGCTGCAGCGAGCGGCCTACTGGAAGGAAATCAGCCTGATCGGCGCGGTGATCCTGGTAGTGCTGGTGTGGATGGCACGCGTCCGCCCGGAGGCGCCCGAGGCCACGCCCAAAGCGCCCGCAGGGGTAGCGCTGGCAGGAGGCACAGCACGCCCGACCCGGCGGCCCACGGCCACTCCCAGCCCCCAACCAACCGGGACGCCATACGCCTGGGCCGGCGCTTCCGGCGTGTCGCCGTCTTTATGGACGCCAACCCCCATCCCGGAGGGCGTGTTTTATACCGTCCAGGAAGGCGATACATTGGGGAGGATTGCAATGAATATGGGGGTCCCCGTGGAAGTGCTGCGCAGCTTGAATCGCCTGCCGCAAGAGGCGATCTTGCAGCCCGGACTGCGCTTGTTAAAGCCCGGACTCCTTACCTTCGACACCCCAGCTCCCGGCCTGGCAACTTTCGATAGCCAACCGACGCCAACGCCGCTGTCGGGTCCGCCCTCGGTCGATGAAATCCTGGGACGCTGGGGAAGCTTCCCCGCCAACAACCTGTGGTTGGACGTTCATTTAAATTACCGGGGGCCGCAAGGCTACATGGGCCAGGCGCAAACCTTGCGCATGCAAATATGGTCAACCTTTTACGGAGAGCTTATTGCAGCCGGACCCGATCAGGCCGCTCCGGACATAGTCTTCAAGATGAAATTTAGCCAGCAAGGCGTGATTTATGTTGCCAAACCAGGTACTGGAAATCCGTGGTTCGTGCGCAGCTCATCCGAGGTAGAAATTCACCAATATGACCCTCTACTCTCCAGCATTATGAATATCCAACCCTATCATTGGGGTGACCAGTTAATCCATACGGTCCTGGTGGGAAGCGGCACTGTCGGGGATCGCCCGGCGTATATCCTGAAGCAATTCGATCTGCAGGGGCGTCTGCTGCGCACCATCTGGGTGGATCAAGTGAGCGGTTTCCCGCTGCATATCCAGGTCCACGACCCGCATAACCCCCAACGCATCACGTCCGAAACGCTGGTGACCGGCCTGGAAATCAATGCAGATATCCCGCAAGCGCTCTTCAATCCGCAGATCCCCTGGCTGGGCGGCTACGCCAAAGACAGCAGCGGCGCGCCCTTCGCACCAGGCGAAGGTCAATCTCCATGGGTAATCACGTCCCCATCCCGCATCAACCCGCCTTACATCCCCGTCCCGGCGAGCCTGAACCTGGCCACCACCCCGCTCCAATTCCAGTTTGAAGATGCCTTTTCTATTTTTCCGGATTTGGACCCGGTAAACTTATACCAGGCGGAAATTTTTGCCGGGGAAAGATACCTGGGGCTGGCCAGGCTGCCGAACCCATTTTTCACCCTGTGCGCCCGCTCTCCGGATGGCAGGTACATGGCCTATGCAGCCGCGGGGACCAACATCCCGGATATATATACTGGGGGATCGACTCCCGGAAGTCTTATCCGTTGGATCGATTTATCCGATCCGGAGATGGAGCATATGCCGGTGGCAAATCTACAGCCATTTTCCTTCGTCTTTTCTCCGGATGGCAAGCAGTTAGCCATGTATGCTGAAGATTTTGATAACCGGCGTGGTATTTACCTGGTGGACCTACAAAACGAAGAGGTGCGCTTGCTGCTCAGCGTCAATTCCGCCACCAGCCTGGTCTGGAAGCCGGATGGCAAGCAACTGGCTTATATCAGCCAATCGGCGGGGTCGCAGTCCAGCTTCAGCCTGGTGGTTTTGGACGTGGAAAGCGGTGAGGTGGTGAGCCGCCAGTCCTTCCCTGCGCCGGGTGATACGCCAGCTCAAAATGACCAGGCCTGGCCACCTATAAAATGGGGAGTGCCCTTCCCGGTCGAGATGGGTGACC
>OFHG01001053.1_pt1 | contig 10123 bp, 14 predicted proteins | sample 1521931 | NCBI WGS metagenome assembly OFHG01 (sample SAMEA2468438, study PRJEB22500) | soil metagenome | biome: Glassland; feature: Farmland; material: Clay | place: Australia | collected 2013-01-31 | depth 0.55 m | reverse complement strand
AAGATCACCGCAAGGCCGCAGCAGAGGCGGGCGGCGGGACGCCCACGCCCGGACTCACCTGGTGAAACTCCCCGGGCGGAGATCAGGCCAGAAATGATCTACCGCAATTCATCGGTGGATCCAGGCTAAGCCGGCCCTGTCTCACTTAAATCGGGCCATTAGGGCTCGGGTCTCAATTAAGGCGGCCCGCTGCGGGGCCAGCCAGTGACCGGCGGGTCAGCTTGCGGGCGGGTAGCGGTCCAGGATCGCGGCGCTCAGTGCTGGCCCGGATGTGCCGAGCCGCGACAGGATCGAGGGCACAAGTCCCTCGCTGACGGCGAGGATGCCCAGTGCGAGGTGCTCGACATCCGCCTGGGCGGTGTGCCGGGCCGCAGCCTCACGGCGGGCAGCCACGAGGGCACGGTTGACGCCGGGGCCGTGCGGCAGGAAGACCCCGTCCCGCGTAGCGCCGGAGCGGCGGCGCGGGCTGAACCGGCCCGGTCCCCGGTGAACGTCCCGGGCCGCTCGCGCGAGGGCCGCGCGGCCGAAGGACGCCTCGGCCATGGCGCGCACGGCGTCGACGTCGATCCCAGCCGTGGCCAGCGCCTTCCGGTCCAGGGCGCCGAACAGGCCGGCTCCGGAAAGGCGGATGATCTCCGCCTCGACGCGCTCGGGCGTGACGCCGTGCTCGCGCAGGACAGCGCCGGCCGGATGGGCGGCGGCGGCCAGCGCGAGCAGGTAGTGCTCCCCTCCGAGGTAGGGATGCCCGAGCCGGGTGGCGTGCTCATACGCCCGGATCGAGATGGCGCCGGCGTCCCGGGTCATGATGTGCTCGGTCACTGTTGCCCTCCGGTCCGCTTGCCGTGCTTGCGGTGCACGGTCTGCTTGGTGACGCCGAGCCGCTCTGCGATCTGCTGCCAGGACCACCCGAGCCTGCGGGCGTTGTCGACCTGGAGGATCTCCAGCCGCTCAGTGAGCGCCCGCAGGGCGGCCACCGAGCGAAGGCCAACGTCGGGGTCGGTGCTGGCGGCATCCTCGGCGATGTCGCGCACAGGCTCCATGCCGTCAGCGTATGCTGACGGCATGGAAGATGTCAACATATGCTGACGAGACGCGGCCCCGGCCAGGCAACGTAAACGCTGACTCGGCACCGAAATACTCAACTGCCCGGACCGACGCCGTCCGGGCGCATGCTCAACTGCAGCTAGAGCCCGAGCTCGTGCTGCCCGCCTGTCTCCGTTTCCTGCAATTGCCCTGCAAGATGGCGGCTCCGGATGTAGTCCCTGACCGCCGCGTATGAGGCGTCGGAGTCATGCTGGCCGGTCACGGTGGTCCAGATCTCCCAGACGGTGAGGGGTTCGTCGGCGAGTTTGTCCAGGACATCCTGGATGGGGCCGATAGCGGGTGCTGGCCGGGTTCCCCGTTTGCGCGGCGGCGGCCCGGTGGGGTCGGCGAGTGCCTGGCGGACCATGCGGCGGTGGATGTGGTGGCGGCGGGAGCGGCCCGTCGTCAGGTGTCACCACGGGGTGCTCCGGGTCGGCGCCGGCCGGTGCCGGCGGTCTCGGATGCGATGTCGATGCCGATGGAGTCGAGGGCGGTGCGGGTGATCTTCTCGGTGCCGTCGAGGATGGCCTGGATCGCGGCGCCGCGGATGAGGCGGAGCAGGCTGCCGATCATGCCGCCGGTGCGGCGGTGCAGGTACTCTTCGAGCCCGGTAAGGGCACCGGTCTGGTGGCGGTGCAGGCGGAGGCTGTCTTCCAGGGCGGAGATCAGCCCGGTCCAGTACTCGCCGCGGGGGAACGCGCTGGTCCTGACCATGCCGAAGTGCCCGGCGATCTGCTCGCCGCGGGTCCCGGACAGCAGCCCGTTGCGCTCGACGTCGATGCCGGCGTAGACGAAGGTGGCGGGGATAACGAGCGGAGAAGTACTTGAGCATGTCCGATGCCTCGGCGCCGGGGCGGGTGGCGAGGCTGACGTTGTGGGTCTCGTCGACCGCGACCAGCTCGGTGCGGGTGTCGGTGCAGACTCCGTAGACGGCCTCGACGATGTCGGTCAGGTTCGCCCGGCGGATGACGGGCAGGCCGAGGAAGCGGGCGAACTCGACGGCGATCATCTTGGCGGTCGCGGCGGGCGGGACGGTGATGTAGATGACCGGGATGTCGTTTCCGGCGTGGGGGTGGCGCTGGCGGTGGATGACCTCGAGGGTCTTGCCGAGCTGGGTGATCGCGGTGGTCTTGCCGGTGCGGGCCGGGCCGGACAGGATCAGGCCGCACCGGCCGGAGTCGGCGTTGCGGTTGAGGTAGGACAGCCGGCGTCCCTCGGTGATGACCTTGCGGATGACCGGGGTCGCGACGACCAGCAGCCGGGAGTGGTGGTTGAGCCGCGCCTCGTCATAAGACAGTCGCCCGGCGCCGTCGAGTCGGCGCCACTGCGGGTCGGGCAGCAGTTCCGGCGGGGCCGGCTCCTCATCGACGAAGCGCCGCCAGCCGGCCAGGACGGTGAGTTGCCGGTGCCGGGACTCATCGTCTGTGTCGTCGGCGGGGACGGCGGTGGCGGCGGGTGCACTCACCAGTGTTTCTGCGCTTCCTCGTGGGCGTTGAAGATTCCCAGCGGGATCACCTTGGCGACTGGCTCGCCGCTGTCTTGCCGCGGTGTTTCCGGGGCGTCGGCGTCCTCGGCGGCGGGAGGCACCTGGCCGGCTGGCGTTCTGCTGCCTGCTGCCGTGGCGCTGGCGGGCAAGACCGAAGCGGTCCATCTGTCGTCCGCCAGCCCTCACAGATCACGTCGTCGGCGGCATAGACCGGATGTTCTCTGCCCCGCACTGGGCCATAGCATGCACGCTGATGTCGTCTGCCTGTTGGCCGGAAAGGGCGCAGGATCTGGTACGCGTCACAGATCTCCCGCGGTCCGCCGGGAGCCGTGTATTGCCAGATCGGTTCAAGATCAGCCAGCCGGCGGCCGGTCTTTCCTGGGCGCCCTACCGCGCCACCGGCGAACTCCACCGGCGGCAGCACGCCAGCGGCCCGCGCCAGCGGCCCGCGCCAGCGGCCCGCGCCAGCGGCCGCCGGAACCCGGGCCAGTTCACCGTTGCGGCCACCAGCCGGACCCACCGCCGGATATCCGGCCCGAAAAATGCACGCAATAAGGGGGAGGGCCAGGTCAGCGGACTTCGGTGTACTCGCTGCGGTCCAGCTGCACAACGTTGGTGTAGCCGCTGCCCTCTGGCTCAGCGACGTCGGTGTACTGGCTGCCGTCCAGCCGCACGACGCGCAAGCTGCCAGACAGCAGCTTGCGCAGGTGCCGCATCCCGCTCATGCCCGCGAGCGCGACAGCTATGGCGGCGGCGAGGACCGAGCCGCCGAACAGCGCCAGCCCGCCCACGACGTATCCCAGCATCATCATGACCACTGCGGCCAGCAGGGACACCGGCACGGCCGCCACCAGCAGCAGCGCGAGCATCGTCACGGCGATCATGGCCTTGGCCGGCCTGTCCAGCGCCCGCTCCGGGTACCAGCCGGTCATCATGCTCACCTCTCAAGGCCCGGAGCCCGTCAAGAACCCAGGCCTACCCCAACAACACGACATGTCGTGTCCTTTGCTATCAACACGCCTCTCGATCAGAATCATCCCGCAACCACCCGGCGCGCTGACCGCAGGCGGACACCCACCACGCCATGCGGCATGAGCGCGCATTCCGCTGCCAGGATGGTGCTGTGGCTGCGCAGCAGTGTGAGATGTGCGGACGGCCGGTGCAAGCCCATGACCGGCACGCCCGTTTCCGGCTGCCGGAGCCCGTGCTGGCCGTCCCCAGGCAGGAGAAGACGCCTGGGTCGTGGCTCAGCCACGACAGTCCGCTGACGTCGGTGATGATGCAGGTCCCTTCCGTCGGGGCTTTTGTCCGAGCCCTGCTCCCGATCAGTTTGACCGGCGGGCACACCGTGACCTACGGGCTGTGGGTCGCGGTCGATCCCCGCGATCTGCAGCGTGCTCTTGCTGTCTGGTGGGAACCCGCATACCAGGATCTGCGCCTGGATGGCGCGCTGGCCAACTCGATCCAGCCCTGGGGGCTGCTCGCCGCCCCAGTGAGCCTGGCCGTGCGCGACCCCGGGCAGACCCCCTACTGTTCGGCGAGCCCTGACCCGCAACTGTCGCGGGTCCTCAACGATCAGTGGCCCCACGACGCCATCCTCGATTCGCTGCCGTAGAACAACCCCGCAACAACCAACGCTCCCGGCGGCATGAGCGTGCGCCTACCGGGCCCGGCGTGTCTTGCCGCCCAGGGGAGCTGTGTGTTCTCCGCTAAGGACTGGGTCATGGGGACCGGGCATCGGGGATAGATCGCGGGCGTCTGCTGCGATACCCCGGGAAGCGCAACTGGCCGCTGACCAGGGCCGCCGCGTTCTTCATCGTGGCTGGCCCCGATAGCGAAGAGTTTTGAAGGCTCGGCAGGAACGCGGGTGCGGGGAGACAATTCACGCGTCAACATTGCCGTGGCAGGCGCTCCGGAGGACTCTTGTCTGGGGGCTCATGTAAGGGAGAAATGGCGATGCGTGGCCGGCTGTACGTCGTGATCTTGGCTGCAGTCGCGGTGCTGGCCGCTGGTTGCGGCACCCGGCAGGCGTCGGCCGGTGCGCTGAGTGCGGCCGTGGCGAACACAGCGGCTACCACATCGCGGGTGGCGGTGTCGACCACGATGTCGAGCCCGGGAATGAAGACGACGATCACCGCCACGGGCGAGTTCGATTACGCCCATCCGCGTGGGGTGCTGCGGATGGGCAGCGGGCTGGTCCCTGGCGGCGAGGAGGTGCGGTACCTGCCGCCGCGGCTCTACGTCAAGTTGCCAGGCGCGCCCGGTGTGCCCTTCCCCAAGGGCAAGGCATGGGTCGAGATCTCCCTCCCTGGCCAGGCCGCGGACCAGAGCGTGCCATTCCTGCCGCTGGGCAATGTGAACGCCAGCCCGATGGACCTGCTGTCCGCCCTGACGGCGGTTGCCAGCAAGGTGACAGACCTGGGTCCCGCTACGATCCGGGGGGTCGCGGTGACCCATTACCGGGTCAGTGTCGATCTCGCCAAAGCCGAAGCGCACCTACGGCCTCAGGCACGTGCGGAGTTCCATTCGTTCGCCAGTTCCCTTGACTCGGCAACACTGCCGGTCGATGTCTGGGTGGACGGGCAGGCCAGAGTGAGCCGCATCGCAATCTCGCTTCCGATGCCGCACGGCTCGGGGATGCCTGCGGATTTCCGCGTCTCAGAAGCCGTTGATTACTACGACTTCGGTGTTCCGGTGCAGGTCTCCGCCCCACCGGCAAGCGAGGTCATGAGCGCGAGCGAGTTCAGCCAGAGCATGTCAATCTCCGGCTCAAGCTCGGGCGGCGGCTTCGGCCAGGCATCACCGCCACCAGTGTCAGGAACCCTGCCGGCGGCGCAAGCAAGCGCGGCCGAGCAGGCAATCCGCGCGTTCTGGACGGCGCTGTCGAGTAACTCGGCCCGGGCCGTCGAGCGGACGATAGTGCCATCGCAGCGCGACTGCATTGCCGGGTTCTTGCAGGGCACCAAGTTCAAGTTCAAGATCTCGTCACTGCGGATCACGGCGGCCAAACCGGCCGGGACGGGCAAGGCGACAGTCTGGTTCTCGGTGAAGGCGACGGTGCAGATCGGGGGGCAAACCGTCCCGATGGCCCCGTCCGGAGCAGCTGGCAGGAACTGGCTCCTGGCGACCGAGATCGGCAACGTCTGGTACGCCGATCTCAGCAACAGCGGCTCCGGTCTCCTCCCCCCCTGCCCATCTGTGGGGCATTAACCCCGGTCAAGACCGAGCGCCTGCCGGGTTGTGGCTGGCAGCGGCGGCCTTGTCGTAGGCGGCGCGGTGGTTGTGCCGCAGCGTGTCGTTGACGATCGTTATCCACCAGACCGCCTCACTACTGGCTGCGAATGCGCTGGGCAGGTCCGATGCTGCGATCTTGTTGACGCGGTCAGTCGCCTCATCCATGGCCCTGATCGACCAGTCCAGCGCCGTCTTCGGCCCGTAATCCTCTCGCGCGGCCATGCATGGCACGTTACCGGAGCGCCCAGGGCGGGTCTGGCCTCCGGCCCGCACCCCGCGCCTACCCCTATGCCCGCTCCCGCAGCTGACCCCCAACTGCACCTGCCGGCGTACTGCTGGTCTCCGCCGCGGATCTCGCGAAGCCGTGTCCCAGGCAATCGCCGGAGTGCCGCCGGTGCCAGGCTGGTGGCATGGCCCCAGGTAGCCAGCCGGACCAGGAGACCGCCTTGGATCTGATCCATGGCGTGCTCGCCCGGCTGGTGCGGGACGGCACGGTAGTGGCCGACTCCGACGGCAGCGTGCACCGGCTGTTCCCGGTCGCGGTCGGGCCGGTCGAGGGCGCGGCGATCCGGTCCTGGGTGATCCGCGAGCACGCTTCCCAGACCGTCGAGATAGGCCTCGGCTACGGCATCTCGGCGCTGTATGCCTGTGAGGGACTGCTCACGGTCGGTGGCCCGGGCGCGCGGCACGTCGTGATCGACCCGCACCAGCAGACCCGGTTCGCCGGGTGCGGCCTGCGAGTCCTCGGTGAAGCCGGCGTCGTCGGCCTGGTCGAGTGCCACGCCGAGGAATCCCAGGCCGCGCTGCCCCGGCTGCTCGCCGAGGGCCGCCGGTTCGATCTGGCCGTGGTGGACGGCAATCACCGGTTTGACGCGGTGTTCGTCGACTTGTACTACCTCGGGCGGCTGCTGCGCCCAGGCGGGATCGTGTTCCTCGACGACTACCACCTGCCCGGTGTCGCCCGAGCGGCCTCATTCTTCCTCGCCAACCTCACCTGGGCGCTGGAAGAGACGTCCACCACCGACGACCGGCATCACTGGGCCGTCCTGCGCACCAGCACCAAACCCGACACCCGGCCATTCGACTACCTCGCCGACTTCTGACCAGCCCACGACCGCCGCGTGGCAGATGGCACAGAACGATCCATCGGGCGCCGCGCCGACCACGTTGCGGGAAGTCAGACTGCCGCCCGTAACGGCGGGAGTGCGCGCTCGCGCTTGGACGGTTGGGCAATTACATGGCGTAAGCGGAGGCATTAGGTCGCCGAACTGCGGGCCTCGCCTGCATCAGCGGCCGCGTGCCCGGGCACCGGAATCGCGTGCGCGGCGCCGGGGGTGCCGCGGCCGGCGGCTGGCAGTGCGCCCGGCGCGGGGCGCGGGGCGCGGCGGCTAGGAGGCCGTAGCGCCCAGGACAGCACGGTCAGCGCGGTCATCACCGCCAGCACGCCCACCTCGCTGAGGGCGTAGCCGGTGGTCAGGTGGGAGACGATGGCCCCGGTGTAGATGAAGAAGGCGCCCGCGTAGGCCCATTCCTTGAGCAGGGCACGGCGCGGGACGAGCAGGGCGGCGGCACCCAGCACCTTCCAGGTCCCCAGCAGCACCAGGAAGTATGACGGGTAGCCCAGGTGCGTCACCAGCTCGCGGACCGATGGCATGCGCGTGATGTCCCAGATGCCGCCGACCCCTAGTTCGGCCACCACCGCTGCGGTGGCCAGCCAGTAGGCGGCCGGCCGCCAGTGGGGGAATTGGTAGCGGCTGGCGATGCCCGGCGGTTCGGTCGGGGTGTTCATGCCGGTGTCCCTTCTCGTCGGGTTGGTGCCCGGTGTTACCGCGTGCGGCCGGGGCGGAGGCCGAGCGCGAACCGCTGATCGGCCCGGCGCTGTGCCCGGGGTCGCATAGGCCCCGCAGGCCCTAGGGGCCCTTGCACTGCCTCGCCAGACCCGCTGCATGCTCAGCCGCTCTTGGTGCCAGAGCCATCTTCCGCATGCGGTACTCTCATTTCGAGAGTACTACTCTCATTCTGAGAGTAGTAGTATCACAGGTATGGCTGCGGATCTCAAGAGCCGAAGATCGCACGACAGCAACGGCCGAAGGTCCCGCGGCCAGGCGCGGACCCGCCTGGCCCGCGCCGCGGTTGTCCAGGCCGCGCGGGCACTGTTCCTCGAACGCGGCTACGCCGCAACGACGATCGAGGCCATCAGCGACACCTCGGATGTGCCGCCCGCGACCGTGTACCGGCTGTTCTCCTCCAAGCTCGGGATCCTCAAGGCATTGCTCGATGTCTCAATCGCCGGTGACGACCAGGCAGCACCCGTGCAAGATCGGGCTAACACCCGTGCCCTGCTTGCCGACGCGGATCCGGTCAGGCAGCTGTCGGGCTTCGCCGGCATCTGCCGCCAGATCAATGCACGGTCGGCACCCATCTACCGGATCCTCCTCAGCGCCGCCGGCGCCGATCCCGAGGCGGCGACGTTGCTCGCCGAGTACACGCGACAGCGGCAAGAAGGCCAAGGGCAGATCGCCCGGTCCCTGGCCCGCGCCGGCGCGCTGCGGCCGGAGCTGAAACAGCGCGACGCCGCAGACATCATCCACGCGCTCATGTCCCCCGAGGTCTACCGGCTGCTCGTCGGTGACCGAGGCTGGCCCCCCCATCGGTACGAGCAATGGCTGAAGGACATCCTCATCGACCAACTGCTGCCTCCGCCCACGACCGGTCAAATCGACGGGGCGCAGGCATGAGCGTCTTCACCGCCGCCGAACTGGCCTACCTGCGCACGAAGCCACCCCTGGCCCGCATCGCCACCGTCACATTGTTCCAGCCCCATGTCGTCCTACCGGTGAAGGGAGACGTCAATGACAACATCGATCCTGGTCACGGGCGGTACCGGTACGCTCGGCCGGCCCGTGGCGCAGCGGCTGCGCGATGACGGCGCCAGCGTCACCGTCCTCAGCCGCCACCCCCCGGAAACCGCCGAAGGCATCCGCTACATGGCCGGTGACCTCAGCACCGGTGAGGGCATCGAGGCCGCCGCGTCAGGCGCCGAGGTCATCGTGCACTGCGCAGGCAGCAGCAGGGGCGACGAGCAGAAGACCCACACGCTGGTCAGCGCGGCCACCGGCGCGCGGCACATCGTGCTCATCTCCGTGGTCGGCGCGGATCGGATCCCGCAGGCCAGCGTCATCGACCGGGCGTTGTTCGGCTACTTCGGCATGAAGCTCGCCACCGAGCGGGTGGCCGCGCAGTCCGGCATCGGCTGGACCGCGCTGCGCGCCACCCAGTTCCACGACCTGATCCTGATGGTGGCCAGGGCGCTGGCAAAACTCCCGGTGATCCCGGCCCTGGCCGGCTCCCGGTTCCAGCCGGTCGACGCCACCGAGGTCGCCAAGCGGATGGCCGAGCTGGCGCTCGGCGAGCCGTCCGGCTTGGTCCCCGACCTGGCAGGCCCGAAAATCTACACCGTGGCCGAGCTGGTCAACAGCTACCTCAGCGCGGCCGGCAAGCGGCGGCCGCTGGTCCCGGTGCACATCCCAGGCCAGGCCGCCAGGGCGCTCCGGGCCGGGGCGAACCTGGCCCCAGATCGCGCCGTCGGCAAGCGGACGTGGGAGGAATTCCTGGCCGACCGGATCTAGATGGAACCCAGAACGTCCAGATCCAGAGCGGCTCTCGCGTTGATATGACACAGTCGTCGGTCGACCAGATCGGCGGGACTGCGCGCGTTCTCTGACGCGCGCCTGGCTACGCACAGTGACTATTTGCCGCCAGTTGACGGGGCGGTCACTTCCCGGTGACGGGCACTGGCCGCTCACGCGCCGTAGGTGCCGGATCGGTGAGAAACATCCAAGACCACTACCGTGTGGCTGCCTGGTCGATCCGGTAACGCACGCGCCAGCCAGGTCCACGGCGGGCGGAATGCTGCCCGGCGTATTCGTCACGCAGCGGACGACCGGCGCGGGTTGTCCAGCAGCGGGCCGGTGATGAATCCCGACCAGACCCAGGACGGCAGCGGATCGATGACGACCAGGTCCAGCTCGTCGAGGTCGACCGGCGTCCGCCCGTCGATGCCGGTGCCGGCCGTCCAGAACGCGATCTCTCCTGTGTCCGGGTTGATCAGACACCGGTGCTCGTAGCCGGTCTGGTCGGCCAGCGCGTTGGCGATCTCCTCCAGATCGATGCTGCTCAGGTCAAGCACCAGGCCAGGATAGGTCTCCCGCACTGCCTGTGCTCCAGGACTGAACGCCCGGGCGGCGGCAGATGAGGACGGTCCGGTTGGCTTGCCAGGCGGCGAACACTACGGCCAGATCAGCTGCCGTCGACGTACGA
>OFHG01001052.1_pt1 | contig 10158 bp, 8 predicted proteins | sample 1521931 | NCBI WGS metagenome assembly OFHG01 (sample SAMEA2468438, study PRJEB22500) | soil metagenome | biome: Glassland; feature: Farmland; material: Clay | place: Australia | collected 2013-01-31 | depth 0.55 m | reverse complement strand
CACCCCTGAAAAAATTCCCTTCAGGCAGTTCTTGGATGCATTGCTTGACGTCAACACACCTCTAAATCCTCGCTTTCTATACCGGCTCTCCGATTTGGAAGAAAACGAACTGTCCCTGCTGGCAAGCACCTGGCCGGAGGTGCCCGTCTGGCGGCGGAAAGCACTCCTGGAAGACGCCGAAGAATTGGGAGTTTCGGATTACCTGCTGTCTTTTGAGGCGTTTGCCAACTTCGCCTTACGCGATGCAGACGCAAGCGTGCGCCTGCCGGCAGTACGCATCCTGTGGGAATACGAAAATAAAGACTTAATCCAGACTTTCCTGGGAATGCTGGCTGCGGACAGTGACCCCGAAGTACGCGCGGCTGCCGCCACCGCCTTGGGCCGCTTCGTCTACCTGGGTGAATTGGAAGAATTGCCGGCAAAGACTGCGCGCCAGGTGGAGGATCACTTGCTGGCAACCCTGAGCGGCAGCGACCATGAATTAGTTCGCCGGCGCGCTCTGGAGGCCTTGGGCTTTTCCAGCCGGGATGAAGTGGTGAGCCACATCCAGGCGGCGATCGAATCCACAGATAGAGAATGGCAGGCCAGCGCTTTGTTCGCCATGGGACGCTCCGGCTACGAAATGTGGGAATCCCTGATCCTGGAAAAGTTGGACAGCCAGCATCCAACGCTGCGCGCTGAAGCGGCGCGCGCCGCTGGAGAATTGGAACTCAAAGAGGCAGTGGAAACCTTGCTCGAACTGCTGGACGATCCCGATGCCAACGTACGCACTGCCAGCATCTGGGCATTGTCCCAGATCGGTGGTGAAGACGTTCGTGAAAGACTGGAAATACTGTACGAAGAAACGGACGACGAAGAAGAAGCCAAATTCGTCTCGGATGCCTTGGACAATCTGGAATTCACGGAGGGTGTACAGATCTTTTCCCTGCTCGACGTGGCAGAACCGGGTGAGGCCGACGAGGAATGGTACCTGGATGAGGAGCTGTTTGAGGACGCCGAAGACTCTGAAGAAATGGATCCGCCGGATTGACCAGCCTGTTCCTGCTGTTCATCGATAATCTGCTCCCTATTTTTTTAGCAGCAGGAACCGGTTATTTATTATCCAGGTGGCTGAGAGCCGATCCTCGCACGCTATCGCAGGTTACCTTTTACATTTTCAGTCCCTGCCTGATCTTCGAAATTCTCATTGAAAACCAGGTAAGTGAAAACGAAATTATAAAAATGCTGCTCCTGGCCTGGGGCGTGTTGGCCGTCATTGGCCTGCTTACCTGGCTGACAGGGAAAGCATTTAAATTTGAACGGAAAATGCTGGTAGCAATTATGCTGACCAGCATTTTTATGAATTCTGGCAACTTCGGAATGTCTTTCAACCAGTTTGCATTCGGCCCGGAAGGGCTGGCACAATCCGGGGTGTTCTTCGTGGCTACTTCCATCGCTACATATACGGTTGGCATCTTTATTGCATCGATGGGAAAAGCCAGTCCAAGCAAAGCACTACTGAACCTTTTAAAAGTCCCGGCGATCTATTCTGTGCTGCTCGCCGTGGTGTGCATGCGTACCGGCTGGAAGCTGCCACAACCCATCCAGCGCACGACCCAGTTACTGGGAGATGCATCAATCCCTGCCATGCTGGTTTTGCTGGGGATGCAGCTGGCAGCCCTGCAGTGGAACGGGCAAATCCGCTCGCTTTTATTTGCCAACAGCCTGCGCCTGCTGGTTGCCCCACTGGTAGCGCTGGGGTTGGTACTGGTGTTTGGGCTGGACGGCCTGTCGCGGACGGTCGGGATCCTGGAGGCTTCGATGCCCAGTGCGGTGATGACGATTGTGCTGGCAACCGAATATGATGTGGAACCCGCATTCGTCTCAGCTGCCGTATTCACCTCCACCCTGGCCAGCGCGTTTACTCTTACACCCCTGCTGGCGATTTTGAAAGGCTGATATGCACGGCAATCCCTCCAACGCGTGGCTGCAATCAACACTTCGTATCCTGTCCTGTCTGGTTTTGCTTTGCCTGGCTTATCCGGCACAACCAGCTTACGCGAGCACCCGCCTGATTGATTCACACGTGAATTACGTCTTTGGACAACAGATCACCTTTCAGGCGCGCTTTGAATCGACCGTACCAATCCGGCAAGTGGTCGTACTGTTTTCGGCCGAAGGCGATCCACACACCGAATCCGGCATCGCTACCTTGCAAGCCGATGGCGAAGCAGTTTTCAAATTCGACCTGAAAAATTATACTCTGCGCCCCTTTTCCAAAGTACAATACCGCTATCGACTGGAATTGGAGCAGGGTGAGCCATTCCTCAGCGATTTCTTAAGCTTCGATTACACTGACAATCGCTTTGATTGGCAGAAATTAGATGACGCACCCTTCCGAGCTTTCTGGTACGTAGGCGATATCACTTTCGCCCAGGACGTTTTGGATGTGGCCCAGCAAGGATTGCAGCGCTCTCAGACCCTGCTGCCCATCGAGTTGAAGCAGCCGATGATCGACATTTACGTTTACGATAACGCCACAGATATGCAAGCTGCCATGGAGTTGGATGGAGAGACCTGGATCGCCGGACACGCTGATCCCAGCCTGGGTGTGATGATCGTGGCGCTGCCCGGCGGGCCGGACCAGCGAATGATCATGTCGCAGCGCATCCCACACGAATTGATGCACATCCTGCTTTACGAGGCGATGGGAGATTCGTACCAGAACCTGCCCACCTGGTTAAACGAAGGGTTAGCTTCCACGGCCGAGCTGTATCCAAACCCGGATTACCAGGTTCTCTTAAAAAACGCATACCAGAAAAATAGCCTGCTGCCGCTCAATTCTTTGTGCGAGACCTTCCCGCGCGATGTATCCAACGCCCTGCTGGCTTACGCCCAATCCGCATCTTTTACCAACTACTTACACCAGCGCTTCGGCAAGTCTGGCATCCTGGATCTGGTACAAAATTACAGCAATGGGCTCTCTTGCGAGCGTGGTGTGGAGGCGGCCTTGGGCATTTCGCTGGCGCAGTTGGAACGCCAGTGGCGGCATGACACCTTCTCCGAGAACACTTTGTCTACTGCCTTGGGAAGCATGCTGCCCTGGCTGGTTCTGCCGGTACTCATCCTGGGCATTCCCTTGCTGCTGGCCCTTCTAAGAGGGCGAAAATCCAACGGAAAGTCTGCCGATGAGACCCTGCCTTTCGAATAGATAGAAGGAGAAAGTTATGTCCGAAAGCCACCAGGCTCGTTTGCACGCCATCGCAGAAGGTCGTGTACAGGGAGTAGGGTTTCGAGCTTTCGTGCTGGAGCGCGCCCTGGAATTAAGCCTGACCGGCTGGGTGCGCAACCGTTGGGATGGGACGGTGGAGGTGGTGGCTGAGGGCCAGAAACCGGATTTGGAAAAGCTGCTCACCAGCCTCAACCGCGGGCCGCACGCTTATACCACCTCCAGCGTGCGCTCAGAATGGTTGTCTACCACGGGGGAGTTTACGCGCTTCCAGGTACGCATGACTTCGAGATAAGCATCCTTTGCGCCTATGAACTTGAATCCTTTCACGAATTCACAAAACCTCGCCCAGACTGCCCGATCACGCTGGGTGGAGCTAGGGCTGTTAGCAGTCTTACTGGTGGCCATCGCCCTGCCGCGCATGTTAGCCCTGGGCCGTTTCGTCACCGCCGATGAGCCCACCTGGGGCAAGCGCTCGGCGAGTTTTTATTTAGCCCTGGCGGAAAAGGATTACTCAGCCACCTACCAGACCGGACATCCCGGGGTGACGACCATGTGGGCTGGTGCAGCAGCCTACGCATTGCGCTTCCCCAAGTACCAGAACTTAGGCCAGCCGGCGATCGGCGACACCAAATTGTTCGACCTGTTTCAACGCCACGCCATCAATCCGCTAGAACTGCTGGCCACCGCGCGCCTGTTCATCGCTATCACGGTCACCGTCACCCTGTTTGCCAGCTATTTCTTTGCCCGTCAAATCATAGGGATATGGCCGGCGTTGTTGGGCTTTTTCCTGATCGCCTTCGAGCCAATGGATGTGGCTCATTCTCGTCTGCTGCACACCAATGGCCTGGTCAGCGCTTTCACATTATTCTCTCTACTGGCATTCATCTATTACTTGCGCAAGCGGAAGCTCTTCGCCCTGCTGCTTTCCGGGGTAGCAGCCGGCCTGGGGTTTGCTACGGTAACGCCCGGTTTCGTACTGGTGCCGGCCATTATCGTGCTGAACCTGATGGATCTGTCCGGCTACCGCACACCACAGGGTCATTGGGAGCTGAAGCGCTTCGCAAAGAACGTGATCGCCCCACTGGCAATCTGGGGCGCAACCAGCCTGCTGGTGTTGTTTCTGATCTGGCCGGCAATGTGGGTAGATCCGCTGGGCACCTTCACCAAGATGATAAATTTCACCCTAAACGCCACCGAAGGTGGTGGGGGTGGCGCTCAATTCGTGGCGGCCTATAACTCTGAATACGACCCCAGCGCAAAATATTTTTATTTCTATCCACTCACCTATCTGTGGCGCAGCACTCCGATTGTGTTGGCCGGGTTGCTACTGGCAGCCATCATCCTGATCTCTCGTCGCCGGAAGGCGATTGACGCCGGTTTGCGCCGCAATATTTATGACCTGTTGATCTTCGTGTTGGTTTTCCCAGTGGTGATGAGCCTGGGGACTAAGAAATTCGACCGCTACTACCTGCCGGTTTACCTGGTGTTCGACCTGGTGGCTGCCTTAGGCTGGCTGTTTAGCGCCGAATGGCTGATCAAGAAAATCGATCGGCTGCGGAGCATCCGCCTGCCACTGGTGGCCGGTGCCCTGGTCATCCTGGCACAGATTGTGCCGGTCGTGCAAAATTATCCCTACTACCTGACCTATTACAACCCGCTGTTGGGCGGGCTGAAGAACGCGCCGCAGGTCATGATGGTCGGTTGGGGGGAAGGGCTTAACGACGCGGCCCTCTTCTTGCAGAAACAGCCAGACATCGGGCACAAGAAGATCATCGCCTGGTACCCGCTGGCCTTCACCTGGTACAGCCTGGGATTGGGGATGGAAGCCGACCCAATCAACATCACCCCCGAGGCCGACGCGGCCACCATGGCCGAATATCTATCAGCGGACTACGCAGTGACCTACATCAATGAGCAACAGCGCAATATGCCCAAGCAGTTGCTGGATTATCTGGCGACGAAGAAACCCATCTACACGGTCAAGATCCACGGGATGGATTTCGCCTGGGTTTACAAACTAAAATAGGCCAGGCTTAGAAGAGACCGGTCAATTTACGAAAATCCCAGCCCACGTTCCTTGAGGCTGACGTAACGTCCCCGGCCAATGACCAGGTGGTCGAGCACTTCGACGTCCAACAGCTTGCCGGCCTGCACGATGGCACGCGTGATGGCGATATCATCTGGGCTGGGAGCCGGATCGCCGCTGGGGTGGTTATGCACCACAATCAGCGCGGCAGCATTGCGGCGGATAGGGGTTTTAAAGAGCTCGCCCACCCTGACCTGGGAAGAATTCAACGAGCCGCGGTATACGCTGCTGATGTCCATCACCCGGTTGCGCGTGTCCAGCAGGATGACGCGCAGCTCCTCCTGCTCCAGGGCGCTCATCTCGTACTGGAGCAGGGCAGCAGCGTCTGCCGGGCTGTGAATAGCAGGGCGCTCCTGAGGGGCTTCGACCACCAGGCGGCGGCCCAATTCGATGGCGGCCTTGATTTGAGCAGCCTTGGCCGGACCAACGCCGTGTTGGCTGCACACCTCCTCGTATGAGGCGCGCTGCAGGCCGGCCAATCCGCCCAGGGATTGCAACAAACGCTGGCCCACCTGCACGGCATTCTCACCCGGGACGCCGACTCGCAGTAAAATGGCGAGCAGCTCGGCCGTGGAGAGCGCCTGCGGGCCCAATTTCGCCAGGCGCTCGCGCGGACGCTCGGCCTGGTCCAGGTCGGTGATGCGGTAAGTGGTGTATGCTTCTTCTTTCATCGATTCTCCAGGAGGACAGGTTGAGGCTAAAGAAACTATACAACAAGTGCGCCAAACCGGCAAGCCGAATATGCAGCGCCCAGCCTATCCGTGCTATAATCGCATTCAACGGAGTGGCCTATGAGCTTTAATCCCTCTTCTCTCGGCAGTTTCATGCTGATCCTGACCGCCTGGGGCGGCGCTTTCCTGGCAGCCCTGTGGCTCAGCCTGGTAATCTGGGCTTACCGGGACATCCGCAGCCGGGCGCGCGACCCCTTGGCGCGCATCCTGGCGGTCCTGGTGGTAGCCGTGCTGTTCCTGCCCGGGATCCTGATTTACCTGATCTTACGACCGCATCGCACCCTGGAGGAAGAATACCAGCACTCGCTGGAAGAGGAGGCCTTGTTGCAGTCCATCGAAGATACGCCCTTGTGCCCGGGCTGCGGCCGGCGCGTGAAGGATAACTGGCAACTGTGCCCCAACTGCCACACACGCTTGAAGAAAAACTGCCACCAATGTGGCAAATTGATGGAACTGCCCTGGAACCTGTGCCCATACTGCGGCACGCCAGCGCCCGGCATGCGGCGCGAAAACCTGACCTTAAACGAGGCACTACGTCCGATCGTGGTGGACAGTGACGAAGAAAAAGAAGAAACCCCGGCGGCGGAGATCGTCGAAACAGAAGAAAAGGTGGAAGATTGAGACGAAAAACCCCATTCAAGAATGGGGTTTTTTTTGTATCATTTATTCGGTGGGAAGTTTTTACGAAGCCTTCTAGCGGCTCAGAGCACTCCAGCCGGCGTAGCGGGCAGTATCGCCCAGCTCCTCCTCGATGCGTAGCAACTGGTTGTACTTGGCAACCCGATCTGAGCGAGCGGGAGCGCCAGTCTTGATCTGGCCCATATTGAGCGCCACAGCCAGGTCGGCGATGGTTGAGTCCTCGGTCTCGCCGGAACGGTGGGAGGTGACGGCCTTCCAGGCTGCCCGGTGGCAGGTCTCCACGGCCTCGATGGTCTCGGTCAGGCTACCAATCTGGTTGAGCTTAACCAGCAAGGCATTGGCGGCTTTATCCCGGATCGCCTGACGCACGCGCTCGGGGTTGGTGACCAGCAAGTCGTCGCCTACGATCTGGATCTTATCGCCTAGCTCTTTGACCATCAACTGCCAACCCTGCCAGTCATCCTGGGCCAGGCCATCTTCAAGGGAAACGATGGGGTATTTCTCAACCCAGGACTTCCAGAAAGCCACCATTTCTTCACTGGTAAGCTTCTTGCCCTCGCGGCGCAGGTTATACAGGCCGGTTTCTTCTTCGTAAAATTCGGAAGCCGCCGGGTCCAGGGCGATACTCACCTGCTCGCCAGCCTTGTAGCCGGCTTTTTCAATGGCAGCCAAGATGACCTCTACAGCCTCCTGGTTAGCCTTGAGGGCCGGGGCATAGCCACCTTCGTCTCCAACCAGGGCAGTATAACCACGGTCTTTGAGCACGGTCTTCAGGGTGTGGTAAATCTCAGCGCCCCAGCGCAGACCTTCGGCAAAGGTTTCGGCGCCCAGCGGCATGATCATGAACTCTTGCGCGTCGGTCGACTGCCAACTGGTGTGCGTTCCACCATTGAGGATATTCATCATCGGGACGGGCAACAGGTGGGCGTAAACACCACCAATATAGCGATAAAGCGGCAAGTCCAGGGAGTTGGCGGCCGCTTTGGCGACCGCCAGGCTGGTACCCAGGATGGCATTGGCGCCGAATTTGGCTTTGTTAGGGGTGCCGTCCATCTCGATCAACAGGTGATCAATAGCCATTTGATCGACGGCATCCCAACCGATGAGGGCATCGGCGATCTCGTCGTTGACGTGCTCGACGGCTTTTGTAACGCCTTTGCCGTCATAGCGCGATTTATCTCCATCACGCAGCTCGAGGGCCTCGTGTACGCCTGTGGAAGCACCAGAAGGGACCGCAGCGCGCCCCCAACCCCCATCCATCAACGTGACTTCAACCTCAATGGTGGGGTTGCCGCGCGAATCCAGGATTTCACGTGCAACCACGTTCTCAATGATCGTTTCCATTTTTTTCACCTTCCTTCGTTCCGGTTATCGAAGTTTTTTTTCAAAATCCCGGGTTTTAAAGGGATTTTCTTTAAGCTTTTAGCCCACGCTTGCCTGTAAGTATAATCGAATTTTTCGCCCACCGCTAACCAACGCTGATCTCGGCAGTTTGCAGCTTGTCCGGTTTCTGAGCGAGATAACCCCGCTGGCGCACGGCGTCCAGGAATGCCACGAACAGCGGATGGGGCCGATTCGGGCGAGATAGGAACTCGGGGTGGAACTGCGTACCGACCATGAACGGATGGTCGCGCAGCTCAGCTATTTCCACCAGGCGCCCATCCGGGGACAAACCGGAGAAAAGCATGCCGGCCTCTCCAAGGCTTCCCCGGTAGGCATTGTTGAATTCAAAGCGGTGGCGGTGGCGTTCCTGCACGACTTCCTCCGCATAGGCCGCCGCCGCCCGGGTGCCTGGTTGCAAGTGGCATGGGTACAGCCCCAGGCGCATGGTGCCGCCCATATCGGCAATAGCGCGCTGATCCGGCATTAGATCGATCACCGGGTTTTTGGTGGAGCGATCGAACTCCGTGGAGTTAGCGTCTTCAGTATCCAGGGCGAAGCGAGCGAAATCCACCACCATCAACTGCATGCCCAGGCACAAGCCCAGATAGGGTACTTTGTTCTCGCGCGCGTAGTGAATGGCCAGAATTTTGCCCTCGATGCCGCGGCTGCCAAAACCGCCAGGCACCAGCACGCCATCTGCCTGCTGCACCAGGTCCCAATTACGTCCCTTCTCCAACTCGGCGGAGTGCACCCAGGAGATCTCCACCTCCAGGCCTAGGGAAAGCGCGGCATGCTTCAACGCCTCGCGCACGCTCATGTAGGCATCGTGCAGCTCGACGTATTTGCCCACCAGGGCTACGTTCACCACCGGCTTGGGCCGGCGCACCTCGGCAACCAGCTTCTCCCAGGCGGTCCAATCCGGCTGGCGGCGTGCCTGCAGACCGAGGCGGTCCATCAAGTATTCGCCAAGCCCCGAACGCTCGATCACCAATGGCACTTCATACAGTACCGGGCTCGTCACCATGGGCACAACGGCGCGGCGTTCCACGTCGCAGAACAGGGCGATCTTCTCACGCAGTTCGTCGGCAATTGGCTGGTCGGAGCGGGCCACGATCACATCCGGTGAAATACCGATCGAGCGCAATTCGCGCACGGAGTGTTGGGTGGGCTTGGTTTTCAGCTCATCGGTGGCGCCAATGTGTGGCAGCCAGGTAACGTGGATGTACAGGCTGTTTTCACGCCCCACGTCGCTGCGCATCTGGCGCAGCGCTTCCAGGAAAGGCAGCGATTCGATATCGCCCACCGTTCCACCGATCTCAACCAACACGATCTCTGCCCCGGTTGCCTTGGCGACCAACCCGATGCGGCGTTTGATCTCATTGGTGATGTGTGGGATGACCTGGATCGTGCCACCCAGGTAATCGCCGCGGCGTTCCTTACCGATCACCTCGGCATAAACCTGGCCGGTGGTGACATTGCAAACCCGGTTGAGGCTGATATCGATAAAACGCTCGTAATGCCCCAAATCCAGGTCGGTCTCAGCGCCATCATCCAGCACGAAGACTTCGCCGTGCTGGTAAGGGCTCATGGTGCCCGGGTCCACGTTAATATATGGATCCAATTTCTGAACGGCGACTTTAAAACCGCGCTCCTTTAACAAACGCCCCACCGCCGCGGCGGTGACGCCTTTGCCTACCGAGCTCACCACACCACCGGTAAAGAAAATATATTTAGTGGTCATTTAAACCTCCCGCTCCTATACATAAAAAGCCAGACGCCTCACCTATTGGAAAATGGGTCTTTAGGGTTTTCCGTGAAGTTGTCCGGAGTTACACCACGGCTGATGATCATCCTGACCTTAATGCCAGTAACAAAGGCAGTGGGGAGGGCCGTTTAGCGGCACCTCCCCACGCAGTTTCGATCCATTGAGTTGCGTAGTTCCTTTAGATCATTCAAGGCGTATCATCCTGCGATTCGCTGCAAGTTTCCCGCAGCCTGGAACATATCCCGTAAACAATTGACCATCAAAGCAATGCGTAAACGCGTCAAGAAATCCCTCAGTGGCGGCTCGCTAGCCACAAAAATATAGCCAACAGTCTACCATAGAA
>OFHG01001051.1_pt1 | contig 10163 bp, 9 predicted proteins | sample 1521931 | NCBI WGS metagenome assembly OFHG01 (sample SAMEA2468438, study PRJEB22500) | soil metagenome | biome: Glassland; feature: Farmland; material: Clay | place: Australia | collected 2013-01-31 | depth 0.55 m | reverse complement strand
GGCGAGTGCAGCTTCCGAGCCAGGAAGAAAAGCCGCGCCGCCAGGCCGGAAACCACCGGCGCTGACTGTAAGCCTTGTGGATTCAGTACGCTGTAACTTACGCCGAGCGGCGGACTTGAGTTTTACGTGTAACACGGTTTTTCGCTTCGTTTTTCGCTTCGTTCCCGGCCCGTTTGCACGACATTTTGTCAGATTTTCACTGATTCTAAAACACTTGGCCCGCTTCGTTTTGGCAAAACGTACCTCCTTTTGCTTCTGCTTGACATTCGACTTGCCTTCGCAATGCACCTTCCGCATTCGATCTGCCTTGCACGGGGCCATCATGACCGCACCTCAGCGGTAAAAGGAGTTTATAGGCTATCACGCTTGCCTATGCATGTCAAGGCTTGCCTGCGGCGCTCAATCCCACGGACCGCCTTAGAACTGACTGGTCATCTGACTGGTCATCTGCTAGAATACCCTTGCCATGAAGACCAAGGAAAAAACCATCCCCGCAAGCGAATTCAAGGCCAAGTGCCTGAAGATTCTTGACCACCTCGGACCGGAGGGTATCACTGTGACCAAGCGCGGCCGTCCGGTGGCGCGTGTTACGCCCGTCAAGCCGACCGGGATCGGCGAGTTCTACGGGTGCATGAAGGGAAAAATCAAAATCAGGGGTGATATCTTTACAACCGGGGTCAAATGGGATGCTGAATCTTGACACCCACATTTTGATCTGCTTCCTTGAGGAGACGCTCACCGATCGCGAACATGCCGCCATCGTCTCCGAAGGTGCGGCCATCTCGGATATCGTCTTGTGGGAACTTGCCAAGCTGCGGCAGAAGGGCCGGGCGAACATTGACATCGATAGCGCCCTGTTCCGGTCTCTCCTCCAAAGCCTAACCGTCTATCCCATTACGCCTGAGATTGCAACGACCAGCACCCAACTCGATTTCTCTTCCGATCCTGCCGACGAAAGCATCGCCGCCACCAGCATCGTCGAGAAAGTCCCTCTCCTCACCCGCGACCGGCGCATCCTCAAATCAAAGATGGTTCCCTTCGCGCTGTAGCGGCGGCGTCTCGCCTCCGCGCTGCGAAAGATCAAGGCGGAAGTTCGCATCGCCACAAATGTACCTTCACAAAACTGCCATCAAGGAGTCAGCCGGTAGAGCATGCGGGGGAACGGAATGGTTTCGCGGACGTGCTCGAGACCGCAGATCCAGGCGACCACGCGCTCGATGCCCATGCCGAAGCCCGAGTGCGGGACGCTGCCGTAGCGGCGCAGGTCAACGTACCAGCCCAGAGTCTCGGGCGGCAGCTTCTCTTTCTCGATACGTTCGACGAGCAGTTTCTCATCCGCGATGCGCTCGCCGCCGCCGATGATTTCGCCGTAACCTTCGGGCGCCAGCATGTCCACGCACAGCGCCACTTCCGGGCGCGCGGGGTCGGGCGCCATGTAGAACGCCTTTACCTGGCTGGGATAGCGGTGGACGAGCAGGGGCTTTTCGAAGCCTTCGGACAGCAAGGTCTCGTCGGTGCCGCCGAAGTCTCCGCCCCACTGGATCTCGCTTCCCTTCCCTTGCAGAATCTTGACCGCATCGTCGTAGCTCAGGCGCGGAAAGGGCGGAACGACTTTTTCGAGTTTGGCCACGTCACGCTCGAGGACTTTCAGCTCCGAGCGGCGCTTGGCCAGCACACGCTCGACGACAAACGCCACCAAGCCTTCGCCGAGCGCCATGGCGTCGTCGAGGTGAGCGAACGCGACTTCCGGCTCGATCATCCAGAATTCCGTCAGGTGGCGGCGCGTTTTGGATTTCTCGGCGCGAAAGGTGGGGCCGAAACAATAGGTCTTGCCCACCGCCGCCGCGGTTGCTTCGTTATAAAGCTGCCCCGACTGCGTCAGGTATGCCTTGTCGTCAAAGTAGCCCACTTCGAACAAAGTCGTGGTGCCTTCGCAGGCGGCGGGGGTGAAGATGGGCGTATCCACCAGCGTGAAGCCGCGGTCGTCGAAGTAATCCCGGCAGGCTTTGATGATTTCGTGACGCACACCCAGAATCGCCCGCTGCCGCGACGAGCGCAGCCACAGGTGCCGGTGGTCCATCAGAAATTCGATCCCGTGATCCTTGGGCGTGATGGGGTAGGGCCGCTCGATGGGAACGTATTGCACGATTTCGAGGCCGCTGATATCCAACTCGAAGCCGCCGGGGGCGCGCTCGTCGGCGCGGACTTTCCCGGTGGCTCGCAGGGACGATTCCTGCGTCAGCCCGCGCGCCTGCTCGAATACTTCCGGCGCGACGGCGCTTTTCACCACCACGCCTTGGATAATTCCTGAGCCGTCGCGAATCAGCGGGAAAACGATCTTGCCGCTCGAACGCAGGTTATAGAGCCAACCCTGGACGACCACTTCCTGGCCGGCGAATTGCGCGATGTCTCGAATCTCGACGACGGGTGGCAACGGACCGTTCCTCCTCAGGAAATGGCTTTCATTTTTTCGATGATGTCGCGCAATTTGTTGAGGGTCTCGAGCGCCTTGCCGTAGTTTCGAACCTCAAAGAGGAGGGGGAACTGGCCGTCCACGGCGCGGAAATCGCGCACCGTTTGCACCCAGTCAATGTCGCCTGCAAAAGGCAGTAAATGGTCGTCCTTATCGTGATGATTGTCGTTGATGTGAGTGGAACGAGTGCGGTCTTTCAGGATTTGGAAGGCGGGCCCAACGCCGGAGCCCATGTGGGCGTGCCCGGTGTCAAAGCAAATTTTCAAGTCGTCCATGCGTGTGTACTGGATGAACTGCACGATGCGCTCGGGAGTCGCCAGCTGGTTGGGGACGTTTTCGAGCAGGACTTGCACGCCGCGCTCCTTGGCGTAGATCCGGAGGTGCTCGAGCGAGGTCATGGCCGCATCGTATTTTTCAATTTCGTATTCTTCCTCCGGCAGCCCCAGGTGGAGAATGAGATACTGGAACGGGAGGCGCTCGGCGACTTCGATCGAGCGCTTGATCTCCTCCATGGAATCAATGCGCTTGCGCCTCTGGAGATAGGCGATCGAAATCGGCAGGCTGCCTGACCGCCCCCACTCGTGATCCGGATAGAGCGGGGCGTGCAGGGAGTGGAGCTTGAGGTCGTGATCGGCAAACCACTGCGCGACGTCGCGAACGTGGTTGGGGTCGTGATAATCGAAGTGCTGGCGGGCGGCGAAGATTTCAATCTGCGAAATGCCCGCCGCCAGGATCTTGCCCAGGATATGGCCGGAGAGGCGCTCGTTTACGAACAAATAGGTGGAAAGCGCAAATTCCATCAGTAACCCGCCGCCTTCCCGTCGCGCCTGGGGTCGGCTGCACCGAAGCGCCAGTGAGTTTGAGGATCGACGGCAATCGCCTCGCAATCTCCCAGGCCGCCGGCAAACTCCAGTTTATATCCCGCCTGCTTCAGTTTCTCAAGCGTGTCGGCGGAAAAACCCGTCCGTTCCACCTCCAGCTTGTCGGGCATCCATTGATCGTGGAAGCGCGGCGCGGTGACGGCGGCCAAGACGTCCATCCTGTAAACCACGACGTTGAGAAGAACCTGAAGCACCGTGTTGATGATCGTGGCCCCGCCCGGCGAACCGAGAACCAGCCGCACTGGTTGGGCGGGATTCGGGTTTCGGGGTTCGGGATTAGCGCCCTTGGCTTCCGGGTTTGAAGTCTCTTGACCTGAGTTCCCCATCGCAGAAGTCGAAGCTGGAACGTTCTCCAAGACAATCGTCGGGGTCATGGACGAAATCGGCCGTTTGCGGGGTGCGATGGAATTCGCTTCGCCCTGGATCAAGCCGAACATGTTGGGCGAGCCGGGCTTGGCGGCGAAGTCGTCCATCTCGTCGTTCATCAGAAAGCCGGCGCCTTCCACCGTCACCGCCGAGCCAAACCATTCATTGAGCGTGTAGGTGTTTGAAACCGCGTTGCCCTCCGCATCCACAATTGAGTAATGCGTTGTTTCCGAAGATTCGTAAGGAGCGGGTGCGCCCGCCTGAACGGGCGCGTCGGGCTTGGAGTTCAAGATTTCCTCGCGCAACTTGGCCGCGTAGGCCTTGCTGAGCAGGCCGGCCTCCGGCACGGAAACGAAGTCCGTGTCGCCCAGATAAGCCGCGCGGTCGGCGTAGGCGCGCCGCATGGTTTCAGCAATCAGGCTGATAGAATGGAAGGAATTTGGAGGGCCCAGGTCGAGGGGATCGAGCACATTGAGCATTTCGATCAAAGCGATGCCGCCTGAGCTGGGAGGAGGCACGGTCAGAATGGTGTGGCCGCGGAAGTGACCAACCAGCGGCGGGCGGATTTTGGCTCGATAGTTCTTGAGATCTCTCGCGCTGATGATGCCGCCGTGCCGCTTCATGGAGGCCACGAGGGCTTGGGCCACTTTGCCCCGATAGAAGCCGTTCGGCCCCTGCTGCGCGATGCGGCGCAGCGTCTGCGCCAGGTCCGGCTGGCGAAAGATTTCTCCCGGCTCGTAAGGTTTCCCATCGCGCAGGAAGATGCGGCGGGTCTCCTCGAATTTCGAAAGGCGCTCGCGTTCCTCCAACATCAAGCGGCTGAGCGAGTAACTCATGGGGAAGCCTTGGCTGGCCAATTGAATCGCCGGTTGCATGACGCGCGCCAAGCCCAGCTTTCCGTATTTGCGCTCAGCCAGCGTCAGGCCCGCCACCGACCCCGGCACGCCGGAAGCCAGGCCTCCCAGAAGCGTTGCGTCGGGAATCAGATTCCCGTGAGCGTCCAGGTACATGTTGTGGGAGGCTTTGCCGGGCGCTTCTTCGCGGTAATCAATCACCACACTCTCACTCGATGCCATCCGGACGAGCATCAGTCCCCCGCCGCCGATGTTGCCGGCTTGAGGATTGGTGACCGCCAGGGCAAAGCCGACCGCGACCGCGGCGTCAACTGCATTTCCACCCTCTTCGAGGATTTTGACACCAATCTCGGCAGCTAGCGGCTCGGCTGCTACGACCATCCCGTGCCGGGCGGGGACCGGCTGGAAGGCCCGGGCTGAAGGAAGGAATGCGAACGCGGCAAGTAGCAAGATGAGCGCGCGCAAGGAGTTCCGATGCGCTGAGCTTCGGTAGCGGTCAATCTTCGACAAAATTTCCCGTTCCTTAAGTTGGAAATTCTTGACCAAAATATGAACAACCAATCTATGAGAAAAGCTGCCCCCCGTCAAGGCAGGGAACCCGTCGAATACCGGGTGTTATCTCTTCTGGAAAGCCCTTGAGCCCGGCGTTTGAGCACCGAGGCCTTCAGGTAACGGGCACTGGGACAGGTGGAGAAGGCGTTGGGCCCGGCGGAGGCTCTGTGGATGCAATAGCGTTTGCCAGCATCTGGTAGCGCGACCCGAAAAAATGCATGGAATACGCCTGGAAAAAGACCATGGCCGGCGTGGACACAAGGGCAACGGTCAAAATCAAGAGAAGGACGACGGCCGCCCCCGCCGCCACCGCCACCGCGATGGTGAGGGGATTCCAGGTCATCCCCGCTCCCTTGGCGATGAAGAACAAAACAAGGCCCACCAAACCCACAGGAATGAGCAACGCCAGGATAACTAAGAAATCCAAAAGTCCGAAAATGATCGCGCTGCCAATGGCCAAGAGAATCTTCATGACCACGTAGAAAGCATAGGCGCCCTTTTCGGGCCCCAGCATCGGCAGGACGCGCCGCCAGCCATCCAGCACTCGCTGGTCCTCTAGCGCCATCACCGGCACGACGAAGTCCTTGGTGAACAGAGACACGACCGCAGCCAGCACAATCATGGCCGCGAACAAGCCGAATACTCCGACGCCGCCAAGAATGAGCGCGCCGAAGTGCTTGTCCGGGTTGCTGAACCATCCGGCTCGCCAAGCAGCGAAGATCGGAACCCCGATCACGATGCCGAAAGCGGCCAGCGATATCAGCCCAAACCCGATTTGCCAGAGGAAGTAGCTGCTTCCTTGCCGCTGCCAGCGTCGCCAGCCTTCGCCCAGATCGCACCGGTTGTAAAGAACGGCGTCGAAGAGAATGAAGCGGAACACGCTGGAAATGTAGATCATCACCAGCACCAGTAGGACGGCCGCAATGGCGATCACCAGCGCCCAGACCAAGAACTCGGCCGGAAATCTGAATGGCGCGCCCGGCCATGGAAGGTTTGCCAGGCCACCCCGGCCCGGATGAGTGGGAAAGTTGAAATTGGTGCCGCTGCCCAGACCGCTCCCGCCTCCGCCCGTAATCTCGCCCGTAAGGATGCAAACCACCGCCAGCCGCATCCAGTGCTTGAACCGGAACGGCGCAAAAAGTTGCCGCTTGGTTCGCTGCATGGCCGGCGAAATGGCATCAAAGCCCGACAAACGTCCCGGCATACTTCCCTTCCCTTGCTGGTTGAGCAGGAATCATGGCGGCTCGGCCAGGGAAACTTGGCCTATTAACTAGAAACATACGGCGCCTCCGCGGAGAAGTCAACAGAAATCCGGAGCCATGTACTCATGAAACACTTCCAGCCAGGGTGTTGAGTGGCGATACTCTTCCTGGACGTATCCGGCCTCTGCTAAACTGGCGGGCTTCCGGTCAGATAGCGGGTCACTCTCGTGGCGGGGAGGTTTGCTTGTTCAGACGAGTTCTGGCTTTCGTTTTTCTTGCTGCCTGCGCCCTGTGGGTCGCGTTTCCGCGTCTCCAATCCAAGGCCAAGCCGGAGGCAGAAGTCTCTTCACACCGTCGCCCGAAGCTCATCGTGATGATCGTCATCGATCAGTTCCCTTACAACTACCTGGAGCGCTTTCGCCCCTATTTTGTAGAAGGGGGCTTCAACCTCCTGCTCCAGGGAGCAGACTTCGTGGACTGCCGTTACGATGACGCCATCACCACGACTTGTCCCGGCCACGCGGCCCTCGCCACGGGCGCTTATCCCAGCACCAACGGCATCATCGGGAACCAATGGTACGACCGGCAGCAGCACAAAATGGTCAACTGCGTGGAAGATGATTCAACCCGGTTGCTCGGTGGTGCGGAGGGCCCGGGAAGATCTCCGGCTCGCCTGATCGGCAATACCTTGTCCGACGAATTGCGCTTGGCTACAAATCTCCAATCCCGTGTCGTTTCGATATCTCTGAAGGATCGCGGAGCCATCATGCCGGGCGGTCACATGGCCAACGCAGCTTACTGGTACGATGTCGCAACGGGTCATTTCGTCACCAGTACCTACTACATGCAGACCCTTCCCGCGTGGGTGGAGCGATTCAATGCTCAGAACCCCGCAGCGGCATATTGCGGCAAGCCCTGGCAAGCGCTGCCCGTAACCCCTGGAGGCAATGGCAAGGTTCTGAGGAGATTTGTCGCCAGTGGCAATGGACCCTGCCCCAGCCGACGGTTTCTGAAGTGGCTTGACAATACCCCTTACATGAGCGAAATCCAGTTGCGCTTCGCCCTCCAAGCCCTCCGAGAAGAGCACCTGGGGAGCGGGCCGGCGACGGACCTGCTGGCCATTTCGCTCAGCGAAAACGACTACATCGGCCACCAGTTTGGCCCCTATAGCCCGGAAGTGGCAGACATGACTCTTCGCACTGACCGCGATCTGGCGGCCTTCTTCAAGGACCTCGATCAATCCGTGGGGCTGAAGAACGTTTGGATTACGCTTTCCGCGGACCATGGTGTTGCACCCTCCCCCAGGTTCATCGAGGAGCACCACCTGGGGGTCGGTCGAGCCGACGTGTCGGCTATCGTCGCTGCAGTCAACCAAGCTCTGGCGAGCGAGTTTGGCCCTGGTGATTGGGTTCTGGAAGCGTCTGAGTCGCAGATTTACCTGAACCGGGCCGCACTGGCCAAGCAAGGTGCCAGCCTGGGACAAGCCGAATACGCTGCCGCCGAGGCCGCTGCTAATCATCCCCAAGTAGCAGCCGCCTTTACCCGTTCTCAGATCATGACGGGAAACCTACCCGACACGCCCATCGCCCGCAAGGTGGCGAACAGCTTTAATCCTAAAAGGAGTGGGGACGTCTACTTTGTGCTCGAACCCTACGCCGTGCCTATGCAAGCTGAGACCGGCAGCACCCACGGCAGTCCGTGGAGTTACGACGCCCAAGTCCCTCTAATTTTCTGGGGGGCGGCTTTCAAGCCCGGGCTCTATGCTGAGCCCGCGCAGCCGACTGACCTGCCGGCAACCCTGGCTGCCGCGATGGAAATCGGACAGCCGTCCGGTTCGCAAGGAAGGCCTCTTCGGGAAGCAATCCAATAGTCAGTTGCCAGACTGGGCAGCCACTCAACATCTTCAGGATGCTTGAGCTATTGGGATTTATCACCGAGTTTCCATCATTTGGTCTTGCCCGTATTATCCAACACCCCCCTGCTACATGCCCCGTGCGCTGACGGCGCAAGCTTAACCTACCGACCGGTCGGTTGGCTTAGCCGAAGATTGACATTGACAGGTTCTACAAAATTTTGTATCTTTTTAGTTACCGCGACCCTTCTGAATGCTTGGAGAACCTGTTTGCCCCAGGCTTTTGGAGGGGTCAACTGTTATAGGGAGGTTGAATGAAGAAATTAGCAATGGGCTGTGTAGTGGCCGCCATGGTGGTGCTCTCAGCCCGCACTGAAGCCCGACCCTCAGAGTCCATAGCGTATGCCCGATACAACGCGCCCCGCCCCGCAGGTCTAGACCGAGAGGTCGGCGTGGCAAGCTGGTACGGCGAGGCCTTTCAAGGAAACCCCACGGCCAGCGGTGAAATATATGATATGAATGGACTTACTGCCGCAAACAAGTCTTTGCCGCTGGGGACGCAGATCAAGGTGACCAACCTGAAGAACAAGCGAACTCTGGTTCTGAAGGTCAACGACCGCGGCCCTTTCATCCCCGGCCGATTCCTGGACGTCTCGAAGCAAGCAGCCAAGCAGCTCGGATTCGAGTACGCAGGCTTAGCCAAGGTCCAAATCGAAGTGGTCCGTTACCCCGAGTCTTATCGGCGAAGGCTGGCGGCTCTGGAGAGCCCAGACCCCATGCCGAACCAGAACTAGGGCATCACCCCGGCAAACCCAGAACCCCAATTGACCGCCTGCGGCGGCAAAGTCGCAGTGTGCCTATAGCGTTATGCAGGCCCGGGCCGGCGGTTATCGGGGAACGCCCCACCCGACCCGCCCGCTAGGGGTGTGCGGCGGAAATCTCTTGTCAAATCCGGGAGCAGTCCTGGAGTGCGGGAGCTTGCTCCCGCTCTTGTAGACGCCAGCTTGCTGGCGCGCAAGTGAAAGCGGCGGCAAGCCGCCGCACTCCAAGAACGAACCCTCGCATGGGACGTGTCGAACTCCTTGAACTGTAAAGAAACGTTAGACGCACCACACTAGGATGTACGGACGCACTTTCCTGGCCTGGACTCGCCTCCTCCAGGGCATCGAGATTGGGCGCTCGTGCCTTCCGGCCGTTGGCCACCTTTCGAGAAAGGCCGTCTATCAGGCGGGATCGCCGAGGCTCAGGCAGACCGCCTGTACCTGTGTTGTGTTGGAGACGGCGGTCGAAGAATGCGCCCGCCGGCGCTCACCTTTCGAGGTCAGAATAGTCTAACTATGCCAAGGAGGCTCGAGGATGCGACAGGACGAAATCCCTCCCGGAACGCTCTACTTGCTGATTCTCAAAGCGCTGGCCCGTAGCGGTGAGCTGCACGGCTATGAGATGGCCCGGTGGATCGAGCAGGTCTCCGACGAAGTCTTGCAGGTGGAGGAGGGTTCCCTTTATCCCGCTCTCCAGCGGATGCTGATCAAGGGGTGGGTGAAAGGAAAGTGGGGCGTGACGGCCGGGAATCGCAGGGCGCGCTACTACCGGCTCACCGCGTTGGGCCGAAAACAGCTTGAAGTCGAGGTCTCGCAATTTAATCGGGTGGTAGAAGCCATCACCCGGGCAATTCAGACGGCCTAAGAAAAGTGACAAGTGGTGAGTGTCAAGTGAAAGGCGCGGACGGGCTGGAGAAATTGAAATGATGGACGCAATTGGTTGGCTGACACAACTCGGCAGGCGGATGTCGATGCTGTTCCGCCGAGGGCAATTCGACGCCGATCTGGACGAAGAGCTGCGCCTTCACCGTGAGCTGCGCGAACAGGAACAGATCGAGCAAGGCCTATCGCCCCAAGAAGCCCACGACGCCGCGCAAAGGCGGTTCGGGAACGATCTGGTTCTGAGAGAAGAGAGTCGAGACATGTGGGGATGGAATTGGCT
>OFHG01001050.1_pt1 | contig 10171 bp, 5 predicted proteins | sample 1521931 | NCBI WGS metagenome assembly OFHG01 (sample SAMEA2468438, study PRJEB22500) | soil metagenome | biome: Glassland; feature: Farmland; material: Clay | place: Australia | collected 2013-01-31 | depth 0.55 m | reverse complement strand
CCTCGATGGGAGCGTCAACGGCTGTCCTCTCTGCTGCTGCCGCCGTGCCGACTGTCCCATGCGCAAAGGCGGCCACGGGATGAAATGCCCGATGGCTTCCATGCCGTCGCATCAGGCGATGGCCTGCACGTGCTCGGTCTCGCCGCATGAGACTACGGCATTCGCCACCGGCCCTCTCGACCTGCGCTACGACTTGCCGCGGACTTCGCTGCTGGCTGATCTGCCCGTGTGCGCCCGGCACGACGGAAGCTTGCAGACTCCTCTTCTTGACGGTTTCTTTCCACTTCTTGAACTGCCTCCGAAAGCCCTTCGCGTCTGACTCAAACCTCATCCAGTGGATTCCCTGGCGGCGCGACCGTGAGGGAGCAGACTTTTGTTTTTTGGAGGGCTTGCGTGAGGACTCGCGGGATATCTCTCTTTTGGGCAGTTGTCTTGTCAGCGTGCAGCCTGGCTTTCGGCACGATATTCGGCAACGTTCGCGGCATCGTGCACGATCCCCAGCATCGCCCTATCCAGGGAGCAGTGGTGGCTCTTCGCGCCCAGTCGTCGCAGTGGAATGCAGAAGCTCAGTCGAACGGTGAGGGCGAATTCGAATTTTCCGCGGTTCCGGCAGGCGGGTATTCCGTCAGCGTGACAGCGAAAGGGTTCAATCCCGAAGAACAACAGGTCGTGGTGACTTCGGGAAGCGCGCCCATTCTCCACTTCCCGCTTTCGCTCGCCACGGTGAACGAGAAGGTGGAAGTCTCGGCAGCTCCGGCGACGATCAACACGGAGTCTTCGGCCTCCGAAACCACCGTCAGCCGCGCTCAAATTGCCCATACGCCCGGTGCCGACCGCACCAACAGCCTGGCGATGATTACCGACTTCGTTCCCGGGGCCTATATGGTTCACGATCAGCTCCACATCCGAGGCGGACACCAGGTGTCCTGGGAAGTTGACGGCGTACCCGTGCCGAACACCAACATCGCCTCGAATGTGGGGCCGCAGTTCGATCCCAAGGACGTGGACACCATGGAAATCCAGCGCGGCGGGTTTTCCGCCGAGTACGGCGACCGGAGCTACGGCGTCTTTAATGTGATTCCCAGGACGGGTTTCGAGTACGACAACGCCGGCGAGCTTGTGGCCAGTTATGGCAATTTCCGCCAGACCAACGATCAGGTCAATTTCGGCAGCCATACGGAGCGCTTCGCCTATTACGGAAGCGTGAACGCCAATCGCTCGGACCTGGGCCTGGAAACACCGACGAGTGAAGTCATTCACGACATCGTGAGCGGCGTGGGCGGATTCGGCTCTTTGATCTTCAACGCCACACCGCGCGATCAACTGCGCCTGGTAGCTTCCGCTCGCCAGGACCACTTTCAGATCCCCAACACGCCCGAGCAGCAGTCCGCAGGCATTCGCGACCTCGACATCGAGCACGATGCCTTTGTTAACTTCTCCTGGGTGCGCACACTGAGCGCCGGAGCGCTGCTGACCGTTTCGCCTTTCTATCATTTCAATCGCGCCAATCTCGTGGGAGGCCCGGGCGACACGCCCCTCATCACCAATCACAATCGTGCCTCGAATTATATCGGAGGCCAGGCCACGCTGAGCGTCGTGGCGGGAAAACACAACGTTCACGCCGGCGTGGAGGCTTTTGCCCAGCACGACAGCACACTGTTTTCACTTCAGTCAACGGATGGAAGCGGCTTGGTGCTACGACAGACAACCCGGCCTTGGGGAGGCATCGAGGCGGCATATTTTGAAGACCAGTACCGTTTGACGACCTGGTTGACGCTGAATGGCGGCGTGCGCCTGACTCACTTTGGAGGCCAGCTCAGCGAGAATGCTGCCGACCCACGGATCGGAGCAGCGATCCAGGTGCCCAAGCTTGGCTGGGTAGTGCGCGGCTTCTACGGGCGTTACTATCAGCCCCCGCCGCTCGATACGGTCTCGGGCCCACTCGAAGCTTTGGCCGTCGAGCAGGGGTTCGGCTACCTGCCCCTGCGTGGCGAGCGCGACGAGCAATACCAGGCCGGGCTCACGATTCCCTGGCACGGCTGGGCGCTCGACACCGACGTCTTCCGGACTCACGCGCGCAACTTCTTCGACCACGACGCGCTCGGAAATTCGAACATTTTCCTGCCGCTCACCATCCAGGGCGCGCGCATCCAGGGCTGGGAGGCGGTTCTCCGCTCGCCGCTGTTTCTGCGGCGCGCGCGCGTGCATTTTGCCTACTCGCACCAGTTCGTTCAGGGATTCGGTGCGGTCTCAGGCGGATTGACAGATTTCGAGCCGCCTGAAGAGGGCCTGTTTTTCCTTGATCACGACCAGCGCAATACGCTGAGCAGTGTTATTTCTCTGACCTTGCCCTTCCGTGCCTACGCGACGAGCAGCATCGCCTACGGCTCAGGGTTCTTGAATGGCGACGGCCCCGCGCACCTTCCGGCACATACGACCTTCGACATCTCGCTGGACAAATCGTTCGCCGAGACATGGACGGTCTCGCTTGCGGCGCTCAACGTAGGCAATCGCCGCTATCTGCTCGACAACAGCAACACCTTTGGCGGCACTCATTACGCCGACCCGCGGCAAATCTACGTGCAGGTACGTTACCGCTTCCACTTTTGATGAGGCTGACCGTGCGCCAGCTTGCTCCCGCGGCCGGCAGTCACACTCCTGTTCCATCTTCGTGTGAGGTGATTTATCATCGTCACTTCTGTGCGACGCTGCGCCAGGAGAGGATCGCGTGGCGCCCGGGAGGGGAGGTCCGCCATGATTCGCAAGTCCTGCTTCAATCTGATTATTGCGTTCGTGATGTTGGCAGGAGCAACCGTTTTCGCTCAAAACCCCGCACCGACCACACGCCGCTCCGAGCGGCAGGCCCCGCACGCGGTGGCGCCCACGCCGCCCATGGGTTGGAACAGCTACGACTCGTACTGCGGCGACGTGACCGAGCAGGAGTTCAGGGCCAACGCCGCCTTCATGGCGAAGCACCTGGCCCGGTATGGCTGGAAATACGTTGTAGTGGATTATTACTGGTATTTTCCCCATCCGGAGACGGAAGATTTCAACCAGCAGGAAAAGCTGAAAGTGGCGATGGACCCCTATGGCCGCTTGCTGCCGGCCGAAAATCGCTTTCCCTCCGCTGCCGGCGGCAAGGGTTTCAAGCCGCTGGCGGATTACGTTCACAGCCTCGGCTTGAAGTTCGGAATTCACATTATGCGCGGGATTCCGCGCGCCGCGGTCAAGCAGAACTTGCCCATCCTGGGGACCAGCGTTCACGCCCGGGACATCGCGAATTTGAAAAACACCTGCGCGTGGTCAACCGCCATGTACGGAGTGGACGTGAGCAAGCCCGCCGGCCAGGCTTACTACGACTCGATGGTGAAGCTGTATGCCCAGTGGGGAGTGGACTACATCAAGGCCGACGACATGTCGCGCGGTGAGAACCCCGCCGGCGAAAGCTATCATGCCCCCGAAATCGAGGCGCTCCACAAGGCGATTCTGAAATGCGGCCGGCCCATGGTTCTGAGCCTCTCGCCCGGTCCGACGCCTCCTGCGGAAGCCCAGAACGTGATGCAAAATGCCAACCTCTGGCGAATTTCGAACGATATGTGGGATAACTGGAAATCGGTCAAGCGGCAGTTCGAGCTGGCGCGCCCCTGGGTGCCTTACATCGGAGCCAATCACTGGCCGGACGCGGACATGCTTCCGGTGGGCCGCATCCGGCTTCGCGGCTTCAAAGACGGCCCGCGGCACTCGCGCCTGACTGCGGATGAGCTGCGCAGCATGATGTCCTTGTGGACGATTTTCCGCTCGCCGCTGATGATTGGCGGCGACTTGCCGACACTCGATGCCGCGACACTTGCCTACCTGACGAATGCCGAGGCCATCGCGATCAACCAGCATAGCCAGCACAATCGCCAGCTCTTCGTACGCGGCGACCAGGTCGCCTGGGCCGCCGATTCGGCCGACGGGAAGATTCGGTACCTGGCGCTCTTCAATCTTGGCGACAGGGGGCCGCTGGCGGTCCCCGTTCGATGGAGCGAGCTTGGCCTGAGCGGCAAGTGCGCCGTGCGAGACGTGTGGGACAGAAAAGACCTGGGGACGTTTGAGAACGAATTCTCGCCCGAACTTCCCTCCCACGGTGCGGGCTTGTACGCGGTGACGCCGCGCCGATAGGTTTGCGCCCGGCGCGAAAGGGCGCATCACACCGTGATCGTCGCGGTGCGCAACTCGCGGGCGGCTGCCTCAGGCAGCAGCGAGTTGTAATAGACCTCTTTCACGCTGTACGACTTCGAATCGACCTGGGCGACGGGAAGGATTTCAACGTGCCAGTGGAAGTCCGATTCGAGCGACTGCCAGTGGCCGGTCTTGTCAAACTTGGCCTTGACGTTGGGCGAGGTGTGCAGGACCAGGTGATAATCCGGCGCGACGGATTCGAGCCGCTGCAGCGTGGATTTCAGGAATCGCGCGAAGTGAAGCTGGCCGTCCCACGACGTCAGGTCCTCCTCGAACGAGCAGTGGTGGTTGACGGGCATGATCCAGGTTTCGTAAGGAACGCGGGAAGCGAAGGGGCACAGGGCGACGTAGCGATCGTCCCACTCCACCGTCCGCGTCTGCTGGTTGAGCTCTTGTTTGATAATATCGCAGAGAAGGCATCGCTCTTTGAGTTCATAGTAACGTAATGATGAACGGAGCTCGTAGACGATGCGGCGCGGGATGAAGGGCGTAGCGGTAATCTGCGAATGCGGGTGCTCGATGGCCTGCCCGGCGCGCGCGCCCTGGTTGCGGAAAAACGTCACGTAGCGGAAGCGCGGGTCCTTTTTCAGATCGGTGATGCGTGAAACCGCGGCGCGCAGCACTTGCGCCACGTTCTCGTCGCATTGGTGCGAAAGGCTCAAGTGGTGGTCGGGGCTCTCGATCAGGAGTTCGTGGGCGCCCAGGCTGCGCATCTTGTCATAGAGGCCTTCGCCGCGGCGCTGCGCGTCGCCCTCAATGCGATAAAGCGGCCGCAGGTGTGGAATCACTCGCACCTGCCAGTCGGGCTGGCGGTACGGATGCTCGTACAGGGTCTGGGGCGCCAGGCCTTCGCGTCCCGGACAGAGCGGGCACTCGCCGTTGATCGGCCAGGCCACCGGTCCGTCTTCCTGAATCACCCAGCTTTGGGTAACGGGGTCTCTCCTGAGTTCCATGATTCCTCCCAGGTTTAAGCACTCAAAGGGGCGCTGTACCATGCGGCAAGGTTCGCCTGTAAACGTCGGCCAGTGCGCGTTCAAGAATCGCTCGAGGTCGAAGATGAGTGGTGAGGAATTGATGAGCCGCAACCGGCCGGTCAGCGCTCGGCACAAGTATTGGGCATTTCGTTTCAGGATGCAACAAGATATTGTGGTGTGGACCTCAAATATTCCTTAGCGGGTCCCCTGCGTAAGATTCTTCCCACTTCGCAGTACTATCTACTGTTCGGTCGGGACAAGTACATGTATCCCAGGTCGGTGCGATTGTCAAGATGCTCGCGTCTACGAAAATCGGTGCGCGAACTCTGAGGGCGGCCGTCGCTGCCCCTCCGGGCAGGGAATTCGACGTGGAAACTTATTGACCTTTCGGGACTTGCCTTCCTTGACGTAGGGCGTAGAATAGCGGAAGTCCCCCAAGGGACCGGAATCGCGCATAGACGCACTCTGGCCGCAAGGCGCTTGGCGGCTCGTGGCTGAGTGTTGAGGGTGAGGTTTCGCGATGATTATATTCTGCAAGCATTGCGGCGCCGCGTTGAGAGTGGACGATGCTCGCTTGCCCACTACCACTTTCCGCGTGAAGTGCCATCACTGCCAGAATCTTCTCACGGTTGAGCCGCCCAAACTTGGGGCCGCGCCGTCTGCGATCCCCGTTCCTCCGCCGCGCCCCGCTTCGTCAGCCGGGTCGAATGCTGATGCCATGTCCACCATCATGGGCATGCGGCGCCCGGACTTCTCCAAGATGCCGCCTCCTGCGCCTGCTCTTTCACCAGCGTCTACACCCTCGGTGGCGCCGTCAAGTGCAGCGCCCGAACGGCTAGCTGCTTCCACCACGCCCTCCGCGCCGGCGGGGGTGGCGGTCGCGCCTCCGCCTCCGCAGTCCAGCGCGCCGTATGTGCCTCCGCCACCCGCGCCGGCGCCGCCGTCGTTCCCTTCGCCTGGCTTGCCGCGCGTGGCGGAAGCACCGGTTCCAGCGCGACCGAGTGTTCTGCCTCCGCCACCTGTCCCGTCCCCTCAAGAAGCGCCGCCGCGCCCTTCGGCAGGACCCGTGCGCGCGCACCGTCTTCAAAAAATTTCGCTGTTCACGCCGCTGACTTACGAAGGCTGCGTCATGGTCGAGAGCCTGATGAAGACGCGCGAGTTCGCGCCTTTTCAGACCATCGTCAAGGAAGGTGGCCCGGGCGATTCGATGTTCGTCATCAACTCCGGGACCGTGGAGGTTCGCAAGAAGGACCCCAACACCGGGATCGATTTCCTGTTGTCTACGCTTGGCACCGGCGCTTGCTTTGGCGAGATGGCCCTGTTAACGGGGAAACCCCGGGCAGCGTCCGTGGTGACCACGGAGCCGACAAGCTGTGGCGTGCTTGAAAAAGCGGCGTTTGAGAAGCTGGTGCTTTCGAATCCCCGCATCGGCCTCGCGCTCAGCCGCGTGCTGGCCGACCGCTTGGAAGAATCCAACCAGGCCACCGGCATCGAGTACATCAACCTGGCCAAGCTGCAGTTCGACGCGCGGGTCCTGGAACTGCTGCCGCAGCCGATGATCCTGCAGCACAAGGTCATTCCCGTTGCGTTTGCCAATAACCGCCTCTCCCTGGCGATGGTGAATCCCAACAATCTGATCGCGCTGGACGATGTGCGGCGTATCGTCAAGGGCGTCATGATCGAGCCCGTCGTCACCTCCGAAGAAGACTTCAAGCGCTTCATGTCCACCACCTTCCCCGAATTGCTGAAGAAAGAGGAGGAACGGAAGGCGCAGGCGAAAGACCAGGATGTTTCGCTGGCCGACACGCCGGAGGCAGTCCTCGAATCGCTGCAAAGCGAGGCTCTGGCGTCTCTGGAAGTGGATGAATCGCAACAGGCGAAAGAATCGGTCACCGACCTTTCCAAGTCCGCCGAGGATGCCCCCATCGTGCGCCTGGCCAACAACCTTCTGGCGCTGGCCATCAAGAAGGGCGCCAGCGACATTCACCTGGAGCCGCAGGAGAAGGAGGTTTCCGTCCGCTTCCGCATTGACGGCGCGCTGCAGCAAGTGCAGGTGTTGCCCAAGAAGATCCAGATGGGCCTGATCTCGCGCATGAAGATTCTGTCCAAGCTCGATATCGCCGAGAAGCGTCTGCCCCAGGATGGCCGCATCAGCGTGCGACTGGAGGACCGCCCCATTGACTTCCGCGTCTCGACGATTCCTTCCAAATGGGGCGAGAAGATCTGCATGCGCATCCTCGACAAGTCGAACACGCTGCTGGGGCTCGACAAGTTGATCCTGCATGAGGAAGTTCTGGCTCTGGTGCGGGACATGATCTCTCAGCCTTACGGGATCATCTACGTGACCGGTCCCACCGGCTCCGGCAAGACGACGACCCTTTACAGCGCCCTGGCGGAACTCAACGACCCCGACGTCAACATCTCGACCGCCGAAGATCCCATCGAATACGATCTGCCGCGCGTCAACCAAGTGCAGGCGCATAAAGATATCGGACTCGACTTCGCCCGCATCCTGCGCGCCTTCCTGCGCCAGGACCCGGATATCATCCTGGTCGGCGAAACGCGCGACAAGGAAACCGCGCATATCGCCGTGGAAGCGGCGCTGACCGGCCACCTGGTTTTCACCACGCTGCATACCAACGACGCGGCCGGCGCCTTCACGCGCTTGGGTGAAATGGGCGTGGAATCTTTCCTGATGTCGAGCTCCACCATCGGCATCGTCGCCCAGCGGCTCACGCGCCGCCTGTGCCAGGCGTGCAAGGAGGCTTACACGCCTGACGACCTCTCGCTCAAGTACATGGGCTTGGTGCCCGAACCCGGCCTCACCTTCTATCGCCAGAAAGGCTGCGAGAAGTGCTCCTTCACGGGTTACAAGGGCCGCGTGGGCGTCTACGAAGTCCTGCGGATGAACTCCGAGCTGCGGCGCTTGGTGGCGCAGGGCGGCAAGAGCGAGGACATCGCCGAAACTGCCATCCGCAACGGCATGCGGACGCTCAAAGACTACTCGGTGTGGCTGCTTGAAAACGGCTGGACGACCATGGACGAAGTCTTGCAGGTCGTGGCTGTGCACGACTGAATCTGGATTTCAGACTTGAGATCTTAGCTTGCGCGCAAAATGCCGCGCGCGAAAGAAATTTTACCTTGGTAGCCCGTCCCGATTGTCACCCGACAGACGAGACGGGCGGTTTTGTGTATGGCATACTACCTCGGCATTGATGGCGGCGGGACGCGCACCACGGCGTGGCTGGGTGACGAACGCGGCAAAGTCCTGGCCAAGGCCGTGGCGGGGCCGTCCAATCCGCTCAAGGTGGGATTCGAAGCGTGCCAGCGCGAAATCCTCCGCGCCGCGCGTAAAGCGGTAGGGGCAGGTTCACCCCGCCAAGGTGGCGGCGCAAAGCCGCCTCTACTCGATGCGGTCGTTCTCGGTCTGGCCGGCACGGATCGGCCGCCTGTGCATCGCAGACTGTCCGCCTGGCTTCGCAGAGCGATTCCCGCCCGCGAACACATGCTCACCTCTGATGCGGACATAGCGCTCGACGCCGCCATCGGCAATTCGCCGGGCATCATTGTGATTTCGGGCACGGGCTCGATTGCCTGTGCCCGTGACGAGCGCGGGCGCGTGCATCGCGCGGGCGGCTGGGGAACGCTCTATGACGACGCTGGCTCCGGCTACGACCTCGGCCGCAAGGCGATCGTGGCGGCGCTCCAAGCCTACGACGGCCGCGGCCCCCGTACGCAGTTGCTGAAGAGGCTTTGCTCTGCCTTGCACTTGAGAGACATCACGCAGGTTGTTTTGAAGCCGCTCACTCCCCAGACGATTGCAGCCTTGTTTTCCGTGGCACTCAAGGCCGCTCAGCACCGCGACCCAGTGGCACAGCGGCTGTGCGCTGAAGCAGGGCGGGATCTGGCGGAGTTGGCGTTGGCGCTCACCCGCCGTCTGGGCTGGAATCACCGGGCGCTTTCGGTTGCGTGCGCAGGAGGAGTTTTTGGCGCCAGCCCGGCCATCCGGCGCTCTTTTTCGTATCACCTTCGGCGCGCGGCGCCGCAAGCCCGCGTTACCTTGCTTCACCGGGAACCCGTGGAAGGAGCGCTGGCCCTGGCGCGCGAGCTCGGCCGGACTGCGGCGAAGGAGATTCAGACAGCGGAACCGCGCAAAGGGAAGCGCAGCATCCGGCCTTCGCGTGGGTTGCGCTCGGGCGCTTCGCGTTGACATGTAGGATGCCCCAGTCTAAGATTCCTTCGTCTGTTGGAAGGGACTTAAGTCAGCCAATCTAACAACTCTTGATCAGCGACCTGCCTGGCGGGGACGGAGAAGGCCCGACGCATGACAACGTATCTTGAGAAGGCGCTCAATCTGCGCCGGCACGAGTTTGTCCCTGCCTCCATTCTGTTCGGCTACCTGTTCCTGTCGCTCGCCACCTACATCATGGGGATGTCAGTCGGCACGGCGCTTTTTCTGAGCGTCTACCCGGACAATCTTCCGCACGTTATGGTGGCCACAGCCCTGGTGGTGGCGGCTTTCACCTCGATTTACATCCGCATGTCGAGCCGCGTGCGCCTGGAATTCCTGATTATCGCTTCGCTTGCCTTCTTCGCGCTGTCGTTCGCACTTTTCTGGTGGATGACGCTGCTGCACCTGAATATCGTCTACTGGCTCATCTACATCTGGGTGGCGTTGGCGGGCGCCATGGGGCCGATGATGGGCTGGACGCTCGCCAACCTGGTGCTCACCACGCGCGAAGCGCGGCGAGTTTTCGGGTTTATTGGCGCAGGTGCGGTGCTGGGCGCGCCGACGTCGGGGTTCTTCACCGCCTTCGCGACGCGCCACGTTCACCCGGAGTTGCTGCTGCTGATGATGACCGCGATGCTCGGGGCGAGCGGGGTCCTGGTGCGCACCCTTTTCGCGAAGTCGCGTGCGCGCCGGGCGGAGGTAAGTCGCCGCCCCGCCCCCGCGGCGGACACACCGCAGCATT
>OFHG01001049.1_pt1 | contig 10174 bp, 7 predicted proteins | sample 1521931 | NCBI WGS metagenome assembly OFHG01 (sample SAMEA2468438, study PRJEB22500) | soil metagenome | biome: Glassland; feature: Farmland; material: Clay | place: Australia | collected 2013-01-31 | depth 0.55 m | reverse complement strand
CCGATGCACGGCTACGCGCTGGCGCAGCACATCAAGCGGCGCTCGAACGATCTGCTCAAAGTGGAGGAGGGTTCGCTTTACCCGGCGCTGCAGCGGCTACTGAAAGAAGGGCTGGTGAAGGCCGAATGGGGCGTCTCCACAACGAATCGCCGCGTGCGCATTTACCGCCTGACGCCAAAAGGCGCGAAGCATTTGGAACGCGAAGTGTCGCGTTTCGAGCAGATGCTCGAAGGAATCACTCGTGTCCTGGCACCGGCGAAATCATGAACAGGCTAGAGGCGCACAGGCAGGAATGCCTGCGCCACGGATGCTGGTCCGGGTTTGGTGGCACAGCCAATCCTGGCTGTGCAGGCGGAAGGTGAGTCCATGTATCCGCTGTGGCGGCGATTCGGGCGACAGGTTCCAGTGGCGCGGGCACTCCTGCCCGCGCGCCCGTGCCCATTTCTTGCCTCCATTCCCAACCCCACGCCCCCCGGCCTCCCACGTACCCCCGGCGCATCGCCGACGTCTTTCCGCCGAGCCACGCTTCAGAGGGCGAGGATGAACCGATGAATTATCTGCAGCGACTTCTCAGACGCCGCAGGATCCACGACGACCTGTCCCAAGAAATTCGCGTGCACATCGACGAGAAGGTAGAGGAGTTGGTGGCGGGCGGGATGGCGCGGGAAGATGCCGAGCACGCGGCGCGCCGCGAGTTCGGCAACGTGACGCTCCTGGAGCAGCGAAGCCGCGAAGTCTGGGGCTGGACAGCCTTTGAAAATTTCCTGACGGACGCGCGTTACGGCCTGAGAAACATGCGGCAGTCGCCGGTGTTCGCTGTGGTTGCCATTCTCACGCTGGCACTGGGTATCGGCGCAAACACCGCTATTTTTTCGATGGTCAACGGCATCCTCCTGCGGGCTTTGCCCTACGAGCGACCGCCGGGCCTATATGCCGTTTACGAGACGATTCAAATCGGGTCTCGGACTTTCCAATCGATACCGGTGAACGCCGGAAATTTTCTCAACTGGCGGCGGGAGTGTCGCTCCTTTGAGGGCATCGCCGTGCTCATGCCCATCAACAAGAATCTCGACCTGAAAAGTGGAGCGGTGCAGGTGCATGGAGCCCGTGCATCGGCGAACCTGCTTCCACTGCTCGGCGTGCAGCCACAGCTTGGAAGAAACTTCCTTGCCGCCGAGGATCAGAGTGGGAGCGACCGGGAGGTGATTCTGACTCACTCCTTCTGGCAGGCGCACTTCCAGTCGGATCCCGAAATTCTCGGCAAGCCGATCCTGTTGAATGGAGACAGCTTTGTGGTTGTCGGGGTTCTCCCGGCGAGTTTCTACTTTCCCAAGCCCGATCAACTTTACAGTACCCCTTTCGCCGGGTTGACGGCGCCCATCCAGTTTTTCATTCAGCTGGGACTGCAACCGAACGAAAAGAAGCCGGGGTTTTCGTTTCACAATTTCGCCGCCATTGCTCGGCTCAAGCCCGGCGTCAGCCGCGAGCAGGCGCTGACGGATTTGAACGCGGTGGAAGCGCAGATCGTGAAGCACGACCCGAACGCGGGAACGGCGCGGCTGCAGGCCGAGCTTGTGCCGTTGAAGACAGCGGTAACCGGTCAGGCGACCGCCGGCCTGTGGATTTTGATGGCCGGAGCGGGAGTGGTTCTGCTGATCGTTTGTGTGAATCTGGCCAGCCTGCTTTTGGCGCGGAGCTTGAGCCGCCGGCACGAGGTTGCGGTGAGGGTGGCGCTGGGGGAAACGCGGTGGCGCCTGCTGCGCCAGTTCGTGGTGGAGGGTTTGCTGCTTGCCGCGGCGGGCGGCGCGCTGGGTTTGCTGCTTGCTTACGATGGGCTCCAGGCGCTGGTTCGTAGCGCCCCGGTGAGCATCCCCCGCGTGGGGTCGATCTCCGTGGACGGGAGGGTGCTGCTTTTCAGCGCCGCCGTTTCGCTGCTGGCGGGGTTGCTCTCTTCCGTGCTGCCGGCGCTTCGGCTCAGCCGCACGCCTCCGGGGGAAGCAATGAAAGCCGCGGCTCTCGCCGCAAGCGGTCCCCGTGGAACCGTGCGGCTGCGAAACGCGCTGGCTGTTTCTGAAATTGCGATGTGCAGCGTGCTGCTGGTGGCAGCCCTTTTGCTCGCCGAGAGCCTCGGCCAAGTGCTCAAGGCGAACGAGTGGCTGGACGCAAATCACGTGCTGACGCTCGATCTGATCCTCTCTCCCAAGGAATACACTTCTTCGGCCAAGCGTTATCAGCTCTACGACACGGCGATCCGGAAGATCGAGGCTTTGCCGGGCGTGCGCGCTGTGGGTCTGGTCAGCGCCTTGCCGCTCCAAGGCGAGATGTGGACGGAAGGCCTGGATTTTCAGGAGGCACCGCAGCTTGAGACAAATCCGCCACTCGCAAACTTCCGGTTCGTCAGTCCGGAGTACTTCCGGGCGATGGCCTGCGCCTGGTGAAAGGAAGGTATTTTGCGCCGGCAGATACGGGGACTCCGGTCGCCATTCTTTCTGAATCAGTCGCCAAGGAGATTCTGAATGGCCGCAACCCCATCGGGATGCATCTTCTCTGGGGCTCGCCGCAGGGTAAGCCTCTGCGATGCGAGGTAACCGGCATTGTGGCCGATGCGCGAACCGTGGCGGATCGGAATGCCCCACTGACGGTCTATGTCCCGGATTGGATATACAGCCCATATCGGGTATCCCTGGTCGCCCGTTCCCAGGCAGATCCGCGCACCGTGGCGATGGAGATCCGGGAAACCGTACGGGACCTGGATCGGCAGATCGCCGTTCCGCACGAGGAGACGATGAGTCACGTGGTCAGCGATGCGGTGGCGCCGCGCCGGTTCCTGACCGGGCTCGGCGCCCTGTTCGCGATATTCGCCGCGTTCCTCGGGATGCTGGGTCTCTACGGCGTAATCTCCCTGGCCGTAACTCAGCGAACACAGGAGATCGGGGTCCGCGTCGCGCTGGGCGCGCAACCGCGGAAAATTCTGCGGCTCGTGCTCCGGCAAGGCGCAAGGCTGGCGCTTACAGGAGTGGCCATCGGTATCGCTGGTGGCCTCGCAGTGGCGCAACTCTTGAAGAGCCTTCTTTATGAGGTCAAGCCCACGGACCCGGTCGCCTTCATCGCCGTCGCCGTACTGCTGACGGTGGTTGCGCTCCTGGCGTGCTATGTTCCCGCCCGCCGGGCGACGCGCGTTGATCCGGTGACGGCACTGCGGAATGAGTGAGCCGGGGAGCATGGGCGGCTGCGGGAGGACGCGACGGAAACCGCGGAGTGCAGAGCGATGAATTGGAAGCGGCGAATCTTCGGGCGGGGAGGGATTTATGGGCAATTAACCGAAGAAATTCGCGCGCACATCGAGGAGAAAGTCGAGGACCTCGTAGCGGGTGGGATGGCGCGGGAAGATGCCGAGCACGCGGCGCGGCGGGAATTCGGGAATGTGATGCTGATGGAAGAGCGCGGGCGGGAAGTGTGGCGGTGGCCGCGGATGGAGAACTTGCTGATCGATTTGCGCTACGCGCTGCGGATGCTGCAGAAATCGTCAGGATTCACCATTGTCGCGATTCTCACGCTGGCGCTGGGGATTGGCGCGAACGCGGCGATTTTCAGCGTGCTCGATCGCGCTCTGCTCCGGCCGCTGCCTTATCCTCATGCCGGCCGCATCGTGCTTTTCGGCATGGTCGTTCCGGCCATCGACTCACGTCCCGCCCTCTTCAGCTCGGCGTACGTAAAGCTTCGCGATCAACAGACGCCATTCGAATCGATGGCATCCTGGCGACCCGGCGTCCACGGATGCGATCTCACCGAGTCGCGGCCGGTTCGGCTGGCTTGCGCGCAGGCGGAATCCACCTTCCTGCCCACTTTCGGCGTCAACCCGATTCTCGGGCGCAACTTCGACTCCGAGGAAGATCGGGCCGGCGCGCCAAACGTATGCCTGATTTCCTACGGGCTGTGGCAAAGCCGATTCGGTGGCGATCCGGCGGCCCTCGGTCAAAATCTTTCCCTCGATGGAAAGACAACCAGAATCATCGGCATCCTGCCGCGCGATTTCGAATGGCCGACGCTGGCGCGAGTGGACGTGATTCTGCCGGAGGCGCTGACCGCGGCCGAGCGGAGCGTGCCCATGGCGGGCATTGTTCGCGCCTATGCCCGGCTGAAGCCCGGCGTGAGCATCGACGAGGCACGCGCGCAACTCTTTCCGGCGTTCGAGAGATGGAAGCAACAGGCTCCGCCGATGTTCCGCAAGGACATGCGACTGAGCCTGCTTTCGGTCCGCGAGGATCAGGCGGGATCGATTCGTCGTGCGCTGTGGGTCCTGTTCGGGGCGGCGCTCGCGTTGCTGTTGGTGGCCACGGCAAACGTGGCGAACTTGCTGCTGGCAAGGGGCGCCGCGCGCGAGCGTGAATTCGCCGTCCGGGTCGCGCTTGGGGCGGGCCGCTGGGGCTTGTTGCGATTGCGACTGATCGAGAGCGCCCTGCTCGGTCTCGCGGGCGGAGCGGTTGGCGTTGCGCTTGCGTTTTTGTTGCTCCGGCTTTTCGTGGCGCTGGCTCCTGTAGGGATTCCACGCATCGGCCAGGCGGCACTTAACGCGCCGGTCCTCCTCTTTGTCGCGGCGGCATCGCTCCTGTCGGGCCTGCTGTGCGGCCTGGTGACGGCTGTGGCCGCTCCTTCGGCGATCTCACTCGCCGCCGGCCGTTCGATTGGCCCGCCGCGTGGCCGTTTCGGGGCGGCACTGGTAGCGGCGCAGGTGGCCGTTTCGCTGGTGCTGGTCACCGGTGCGGGACTGTTCCTCGACACGCTGCGAAACCTGGAAAGCATCCCGCTGGGGATGGCGACGAGCCACATCGTCACCGCCCAAATCACCCTGGGCCGCGAAGCTTACACTCAGCCGGGCGAGGCCGCCCAATTTTTCGAGCGTCTCGAAACGAGTCTGCGCGGCCTGCCGGGCGTCACCGGTGTCGCCGTCAGCGATTCGCTGCCTCCGACCGGCGGCGAGCGTGCCCACCCCTTCTTTGCTATTCGGGTTGAGGGCCGGCCACCGTTCGAGAAGGGAACCGGAGGCATGGTCGGCTGGCGAGTGGTTTCGCCCGGCTATTTCGACATGCTGGCCGTTCCCATTCTCGAGGGCCGGGAATTTGTCGCGAGCGTCCGGGACCCGCAAACGCGAGCCATCGTCCTGAACCGGACGTTGGCCGCGCGGCTGTTCCCCGGGGAGAATCCCATCGGCCGGCACCTGCAGCTCTCCCCGCCTTCGGGTCCCTGGTACGACGTCGTTGGCGTGGCGGGCGACGTGAAGGACGTGAGCGGCTCCGGGTTTGTCGCTCCTTCCGGCCCCCAATACTACGTTGCGCGCAAGAACGCGCCGGATCCCGGCCCGGGCGGAGCGAAGGAGGAAGGGCCCCTGCGCCACGCCTTCTTTATCGTCCGCAGTCAGCTTGCCGAAACCGGCGTCGAGCGGATGGTCCGCGGCGAAATCGCCTTGCTCGATCCCACGTTGCCTGCGGAGATTTCGACGCTCGACGCGCGCGTCGACCGGCTGCGCGTTCGGCCGCGGTTCAATGCCGCGCTCATCAGCCTGTTCGCTTCGCTTGGCCTGTTGCTCGCCGCACTGGGCCTCTACGGCGTGCTTTCCTTTCTCGTGGCGCGAAGGACGCAGGAAATCGGCGTGCGCATGGCGCTGGGCGCCGCGCCGGCGAGCTTGCTCAGGATGGTTGTCTGGCGCGGAACGCGGCTGGTTTTGGCGGGCCTCGTAATCGGGGTGGCGCTTGCTCTGGCGGCCCCGCGCCTACTCCAGGGATTGCTCTACGGAGTCAAGCCCGAGGACCCGGCAGCCCTCGCAACGGCCGCCCTCCTGCTACTGGCCGCGGCCCTGGCCGCCTGTTATTTCCCCGCCCGGCGCGCTATGCGAGTGGACCCGGCCAGGTCGTTACGGAACGAGTGAGGCAGTGACATTGGCGCTCGATGGCTCGAGGGGACAAATGTGATCGTGGCTGCGTTTGGGGTGGCTGATCTGGCTAACGTAGGCCAGGGCTGCCCGCGCTACAGAAGGATTCGGGAGGATAGCGATGTTAGAAGCTAGGCACCTGACAAAATATTACGGCTCTGTGCGCCGCGTTACCGACGTGTCCTTCCACGCGGAGCGCGGCGAAATCCTCGGCTGCCTGGGACCAAACGGGTCGGGAAAAAGCACGACGTTGAAGATGGTGGCCGGGCTTCTCGATCCCACCCGCGGAGAAATTCTGCTGGATGGCCAGCGAATTTCGAAAGACCTGATCGGATACAAGCGGCGGCTGGGCTACGTTCCCGAGGAGGCGCACCTGTACCCGTATCTCAGCGGGATCGAGTATCTGCTGCTCGTTGGCTCGCTACGCCAACTGCCCGAGCCAGCGCTAAGGAGAAAAATTGGCCGGATACTCGAATTGTTCGGCCTTCACGGGCAGCGGCATTCCACACTCGCCACGTACTCCAAGGGGATGCGGCAAAAGATCCTCATCATTGCCGCGCTGCTCCATGATCCGGATGTGCTCATTTTCGATGAACCGCTCTCGGGACTCGACCCCGGCTTCGCGCTTGTGCTCCGCGATTTGGTGCAAGGATTGGCCCGCGCCGGGAAGGTCGTTCTCTACTCTTCGCACGTTCTTGAGGTGGTGGAGAAAATCTGCTCGCGGGTGATGATTCTCCATGGCGGCCGCGTGGTCGTGCAGGACTCGGTGGAACGTTTGCGCCAACACATGGCGGTGCCTTCGCTCGAGCATGTCTTCGTGGAACTGGCCGAGCAGCCGGATTCCAACCAGATGGCAAAGGATATTATGGAACTGACCAAGGCGTGATGAGGAGGTATTGGCGCGACACCGCGACCCGGGCGCGAACGGGGTTTCGCCAGGGCCGCCTTGCTCGCTTGGTTTTCCATTTCTTGACTCGCTTCTTCATGGGCGATCTGGCCCCGGGGCAAAGCGACATGCGCGCTGGCATCGGCGTGGTCCTCGCTCTGCTCTCCTTGCCGGGCGCGTTCGTTTCCATTTTGCTGACCGATAGGTATTCGAGTCTCATCCGTTGGCTGTATCACCTGCCGCCGGTGGACTACAAAGCGTTTTCCTTTCCAGACAAGTACATGTTCGTCGCGTACTCGATGACGGTCGCCGGTTTGGTGGCCGTCGTCATGTGGGACAGGCTTTTCCCCGACCGGCTGGACCACGCGAACCTCGCGCCGCTTCCGGTAGGTATCGCGGGGATGTTTCTCGCGAAACTTGTTGCGCTGGTCCTATTCTTCACGCTGTTCGTCACGGCACTGAACCTAGGCTCGGGCGCTCTTTTCCCGTTGCAGGTGATGGGCAGCCAGAGAAACCTGGCAGGTTGGGGCCGGCTCGTGCTGGCCCACATGACGGCCAACGTGGCAGGAGGCTTCTTCTCTTTCTTCGTTATTTTCGCCTTGGTCGGTGTGCTGACGCTCTTAGGTTCCGGCCGATTTCGTTTGCTTTCCAATTCATTTCCACGATCACGCTGGTCCTATTGCTCTTTGCGACGCCGGAGATAGAGGCGCTCCTGCCCCGATTGGCGGATGGTGGCCATCCGATGCTGACGTGGTTGCCCACCGTGTGGCTCCTCGGTCTCTATCAGGACATGCTGGGCGGTGCGATCCCGGTGTTTCACGCTATGGCTGCGCGCGCGGTCACGGCATTACTTGCTGCCGGTGGTGCATCGTTGGCGCTCTACCTGGCGAGTTACCGGCGGTGTGTTCGCCGCATCCGTGAATCCGCGGAGTCGGAGGCGCAAGAGCCGGCGAGGCTGCGCCGATTTGTCGTGACCTGGTTCGACCGATACGTTCTCGACCAGCCGTTCGACCGAGCCTGCTTCCATTTCGCGATGAGGACGCTCTCCAGGAGCCGGAGGCATCGCTTGCTGATGGCGGGATTCGCCGGACTGGGCGTGTCCGTTGCTTTGCAGGACGCAGCGGCCGGCCGGAGTACGGCGCTCCATGCGGTTGGTGCTCTGCCGGCCGCAAATCTCTTCGCTGCCCCGCTCGCAATCCTGTTCTTCCTGCTTACGGGCTTGCGCTTTATCTTCGATTTGCCGGCCGAGTTGCCCGCCAACTGGACTTTCCAGATAGCGGTGAGAGCCCGAGCGGAAGCAGCGCGACGCGTGGCGAAGAAACTGATGCTGCTATGGATTGTTCCCGTTGCGATCGCTTCCCTGATCGTCTACGGGACGATCTGGGGAGTTCGGGTTGGGGTTGCCGAAGCGGGTTTTTTGCTACTTGCCGCGCTGATTCTTGCAGAAGTCCTGCTGCTTGATTACGCGAAGATCCCGTGTTCCTACTACGGGCCGAAACACAACGCTGGCGTTACGTTGGCCATCTATCTCCTTGCCTTCTTCCTGTTTTCCCCCGGCCTCGCGAGTCTCGAGCATTGGACGCTCGCTCTAAAGAATCCGGCGCCGCTCCCAGCGTTGACGTCACTGCTGGTGGTGGGCTGGATAGCATTGCGTCGCCGCGCGAGAGAAGGAGCCGGGAGTGGAAGACAGATCGTGTTTACGGACGAGCCCGAGCCGATTGTGCTGACGATGGACTTGAGATAGATGTGCGGTCGGGCGCCGGCTGTCTGCTTTGCTACGAGGTCAGCGGGGATTTGATGTGGGTGACTTGGGCGCGACGGGCGTTGGCGGGGGAACGGGCGGTGCGGGGGCGGCGCGGCGGATGTGGATAGTGCCGTAGCTGGTGTTCAGGGTGATTTTGGGGCCTCCCGTGCCGACGGTGCCCTCGAGTTGCGTGTTCGGAGAGGTTTCAACGAGGCGCAGGGCGGGCGCCTGGAAATCGTTCGAGATGTCGCCCGACCGCGCCACGGCGGCGATGGTAAAGGCTGAGCGCCCTGGCAGCGCGATGTTGATGTCGCCGGAGCGATTGGTGATGGTGATGTTGTTCTTGGGCGGCTGGCTGTAACGGATGTCGATGTTGCCGTTGCGATCGGTGATGGAGACAGCGCCCTCGACGTTCTCGAACTGGATGTCCTTGTCGCGCGTATCGAGCGAAACGTTTCCCGGGGTGTCGGAAAGCACCAGCTGGCCCGACTCCATGTCCAGGCGGCCGAGCGCCGCGCTGACGTTCAGCGACGTGCGCGAGGAATTGAACTGGACGGCCTTGCCGATGCGGCGCACGTGAATCGGCCCGTAAAACTGGCCGTTGATCGCGGCCTGGCCGGCGATCTCGCCGAGATCGATCTTTTGCCCGCGACCGTTGATCGTCACATTTCCCGCCACCGAATGCACGCGCGCGTCGCCGCGCCGCATGTCGAGCGTGGTGTTCGCGCCGGTTTCGGCGACGTCCACGTGGCCCGAGGCGCTGAGGGAAACCTCGCCGTCAATGCCGGTGACGTGAATCTCGCCGCGCCCAGTGGAGGCCGTCAGCGAGGTCTTCGGGAAAACGCTTGCGTCGTAGCTGACCTGCTCGTCATCGCCGCCGGAGGGAATTTTCGGCTCGAGGTGCACTACCTGTTGCGCCTGCTGCACGGAGACGCTCGTCTGGTCCGCCAGTTGCTGTGCCTTCGCCTGGTCGGAAGCGCGGACGGTCTTCGTGACCACCACGCTCAGATTCTTTTCCTGCTGCGGTCGCACGGTGATATTGCCCCGCGGCGTCCACAGATCGATTCGCGCCTGCGGCTCGACGGCTACCGGCGGCAGCGTAGTCGTGAACGTGTAGGGAGTGCCGAACAGGTCGAGGTCGCCGTCCCAATTCATGTTCCGGTGCAGGCGGTTGTACGCCACCATCGCCAGCACGCCTACCAGCACCAGAAGGACCAGGAGCAGGTCCCCTCCGCTCACCGTCCTTGGCGGTTGTTGGTTTGCCCTCGTGGCCGCGAAATAGTCCCACAGCCGCGCCAGCCCCCACAGGATCAGCAGCACCGGCCAGTAGCGCGCGATCTGCCCCAGTTGCAGCAGGCCGGGCGCAAGATAATGGATCAGGAACAACACCCCGATCGCGATCAGCAGCACCCCGCCGAAAATCGAACTCCGTCTCCGACCGTAATAAGCCTGGTTCATTCCCCTCTCACCGGCCCACGTGCCCTTCGCTCGACGCCAGCGATTCGGCCACCTTCACCGCGCCCGCCGCAATCAGGATCACCGGCCACAGTTGCCCGAACGAATACATGCTGTACTGCGAAATCAGGAACAGCACGCCGATGGTGATCAGCATCAC
>OFHG01001048.1_pt1 | contig 10176 bp, 9 predicted proteins | sample 1521931 | NCBI WGS metagenome assembly OFHG01 (sample SAMEA2468438, study PRJEB22500) | soil metagenome | biome: Glassland; feature: Farmland; material: Clay | place: Australia | collected 2013-01-31 | depth 0.55 m | reverse complement strand
CCGGCCGGATGCTATCTTCGTGGACAATTCCGCGAGCCCGCCCTCGCGGTACGCCTTCTGCCATCCGTACACCGATGATTCGGTGACATTTAGAATCCGGGCCACCTCAGCCTTGGTATATCCCTGGCTTAGCAGCCTGATAGCTTCAACCCGCTCTTCGTTAGTCGACCGCCGCCCTTTCCGTGCCATGCATATATTTTAGCACGAATTTCCCAAAACCTCCAAAAACTCACGTTCTGCTTAGTATTTCCTACGTCCGCGAGAATTCACGCGAAGTCGACGAGCTGCAGGAAAGGCTTGAACCGGCCGGAGTCCGCGTGTGGCGGGACACCGCGGACCTATGGCCGGGCGAGGATTGGCGCGCGAAGATCCGCCAGGCGATTACCCAGAACGCGCTAGTTTTCATGGCGCCGCGCCCAGGTTCAGGCACGTCATGTTCTGGCCTGACCCGCACATCACGGCGGCGGGCTCGTGGCGTTCACCAGCGTGCCGGCGAACGCCGAATCAATGACTCTTAGCGACATCGGCCTTACGACGTGCGGTGGTTCTCTGCCAGCCCACCGGCTGACCAACTGTCGGTGCCTGCCGCCATGATGGAAGGTGTCCGGCCGACCGCCGGACGCAGCCGGGCTGGGACAGGAGCGGCTTGTGCGATTGCGTGATGTCGGACCAGCCGACCTGGACGCCTACGTCCGGATGCGCTGCGACCCGGTCATGATGGCCGAACTCGGCGGTCCCCTCCCGCGCGAGGGCATCGAGGGGAAGGTCCGGCGTGATGCCGGACAGGCGGCGGGGGGCACCGAGTGGATCAAGATGATCATCCCCGACGAGACCGCCCCGGATGTGGTCGCCGGGTCAGTGGTGCTGTGGTCGCATGAGGAGGGGGGCGCGCAGTTGTCGGAGATCGGCTGGATGGTGCTGCCGGAGTTCCAGGGCCGCGGGATCGGCAAGCGGGCCGTCCGCATGCTCCTTGAGCTGGCCCGGGGCGATGTCCGCTGGGGTGCGGTGCACGCTTTTCCCGGGGTCAGCAACGCCCCGTCCAACGGGATCTGCCGCTCCCTGGGCTTCACGCTGACCGGAGCACAGGACATCACCTTCAACGGCAGGGTGCTGCGCATTAACCACTGGGTCATCGACCCCGGCACCGACCTGGACTGACGCTCACCGGGGCGGCGGCACCGGCCGCGCGCCGAGGCAGTGGGTATGGTCAGCAGATGTTCCCCGACGAGATATGGCTGGCGGCGACCTGGCCCTTCGTGCACGAGCACCTGCCGCCGGCGCCTGCCAGGATCGTCGAACTTGGCTGCGGCGAGGCCGGCGGGCACATCCAGGTCATGCTGGCCGCGGGATACGACGCCACCGGCGTCGATCCAGACGCGCCCGGCGGGCCCGCCTACCGCCGTATCCAGTTCGAGCAGTACCGCACCGACGAGCCCGTCGACGCGGTAGTGGCCAGCCTGTCCCTGCATCACGTGGCCGACCCGGGCCTGGTTCTCGACCGCGTCGCCGCGGTCCTGGAACCGGGAGGGTCGCTGGTGGTGCTGGAGTGGGGGTGGGAGAACCTCGACGAGCGGACAGCCCGGTGGTGTTTCCGGCACCAGCTCCGCCCGGCTGGCGAGCCCGGCACCTGGCTCGACAGCCTGCGGACCGAATGGGCGGCCTCCGGGCTCGCCTGGGAGGACTTCTGCCGGAACTGGGCCGATGGCCACGGGCTGCATCAGGCAGCGGCGATCAGGCGGGCGCTGGCCGGCAGATTCCAGGCGCGGCACCAGAGCACCGGGCCCTACTACTTCCCGGAACTGGCCGACGCTGACATGGCGGCCGAGCAATCCGCCATCGACGCCGGGGAGATAACAGCCGGCTGCCTGCGTTACGCGGGAGTCCGGTGAGCCTGCGGCGGGCCGCGGCGTGGCCTCCGGGGGGCAAGCGCCCAGGTGGGCCAGCTGTACTACTTCGTGACCTGATGAAACGATCATCCCGTGACGCCGCCCGGACCCGATGCGCAGCCCGGACCTGCGCCTCGGCCTGGACCCGACGCGCCCGCCATGCGCGCGCCGCAACCTGAGCGCACGCCGCCGCCTGGACGCCCGCCTGCCGCACAGCCCAGCGTGCCCGGCATCGTTGTGGACGACCAGGCCGAGCGCCGGGTCCGCAAACCGGCCGATCTGCTCCGGCTCGTCATTGACGGTGCCTGGCTGGCTGTGTTCACCGGGGTGGGCCTGGTCGCGACGGCCACGGCCTCGGGTGCGGAAACCGACCTGGCGAGTGCGGGCAAGCACCTGCCCGGCGTGCTGCTGACGCTGCTGCGGATCACGTCCGGGCTGGCGCTGCTGATCTTGCCGGTGGCCCTGGCGGTACGCCAGTTCGCCCACCGCCAGCCCCGCCGCCTTGCCGAGGCGGTAGGCACCAGCGCGGCCATGTTCGGCCTGGTGGTGGCGGCGAACACTCTGCTGCGGCTGCCGGCAGCCGCTCACTTCTACGCCGCCCTCACCGTGACGCGCAACGGGGCGACCCACACCGCCCCGCTTGACGGCTACCTGGCCGCGTTCGCGGCCTACGTCACCGTCATGGACCTCGGTGGCCGTCCGCGCTGGCGGGCCACCGTCTGGCTGACGGTCGGGGCCTATGCGGTGACCAGCCTGGTGGGGATCCACGCCACTGCCCTGTCCCTGGCGGTAACCCTGCTGCTGGGCCACACGATCGGCGTTGCGGTGCGGTACGCGGCAGGTCTGCCCTCGCAACGCCCACCGGCACAGGAGATCGCCGAAGCGCTCAGCTCCGCGGGCCTGCGGGTCCACACCATGAGCCGCACAACGCAGGTGCGGGGCGCAAGCCGTGCCTACACCGCGACCACGCCCGGCGGTGGTCATCTCGACGTCGCCGTGTTCGATCGCGACCAGGAAGCCGCGGGCGCGCTGTACCGCCTCTACCGGCTGGTGCGGCTGCGAAGCCAGGTCTCCCGGGGCGTGCCGCTGTCGCTGGAGCACGCCGTCGAGCGGTCAGCACTGCTGAGCTATGCGATGGCGGACGCAGTCGTGGCCACCCCACGTCTGCGCGCCGCCGTACGGGTCGGCCCCGACGCCACCGCGCTGGCCCACGACCACTGTGCGGGAACCACGCTGGCGGACCTCACCCCGCCACCGGGCAACGCCCAGCTGCGGCAGGTCTTCCGGGCCGTGCTCCGTATGCACGCCCACGGCATCACGCACCGGGCGCTCACCGCGGACCGCATCCTGATCACGCCCGGTGGTGGCGTCGTGCTGCTCGACCCGGCCAACGGCGACGTGGCCGCCAGCGACCTGCAGCGCCGGCTGGACCTGGCCCAGTTGCTGGCCGAGCTTGCCCTGCTCGTGGGTGCGGAGCGGGCGGCCCGGATCGCGATCGAGGAGGTTGGCGCCGCCAAGCTGGTCGCCGTGCTGCCGCTGCTTCAGCCGGTGGCGCTGTACCGCACCACCAGGGCCGCGCTCCGGGGGCAGCGCGAGGTCCTGCCCGATCTGCGGGCGCGGCTGGCCGCCGCCGCCCCCGCCGGCGAGGTCCCCCCGGTACGGCTGGAGCGGGTCCGGCCCCGGACGCTGGTGAGCCTGGTCGCTGGCGTGGCTGTCGCCTATGTCCTCGCCGGGCAGCTTGCCCGGGTCGATATCGCCGCCCTGATCCGGCACTCGGACCCGCGCTGGATCGCGCTCGCGCTCGTGCTGTCCGCACTGACCTACGCGGCGGCGGCGACCTCGCTGACGGGCTTCGTGCTGGAGCGGCTGAAGTTCGTGCGCACCCTGCTGGCGCAGCTCGCCGCCTCGTTCGTCACGCTGGTGACCCCGGTGGCGGTCGGCGGCGCGGCGCTCAACATCCGCTATCTGCAGCGCAATGGAGTGTCGCCCGCCAAAGCGACCGCGAGCGTCGGCGCGGCCCAGGTGATCGCTTTCGTTCTGCATATGTTGCTGCTTGTCATCTTCGCGGCGATCACCGGTGCCGCACAGATCCATTCCCTGCGGCCGCCGGTCTGGGTCTACTACGTGCTTGCCGGTCTGGTGGTGCTGGTGCTGGCGGCGATCGCCGTGCCGCGCGGGCGGCGCCTGCTGCGCGCCCGGCTGGTCCCCACACTCGGGCAGGTACTGCCCCGGCTGCTCGAGCTCGCGCAGAGCCCGCGCAGACTGGCCGCGGGGCTTGGCGGCGCACTGGCGCTGACCGCGGCCTACGTGCTGTGCCTGGAGGCCTGCGTCCATGCCCTGGGCGCCACCGTGCCAATCACCGCCGTGGCTGTCGTGTACCTGACCGGCAGCGCGCTCGGGTCGGCTGCCCCCACCCCGGGCGGGCTGGGCGCCGTGGAGGTCGCGCTTTCCGCGGGGCTCACCGCCGCCGGTCTGGACAACGGCACAGCGCTCAGCTCGGTACTGCTGTTCCGGCTGCTGACCTTCTGGCTCCCGGTGCCCGTCGGCTGGTTCGCCTTCACCCATCTCCAGCGCAAGCAGGCCCTCTGAGCAGTCCCGATAATCCGGCCCGGCTGATAATGGCGCGGCCGGCCATTGAGGAGACCGGTTGACTCACCCACTGCGGGTGAGGAATCCGGCGGGCACCGGTAGCAGGGTTGATGGCGAGGCACTGTAGCCTGCGGCACCGCGAACGGGGCGCATGCACGCTGGCCGGGGCAGTTCCGGGGGGACCAGAATGAACCGACGGACGAACAGACTGGTCTCGGCTCTGGCGATCGTTGCCGCCGGATACCTGGCAGCGGGATGCGCACAGGCAGGCAGCGCCAGCGGCGCTCTGGCCAGCTTGTCAGCCAGCAGAAGCGTGAGCGCCTCGCCGGCCACCTCCCCGCCGCAGACGACGGCCCCGCCCACGTCAGCACCCGCGACCAGCCAGCCGGCCCCCAGCCGGGAGCCGGTCAGCCGCTCGCCGCGGCCGACAGTTACGGTTACCGCGCCGGCGGTGCCGGCGCCGGCGCCGGCCTCGGCATCGCCGGCCACGGCAAGCGGGTCCGGTTCCTCGCTGCTGTGGCTGTGGATCGTGCTGGGCGCCGCCGCCATCGCCGGCGTGGCGGCCTGGATCGCCCACGCGGTCAGCCGCCGCAAAGCCACCGCGGCTGGCTGGCGTTCGAAGGTGATCGACGCCTACGCGAAGGGATCGGCCCTGTATGACGCCATGGCCGCCGCCGAGGCCCCGGGAGCGCTGGCCGCCCAGGACGCCGGCGTCCGCTGGGCCGATATCGGCCGCCGGGCGGACGACCTGACGCAGACGCTCTACACGCTGCGCGAGAGCGCCCCGGACGAGGACGGCCGCGCCCGGGCCGCCGATGTCCTCGCCTCGCTGCAGGCGGTGCGTTCAGCGATGGATGCCGAGCGTGCGCCGGGTGGCACCAGCGTGCCGCAGGGCGCGCGGATTCACAGCCTGCTGCTGTCCTTCGAATCGTCCCTCAGCGCACTGCACTCGCCCGGGGAATACCTCCCTCGTTAGGAACTGCCCGGTCAGCGGGCAGGACCTTCGGCTCTAGCGATCGTGACAGCTCAGCGATCTGATGAGACCCGATCCGGGCCAGATTCGAAAGCGGGGGGCGGTATGGCGAGGATCGAAGGCGGGATCGTGGTCGGCGCAGGTGTGGATGTGGTCTTCGGCTACGTCGCCGACCAGCGGAACGAGCCGCAGTACAACCCGCGCATGGTGCGCGCGGAAAAGATCACTGATGGCCCGGTCGGGCCGGGGACCAGGTTCCGCTCGGCCGTGGCGTTCATGGGGCGCCCGGCCGAAATGCTGATCGAGTTCACGGAGTACGACAGGCCGACCCGGCTGTCCTCCAGTACCACTATGCGCCAGGGTGACACGAGCGGGACGCTGACGTTCGAGCCGGTTGCTGCGGGCACGCTGATGCGGTGGTCGTGGCAGGTCCGGCCCAAAGGCGCGGCCAGGCTGCTGGGGCCGGCGCTCACCCGGATGGGGGCGCGCCAGGAGCAGGCGATCTGGGCCAGCATGAAGCGGCACCTGGAGGCACGCGAAGCGGGCCGGCCGGTCACCCGCGATGCTGACGATCGCCCGGGCGACAGCGGCCCTGGACCGCTGGCGGGCCAGGGCCGGCCGGGCAAGGTCCTGCTGGCAGCCAGCGTGGCCGGGCTGCCGCTGGTCCTGCTGGCGCTGCGCAGGCTCGGCCGCCGGGGTGGCCTGCTGGTGGAAGCTGGCTGCGGCGCGCTGTTCGCCCGCGACATGACGATGACGGTCACCGGCACCCCGGCCAGGCTGCGGGCGTTGCCCCGGTTCCTGCTGTTCGCGGAGGCGGCGGTGTCCGGGCTGGCCACGTTCACGGGCTTGTGGGCATGGGTGTGGCGGCCGTTCGCGGCAGCGCCGGGCAGCCAGCGGCGGCGCCGGGGGCAGGCCGCTGGGTGCCGGGCGGCAGCCACCCAGCCGACCGTCACCGCGCCGCGCGGCCAGGCGGTGGCCCGCGTCGCCACCATTGCCGCCGCCATGACCTTCGCCCTGCACACGGCGCGGGAAGCGATTTACCTCAGCCCTGGTCACGGCCGCCGGTAGCGGGCTCAGCCAGCTAGGCCGGTGGGGGCGGCGGCACGAGGCCGCGGCCCGCGGCCCGGGTCGGGAATGCGGTCCCCTGGCCCGCTGTGCCCACCGGGCCGGCCTTGCACCGATGAGTTAGCTGGCTCAGGGCCGTCCTATCTCACGACGGGCTGCGGTGCTTCTGTCGTAGGCAGGTGCTTGGCTGGAGCCGTGGCAGCCCGGCGGCGCCGGCCGGAAGAGGCCGGCCAGTCTTCCGGAAGGAGTGCTGATGACCTCGGTACGGGTACTGGCTGGAACCCGCAAGGGCGCGTTCATCCTGACGTCGGACGCCAAGCGCGAACGGTGGGACATCGCCGGCCCGCTCTTCGGCGGATGGGAGATCTACCACCTCAACAGCTCTCACGCTGACCCGGACCGGCTGTACGCGTCCCAGTCCACCGGATGGTTCGGGCAGCTCATCCAGCGCTCGGACGATGGCGGTGCTACCTGGGCCCCGGTTGGCAACGAGTTCGGCTACGACGGCGAGCCGGGTACGCATCTGTGGTACGACGGCACGCCACGGCCCTGGGAGTTCAAGCGGGTCTGGCATCTGGAACCCTCGCCCGGCGACCCGGACACCGTCTACGCCGGCGTTGAGGACGCCGCCCTGTTCCGCTCGTCCGATGGCGGGCGGAGCTGGCAGGAACTGCCAGGCCTGCGCGGCCACGGGTCGGGGCCGTCCTGGCAGCCGGGGGCGGGCGGGATGTGCCTGCACACGATCGTCCTGGATCCATCCGGGAACGGGCGGATCTTCGCCGCGATCTCAGCCGCGGGCGTGTTCCGCAGCGACGACTCCGGGAAGACATGGCTGCAGGTGACCCGCGGCCTGCAGTCGCAGGGCATCCCCGACCCGGACGCCGAGGTCGGTCACTGCGTTCACCGTCTTGCCAGGCATCCCTCGCGCCCCGACGTGCTGTTCATGCAGAAACACTGGGATGTCATGCGCAGCGACGATGGCGGCGAGTCCTGGCAGGAGATCAGCGGCGATCTGCCCACCGATTTCGGGTTCGTGATCGACGTTCACTCCCACGAGCCGGACACCGTCTTCGTCGTCCCGATCACCAGCGACTCCCTGCACTATCCGCCGGACGGAAGGCTGCGTGTCTACCGCAGCAGGACCGGCGGCAACGAGTGGGAGCCGCTGACCAACGGCCTCCCCCAGCAGGACTGCTATGTGAATGTGCTGCGCGATGCGATGGCCGTGGACTCGCTCGATGAGTGCGGTGTGTATTTCGGCACGACCGGCGGGCAGGTGTACGCGTCCGCGGATGGTGGTGACAGCTGGCAGGCGATCGTGCGCGACCTCCCGGCCGTGCTGTCGGTGGAGGTCCAGATACTGCCATGATCCGGGTCGCACTGCCGGCGCATCTGCGGACGCTGGCGCAGGTCGAGGGCGAGGTGGAACTGGACGTCCGGGGTGAGGTCACACTGTGCGCTGTGCTCGACGCGCTGGAGGCCCGCTACCCGATGCTGCGGGGCACGATCCGCGACCACGCCAGCGGGCGGCGGCGGGCGTTCATCAGGTTCTTCGCCTGCGAGCAGGACCTGTCCCACGAACCCGCCGACGCCCCGCTGCCCGGCGCGGTCGCGGCAGGGACCGAGCGCTTCCTCGTCGTCGGCGCCATGGCGGGCGGCTGACTGCCGCCACCGGTTGCACCGGGCTGCTTCTTTCTCGTTACGGTAGCCAGATGGATACCGGAAACCTGCCCGGCCGCAGCGGTGCCGGTGTCGTGGCGGACGCTGACGGTATCGGCCCTGCGCGCCAGCCCGCGAACCCCGCCCGCCCGCCCGGCCAGGCTTGTCTTCGCCAGCTTCCTGATGCTGTTTGTGGAGCTGGCCCTGATCCGCTGGATCGCCGCGAACAACGTATACGTCAACGAGGCCACCGATTTCGTCCTGCTCGCAAGCTTCCTCGGCATCGGGATCGGCTTCCTCAACGCCCGGGCGAAGCGGGACTACGCCCGGTGGGCCCCGGTGGCGCTGCTGGCACCGACCGGCTTCGTGCTCGTTCCCGGTGATCCTGAAGACGCTGGGTGGCCCCACCCGTTCCGTGGGCTGGACGGCTCCAGCGCCCTGCCACGGCCGTTAAGCCTCGGGATCGTCTTCCTGCTGACCGTGGCGGTGATGGCCGGCCTCGGCCAGGCGGTGGCCCGGATCTTCGTCCAGTTCCGGCCGCTGGCCGCCTACCAGCTGGACATCCTTGGGAGACTGGCCGGGATCGCGGTGTTCTCCCTGCTTTCCTTCCTCGACCAGCCTCCGGCCACCTGGGGCCTGATCGCCGGCTGCTGCCTGGCGGTCCTGCTGCTGCCCGGGGCCCGGTGGTGGCAGCTGGCCGCGATCGCCGGGGTCATCGCCATGCTCGGGGGCGAATCGCTGGTGCCGGGCCAGATATGGTCGCCTTACAACAAGCTGTCCGTGGTGCACCGGGCCAGCCCGCCGTCGCTGGGCGTGTCCGCGAACAACATTCCCTACCAGACGGCTCGCTCACTGACGGTGCTGCGCAAGCAGGAGCGTTTCTACTTCTTCCCCTACCGCCACGTCCCGGCTGCGAGCCTGAAGAACGTCCTGATCATCGGGGCCGGAACCGGGAACGACGTGGCGGTCGCCCTGTCCGAAGGCGCCCGCCACGTGGACGCGGTGGAGATCGACCCGCTGCTTCAGCAGGAGATCGGCAAGTCACACCCCAGTCATCCCTACCGGGATGCCCGGGTCACGACCCACGTCACCGACGGCCGCGCCTACCTTCAGAACACCTCGCGGCGCTACAACCTCATCCTGCTCGCGCTGCCCGACTCCATGACCGCACTGGCCGGCCAATCGGCCATCCGGCTGGAAAGCTACCTGCTGACCGCCCAGTCCCTGGCAGCGGCACGGGCGCACCTAGCCCCCGGCGGCACGTTCTCGATGTACAAGGATTTGCGCGGGCCGAATTTTGCCACCTGCTCCGCCTGCGCCACCGCCCGCGACCTCCGTGCCGCGATCGAGCCGCTTCTCGCCCGACTTCGGGTCACGCCAGGTCATCGTCCACTCGATCACCGCCTGGTCGCCGGAAGTGCGTTGCAGTTCCACGATATCGCCGCAGGCGACCTCGCTTTTCTCGCCGCGCGGTACGCCACTGAGCCGCGAGCCATCCGGCAGTTCCGCCAGATACTGGCGTCCACACGCCGCGATGATCTTGCCGTGCAGCTTCAAGTGGTCAGATGGGCAGGAACGCATCCACCTTGGCAGCGCAGATGAAATCGTTTTCCGACAGGCCGCCGATGGCGTGCGTGGAATATTCCACGCGGCACTTGTTGTAGCCGACCGTCATTTCCGGATGGTGGTCTTCACGGTGCGAGACCCAGGCCACGGCGTTGACAAAGGCCATGGTCTGGTAATAGTCCTTGAACTCGAAGGTCTTGTCTATGGTGGATTGGTGCAGGGTCCAGCCTTCAAGTTCATGCATCAGTTTCTCGGCTTCATCCAGGGTAAGCGGCGGCACCCCGCCTTCGCAGGGTTTGCAGCTCTTGTTGGTCAAGTCACAGGCTTGGTTCATGGCATTCTCCTTGTCGAAGTTTCCATTTCCCGATGCAGACGCATCTGTCTTCCCCCTTGCGTGCCACGCCGACCGCGATGCCGGATTACTTGAAGTGGTAGTAA